>Ga0315284_10014326_pt1 | contig 11291 bp, 6 predicted proteins | sample YL17G09_16_MG_FD_203696 | JGI IMG/M metagenome (GOLD analysis project Ga0315284, IMG submission 203696) | Sediment microbial communities from Yellowstone Lake, YNP, Wyoming, USA - YL17G09_16 | ecosystem: Environmental > Aquatic > Freshwater > Lake > Sediment | place: USA: Wyoming | collected...
TGCATATATGCCCGTGCGGGATTGCTACCTCGCTCGCGCGGGCTGGAGCCGCCGCCGGGCCCGCCCCGATGGCCGGGAAACGCTGATCCGGGCGGTTCCGGCGCCGCGCAACAGGAACACGTGGGCGCCACGAGCATCCTGGAAGCCAGATGGGCTTCTGGACAGGACGGGCTTGGCACGCAGGACTGCCCTCGTGGTCGCTTCCCGCCGCGGCCTTGCACGCGGTGCGCCTACGGTGCGAGGCGTTGCACCTGCCCGCTCTCCCTCCGGCACCGATCAATCAGCTTCATCACTGCGAGGGGCTCCTCAGGCCGGACGAATGGGGCGCTTCCTGTGCGGATGGCCGTCGCGAACCGGCCGTAGATGTCGACCTCGTACTTCGCCTCCACCGGCACGACCGTCTCCTCTACCGGGATCTCGTCATTCGGGTACCGCCGGTCGCGGCTGGCCAGGGCGCGGCTGAGTTGCTTGGCAGGCAGCGCCGCGGGCCGGAAGGTGATGACGGAGAATGAGGCCTGGTCCGGTGCGAGGGTGATGGAGCCGCGCGTGCCCCAGATCTGCAGCGGCGGACCGCCAACGGGACACGCCGAGTTGATGTCCAGTTCGCCGATCACGCCCCGCTTCGTCTCCACCACCATCTTCACGAAGTCGTCGGCGTCCCCTAGGGTGGCGATCCGCTTGAGGTTGCCGTACATGCGGGTGACGTCGTAGCCGATCACCTGGAGCAGTTGGTCGAGGAGGTGAGAGCCGGCGTTGTTCAAGATGCCGCCCCCATACCTACTGAGGCTTTGCCAGTCGTCTCGCCGGACGAAGCGGTAACTGGCGAGGCGAACATGGTACACGTGGCCAATGGAACCGGTGCCGAGCAACGCCTGTAGGTGCTGCCAGTAGGCGAAGGCGCGTAGGGATTGGTAGACGGTGAGGATCCGGCCCCGCCGCGCGGCCGCCCGGACCATCGCCCCCGCCTCCTCGCTGTCGACGGCCATGGGCTTCTCCACCATCGTATGGCAGCCGGCCGCGAGCGCCTGCCGTGTCATCTCCGCGTGCAGGTGGGAAGGTGTAGCGATCGTCACCGCCTCCAGGCGCGCGTCGGCGAGCATCTCGGCGAAGCTGGAGTAGGTGGCAACGCCGTAGGTCTGTGCTGCCTCCCGCAGACGGTCGCTCTTCACGTCCTGGACCGCTGCCAACTCGAAGCCCGCGTGCCGGTCCAGCTCCGCGCAGTGCCACTTCCACCCGATCCGCCCGAGCCCGGCCACGCCGATTCTGATCCTCCGTCGCGCCATGCCCTTCGCTCCTTGCCCGGTGTCCGACCTGTTTCGGTTCGCCATGTTGTACCGCACGGCCTCTTCCGCTGCACAGCATGTGCCCGTCGGGCGCGGGCCATCCTGCGAGGGACACCTCTGTTCGTGCAGCCGGAAGAGCCGCTGGCCGCCATGTGCCTGATCGACGCGTGTCGGCGGGACAGTGGGCGCGTGGGTCGAGTCGGCGCGAACGCGCAACTCACCGATTCCCCTGCGCGGGCGAGGTTCAGAGCTCGGGCACGCGCTGCACCGTCACGGGGACACCGGCCGCGAACGACTCCCGCATGGCCGCCAGCACGGCGACGCCGGTCAGGTAGCGCTGTGGCGGCACCGGCTCGACGCCCGTCTCGAACATCCCGCAGAAGAGCTTGACTCCGGTCAGGAAAGGCTTCTCCTCAGAGGTCAGGTGGGCACTGTGCGTTCCCTCCTCGCCGCAGGCGAAGGCGTGGAAGCCGCCGCCCCCCCACCAGTCCTGCAGACAGTGCAGCGACGCGATGGCGCCGCTATCGAAGGTCACCGTAGCAACGCCGTCAGCGCCGCTGCGCGTCGCCGTCACGCTAACAGGCCGGGCCCCGACGAAGCTCAGCACCATTTCCACCTGGTGGACGCCGTAGAAGAACACGCCGCTGTAAGGGCCGTCGATGTCACACGGTCCCGCGCTGACAAGCGCCCGCACCCGGCCGATCTCCTGCAGGTGGTCTGCGAACTCGCGCACCGACGGCTCCAGCGGGAGGGTGCTGAAGCTGGTGATGGCCGCGCCTCTGGCGCGAGCGAACCGCACGAGCTCCAGACCTTCTGCGAGGTCGGTGCAGAAAGGCTTGTCGACGAAGACAGGCAGGCCGGCCTCGAGGAACGGCTTCGCAGCTGTGACATGGTGCTTCCCGTCCCGGTGATCCACCACGACAGCATCCACTCGGCCAATCATCTCCTCCGGATCCCTCACGATGCAGGGGATCTCCCCGTCTCCAGCCGCCTTTCGGGCGAACTCGTCTGACTCGCCCCAGACGTGAGTGACGGTGGCTCCAGGCACGGCCTGGTCTACATTCAGGATTCTCGCAATGACGGAAGTGTGGCTGCTCTCCGCGCCGACGATACCGATGCGCATGTGCGAACTCCTTTCATTTTACCCGGGAGACTTGAGCCATCCCATGCCTTCGCCACGTTGCCGGGCTCCGCCTCCCACACCGCGGCCCCCGACAACAACCTGCGGTTTCACAGGCGCCTGACACTTACAGGGAGAACCGTAATCTGAGAGGAACCTCGGAAGTCGATGAACATCCCAGTCATCATCCATGTCCCGCATGCGTCTGCCAGCATCCCTGAAAGCGAGAGGGAGAAGCTGGCTCTCACGGCAGGGGATCTGCGGCGAGAGCTCCTGCGGATGACGGACTGGTGGACTGATGAGCTGTTCGAAGTCGGAGGGGAGTCCGTCACCAGACTCGTCTTCCCTGTCAGCAGGCTGGTCGTTGACCCAGAGCGGTTTGCCGATGACACCGACGAGCCGATGGCAGCCAGAGGAATGGGAGCCATCTATACCAGGACATCAGACGGACGACCGCTTAGATCGCCTGTGGACGCGGAAGAGCGGCAGAGGCTACTACAGCGGTATTACGTACCCCACCACGAGATGCTTGAGCAGCTTGTCCGGGAGGCACTTAGGACCGGTGGCCACTGCCTCGTCATTGATGCTCACAGCTTCCCTTCTTTGTCTCTGCCCTGCGATATGGATCAGTCCCCCGACCGGCCGGACATCTGCCTCGGCACTGATCTGTTCCACACCCCGGAGTGGCTGCGGCGGGGGGCTTCAGCGTCGTTCCACAGGATGGGCTGGAACGTCGAACTCAACCGTCCGCACTCCGGCACCATCGTGCCCGTGAGTTTCTATCACCAGGATAGGCGTGTCATCTCCGTCATGGTAGAGATCAACCGCGCTCTCTATATGGATGAACGGACAGGCAAGAGGCTGCCGCAGTTCACTGAGGTCAGTCGGAATCTGCAATCTGCCCTCGAAGCACTCATAGCATGTCTGCGCAGAGCCAGTCCGAGCAGTCTCACTAGCCGCTGAGCTTCACCACTCGGCTGGCTGGGAGCATCCGAACCTCTCGGGAGTGACGCCATCCATGATACCAAGCCGTCGGGCGGGCGTCACCCAGCGGTGCCCTTCCTTCCCCCGCCCCGGCTGCCTCGCCGCTCATGACGCTGGTGACGGTACTCCCCGGACCTTCACACCTCCGCTGTCAGCCGCGGTCGCCGGCCATTCCTCGGCAGTTCCCACCGCCTCACCAGGCGGGCCGCCAGCGCGTTGTGCATTGCTACGAAGCAGGCCCCTGCTACGCCCCTGCGGCCTCAACCATGGTAGCGGCCTGGTACCCATTGCCTCCGACACAGAGCAGTCGCACACGGGCCCTTGCGGCTGGTAGTGTGTGGACGGCACCGATGCGGGCCGGGCCATCCCCAACTCCGGCTACCCCCTCGGCTGGGAGTTGCGGGCCGGGGTTCCGTCGTGTATGGGGCGGGCAAGCCGGGGCACCACAGGTGCCGAACTGCTGGAGGCCCCACCCAGTCCAGTCCCCGACCAGCGCGCTCGCCCATCCTCGGTGCCTCCCAGCACAGGAGTATCACCGATCGTCGAGAACACCACGACCGGGGCTGCAGGAGCGTCCTGAGGGAGGATGGGTTTCTTGACAGCGCGGCCGGGTGGCCGCAGGCACTGAGCCGGGTGCGATCCTGCTCATGGTCTTCCTCTGTTCTTGCTCGCGCCTCGCGGTCCCGATGGAGGAGCCGCTTCCCTTTCGGCTATCCGTACCGATCTGCCGGTGGGAAGCTGTAACGCCCACTCAACGCCGACTCCCGCCATGAACTCCGTGTCGTGGCTCACTACGACCAGCGCGCCCTGGTACTGGGCGAGCGCGGCCGTGAGGCGCGCTCGCGAAGGCTGGTCGAGGTGATTCGTCGGCTCGTCGAGAAGCAGACAGTTCGGCCTGGCGAGTATCAGCTTGCAGAGCGCCAGCCGCGCCCGTTCGCCGCGGCTGAGGGTGCCGACCTTCTGGTTGAGCCGCTTTGAGCCGAAGAGGAAATGGGCGAGGGCGCTGCGCAACTCCTGCGGCGTGCCGAAGCCCAGCGCCTCGACCTCCTGCATGATCGTGCGAAGGTCCTCCAAGTCCTCGAGTTCCTGGCGATACCAGCCCATCTCCAGTTTCCTGCTCCGATGGATGCTTCCCGCGTCCGGCTGCAGGTCGCCGGCCAGGATGCGCAGGAGGGTAGTCTTGCCGGCGCCGTTCTCGCCGACGATACCCATGCGGGTGATCGATCCCACCTCTACCGAGACGCGGGTCAACACCCGCTTGTCTCCGAACGACTTGCAGAGGTCCTGTGCCGTGAGGGCCGGCGCGTGCAGCGGCGTCTTCGCCGGGAAGGCGATCTTCACGTGCCGCGTCTTGGGCTGGACAGGCACTTGTTTCACCAACCGCGCGACTACCTTCTCGCGGGCATGCTTCAGTTTGTAGTTGCTCTGCATCGCGGCGGTGCGGATGATGCCTCGCTGCCGCTCGAGTTCGGCCTGGAGCTTCGTCGCTGCCCGCTGCTGTGCGAGGGCCTGCCGGGCGCGGATGTTCACGAATCGCGAGTAGTTGCCGGGATAGGACTTCAGGTCCCCGGTTCGGCTGTCGAGCAGCATGATTCTGCCGACGACGCGATCGAGGAACGCGGGCAGGTGAGAGATGACGAGCACAGACTGGTGCACGGTCGAGAGGTAATCTCCCAGCCAGCCCACCGCCTCTTCATCGATGTGGTTGGTCGGCTCGTCGAGCAGCAGGATATCCGACTGCTGGAAGAGCAGCCGCGCGAGCGCCAGCCGGCTCTTCTGACCACCGGAGAGGGTGGCGACTTTCTGGTCGAGATCGACGCGGCTCAGCCCCACACCGATGAGGATGTTGAGAATGTCGTCTTCGGCGTGATAGCCTTCCTTCTCGATGTATTGCTCTTCGAGGCGCACGCGCTCGTCCATCAGCTCTGCGAGGCGCGCCTGACCGATAGTGCCTGTCACCAGCGCGTCGATCTCGGCGAGTCGGATCGCGATCTCGTGCAAGCCTCGGCCATCGAGCATGAAGGACAGCACGTCCTTCTCTCGCTGGCTGCCGCGCAGCGAGAGATGCTGTGGGATATAGCAGACGCTGTCCTTCCGCTGCCTGGTCAGCAGCACGTCGCCGCTGTCGGGCTGCAGGTCGCCGTGGATAACGCGCATGATGCTGGTCTTCCCGGCCCCGTTGTCGCCGACCAACCCCACCTTCTCGCCATCGGCGATCGTGAACGACAGGTCGCGCACGATCTGCCGCTCGCCAAACGTTATCGTCAGCCTCCTCACCTGCAACATCGCCATTCCCTTGCTCTTCGTCACTCCGCCGCATCAGCGGGTGATGATCTGTCGGTGGTTTCGTGCTTCCTGCGATCTGTATGGGTCGGCAAATGAGAAGACCACAGGCTTCCTGATGCTTGCCTGTGGTCTTGTGTGTTACGGGAACCGTATTGAGAAGAGCCCTAAGTGGGCGGACGAGCAGGCAAACATCTGTTCCAGCCCGCGAAGGCGCGCGCGCGGGCGAGCTGAGCGGACAGAGTGACGGCCAGGATGTGCCTGCTGCTATTCATTGCGCGGCCATGCTAGCACCCCGCTAACCCCATGTCAAGCGAGATCAGATCTGACGGCTCTTCAGTTACCATTCATGGGTTACAGGTAGGCAGCAAGGGTAAGGCAATGGTGCGCCCGACCTTCGCGGCTGCCCCGGAGGCGCCGACTCACTCAGCTACTGGTGCCACTCCCCCTCGTAGAAGCCTGCGTAGCTCTTGCCGCACCAGGCTGGCGACGAAGGCTGCCCCTCCTGTCCGAGCGCATCCACACTGACCACGATGAAGCGCGCCCGCTCGGCGCTCGGGTAGGTGAAGTGCGTCTCCTGGACCGGATCGGCCGTGACTCGCTCGACGCTGCGCTCGGAAACGCGATACACGCGGTACCCGGTGACACTGCTCTCTGCGGCAGCGGACCAGCGCAGTTCGGCCTTCCCGTCCTTCTCCCGCAGCAGCAGGTGCTTGGGCTCGGAGGGGATGGTGAGCGCGTAGGGCGACGGGCCGCTCTCCACGTCGAGCTGGTTCACCGCGCGGACGAGGTAGGCGTAGACGGCGTACCGGTAGTCGGCGGACTCCGGGGCCTTCCGCTTCAGATCCACCTTCGCGTCGACGAAGGCCGCCTCCCTGATCGGCTGGGCGTTCAGCTTCGTCAGACAGGTCAAGTCGGTAATGGCGTCCACGACGGGCTCGTCGTACGGGGGATCGTTGTGCCCCCAGGAGCCGGCCATGGTCGTGTTTGTGGCGATCGTCGCCAGGGCCCGGTAGACGTTGTAGCCGACTACATCCGGCGCGGTGCTCGGCTGCCACCGCACCTCGACTCGCCCCAACGCCTTCGCCGCGACCGTCACTTTCTCCACCACCCGCGGCTGTGTACGCGCAGTACGGCTGGGGGCGCCCCCCTCACCGCCCTCGGCCACCGCACGCACCGAGTAGAGGTACACCTTCCCAGGCGCGAGGCCACGGTCCTCGAAGGTCGCGCCCGCGGTCACGCCCACCTCCGCGAACTCCGCCAGCCACGGCTTCTCCGTCTCTGCGCGGGAGATCCGGTACGTCACTCCGCGCGTCGAGCTGGGCTGCCACGCCAGAGTCGCTCCCTCCGCACTCGTGGTGACGCTGAGTTCCGTCGGCGGGGCCGGCCGCGTGGTCGCGGTGGCCTTCCGGTACCGATAGGTCCAAGTCTCCGGCTTGTCCTCGTGGCGCCACGACTCGAAGATGAAGACGTTCAGAGCGGGATCATAGGAGAGGTTCCGGGCGCGGCTCCCGCTCGGAGGTGGCTCCGCGGGTGGGTTGAGCTTGCGCCAGCGGAGCGCGTTCATATCGAGCGCCCAGGTCTCATGCCCCTTGTCGCCGAGCCATGCCACCAGCAAGCAGACGTTGTTAGCTGAGTCGTAAGCCATCTTGGGGATGGTGGAGTACTCGCCCTGCATCTTCCCCGGCGGGTGAGGGTTGAGCTCGTGCGCCTCCCAGCGGTTCTCGCGATAGTGGTAGATCCAAGTCCTCTCGTCATCGCTGTATTGGCTGCCGAAGACGACCAGGCAATCGTCCTGGGAGTCATAGCAGATGCCCATGCCGTCGCGCGGCCCAGGCGGGTTCTCCGCCTCCAGGCGTTCCAAGCGGTTAGCATAGGTATCGTAGACGAAGAGGTTGTTCATGTCCCCCGCGCTGCCCTGGCCGCCGAAAGAAAGCGCCACCTCGTGACGCGCGTCATAGGCGCCGCCGGCGTTCAGAGAGCCCAGGACCTGCTTCGAGTAGCGCTCCGGTGCGCGGTAGGGCGCGGGTCGCATGTTCGTCCACTCGTTGGCGGCAGGGTCGTAGAGCCAGACCGCGGAGTCCTTGAGGTGCACCTTCCGGCTCCACTGCCAGCCATGCCCGAGCGAGGCTCCGGGGAAGCGGACGAAGCGCCGGTTCGCGGTATCGTAGACGTTCGCACCATCGACGCAGCAGACTCCTGGAGGCGAGGTGTCGGGGAAGCGCTGCTGCCAGCGGCCGGTGGTCAGGTCCCAGGTGAAGAGGAGGGAACTCTGGGGGACGCCGTCATGGCCGCCATAGTGTATCCACTGCTTGGCGTCAGGATCATAGGCGCCGCTACCCTCCCAACTGAACCCGGGTGCCGGCGCGCCGGAGCGCGGGCTCTGCTGCACCCAGCGGTTCTCGGGATGATCCGCCCAGTCCGCCGCCGCGCCGGCCAGACCCACCGTCGCCGCGACCGTTACGAGACACAGCATGAACGCCACCGCCGATCGAGCACCCATCGTCTGCCTCCAAGGGGAAGTGCACCCATCTGCGAGGCCTGTTTCCTGCTAAGAAGCCGTGCTCCTGCGGCCGGGCACCTGAGTGCATCTACTCCCTGTTAGGCGAACTCTATGCTAGGTCGCCCGATCAGCCAGGCGCGACACGTATTCCTGAAATCGGAAGCGCGGGCCCGGGCTCGTGCTGAGAGGAGCGGATAGTCGGTGCTGTCACGGCTGTCGGTGGCGAGTGGAGGGCGGGGGCCGGTCACCTCAAGAGGGGGATATCAGTGACCGGCGCGCCCGCCCATATTCGTACGCTCAACCGGCCTGGGCTGACCCTCTGCTTGCCCATACCTGGCCAGTTGGGTGCTTGCCCTATTCTGCTCTGCGCGGCCGCCGCCTTTCGGCTTCCGGCTGGTTCGGTAAACCAGGCGGTCGTCTCTCCGCGTCGGCAGCTCGAACGAGTAGCACACGGCTGGAGGGGTTCAGCCTTCATCTGCGATGGTTACGATCCTGCAGCCATCGTCCAGTGAGATCGCCGCCGCCTGCGCCCACATGTGGGTGTCAGCCGCTCGTGAAGCCGGCCTTAGAGCCCCCTCGACTCCGGCTACCCCCTCGGCTGGGAGCCAGTGGGCGGAGTTGGCCACCCATGAGAGCAGGGATAGAGCTCGTGGGGAGGGAGGGCGTTGGGCTCGCCATGCTGACAGCTCAGCAGGTTACCTGTTCCAAGAGGCGTTCGACGGCCGTCAGGAGAATGGCCGGCGCTTCTGACCCGACCTTCGACCACGGTCCTAGGCCGACTTCATACCCGCCTCGCTTCCACGCCTCCGGAGGCGCGAGGTAGCCGAGGTAGCCGTTGGCGCAAGTCACGGGGATGCCGACGCGCGGGGCGCATAGGGCTTTGATCTGATAGCCGACGGCGCAGAACGCTTCCCCCGGGACTGCCGCCAGCACCGCGTCACCGATCCGGATGACCTGCACCTCCTCGCGAAACGGGCCGTTCCCCTCCGCGATCCTGACCAGTTCCTCTTCATCCGTGATCCCGGCCGCTTCCTCCGGGGTTGGGAGGGGCCGGGAAGCGAACTCGACTTCCGCGGAGGCGGCCCTCACCGTCGCCGGTTCGTCGCCGCGACTTGCGGATAGGATAAGGCGCAGCACGTGCTCCGCGAGGGCTCGTCCCATGGGCTCCACATCTGCGAACTGCCGCGTCGCGCCGACGCTCGGGTCGATGTCGGCGCAGGCTCCAAGCAAGAACTGACACGAGCGAAGTGAAGGGGCCGACGCCTCCACGGCCGTGACCATCGCTCCCACGTAGTCCGCAGACACCAGCGGCTGCGCCTGCACGATCACAGGGTGGCAGGCGTAGTTCGCCAGCACCAGTTCCGGACCGTAGTCCGACGCGAAGACCAGCACCGTCACCTCTTCGTCAAGGGCCTCCTCGCCACGGCGGTTGTAAGACAGCCCAGGCGCCATCCCTCTGGCGATCCTCAGTTCGGCCTCGATGCCTCCCGCGCAGGCCGTGATAGCACAGCGCGCGAGTGTCGCTTGCAGCCCCTCCAGCCAGGCGTGCGCCCCCGGGTACGTCGCGCTGAGCGGCCGGAAGTTCAGCGTCTCGGCCGAGGAGTGGATGTGGGTGCTCGCGAGCATCACGTGCGATGCGGAGATACCGGTGGCCCGCTCGATCGTGCGCTTCACCTCGCCAGTGAAGCTCCTGCCCTTGCCGAGCAGCGAGTTGGCGAAGCCGATGGTGTCCGCACTCACGACCACGACGCGACTTCCACCGGCCTCGATGCACGCGGCCCGCGCGACGAGGGGATCGTGTACCCCACCGATCGGCGCGTGCCGCGGCACGTCACTCAGGAACGGCATCCCCAGCGGAGGCGTGATATCGGCCTTCGCGCAGCCTATGCGGTACACGGCTGCTCCCTGGCAACCTTCCGGATGATGCGCCCGGCCGCCTCCACGTCCTCCTCCTGCCAGCCCTCGTGCGGCCCGAGGATGATAGTCTCGGGCAGCTCCCTCTCCGCGACCGGGCACAGCCCCGGCGCGTACTCGACCGTCGTCTGACAGAAGGGAGTGGTGAACGGATAGCCTGACGTGCCGAAGGTCCGCTTCTCACAGAGCGCGTCCGCGCACAGGTAGATGGGCTTGCCCGTGTACCCCCATCCGCAGGACAGCCCTTCCGCACGCACCGCCAGCGCGAAGGCCTCCGCCTCGCGGCCCGTCACTTGGATCGGGTAGGCCCAGTAAGAGTGGGAGCCGCCTTCAGTCACCGGCGCCGGGTTGATGCCGGGCAGGCCGGCGAGCAGCTCGGTGAGCCGGTCCCCGACCCGGTTGCGGGCCCGCACCACCTGCTCCAGCTTGCGCATCTGCACCAGCCCCACGGCCGCCGTTAGCTCGTTCATCCGATAGTTCAGCCCGAGCGATGCATACCTACGCTGCCCAGCCTTACCGCGCGTCTGCCATCCCTTGTCCCGGAACAGCTCCATGCGTGCCGCCAGCTTCTCCGAGTTGGTGATCACGAGTCCGCCTTCACCCGCCGGTAGATGCTTGCTTTCCTGCATGGAGAAGCAGCCGATATCTCCGATCGTGCCGACGTACCGGCCCTGGTACGAGGTGCAGTAGGCCTGGCAGCAGTCTTCGATCACGGGCACCCTGTGCTCCTGCGCGATGGCCATGATCGCGTCCATGTCACAGGGGTTCCCGAACAGATGCACCGGTACAATCGCCGCCGTCCGGCCCGTGATCTTGTGGGCCACATCCTCCGGATCCAGGTTATACGCCCCCGGCTTCCAATCCGCGAAGATGGGGATACAGCCCTGGTAGATCATCCCGGCAATGGTGCCGAAGTCGGTCACCGGGGAGGTGATGATCTCGCTGCCGGGCTCCAGATCCAAGGCCGCGATGGCCGTGTGCACGGCCGCGGTGCCCGAGGTGCAGGCAACCGCGTGACTCACGCCGTAGAGCTTCGCGAAGCCTTCCTCGAGCGCACGCACGCGTGTCCCTTCTGGCCCGAAGAGCACCTGAGAGCGAATGGCCGCGGTGACCTCAGCAACATCGTCATCGCCGTATGGGGTTCGCTCCGGGAAGTCTCTGATCGACACGGACCGATCGGGAACGCTGTGTGCCATAAAGGCCT
>Ga0315284_10014328_pt1 | contig 11290 bp, 7 predicted proteins | sample YL17G09_16_MG_FD_203696 | JGI IMG/M metagenome (GOLD analysis project Ga0315284, IMG submission 203696) | Sediment microbial communities from Yellowstone Lake, YNP, Wyoming, USA - YL17G09_16 | ecosystem: Environmental > Aquatic > Freshwater > Lake > Sediment | place: USA: Wyoming | collected...
AAAATCTCCGAGACTCTCCAACTCACCGCTGCCGGAGTCCCCTCCGCGGGGACGGGCTCCGGTCCAGGCACCGGCGCGCCCCCGGGCTCCGGGAACACCGACGCCGCCGGGGCGATGTTGGCGATGCACTCCTCGATCAGCCCCGCCGGGACCTGCAGCTGCTCGAGCGACTCTCTCAAGTGCTGGGCCACGGTCCAGAAGTGCCCCCGGTGGACGCCGCGCTCGCGGATGAGGCGCTCGTGGGCCTCGGCGATCGACTTGCCGAGGTACTGGCCCGGGCCGCCGAAGGCGTAGCAGAGGAACTGGACCTGGGAGGGTTGAAACGTTTATTATTATTTTTTTCGCGCTCTCGAGGGTGAGAAGACCCAGCGCCGGCGGACGGAAAACAAAAAAAACTCCTCTCCCTCTCTCTCCATTTACCTGCTTCGTCCGCTGCCGGCTCATCTCGACCCCCTCGAAGAACGGCGCCAGCGTCGGGTCGTCGAGGATGCGCGAGTAGAAGACGTCGACGGCGTTGACGAGGGCCGTCATGCCCCCGACGCGCTCGAAGAGCGGGGGCAGCGGCGGGGACGCCGAGGAAGCGGGGCAAGCCGCAGCAGCGGGTGCGTCGGCCATCTCTCGTCGAAAAAACGAGGTGGAAACAACCTTTTTTTTCTTCGGACTCAAAAGGAAGAGAGAACCTCCCTGTTCGTTTTCGGCCCCTTTTCAGAGAGGAACCTTCCGACTGCTCGGATCGGAAGGAGGATTCAGAGGAGGGAACAGGCCCTCGGTCCTCTTGCAGGAGAAGGGCACGTGAATTGAAAGAAAGAGGGAAAAAGCGGGCCGACGAGACGACAGACGGACAGCGTCGGCACCAGCGTCAATCAATCTGACAGAAGGAAAGAAAGGAAGCTCTCTCTCTCTGGCTCGGCAGAGCGCTCCTCAAGGAGCGGGGGCACGAGCTGCCTGGCGAGAAGCTTCCTTCAACGAGAAAACGCGAATGGAGGAACGGGCGCGCTGTTTCAGGAGAGTTTCGTTGGAGGGCAAGAGAGACGAGGTCGTGAGAGATCGCCAGTCCAGAGAGTCGGCGCAGGCGACCATTGAGGGTCTCCCGCTCCCGCCTGCTGCAGACGTGGAAGGCTCTTTCCAGTCGCAGCAGGGATAGATCTACAGAGCGGCTTCCCGCGGAGGACAGTCCGCGGTCGGAGAGCGATTGGAGGGGCAGAGAGAGAGAGAGAGAGAGAGAGAGAGAGAGAGAGAGAGAGAGAGAGAGCGCAAGCCTTACCACGGGGGGTCGAAGAAAACAGAGCAAGTGAGAGGCTTGAGGCGGGGCAGCAAGGTCAGACTGCTAAGCAGTGCTTCCTCGTTTTCGTGTTTCGCTCCTTGCTTCCTCGTCACAGGCGGAACTCTTTTCTCTCCTTCGACAGAAGAAGCGCCAGCAGAGCACAACAGCGCTCTCTCTCTCTCTCTCTCTCTCTATTTCTCTCTCCTCCTCTCGCGGCCAGAGCAGACCTACGCTCTCTCGAAATGGCAGGCGCCGCCAGCTGGCCCCGCTTCCCGCTCCTGGAGGCGGCGCCGCTCCATTCGTCGTCCCCGACGTCGTCGGCACCGACAGTCATCCCCCAGGGCACCGTCTCCGCCGCCGCCTCGTCCGCCGACGCCTCCGCCGCCTTCGCGGGCCCCGACGGCAGCGTCATGGTGATGTCCTGGGCCGGAGGGGCGATGCACCCGACCGCCCTGGCCCCTCGGGCGCACGCCGGGGGCGTCTGCGCGATGGCGACGGCGCCATCGATCGATCGGCGCCGGCGCCGTCCTCCTCGGCCGCTGCTCGCCACGGTCGGCCTCGCCGAGCGCGACAGGCCGGCCACGGCGGAGCTCCGCCTGTGGGAGATGCCGGAGGCCGGCGCGGTGACGACGACAACGAGCAGCAGCAGCTCCTCTTCTCATGCTTCTGCTCCTCTCCCGGAGCTCCGGCCCCTGGGCGCCGCTGTCAGGCTCTTCCCGGCGGCGCCGGCCTCGCGGGGCTCGGTCGCCTCGGCCGCGGCCGCGGCGGTCGCGGCAGCGGCAGCGGCGCGCTCGCCCTCGTTCGCCAACGCCTCTGCCACTGCCGCTGCTGCCGCTTCGCCGCCGTCGCTGCCGACGAGCGTCACGCTCCACTGGCCATCGGCGAGCGTCGCGGTGGGGTTCGAGGACGGCAGCGTGAGGGTGCTCGGCCTCGACGCCTTGGTGGTTTTCGCGGCGGCAGCTGCCGACGGCGGCACCAGGAACACGCCAGCAGCGAGGATTCTGGCCTCCTCTTCTGCTGCTCTTCCTTCTTCTTCTCCTGCGCGATCCCCCTCTTCCGTCGTCGCCATGTCGTTCTGCGAGCACGGAAGCAGCAGCAGAGGCGCTGGGGCGAGGGGAGAGGAGGGGGAGACGAGCGACAGCGAGAGCGACGGCGAGAGCGACCAAGGCGGCGCTCCCGCTGCCGCCGCTGCTCCTGCTGCTGCTGCCGCCTCCCCTCGCCGCCGCCCGCTCTCCGGCGCGGCTGCTTCCCCGACGACTGCATCTGCTGCTGCTGCCGCTGCTGCTCTGGACGCCGCCCCTCCGGCGGTCCTCCTCGTCGCTCTCTCCTCGGGCGCCGTGGACTCGGTCGAGACGAGGAGCGGGGCTCGGATCTCACTCGACGAGGGGGCCCCTTCCGGCGCCCTCCCCTCCTCGCTCGCCGCCTCCTCGCCGGCCCTCCGCGGCGGTCTGGCCGTCGCCCGCAGCGGCGCGGTCACGCTCTATGACGCGGACGGCCGAGGGAGGTGCTTCGCGCTCGGGGGCGGCGGCGGAAGGGCGGGGACGAGGACGAGGGGGCTCGCCTTTGTCGGTGCCCGCTGCCTCGCCGTCGCGGTGGTTTCCTCCTCTCTCTCCTCCTCCTCTTCCTCCTCCTCCTCCTCGCCGGAGGGGGCCTGCGAACTGCTGGTGCTCGACCCTTCCCTGAGGGTCGTCGCCGCGGCGCTCCCGCTGCCGGAGGGCCCGCCGCGGTATCTCTTGAGCGTCGGAGGCGGCGGCGGAGGAGGAGACGGGAGCAGAAAGCCTCCTTCCTCCTCCTCGTCCGCCGCCTCCCTGCTCCTCGTCCGCGGCGGCCGCGACGGCGGCGCCGCCTGGGGCCTCTCCCCGCGTCCCCTGCAGTCCCGCCTCGCCGCGCTCGCCGCGCGCGGGGCGCACTCGGCGGCCCTCGCGCTGGCCGGCCTCGAGGGCGCCGACGCCGCGACGGCGGCGGGCCTTCGCAGGGCCGCCGGGGACGCGGCCCTGGCCGCCAAGGACGCCGCCGGGGCCGCGGCCCAGTACGCGGCGGGCGTGCTGGAGAGCAGCCGCAGGGCGCGGCGGCGGAGGAGGAAGGAGGAGCAGCGGCAGGGGGGCGGCGGCGGGAGGCGAGGGCGAGAGGGCGGCGACGGCGGCGGCGACGACGACGACGAGGAAGCCGTCGCTGCTCTCTGCTGCCTCCCGGCCTCGCACGGCGCGCGCAAGCTGATCGACGCGGGAGCCATCCGCGCCGCGGCGTCCTATCTCGGTGAGTAGTTGATAGTGGACGTTTTCCTTCTTTTTTTTGGGAGCGAGAGAGGGGAAAAAAAAGGGGGGGAAACTCACTTTTTTCCCCCTCCTCCCTTTCGAACAAAAACCCCACTCTCTCTCTCCCTTTAAACATTAGAGGCCCTCCACTCCAACACCGGCAACGACGACAGTGGAGTCGTCTCCAAGGACCACACGACGCTGCTGGTATCCTGTTACGCAGCCCTGCGGGACGGCGAGAGGCTGGAAGCGTTTCTGAAAAAGGTGACCCTCATGACGAAGCACGACGCCGGCGGCAGCGGCAGCGGCGGAAACGGCGGCGGAAACAACGCTCCTTCGTCGTCGTCGTCGTCGACCCCTCGCCGTCCGCTCCCGCTCGACGCCAGGGCGGCCTTTGACGTCTGCCGCTCCGCCGGATTCTCCTCGGCCGCGAGGGCCATCGCGAAAGCCGCAGGGGAGCACGAATGGTTCGTCGACGTGCTTCTCGACGACGCGACGGCGGCGGCGGCGGCACCGACGGAAAAAAGAGGCGACGAAAATTCCACCTCCCCTGCTCCCTCCCCCTCCGCCGCCCTCGCGGCCGCGGCCGACGAGGCCTTGGCCTACTGCGCCTCGCTCTCGCGCAGGGACGCGGCCTCCGTCGCGAGGAGGCACGGCCGCGCGCTGCTGCGCGCGAGGCCCGAGGCGGCGACGGCGCTGCTGATGCGACTCTGCACACCTTCGCCGGAGACTGGGGAACCGGCGGCGATGGCGCTGGCGGACGCGGCGCCTCTCTACGGGGGCGGCGGCGACGGCGTTGGCGACGGCAAGGGCGGCGAGAGCGAGGGCGGCGAGGGTGGCTCTTCCAGGGCCGCGCTCGCGCTTCTTTGCGAGTTCGTCCTCAACTCGTCGCCGCAGCCGCCGAGGGACCCCAGCCTTTACCACACGCTGCTCCAGCTCTACCTGAGCGAGGGGGCCCTGGAACGGGAGGCCCGAGGAGCGGGAACGGGAGCGGCGAGGCGGCCCGTCCCGCGGCGGCGCGACGACGCGCTCGCGCTGCTCGAGAGGGGCTGGCCGCGCGCCGAGGCCGACGACCCGCGCTTCGACCCGGACACCGTCCTGCTGCTCTGCCGCCGCCCGCTCTCGGCGCCCTCTCCTCCCGCCGCCGCCTCCCCCTCCTCGTCCTCCTCCCCTTCGCCCCCTGCTGCTGGAACCGAGGGCTGGCACGAGGGCCAGATTTTCGTGCACGAGCGGCGCGGGGACTTCAGGGAGGCCATGGGCGTGCTGGCCGCGGCCGGGGACCACCGTGGCGTCGTCGAGACGGCGCTTCGCCATGGCGGCGGCGGCGGAGGGGGAGGGAGGGGCGGTGGCGGCGGCACTGCCGGCGCTTCTTCTGCTGCCGCGGCTTCCTCCTCCTCTTCTTCCTCCTCCCGCTCCTCGGACCCGGGCCTGATTCCGCTCGCCCTGGAGTACGTCGCTGGACTGGATGATGACGCCGCGAGGCCCTGCGCCGTGGAGCTCCTGAGCGCCCTGATGGAGGGGGTGGGCGGCGGCGGAGGAGGAGGAGCTGCGGCGGCGGCGGCGACCGGCGGCGGCGGTGGCAACGACGGAGCTTCTGCTCCCCCTTCCCCTTCGTCCTCTTCCTCCCAGTTCCTCGTGCCCCCGATCGTCGCCATCGACGTGCTGTCCCGCAACCCGCGGATCACCCTCGGAGACGTCAAGCCCTTCGTGGCCGCGGCGCTGGCCGCCGACGGCGCGCGCGCCGCCGCCGACGCGGCCGAGGCCGCGCGGCTGCGCGCCTCCGCCGCCTCGGCGCGCGCGGACGCCGCCAGGCTCGCCACCGATCCGTGCGTGTTTCAGGCGACGAGGTGCGCCGCGTCTGGGGCCCCCCTGGAGCTCCCCACTGTCCACTTTCTGTGCGGGCACTCCTTCAACGCCAGGGCGCTCCGCCAGGGCGCCGCCACCGGCGCCGCCGGTTCTGGCTCCGCCGCCGCCTTCGGCGCCACCGCTGTTGGCGCCGTTCCGGCGGCCGCACAGAAGAATCAGCGAGGCGCCTCCCCTTCGTGCACCGAGTGCCCGCTCTGCGGGCCGGGGCTGCGGACGCTCGCCGCGGCCTCGGCTTCCGCGGTGGCGGCGGCCGCGGAGGGGGGAGGGGCGAGGCGGCAGCAGCAGCAGGGAACGAGCGACGCGATTTCCTCCGCTTCGGCCGCGGCAGACAAGTTCTTCTCCGCCCTCCGAGCGGCCCCCGACGGCTTCGACGCGGTCGCGGACTGGGTCGGGAGGGGCCTGTTTGCGGCGACGAGGGGGTGATGATTCCTCTTTTCTTGTAAAAAATAATACCTGATGTCTCCACTTCTCGAACAATTTCGATCAGTTGCAATGCGCGGAGTGCATCATCAAACCGCTCGGCGCTCGGCCGCCTCCGTCCGCGCGTCGGCTTCAGGCCCCCGGGGAGGAGGAGGAGAGGTGACAAGAAGCAGGAGGGATGCCCTGCTGCTGCTGGGGGCCTCCACGGCGGCGGCTGTAGCGACGGAGGTGCCCACGATCGCCTCGGCCGAGCCGGCCTCTCCGACTACGACGACGGCACCCCCAACCTCCGCCGTCGCGCGGGCCCCCGCCGCCGCCCTCACCCCGCGCGAGCGCGACGCCGTCGCGGCCTACGAGCTCGCCTCTCCTGCCGTCGTCAACGTCTTCGACCTCTTCCTCGTCAGGGGCGGCGGCGTCGCGTTCGGGTCGGGCGCGGCCGAGCCCGAGGGCAACGGGTCCGGGGTGCTCTGGAGAGACCCCGCGACGGGCAGCCTCGTCATCGTCACCAACTACCACGTCCTGGCCTCGTCGCTCGACAGGGTGAAGGAGGACATCGGAGGGGCCCGGTCCCCGGGCCCCACCGTCGCGCGCGTCGTCGCGCAGACGATCGCGGGAAAGCGCAGGGCCCTCGACGCGGCGGTCGCCGGCGTCGATCGGTCCCACGACCTTGCCGTCTTGGTCCTGCTCGGCGGCGCGGCCGAGGCTTCTTCTTTGGCGAGCGACGGCGGCGGCGGCGGCTTCTTCTCCGAGCTCAGGCCGATCGAGAGGAGCGAGACCGCCTCCACCCTCCGCGTCGGGCAGCAGGTCTTCGCTCTCGGCAACCCCTTCGGCTTCGAGCTGACGTTCACCGGCGGCCTGGTCTCCGGGACCAATAGGTCGTTCGAGTCGAAGGTGAGCCTCGTTCCTTCCTCGTCCGCCGCGGCGGCAGACAAGGGCAAGAACCCGGCGGGCCCGGCTGTCATCTCCGGGGCGATCCAGCATTCTGCTCCGATCAACCCCGGGTCCTCCGGGGGGCCCTTGTTGGACTCCAGGGGCAGGCTCGTCGGGCTCTCGACGGCGATTTATACGGTGCGTATTTTTACTTTTTTTAAGTTTTTTTTCGAGAGGGGAGAGAGAGAAAGACAGGGGTAGGTGGCGGTGGAAAGGAAAAACTCACTCCCCCCCGCCCCGTTTCTTTCCCTCCCCTCTCTCTTCCCCTCTCTCCAACGATCAACAGGACACAGGCTCCTCCGTCGGGCTCGGTTTCGCCCTCCCCGTCGACCTGCTGGAGAGAATCGTGCCCCAGCTCGTCGCCACGGGGAGGGCGACGACGCTCGGGGCCGGCGTCGGGCTCGCCGCTCCCGCGGTCGCGGCTGCCCTCCTGCCCTCCGCCCGGGGGAGCGACTCCTCTTCCGGCTCTCCCTCCTCCTCGATTCCCCCCGGCGTCATGATCTCCTCCGTCGTTCCCGGGTCCGGGGCGGACAGGGCCGGGCTGCTGCCCGTGCGGAGGACCCTGGCCGGCGTCGCGGCCGGCGACGTCGTTGCCGCTGTCGGCGGGCGCGCGACGCCCGACGCGGGGGCCTTTGCCGCGGCCTTGGAGCAGATCAGCTCTTCGGGCTCGGGCTCTTCCTCCGAGTCTCTGGAGGTCGAGTTCGACGTCGTGAGGGGCGTTGGAACCGGGCAGCAGAGGAGGGAGAAGGTGGCCGTGTCGCTGGCGCCGGAGTGAACGGGAGATGAGGAAGGAAGAGGGTTGAAAAAAAGCGTGCATTTGTTTTCGGAGCAGCGGGTCGTCGAAGCGCCAGAGATCGGGAAAAAAAACTCTCACATTGAGATCTGCCATCGCTTTTCTTTCCGCGCCCGCTCTGTTGTCCTCCGCACCTCTCTTCTCCGTCTCAATTGTGCAACTATGAAGCGCGTGTTCCTTCTCTTGCTTCTGGTCGCGACCGGTGAGTGTTTTGAAAGCGCGAATCGCGGATTCGGAAGCGACGTTCAATGGGCTCGCTCGAGTAGTTGGCGCGTCGGGGAAAGGAAACAACGTCGGCCGACCAACATGCCGGCAGACGAGTGGTGCCCCGCCGAGGCCCCACGGGCTGAGTCTCTCCTTCAACTATCACGCTCGACACGCCTCGAATAGAGTGAAAAGATTGATGGGCCTCGAGGATTTGAATAAAAAGAATCGAGGCCCCCCGGGCGAACGAAGGGCTCAAAAGCTGGCCGCCGCCGTCCCCAATTGGGGGCGTTGCCGGTCGACCCCGAAAACCTCGACAGGCTTTTTCTCCCTTTCTATTCCAAAAACTCACCCTGCCTTTCTCTCTCTCTCTCTCTCTCTCTCTCTCTCCCCCAACTCTCTCTCTCTCTCTCGACGCACGCGACCAATTGAAACGCAGCCCTCGCCGCGCCCTCGGTCGAGCCCGTCGACGAGGCGCCCGTCGCCCTCGTCAGGCCGCTGCCGCCTCCGAAGGTGGTCGTCGTCAGCAACGCCGCCGCGCCGCTTCCATCGAGCGACGTGGCCCCCGTCGCCACCGCCGCCGCCGCCGCTGCCCCCTCCGCTGCCGCAGCCGCCGTGCCGGCAAAGGCCCCGGCACCGGCCCCGCAGCCCAAAACAGCAGCAGTGGCAGCAGCAGCAGCAGCACCAGCAGCAGCAGCAGCCGCCTCCTTCTCCGCCTATACCCTCTCGGCGGCGCAGGCGACGCTCTCGCCCGACCCGGCCTCGAACGGGCTCGCCACGCTGGTCCTCAAGGGGCTTTCCAACTCGACGATCCCGAGGGGCAGCGCGGGCGTCCTCAGCGGCGCCCTGCACACGCCCAAGTTCCTGGCCGCCTCCTTCCCCGCGGGAGCCACCGTCGAGCTGCGCGGCTCCGCGGCCGCGGGCGGGGGCGGTGACTGGGGCTCCTGCTACCTGCGCAAGGTGACGCTCATCGCGAGCGGCGCGGCGGAGGGGGTCGCCGTGCTGAGCGGCGTCGTCGCTCCCGCGTCGCTCGGGGACGCCGGCCAGGCGATGTTCGGCACGCAGAGGGGCACCCTGGTCTTCAACAGGGTGAGCGTGCTGGTCACGGCGCCGCCGAAGAGGGGTGCGGCGTCGGCGGCGCAGCGGCTCGTCGCGGCCGCGCCGTCGCCCTCGGCAGCGCCGGCCGCGGCGGCCAAGGCCCCCTCCTCGGCGGCGGCCCCCGCCAAGAGCAACGCCACCGCAGCGACTGCTCCCAAGGTATCCGTCGCCGCGGCCACGAGGCCCGTGGCCTCCGTCAAGAGCGTGCCGCTGCCGAGCGAGTTTTCGAACTAAAAAGAGAGAGGGGGGAGGGGAGTCTCCGAGTTTTTTTTTTGTCATCCGTTTCTTCCACTTTTCGTCCAAAAATACCAAAAAAACGAATGCAAGCATAAAGGGAGCTTTGAGCTTTTTTCGATTCGCTCAATTTTGAGGGGCGCTCTCGAGACGGATCTCTGCGTCCTCGAAGATGCAAGGCGTGGCCTTGGCGGCGAAAAGTGCGCCATCGGTGTCGGCATCGAATGGGTCATGTTCGTCGGCTCGATTCCCTCCGCATCTGATTTCTCACACCTGCCCGCTCGCTCAGTCCCCCTTTGCCTCCAGGTCGGGAGGGAGCTGCTCGAGGGGGGCCATCATGTCGACGGCGGCGGTGGCGCGAGAGAGCGAGGGGGGTTCGAGCTTCTTCGGAGGCGTCGACGAATCGGCTATTGTCGTCGGTCCTTCCTCAAACGTCGCCTGTCGCCTCGTCGCCCTTGTTCCCTCCGCTTCTTCCTCCCCAAAGAGCCCCGTCGCCAAGGGCGAGGCCAGCTGGCTCGACGTCATGCGCCACGAGGCGGTGAAGATCCGCTGGAGCGACCCGAGGCTGGAGCTCAAGGTGTTCGAGGTCTCGGGGGAGGGAGACTTTGACGAAGCCGCCTTTGACGCCGCCGTCGCAGACGCCGACGCCCTCGTCGCCGTCGCCTTTGGTTCTTCCACCTCGACTTCTTCTTCCAGCGCTGCGCTTTCGCTGCTGTCCCGCCCCTCCGCGGCGGCCGTCCGCACGCTCGTCCCTCTCGGGGGAGGAGACCAAGGGCTCCTCCGGCTCGCTCGCATCAACGGAGTCTCCGTCTACGAAACGACGACAACGGCAACGACTGCGGCGACAGAGGGCTCCACGCCTCCCCCTCCCCCTCCTGCCCCGCGCCCCCGGCGCCCGCTCCTCGCCAGGCTCCCGGCCTTCCTCGGCGGCGCCCACCGCAGAGCCTTCGATTCCCTGGACGCCGCGCTCTCCTTCTGGGCCCGCGCGCACTCGGACGACGCCCTCACGGCCCTGCTCGTCCTCGCCGACGCGACGGGCAAGGTGCGGGACCCGCCGCTCGCGGCGCTCGACTCCCTGAAGGGCCAGGGGCTGGGCACGCTCGTCTGCATGGCCCGCAACTGCCGCGCCGAGGTCCTGAACTGCGTCACCGACCGGGACTGCAGGGCTGCGCTGGACTGCCTGACGGCGGCGCCCCCCGGCGACCAAGTCGCGGCGTACCGCTGCATCGTCAGCCACGAGTCGAAGCTCTTCGAGGACTTTTCGCTCTGCGTCTTGACGAAGCACGGGTGCCTCGGAGTGTCGGCCGAGCCTCCGCGGTTCCCGAGCCCGAGACCGCAGGGGATGTGGAGGGGGCAAGCGATGACTGCTGAGTTGGCTGAAACGCTCTTCCTAGGCTGGAGGGAGAGGCGGATAGAGGGAGGGGGAGGAGGGGCGGCGGCTGCGGGGGGGAGCGGAGGCAGAGAGGAGCGCCCCTCCTCCCAGAGCGGCCTCCCTTTCGACGACGGCGACGACGCTCTCGAGCCCTGGAGCTGGCGCGTCTGCGCGGGGCAGAACCCTGCCTACGACCAGTTCAACTGCCAATATCAAATCTTCTATCGCGGGAAGGGGAAGGGGGTGCTGTGGTACGTCCCCGTCTTTAACGTCGAGACGCTCCCGAGCGGAGGGAGCGGCGACGGAGGCGGCGGGAGCGGAGAAACCGGAACGGAGAAAAAGAGGGTCTGGAGGCGGAGGAAGTACCGGGTGAAGCGCGGGGAGGTCCCGGGCACGTTCTGGTTCAGCGTCCTGGACAACGGTAAGGAGAAGGAGAGGAGTGAAGAAAGAGAAGGAAGAAGATGGCGGCGGCGGGCGGCGGCGGTTTCGAGAAAAAACGAGGTGGAAAAAACACACTCACCCTCTCTTTCCAAAAAAAAAAAAACTCCAAACTTCTACCTTTCCTCGCTCCGCAGGCGTCGTCTCCAAGGAGTTCTGGACCATCGTCTCCGTTTCCGACGACCTCGGCTTCGCCCTCTTCAGCTACAACGGCGCCGCGAGCGCGGCCGGGCAGGCATACTCGGGCAGCGTCCTCTGCACGCGCGACGGCGGCTGGCCCGACCAGGAGAGGCACGGGCCGCGGCTGGAGGCTGCGCTCAGGGAGGCCGGGGTGAAGACGTGGGAGCTGTTCCGGGTGAACAACGACTCGTGCGAGGGGGCGCCGCTGGAGATCGAGGAGGAGGGTAGGTAAGGGA
>Ga0315284_10014329_pt1 | contig 11290 bp, 13 predicted proteins | sample YL17G09_16_MG_FD_203696 | JGI IMG/M metagenome (GOLD analysis project Ga0315284, IMG submission 203696) | Sediment microbial communities from Yellowstone Lake, YNP, Wyoming, USA - YL17G09_16 | ecosystem: Environmental > Aquatic > Freshwater > Lake > Sediment | place: USA: Wyoming | collected...
CATACGATATTGCCATAGAATCCGAATGGTTATATCTTTTATCGGGTAGTAATATTACTTTACATAATTATGTAAATCATATGTTTCGTAGGAAAAACTATGAAAATTTAGTTTTGAGATTATACAAAAATTTAATAAATAACGTATGGAGTAATCGATTTATTCTATTTCTAAAAAAAGCAAAACAATTGCATCCGAATAAACTTATTGAATGTCTAAATTACAAAGATGATAATGGAAACACCCTAATTCATGTAATGGCTGAATCCCATGACAAAATTACATTACAGTATACCATTAATTGTTTTAAAGATAGGTTGATAATAAAACCAAATAATGATGGTAAAACACCGTTAATGTTATATGAAGAAAGCAATTTTAAAAATATTCTTAGTGGTCATAAATAAATTTTGATTATAATCCATAATTAAAATTTAACAATAATGCTTAGAAATTGATCCAAATAATTCGACAACTTCTATTTCTCCTACGTTAATTCCATTTTCATTTGCTTCTAGATTATAATTGGGATTTTCCGAATTCATTGCAATAACGATATCATTCGTTGGATTGACATAAATAAATTGATTATAAACTCCAATTGCTAAATAATATATTGATTAATACATTATGATTATTTATAATGATGATAATCGAGACAGAATTTGTAAATTATTGTAACAATAATTTTTTTTATGATATGAATATACCATAAAAAAATTATTACAATGATAATTTTTCTTTAATTAATGAAATATCATCTTTTATAATTTCGATATCATCTTTTATAATTTCGATATCATCTTTTATAATTTCGATATCATCCATAATATTGTTAATATTATTGACTAAATCTTCAATATTAATTTTTTTGAGATGCTCAATATTTTTATATTTTTGTATGATGTAATTACAGCTATTACATAGTTTAGTAATTCGATCACAATCATCATTGACAAATGCATGACAAAATTTTCTCGAATAAATATCATTTATTTTCCATTCACATCGGCCAATATAATTTACATATTCACAATTATCATTGAGTTCATTGATTATATTCATTGAAATATTTGATCTGATATATGAGTTAAGCTCATTGATTATATTCATTGAAATATTTGATCTGATATATGAGTTAATTTTTATACAATATATTGGATTGATCAATTTTTTTTGATATGAATATATCATAAAATGTTATTCTATTTTGAATACATAATCAATATCCCAACCGGATGTTTCATGAGCATATCCTCTAGGATTACAATGAAATTCCGTATTATTGATTTTTGTATGGTTTGCTTTATGTGTGTGACCATAACACCAGACATTGGCTTTGGTTGTATTAATATCTGTGGCAAAGAATGAATTGAGTGGATGATCTATATATTCAACATCGAGTAGTGCATATGATGGCAGATGATGGGTTATAACACAAACTTTATCATAGGAATCATCTTTGGCGATATCTAATTCGGTTTCTAGCCATGATTTATGGGCTAAATGGTTAGAAACATATTTGTCAAAAGTAAATGTTTGATCATCCGTAGATATGCGATTGAAATCATTCATATATTTACACAGACTGAGATTGGATGGATTAGACCATAATGTACAACCAATAAATTTGACTCTGTTATAAACAATAGAATCGGTCTGTAAAAAATGAATATTATCTTCATCTAAACATAATTTTTTAATTTTGTGATCAATTTTCGACATTGTTCGCTTATTATAATATTCATGATTTCCCGTAATGACAAATACTTTGGTATGTGTTAATGACAGTAATCTGAGTAAATTAATATAGGAATCTTGGTAAGGATTTCCAATATCTCCAGCTAAAATAACGACATCAGCATTCTTTTTAAATTTCAAATTGGATAGGGGATACCCCTGGCGGGCTATTCCCGGAGCAGAGATTGCCGTTGGCATCTCTGTCTGGGGATACAATTCCAAATGCAAATCCGACAATAATCTTATTTTCATAATATATACTTTGTATGAATATAACTCATATATTTATATAAATTTATTTCAATTTTTTTAATTTTGGCTAATAAGTTTCTTGGATAAATTAAATATTTGTTTAATGATAAACGAAAAAAATGACAAATTAATTTTGAAATATTTTGGGGTAACCTTAAAATCAAAATCCCTGAGTAAAGGTATTGATAATAGCATCGCCATATATATATTATATATGGCTAACATGTATGCATTGACTGTATAAACATACATACTTGTTGCAATTAATCCATAACCCAAAAAATAAGCCCATTGGGTTTCGTGGATACTAATCCGACGTGTAATATTTAGGCCAATCGCCTGCCATAAATTATTATATGTATATAACGAATGATATATTATCAAAATAACAAAATTTATAATTAGACCAAATATATACAAGTTGTCGGCTAATATCATACTAATGATCTTGGTACTCAAATAAACAACTAGCTGATAAATTGTCATCATAATAATGATTGTGATAGAATCGACAAATGTCCCATTCGATTTAATTTTTTTATTTTTAGTCACAGAACTTAGAGCACTGGCTAATTCAATATATGTTATTGTATGTATAAATATACTAAATAGCATTATGGGATAATTAATATAGTATAATAAGACTTGTAATGATATTTGAAACAGATAATTAATTAAATCAACAATAAACGCTGGAATAATATGAAGTAGTATATTGTATTTGAATAATTTTTTAATTATTTTTAAGCATCGATCACTATCATATATATGCCCGATATAGATGTCTAGTCTAATCGAATCAAAAAATCCATAGGTAATATCTTTGATAATTTCCATATTTGTATTAGTTATAATATAAATGATAAATTTATATTGAGACTACCGATCAAAAATCTGATCTCATTCGAGAATTATAACGTTTATATTTTTGATTATGATAAAATATATCTTGAATGCATCTATAACCAATACTATTACAAAAAAGAATAAGTATAATAATAATCGCCGTTAATAATAAATTATGCGATAAAAATAATATCACCATAGTCATAGAAATAATTGATAATATGCATATTGCAATAACTGTAGCTATCAGTATAATATCTACACATTGATTCATTGATATTCTTAAAAAAAATACTAACATGGATTATATTAGTATTTTTTATTAATCAATTTTTTTAATTGAATATCCACCCGCGAGATTTAGGAGTAGAATCAATATTCGTAGTCAGAATTTTTGTTTCGGATTCGGTCATTTTAGATTTTAATTTAGATAATTCATTCCTTAGGGAATCGTTTTCCGTTTCGGTTTCGGTCATTTTAGATAATTCATTCCTTAACGAATCATTTTCTGTTTTCATATTAGTAATATTAATTTCTAATTGAATGCATTTTTTATTAATATCATCTGTGTCAATCATTTTTTTTAAATGATTATATGCCAGATATGCTGGAGCGGTTTTTGAAATAGAAAAAGATGTCGATAAAATATATTGCATATGAATCAGATCCACCTCGGATCCGATTTGTGAATTTGTCATGAATTGGATTTCTTCTAAATAGTTGTTATCCATTTTTTTAAGATGGTTAGATTTCATATAGGTAACATATGATTCGAAACATGATTTGATTTCATTACTCATTCTGAATTGATTATTATATAATTAATTCAGATTTTAATTTCGTAATTACTATATTATTTAACAAAGTAAGTTCCATACCAATCTTTTTCATCAGCAATAATTGGATTGAATGATCCGGATATTTGGGTACCGGGGTTTTGCTCAATCCATTTAATTTTAGTATGATCCCGTTTTGTTAATTTTGATAATTTTTTCAAAACAATATCGGTTTGTCTGCTTATCAAATCATCTATATAATCAGAATTAGTACTTTTGATTAGGTTCGTCACAATATCTGTTATTTTATCAACAGTAACAAATTTTTTCAATGATACGACATCGATCTTTTTGCTATCAATCTTTTTCTTAAGTGTTTCATAAAAAGATATAACAGATCCTTTGGTTATTCTGGGTGGTTTACTCAAAATTTCATGATTATCCGTATTAATAGATTGCGATGTATAATAGAAGAAATCAATATCATTAACCAAATTGTAAATATTTACACTAAAACTTTTATATTCATCAATATCATCTAATGTATAATCAGACGTAGTACTATATTTGTTGTAAAAATCTTTGAGAATGATTTTATTCCCTGTTATTTCAGTATAACTAAAAACGAAATGTGGCAATATACATACTTCCGGTAATCTATATTTGAAATATTGAGTTTTTAATCTGTCAATATTTAATTTAGGTAATACAATATTAAAATCCCTATCAAAGTATTTTTCCAAACGATATTCATATGTGGTACTTCTGCGAGTTGTATCAATAATATTACAACTGTGTTCGTGACAAAATTTTCCCAGAGTTGTCAAATATACCTGTTTCCCATCAAATCCAGCCGCTGAACTTCCTAAATCAAATCCGTGTAATATTTCACTCTTGGTTTTATATAATCTAAAAATCAATTGTAATTTTATTCCACATATTTTAATTAACAACGTATTATTATTTCTAATTAGTTCACAATCTAATTTTGATTCATAATCAATTGTCGATTTGTTTTTAATTGGCTTTGATATATTTGAATCATCCAAATTATCCGAACCCTCGGAACCGCCTGAGCCATCCGGATCTGACTCTTCTGATTCATCTGACTTATCCGAATCATCATTACTGGATTCATCTTTATTATTTGGATTTTCTTTTTTATTTTCTTTTTTATCGATATGTTTTTTTGCACATGTAATTACGTCTGCGATCCATGTTGCGACACGTTCATTAGCATCTTTTATTGATAATCCATAAACAAAAAAATCAATATCATTAGAATTAGAATTATATTTACGTTCCCGAATGATATCACTGACTGAACCACCCGCTATTAATAAATTTTTCATATTGAGTCCGACTAATATGGGATATTTTTTGTAAAAGATATTTTTGAAATTTTGAACGTTATTACACAATTTGATCGATTTATTATAATCAAACCTTTGATTAACAATAGTTGGTAAATCATAATCAAGTGTTTTGTCCGAAACTAAAGTTTTAATCAAATGTAGATCATCTGTAATACCATTATATCTGCATTCGCTATCCTTAGAAAGAATTTCAGTAATTGTCGACATATTTATTATAATAACTAAAATAATTTATATAATTAGATAATTTTTTTTCAATTTTTTTTGTGTATTTTGTGGATAAATAATTAATTATTATCATATTTATTTATTTACGACCATTATTCTTTCATGTGCTTGTTTCAAAATTTCTTTTCGCCTATTTTTAAATTTTTCTAATATATATGCATCGGGTATTTTAATCCATTCAGATTTTTGTAGTTCGGTGGGATCAAATTTTAATTCTAAAAGTGTTTCTGTCAATATTCCAACATAATATCTAATAGCGATATTTCCCTTATCGCTTAATTCATCAATTGTAAAATCATCAATAAGTTTTACATGTTTTTTTTCCAAGCCAGTTTCTTCACCTAATTCCCTCCAAGCGGTTTCTAAACTCGTTTCATTTTTATTTCTCTTTCCTTTGGGAAAAGAATAATTGCCATTTTGCGTACTGACTAAAACAGTTTCGTCAACATTAATAACAATAATACCCGCACAAGGAGGAATCATTAGATGTATACATATTATAGATATCCGTTTATTTAGTAGCATTAAAAAATTCAATTTTTTTTAGTATAAATAATAATTATGAATTAAAATAAATAATGGAAACAACTATTGTTAATATCAAAAAAATAAATTTGAATCAACGCGGAATCACCGATTTTAAACAATGGGCTTCTATACCAAATAATTTATATATTGGCAGAAATATGAATTTTTATGTCGAAGGAGCTATTCAATCTAAATGGCATAATCCATTTTCTGTCAAAAAATATGGCCGAACCCAATGCTTGAAATTATATGAAGAATATATTCAAACATCGAATTTAATGGATGATCTATCAGAATTAATCGGCAAAGAACTAGGTTGTTGGTGCAAGCCTTCTACTTGCCACGGGGATGTTTTAATTAAGTTATTAATCAAATCATTACCTATTGGAACTATTGTATCATACGTTAATTTGAACTGTGTCACTAGACCTGCTGGATCTATTTTGAAATTTTGTCCAGATTATTTTATTTACGAAACAATCGATACCAAAATTAAGTTTAGAGTCAGATATTTACGTATCAAATCCTTGACAATATTCTAATAATAATTTTTTAATTTCTGTAGAATTAAATTTAGTAGCAATTTGGATGGCATTGGCATTATTTATATTGGGATTCATTTTGTGCTCCAATAAAAATTTAACAACTTTTATTTTTCTATGATATACGCTCAATTCTAACAAATTAGTCATTTTTGCACGAAATGTTTTACCGGAAGACATCAAATATATTTCCCCCATTAATATCTCTTCGTGAATATCGAACCCATGTGTAATCAAATAATTAATAATTTCAACATCAATTATAGTATCTGAACATGATGTGAATATATTATTTTGGGGGATGCGAATCTCATATCCAATAAGTAATTTCAAAATATCCAAATGTTGGGTTCCATACCAACCATTATTATTTTTAAATATTGTATAGATATCTATAAAATTGTCGGGAGGGTTGTCATTAAAAAAAGTATTCTTTTTTGTTGATGTGATAGAAAATAAATCTGATTCAACTAAATTAACATCTATGCCTTTATCCAATAAATATTTAACACTGTCCAAATGCCCGGAATAACATGCCAAAACGAATATATCATTACAATGAATATCCAATTTTGCTCCCAAAGTTAATAAATATTCCGACATATTTACTCGTCCATTAACTATACTCGTAACAAATAATCTGTCAAGTTCCGGTAATATTTGATCTTGATAATTATTAACTAAAAATGTCATTACATCAATTTTACCAGTACTAATAATAAATGCTAACCACGATTTTTTTTTTGAAGAAAAATCATGGTTTTTTTCCATTGTAAATATTTTATCGAAATTGGCTCCATTATCAAGCATATATGCAATATTATCCATATTACATTCTGAAAATAACATTGAATAAAATGATTTAAAAATAGTCGTTTCGTTAAAAGAGAATCCATGTCCTATGATAAATTTGATAGTCGTCATTGATATGTCCGAAAAATCATTATCATCAATAACATTAATATCCGCACCATTTTGTAACAAACAAGTCATAATATTCAAATTATTATTTAAACAACTGATTTTAAGGGCATTATTTATATTGCAATCAAGCTTTAATTCTAAACATAATACGGCTAAATCTAACATATCACATTGTGAAGCGTAAAATAATAAATCATTTAATTTATTTGATATGCTAATATTATATTCTAAAAGTAATTTTACCATTGGAACATCAGTAGATATGGGAGGGCCCTCTACCATGACATATTTATGATTATATGATGAATCGTAAAAAACACAATTGTCAAAGGCAGTTTGTACCAATTCTCGATTAGTTTCCAATAAAAGTTTAATACTATTTATGTAATCTGATTCGATTGCATCTTGAATCAGATCAATATTTGGATAATGTCCATGATCTAATAAAATAGTTAATAAATTTGTATCATCTTCGCCAATAATAAATTCACAAAATTTTTCTATTGTTGGTTGACATAAATTCATATGTTCTAAAATAAGTGTCAGCACGTCATTTGATTTATTTTTAATAATTGTATCTATACAATATTCATCGATATGTGTAAATATATTTTCACTATTATCCACAATTAGTATCGCTTCTAAAAACTCAATATCGGAATAATATATACAATATGCAAATAATTTACTATTTATTAAATCGGATATTTTAATTTGTATCTTAGGTACATCGTGTCGATCTATTTCATCATCTGTGTTTATTATGGTTGACCAAACAATATTTTTGTATATATCAAAGTGAGTTATATTAATTTCATAATTATTCATCTCGGCCGGAAATTCGTTGTATTCAATAAATAATTTGACAATTTCGTCATATGATTGTTCAATGAACAGGGCCATAAATTGGTCTCTGTTATTTTTAATATTTGGAAATTTTTCGTTATATGTCATAAATTGTAATTTTAGAATCTATGATATATTTATATATGTATTATAATTTCAATTTTTTTTAATTGTTAAATATTTTTTGGATCCAGCTGCATGTCGAAGTGTTGGAATCAATTTCTTTTTCCAATTATTACCTGTGGCAATTTCGCTCATAATATAGATATCGCCATGGTTTAACATTAATTTAATTTTATGACCGATAGGTTCATTATTAAAAAACCATTGATAACATAAAGGCATCGATCCTCCTAATCGAACTGCGATAACTTTTTTTCTTTCGGAATCACCGTGATGACTTATGCCGCATTTTTTTAGATCAAAATATAAATTCCCTTCGGCTACTAAATTCTTAGCTTTAGATCCAACATATTTATGTATATTTCGTTGAAAAAATTTAGTACATGGAATCTGATCCCAAGATATAATTCGACCTAAACCATTTTCATAATCCGGTTCTTGGGTAGCATCCCCGTAACATAAATTATGCCGAGCATGTTTTTGGACAACGCGTCCATACATCTTGGCTTTGGAATCCCATTCTAAATTTTGTTGTTCTAATAACATATCTAAATCATTTGCTCCCATTGGTTCTAACACAGTATCTAAACCTTGTCTAATAATCAAAACAGCTGCATCCGGAACATCATCTATGTCAACAAAATCCGACAAAAAAATAAATTCACATTCACATCCGGCTCGTTCGAATTTAATTTGTGCTTGATGCAAATCTTCTAAGCTAAACCCACATGTAGCCAATTCACCTAATTTTTGCATTCCGACATGATTTTCGGCTTGATCACCGAATGTTAATGTAATTGTACTTGATGACAATTTCATTTACTATACATATATAGTAATTCGTTTATATTGTATAATTTTTTATTCCGATAATTTATATAAGAATGGAAATATTAGCCGATCCCTATATTAAGAATTACACAATTGCTTCTTATGATCTAACAAAACCTTGGGGCGGATATTACTGCGTTGCCGATTCTGATATAGATAGATTTATTGCTGAGTATTTTCCAACTATCCATATTGATACGGATCTTCCAATGTCACCTAAAATTTTAATTATTAACCCCAATTCTAGATTATCCTGGCAGTATCATAATCGTCGAAAAGAATTATGGTCTGTATTAAAGGGTCCTGTTGGTTATGTATGTAGTTACGATGATACAGAAACAGAAATGCGGATTGCCGAAACTGGATATATAATGATTGTAGACAATGAAGAACGACACAGATTAGTTGGTTTAGATGATTATGCAATTGTGGCGGAAATATGGTGTCATGTGAATCAATCATATTTGTCAGATGAAAACGATATTGTTCGGTTACAAGATGATTATCAACGTTGATTAAAATATTGATAATTTTTTATTATAGTTTGGAATAGACACAATAAAATAAAAATTGATAAATAATATTATAATAATAAATAATTTATAATAATACTATTATATTGGATGCATACATTAATACCGGATATTATATACATAATCCATAACCAATTGGATTTTATTAATCAATCTAATTTAAGATTAGTATCAAAAGATTTCATAAAATATCCAATTACCAATTTATTTGATAATGTATCAAATAAATATAAACTAACTGATAAAATATTAAAATTGTATTCATTTATTATCAAATTGGATGCTGATGGTAATAAAAAAATAACCAATGTTAATCACCTGACCAATTTACGAATATTGAATGCTGTGGGTGATTGTGGAATTGGTAATGATGAGTTCAGTAGATTGGACAATTTAACCAAATTAAATGCTGGTTACAATAATAAAATAACCAATGTAAATCATCTGATCAATTTAACTGAATTAGATGCCAGTGGCAATAATAAAATAACCAATGTAAATCATCTGATTAATTTGCAAATATTGTATGCTCAGAATTGCGGAATTAGTGATGATGGACTCAGTCGATTGACCAATTTAACTGGATTAGATGCTAGTGATAATAATAAAATAACCAATGTTAATCATCTGATCAATTTGCGAATATTGGATGCTTCAGATAATTGCGGAATTGGCAATGATGGACTCAGTCGATTGACTAATTTAACTCAATTAAATGCTTGTGGCAATAATAAAATAACCAATGTTAATCATCTGATCAATCTGCGAATATTGCATGCTTGGGATAATTGCGGAATTGGTGATGATGGACTCAGTCGATTGACCGATATAACTGAATTATATGCTGGTGACAATAATAAAATAACTAGTGTCAATCATCTGATCAATTTGCGAATATTGAATGCGGTGGGTGATTGCGGAATTGGTGATGATGGACTCAGTGGATTGATCAATTTAACTCAATTAGATGCTGGTCATAATAATAAAATAACCAATGTTAATCATTTGCACAATTTGCAAATATTAGATGCTCGGGGTGATTGCGGAATTGGTGATAATGGAATTCAGTTGCTAACCAATTTAACTCAATTGGATGCTGGTTATAATAATAAAATAACCAATGTCAACCATCTGCGCAATTTACAAATATTAGGTGCTGATGATCGTTGTGGAATCAATGATAATAAAATTCGGTTGCTGACCAATTTAACTAAATTAGATACCGGTAACAATAATAAAATAATCAATATTAATAATCTGATCAATTTGCAAATATTAAATGCTTGGAATAATTGCGGAATTGATAATGATGGACTCAATCGATTAACCAATTTAACTGAATTAGATGTTAGTTATAATAATAAAATAACTAATGTTAATCATCTGATCAATTTGCGAATATTAAATGCTTGGGGCAATGATGGACTTCGTCGATTGACCAATTTAACCAAACCATATTCTAACAACAATAATAAAATAATCAATGTTAATCATCCGATTTATTTGCGAATATTACAATTCTGGAATTGGTAATGATGGACTCAATGGATTGACCAATTTAACTCAAATAACAAAAAAATTGATAAATAATATTATAATAAATAATTTATGATAATACTATTATATCTGATGCATATATTAACACCAGATATTATATACATAATATATAATCAATTAAATTTTATCAGTCAATCTAATTTGAGATTAATATCAAAAGATTTTACAAAATATCCGATTACCAATTT
>Ga0315284_10014330_pt1 | contig 11290 bp, 15 predicted proteins | sample YL17G09_16_MG_FD_203696 | JGI IMG/M metagenome (GOLD analysis project Ga0315284, IMG submission 203696) | Sediment microbial communities from Yellowstone Lake, YNP, Wyoming, USA - YL17G09_16 | ecosystem: Environmental > Aquatic > Freshwater > Lake > Sediment | place: USA: Wyoming | collected...
AGGCCATCCCGAATGATGATCGTTCCGAACCGAGCGGGTGGGTGGGCGGCGGTCAGTGTAACCAGGACGCCGTGGTCGGTCCGCATCCGGTGGTGGTGGTCCAGAAGCGCCCGGAGATTCACGTCGGCCAGACCATCACCATAGGTCATCAGGAAGGTACCGCCCGACCCGAGAAACCCGCGTACTGCCCGCAGACGACCCGCCGTGCCGGTATCAAGGCCGGTGTCGACTACGACACACCGCAGGTTGGTCTTCGTGGCTATCCAGGTCTCGAACCGGTGTAGGACTTCAATCTTGTGGCCCGCAGCCACCACAAAGTCCGACATGCCCTGGTCGGTATAGAGAGACATGATGTGGGCCAGAATGGGAATACCGCCAACCTTGACCATCGGTTTCGGGATGAGGTCGCGTGTGTGTTCTCCCAACCTCGTTCCTTTGCCGCCCGCCAGGATGACCGTCTTCATCGTCTATTCCTTGTCTCGCGCCCACTCGGGCATCGGGGCCAGTGTCCCGGCCCACCCGGCCAGGGGATGCGCGTGGTGCATCGCCAGGCCGTCCGTGTATCGTTTCAGTTTCTCCATGATGGCCTCGGCGGTGCGCCATGGGCGGTGGATAAGACAGTACGGCGGTTCCAACGTCAGGATGTTGCCGGGTTTCTCCATCGGGTTGGGCCAGGGTTCAGGTTCGAAGCACTGATGGTATTCGTTGCGCTTCTCGTTCGTCTGGTAGGCCATGGGTAGGTTGGTCTTCCAGGCATAGAAACCGTAACCCCATTGGTCGTTGCCATAGGGTTTCGCCAGTTGGGGAAAGTGCATACAGGAGTCCATATACTCGTTGATTCGGACGGCGTAGATCATGTCGGCGGCGGTCTCGGCGATGATCCCGGCAAGGTCGCGCCGGACCAGATAGTTCGGCAGACAGTCGCAGTCGTCCATGACGACCCAATCGACCGCTTCTTCCTTGGCCCAATCCCAAAGCCACTGGCACATCTGCGAACCATGTGGGTTGTAGACGCCGCCCTTCGGGTTCGTCAGGAGGACCGGGTAGTGCCGGACCTTGACGTTGGCATATCGGTTGGCGATCTCAATGGTCCGATCCGTCGAGCCACCGTCGGCGACCAGGATCATGTCAACCCACGGGTAGGCCTCGCACCAGGCGGCGACGTTCGCCTCTTCGTTTCTGACTCTGAGTAGACCGGCTACTTTCGGCGTCACAGCATCCTCCATATCCCGGTCTCTACAACACACTCCCCTTCGGGACTCTCGGCGTAGACCGGACCCACAAACCGCTGCCCGTGGCCCAGGGCCGCCACCAGGATGGCAGTCGCCGGTAGGGTATCTGCGTTGCCCGAGTTGTCCAGGACCATCAGACCGCCCGGTAGCATGTGTTTCAGGGCACGTTCGGCGCACTTGTGGCGTACCCCACCGTCAATGACAATCAACCCGAACTTCTGGTCCTGGTAGAACCGGTCAATCACGCCCGAGTATTCGTCCTCCCACTCGGGAACGGGTACGTCTCCCTCGTTCCAGCCGACCCTTGTGGCCGGATACCTCACACCCTGCGCGTCCATCCACATCACCGGGACTGTATGGATGATAGGTAGAGGCCAGATGCCGCGCTCGACCGCCGCCGCCATCACGGCGTCGGCCCACTCCGGGTTGGTTTCTACCGAACTCACCTGTTTGGTCAGTCCGGCAAACCACAGGGTCGAGCCGCCGCAACCCCACTCGAACGTCTCCCACTCTGGGACGACGTTCGCCTCCAGGTAAGCGATGGCGTCCAGAACGATCCAGGGTTTCTTGCCCACAGAAACGGTCACGACCACGGCCTTTCCCCGGTCGTGGCATGGCGGCCATGGCCGGTCTGTGTGAGGGTCAGGTGGTAGAGGTAGCACACCAGCAGGCGTTCCGGGCAGGACGAGTCCTCCATGGCTGCATCTGTGGGGCCGACCAGGACGGCGGGCGAGCCGCAGGTACACATGGCGAACCAATGCCCTTTGCCCTCAACCTCGTCGCGCAGGTACAAGGGGTCGATGTAGAGGAAGTGTTCCGTGTGATAGTCGGCGCACTTGACGGAAAGCCAGTCTCCACCTTTCAATCCCGCCATCTCTGAGTCGGCGGGGACCTTGAAGTAGACCCGGTCGGCATGATGAACTGTATCGCCACTGGCGAGCGTCCCTTGCCGGGGATCGTGGAACTTGATAATGTTGAAGTCGTAACCCTTCCAACTATGGGGCATAGCGTTGATTCTCTTTCAGAACATCGCAGAGGAACTGGACATTCTCGCCTTGGAGGTGGAAGGACTCCTGCAACTCCTGGAAGACCGCCTCCTGGCGTTCAAAGATACTCGCCAATTCACCTAAGAGGCCGGTCCTGGCAAGGGCCTCGCGCCCCTGGTAGCAGACGGTCATGGCCGCATTGAGCAACCCGACTTCCTTGAGGCAAGCCTGGAGGGTCCGGCCCTGGTAGGTCTGCTGCCGGTCGCAGTAGAGGGAGAATGCTTTGAGAATCGCGAGGGCGCGAGCCTCAGCGAGGTTCGATTCGGTCACCTGGAGCCAGCCCCGTCGCTTCGAGGATTGTTTGTACTCTGGCGTCATAGGTGTGTGGCTCGACCGCAATTCTGCCGCGGACGGCCATCTCTTGCGCTTTCACGGGGTCGGCCAAGAGGCGTTCTACGCAACCGACGGCCTCATCCACTGTGTTGAAACCCAGGTAGTGTTCCTCTTCCCGGAAGTACAAGTCGAGGGCCGGGATGCGGTTCGCCACCAACGGGATACGGAAAGCCAGCAACTCAAAGACCTTGGCGTTCATGTCTTGGAGGCTCGACCAGTTTAGGCCAACCCTGGTTTGGTGGTAGATGGCTTCGTAGTCCTGGTAGGACGGGCCGATGGTGTAGACCGATGAGATATGGAGGCGGGTCAGTCGGTCGATCAGGGCGGTCCGGTGCGTGTAGTGGAGTCCGACAATCGCCGTATCCTGTGTTCGTTCCGCCCAGGGAACCTCGGTCGGTCTGGCCCACACTGGATCGTAAGCGTAGGGCAGGAGAATGTCACCCTGTTGCCTGTAGGTCGGCTGCATGTTGAAGAAGAAATCGGCGTCCCGGCGCGCCTCGTTGTAGGGGCAGACGTGGGGATCGGTACCAACCACGGCGTACTTGCCCCCAACGGGCCTCCCTAGGACCGTCAGTGCGGCATTGCACTCCAACCACAGGTCCGGTTCCCAGGGTACGTTGACCTGAGCCATGTTGTAGTTCAACGTCGGCGGGACAGTGAAAGGCATGGGGAAGTCGGGCCGCCGCACATAGGAGGCGGGCAGGTGCATTCCGGCCACTCCCGTAACCGGGTCCGACCATGGGATCAGGGTATTGGTAAAGGGACCGAAAGACCAAACCTCAACATCGTCCCGGCGCAGGAGCGCCTGCCAGAAATACCTCGCGATTGTAACTGGATAATGAATCGCGGCGAAAGCAATGCGAATCTTGCGGTTCATGCGAAACGCCTCCACAGGGACAGTTCAAGGCCCCGGTAGAGAGGCGGGTCGACCTCTACCATGTAGGGCATCTCCACGGCAAATGCGGCTAGGTCCGCCGCACTGTTGCCGCTCGGAACGTCGTGGCTCATCATGTAGTCGCCAACCCGCAGGATCGGGGCGTAGGTTCTCATCTCGCGGGGTTTGTCGCCGTCGTCACAGTAGACGAAGGCTGGTCCAGGTCTGGCGCGTATGATGCCACTTACCACTGCTACAGTAGTGGGTTCCAGGACATCCGCCAGTACCAAGGATGGATGGCCTTCAAGTCTGGCCTGGGTGATGGCTGCTCGCTCGGGAGTGAACCCAAGAGAATCGTCCGTCTGGAACTGGCCGCAGGTCACCCCGCAGGTATCGAAACCGTAGTAGACGATGTCCCCGACCATCTCGGCCCGCCGGATGAGCAAGTCTGCCAGACCGCCAACCCACACGCCGAGTTCGATGAACGTCTCCATATGCAGACTGTCGATGAGGGAGAAGATGGTGAGGACCTGCCACGACCGTTGCATGATCGGGATGCCAAAGGGGGCCACCTGCATGTCCTTGAGAAACGCCCACAGGCGCGGCAGAGGAGCGGGTTCGGTCATGCGTTCCTCTTCCACAGGGGCAAACCAAGGCCCCGATAGATGGGCGGGGCGATCTCCAGCATGTAGGGTGCCTCCGCGGCAAACACGGCCAGGGTCTCATCAGTAACCGTCTCGGGATAGTCATGCGCCACTAGGTAGTCGCCGACTCGCAGGACCGGCGCGTAGGTCCTCATCTCCCGCGGCTTGTCACCGTCGTCACAAAAGACGAGCGCCGGGGAACCTCCCCCTTGTATCAGGTTGCCCACCTGTTCGACAATGGTAGGGTCGAATACGTCCCCTATCGTGATGGCCGGATTGTACCGGAGACTCACGGCCAGATATTGGGGGTCCCAATCGAACCCGAAGTAGGCGATGTCCTTCACCGTTCTCTCCCGGCGGATGAGTAGGTCGGAGAGGCCGCCGTAGTACACCCCGAGTTCAACGAACGTCTGGACATGGAGTTCGTCGATCATGTGAAAGATGGCGGCTATGTGGTACCAGTGTTGCGCGGTCGGGATGCCAAAGGGGGCCACTTTCATCCGCTGGAGGAAGTCCCACAACTCCGGCAAGGGCGCAGATTCGGTCATGGCCTCTCCGGGGAATTGTGCAGTCCCCATTTCTCGGCGAAGATGGCTCGATTGATAATGGTGTGTTCCGGGTTTTGGCCCGATAGGCTCCGGTGCTCGACCGGTAGGATGCTACTGCCATCTGGTCTCATTATGCCCCGGAGAACGTACCCCTTGAGTTGCGCCCTGTGACACCAGTCAACATCCTGGTAGGAGAGGAGTTTGAAACGTGGGTCGAGTTCCCCTACATCGTCCCATACTTCCCGGCGCATGGCGCAGATGTCCATTTCGAGGTATGGGATCATCACCTTTCCTTGGGCAAACTCGTTCCAAGTATATGGGTTTAGGACATCGTGGTTGCAGACCACTGCCAGACCACCAGTGGCCTCGATCACCGCGACCATCGGCGTCAGGATGTCCCCGAAGACCCTCACGTCATCACACAGCCATACGAAGGTGGGCGCGCTGGACATGGCGACCAACTCATTCCAACCCTGCATGGCAATGTTCTCGGGCAGACTCTTGTAGACCACCTTCCAGGCACTCGGGGGATCGTGCGCGACGCCAGCGAGTCCGGCAAGGAGTTCCCTCGTCCCGTCGGTCGATCCATTGTCCAGGACGCAGAACTCGACATCCGGCCTGTGTCCGTAGAGACCCCACAACTCGTTCCACCGCAGGACCAGTTGCGCCCGGCGGTTGTAGGTCAAGAGGCAGATGGAAAAGTCTGGGCGGTCGCTCATGGGGCCTCCGGGGTCGTTTCTGGAGTGGTCGGCAATGGCGGTCCATCCGGGATCATCGCCGGGATGTTCGGGAGGCCCCACTTCGCGGCGAAGATGGCGCGGTTGTGGACGGTCGCCGCGTGCCGGGGCATGGACATGAATAGGTGTTTGACCGGCATGGCCGCCTTTTCGAGCGTATACCCCATCTTGACGGCCCGGTAGCACAGGTCCATGTCCTCGTAACTAAGGAGTTGGAAGATCGGATCGAAACCGCCGATGTCATCCCACGCCACCCGGCGAATGCCGAGGATGTGGGCGGCGATGTAGGGGATGTGAGGCAGGTCGCCAAATTGGTTCCAGGTGCCGGGAAAGTCGGTCATCTCTTGGCCGACGAGTCCTATTCCGTTGGTGGCTTCGAGGACGGCATGGATCGGTTCCAGGAAGTCGCCAAAGACCGCTACGTCATCAGCCAGAAGGACTACCGTCTTGCCGGTCGACATGGCGACAGCCGCATTGAATCCCGGACCGGCGGAGATGTTCTGCCGGAGACTCTGGTAGACCGTTCGCCACAACGGGGTACCCATCGCCACCGGAAGCGGACGAGTTTCCCAGGCAATCAAAGTCTCGTCCGTCCCATCCACCGAAGCGTTGTCGAGGATACACAGTTCAACATCGGCTCTTTGGGCGAAGAACTGCGCCAACTCCATCCAACGGTGGATGAGTTCGTATCGCCGGTTGTAGGTCAGAAGGCAAATGGAAAAGTCGGGTTGGCTCATGGTCTCTCGGGGATATTTGGAAGGTCCCACTTCGCGGCGAAGAGGGACTTCATGCGGACGGTATGCTCATAACGTTCGGCGGCCAGACTCTCGTGACGGATCGGCAACTCGGGTACGGCCCCGAGTTTGTATCCCAACACGGACGCCTGATAGGAGAAGTCCACGTCCTCGTAACCGGCTGGCACAAAGAGGGGGTCAAACCCTCCTATCTCGTCCCAGGCGGTGCGGGGCATGGCAAGCATGTGGCCGTATAGGTAGGGGATCACCCGAGAGCCAAACTGATTCCAGCCAGCCGGATGGCCTACTATCGTCTGGCCCAGAATGACCTTGCGGGGTTCGGCGGTCAGGATGTTTCCGACGAGACCCAGGAAGTCGCCGAAGACCCGCACGTCATCCGACAGCAGGACGACAATCTTGCCGGTCGCCAGAGATACAAGATGGTTGAAACCGGGGCCGAAGCCGATGTTCTCCGCCACCTTATCTGTCACGAGACCCCAACCGGGTTCTCCTCCGGCCATAGGCATCGTCAGGATGCGCCACGCGGCGATGGTTTGCGATGTCGCATCGGTTGACCCGTTATCGAGGATGCAAAGTTCGATGTCCGGCCTTTTGGCGTAGAGGCAGGCCAACTCCTTCCAACGGCCAGTCAGCGTTCTTTCCCGGTTGTAGGTCAGGACGCAAATGGAAAACTCAGGCGTGTCAGGCATGTTCCTTTTCCCAGGCGGATAGCGCCTCAAGTCCGGCCTTGGCCGCGTAGATCGGGATGCCAAGCGAGGTCGCTTTCGCGGTCTGGAGTCCGGCGCGTTGCGGCCTCGGAGCTACTCCCGTGACCGGGCCTTTGATAATGAGCGTCGGATCGAAACCGAAGTGCTCCGCAATCATCCGCCCCCAAGTAAAGGTACTCATGGTATCCGCCCCGGCGATGTGGAGAACGCCGGTCAAGTTCTGGCCGATGGCGGCCATGAGACCCTGGGCCAAGTGGGGAATATAGGTTGGCGTCTTTTGCAGATTGTCGGGCAGGGGTTTGGGCATCCCAAGGGCTACTGCATCTCGGATACTGCGGACAAAATCCACCTTGGGGCCAACGCCGTAGAGATCGGCCACGCGGACGACCAAAGTCCAGGTCCTAACCTCGGCTGCGGCCTCGCCGCCGAGCTTCGACCAGCCGTAGATGTTCAGTGGCTTCCACCCGGCCTTCTCTGAATAGGGGCCGCGCTTGCCGCTGAATACGAATCCGGTAGAGATATGGACAAACAGACCGTCAAAGGAGACCCGCAGGTTGCCGACCCCGCGCAGGTTGACGGCCAAGACCCGTTCCATGTTCGCCGAGTTCTCGGCCCCATCTACGTCGGTCCAGGCGGCGCAGTTGATGAGTACGTCCGGCGACACGGTCTTTAGGGCGACCCGGATAGACTCGCGAGAGGTGATGTCACAGTCAAGCGGCAGGCAACCGCACTCGGACACAAGCCAGGAGCCGAGTCGCCCGCGCGGACCCGTAACCGCAATCTTCATGGCCGTGGCTCCTCTTTCGCAATGAAGAGGGCGGGCCGACTACCGGCCTCGGGGGGATTGATAATGACCGGGGACAAGTCCATGCCGTCGGGATCGGGCGGCGGGCACAGAGGGACGCCGTTCTCTATGAACCGCTCCCGTAGACGATAGGCGGAGATGGCGGCGATCTCCCCGTCGGTGTCTTTGTCTGGAATCCGGTGGTGTTCCTGGTGGTAGCCGAGGAGGCCAGGCGGCACGATGTCCACATAGCCTCGGACGTGGCGGTAAGCCAGCAGGAAGAAGTCAAGGCTGGCATATCTCTTGAACGCGGGCATGTCATCCCAAATTGGGTCGGTCCGCGGCGCACTGCCGCACTGTGACCAGGGCCACTCGTTGAGGGCCAGGATTTCCCGGCCCGTGTAGTTGCCCGAACTTTGTATGTGGGTCCAAAAGGTCGGTAGGTCCTCTACGGCTCGGAGGTCCGTATGCCAGTCGATGCCGTCAAGCAGGCGCTGGCACTCGGCATCGAAAAAGCCAACTTTGGGCGACACCCATGTCGGTCGCCCTCCCATCGGCACGCCCGGTTGCGAGATGATGTACCGCAGACTACCGGGCGGCGGGTCCTTGTGTGCGGAGTAGAGAAACCAGCAAGCGTCGTGGGCGAACATGATCTCTGGACACGCGAAAGCAATCACTTCCCCGCGCGCCAGCGGCAGGAGTGCCTTGATGCCGAAGGAGGGGTCCATCCGCATCTCGCTCGGGGTTCTCTCCGCACGCACGGTCGTCAGCCGCAAGTAAGGCCGGAACATCTCGTACACCGGCTCCATCGGCAGGGACGATCCGTTGTCGTGGACCAGGACCTCGAACTCCCGCCAGGTCTGTCGAGCCAGACACTCCAGGGACCTGGCGATCTGACTGCGCCGGAAGTCATTGAACGCCAGGAGGAGTGACAATCGCACCGGCAAGGACTCGTCTACCGGTTGGAGGCCGACCGTCGACAGGACCGGCAGATAGTCCGGGGAATTGAACGGGTCGCCGTTGGACACGACTATCTTGCCTGACTATCTAGGATGCGCTTTACGCGGGCGCTCATGCCCGAGTCGGGGTCCCGCCCCACCCTGGGTTGGAACCGGGTCGCCGTATGGTCGACAAACCACGCCTTGAGAATGCGGTTGACCGTATCTTCCTTCTTGGGGCCAACCTCAATTCCCTCGTTCTCGGCAATGGCTCGTATCTCGACGGCCTTCATCGCCTTGAGACGCTTGGTAGTCTCTGACCGACCAAGTTCGAGAGGCCAAGGTACAGGATCGGCGTCCGACTGTTGCACAACACGCGCAACAGGGGGTGGCGAGACAAGGGGCGGCGCAATCTTGGACACCTGTTGTTCCCTGGCGGGACCGGGTGCAGCCTCCGCCAGGGTTTCTATGGCGGAGGCCTGCCATTGCCAGAGGTCAAGGATAAGCGGGATCATGTCCCACTTGTCCAAGACGGCTCCCTTTGAGTCGGGCTTGATACCCTCCTGGTCGGCGATGTCTTGTATCTCGGCGAGGGTCATTGCCTTGAGTTGCTTCTTGATGGCCCGGCGGTCGAACGGCCCAACGTATGGAGGTTTGGATGCGAACGGGGGATAGATTACACGGCCCAACGGAAGGCCGGAACTCCGGGTTGGAGGCGGCGGGGGCGTCATAGGGGCTGGAGGCGGGAAGTCTGGCCTGGCCTTGTCGAACCAGACACCCATGATGCGGTTGACCGTGTCTTCCTTTTTGGAGCCGGTCTTGATTCCTTCGTAGTCGGCGATGCTCTGCAACTCACTGACCTTCATCGCCGCCAGACGCCTAGCTGTCTCCCCGCGCCCGAGTTGGTCCGGCCAAGGGGGAGAAGCCATATCATCGGTCATTGGTAATCTCCTAAGAGCGGGGTGGCGGTAGTGGTCTCCCATCGTGGCACCACTACCGCCACAGGTGGGGGTGCCGTACCGCCATTATACAACCTATGGGGGGTCAACGCAATCATGGGCCGGTCCGCAGTAGTTCCATCGCCAGGCAAGCCTCGCCGTCCGCCGCCAGAAGTCCCTGCATATCGGCGAAAGGAATGTAGGCGTGGCCGTCCTTCCCCCAGGCGCGGCCCCAGGAGTTTTTGACCCGGAACAGGCTAGTCAGGGTATTCACCCCGTTGAGAACGTAGGCGTGGCCTCCCACGATCTGGCCTCGCGCCCGGATGACACCCCTGGCATTGGGGGTCATCATCCCCTCGTACCAGTCGGTGCCCACTACGACGGGGCCGATGTACTTGATGGTCTGCGCGACCGTTCCCGCGTCCCACGCCCAATAGTAGGACTTGATGAGACATCGTGAGGCCAGGACCTTCGCGCCCGCGCGGACACTCGTGCCCTCATAGTTCTCGCCAGGAACCTCGTCGACCTTCTGAGCGGCAAAATACAAGGCCTCCGCCGTCATGTAGCGATAGCCGTTCGGTCCGGCGGGCTGGCGGATCGGACCATCGCAGAGCCAGTGATCCCAGGCATACGCAACACATTGCGAGGTCTCCCCCTGGTCGCCCCACCACCCATCGTCCCACCAGTTCCTGAGGATCGCGCGCCGTTTCGCCGCCGGAATGAGTGCCGCCATGCGGAAACCCCTGTCTCTTTCGTCCGGTACCACGAGGCGTCCAAATCTCCGGTCCATCGTTGTCTCCTCGGCCCTATCGGCCCCCCCGGTTGGTCCACTGGCGCACGTCGTTGGCGTTCGCCAGCATGATAATGCCGCGTTTGCGGCGTCCGCAACAACCGCCCCGGACCGCACCCATGCACGGAACGTCAATCGGGTCGATCCAGGCCATGCAGACGTTCGCCGATGACCGGAGGACGTATCGGACCTTCTCGCCGTTTGGCCTTCGGCAGACGACCAGGACCTGGACCCGGTTCATCACCTTCATCGCCACCGCACCCTCGGCATTGAGAACGGCCCCGGCTGGCACGTCCGGTTGGGCGTTGTACTTCTCGACCACGATCTCCTCGTCATCACTCGACATCAGTCCTCCAGCAAAGCGGGGCCGCCGAGTGATTCGGCTGCCCCGCGGTTATTGGTCCCTTCCGGTTTTATTGTAACCGGATGTTTCGGCGCATGTTGAAAGTTCACCTAGTCCAGTTGGAAGTCTGTGGTCCTGAGGTCCTCTATCAATCCCTCGTACCACTGGAGTCTGAGTTCGTAGTCCCCCGAGGCCTGCCCCCCGGCCTGGTTCATCAGGACAACAAGATACCGCGAGGCTGGGTCCAAAATCCACTCAAGACTCGTCTGGCGGTTGCCGCCGCTCCGGTTCGCAGCGGCACCCGCGCCTCCGGGGATAATCCACTGCGAGAGGAGGTTCGTGAAGACACCGGTGGTTGTTGGGTTCCGAAAGACAAGCCAGTTCTGGCTCAGGAGGTCGGCGGCGGGCATGGCGCGGTCCATATTGCGAGCCAGCACGGCAGTTCCGGTGGTCACCACCGTCAAACCCTCATAGAGGAATCCCCAGCCCCACGCGGTACCCCCCATGCCTATCGTCAGGTGGGCAAGAACCTTCTGGTTATAGTCGTCATACAGATTTGCGGCCGCGGGAATCATCATCATGCTCACGGCCAGGCCACTGGCAATGCCGCTAAAGAGATAC
>Ga0315284_10014332_pt1 | contig 11289 bp, 5 predicted proteins | sample YL17G09_16_MG_FD_203696 | JGI IMG/M metagenome (GOLD analysis project Ga0315284, IMG submission 203696) | Sediment microbial communities from Yellowstone Lake, YNP, Wyoming, USA - YL17G09_16 | ecosystem: Environmental > Aquatic > Freshwater > Lake > Sediment | place: USA: Wyoming | collected...
TTCCTCAGCTTCTTAATGTGGGTGATGAAGCGGCTCACCTTCACGGCATAGATGAAGCCCTGGGGTGAGGAGTCCCGCCAGTTGGTAAACGCCTTCTCCGAAGGCAAGTGATAGAAGCTGTTGTTGAGCTCAACCGTGCTGAAGGAGCGGGCATAGAATTCCAGCCACTTCGACTTAGAGAGTTCAGCAGGATAGAATCTCCCCCGCCAGTGTTCGTAGTGCCAGCCGCTGGTGCCTAGGTAATATTTTGGGGACATCTTAATTCATCGCGTAGGGGCGAACCCATGTGTTCGCCCTTGACCCCAATTTGGGCAGACACGTTGGTCTGCCCCTACGGTTTGCCTAGAAGTTCTTCGAGTATAACCCTGGCGGCTTTTTTGTCCAGGGGCTCGTTGTTATTGCCGCACTTGGGCGACTGGATGCACGCAGGGCATCCCTCCTGGCAAGGGCATTCGGTTATCGCCTTCAGTGTCGCCTCCCAGAGGTCCATTATTATGTCAAACCCCTTCTCAGCGATGCCGATGCCTCCGGGGTAGGCATCGTGGATGAATATCTGGGCTTGGCCGGTATCCTGATGCAGCGGCGTGGAGACGCCGCCGATGTCGTTGCGGTCGCAGAGCGCAAACAGGGGCAGCAAGGCTATAGCAGCATGCTCGGTGGCGTGCAACCCACCGGCGAAGTCCAGCCCCTCCTTCGCCAGCTTACTCTCAACCTGAGGCGGCAGGTCGAACCAAAGCGCTACAGTGGAGAAGGTATGCGGCGGCAGGTCGAGGGGCTCCTCGCCCAGCACCTCCTCAGTAAAAACGCGCTTCTTCTTGAAGCCAAGCACCGTGGTAGTGACCTCCACATCTCCCAGATACACCCCTATGACCCCTATGGTCTTGCGGAGGCTGGTCTTGACTATGCTGATCTCGGTTATGTCCTTGGTCTGAGTATAGTATGGCTCATCGGTGGGCACTGCGTAGGCGGTGCGCCCCAGCAAATCCAGGTTGGTGACCAGATATGATTCCCCTTGATGCAGATAGATAGCGCCGGGATGAATCTGGAAAAAGGCGTTGGCCTCCTCTATCGTCTCCAGAAGAACACCGCTGGCAGCATTCACCAGGTTATAGTTATGCGAAGAGGTGGAGCGAATGTTTATCTCCTCGGCGGGATAAGTCACTCTCGGCGAGGGATACCAGCGCCCCCTGCGCTTGCGCAGCAAGCCCTCCCTTTCCAGCTCAGCCACGGCCTGGCTGAAGTTGTCCCCGAACAGCCTGGACTCGCCACCAGCCAGTGGCATCTCCCAGGCAGCGCAGAGCACATGCGGCTTGAGGATGCGGATATTATCCGGGTTGATCAAGGCGTTCTCGTGGCTCTTGCCGAAGAAGAACTCGGGATGGCGCATAAGGTACTGATCGAGCGGGTTATCCACTCCGATGAGTATGCTCAGCGAGTCCTCTTTGCCCCGCCCGCTCCTCCCCGCCTGCTGCCAGGTGCTGGCGATGCTGCCGGGGTAGCCCGTGAGCACGGTAGCATCCAGGTCGCCGATGTCCACCCCCAGCTCCAGCGCTGTGGTCGCCACCGCAGCGAGAAGCTCCCCATTGAAAAGCTCGCGCTCTATCTGCCGCCTGTCCTCAGCCAGGTAGCCGGCGCGATATGGCTTGACCTTATCCGCTAGCTCCGGTGCCTCCTTCTTAAGCTGGTCGCGCACATACATAAAGATAAGCTCGGTGAGACGTCGGCTGCGGGTGAAAGCCAGGCTGCGGATACCCTTTCGCATCAGCTCGGTCAATAAAAGCGTGGCTTCGCTGTTGGCGCTGCGCCGCGCCGACTTGGCCTCGTCGATGAGAGGCGGGTTCCAGAAGACAAACTCCTTGCCGCCGTGAGGCGAGCCGTCCTCAGCGACCACCTCGAAGGGCAGTCCGGTCAGCCCCTCCACGTGCTCCCTGGGGTTAGCGATGGTGGCGGTACAGCAGATGAACTGGGGGCTTGCTCCATAGTAGGCGCAGATGCGCTTGAGGCGGCGCAGCACATCGGCCACATGGGAGCCGAAGACGCCGCGATAGACATGCGCCTCGTCGATAACAACATACCTCAGCCGGCAGAGAAATTCCTTCCAGGAGTTGTGGTTGGGCAGGATGCCGAGATGCACCATATCGGGGTTGGAGAGCACTATCTCCGCCGACCTCTTTATGGCAGCGCGCTCATGCTGAGGGGTATCGCCGTCGAAGGTGTCATAGTTCAGCTTAATCTTCTGTGCAGTGCTCAGCTCCCTGAGGCTGCGCAGTTGGTCCTGGGCCAGCGCCTTGGTGGGGAAAAGGTAGAGGGCGCGGCATGCCTTCTGGGTCAGGATGGTGTCGAGTACGGGTATGTTATAGCAGAGGGTCTTGCCGCTGGCCGTGGGGGTGACCACCACCACATTCTTCCCCGCGCGAACAAGGTTGACCACCTTAGCCTGATGGCTGTAGAGCGGGAACAGGTGATTAGCTTCAAGGGAGGCCTGGAGCTGTGGGTGCAGGGGCTTGTCCAGCTCGCCGTAAGAAGCCTCGCGGGGCGCGATACGCTCTATGTGGACAATCTGGTCTCTGTAAGCGGGGTGCTTCTTGAGGCGGGGAAGAAAGGTTGAGATTTTCATCGCTTCCCCAGGCTCTTAGAGGGCGTGCAGGAGCTCGATTTCGTAGTCCAGGATCTCGGCATCGCCCCTGTTGGCCTCGATAAAGTTCATCACATGAGATAAGGTCTCATTCACATGACGGCTATCGTTGCTGACGCAGGTTATGCCCAGGGTAGCCACCTGCCACATGTCCTGGTCTTCGATCTCGGCGATAGAGACGTTGAACTTATTCTTGACCTGCGAGGTGATAGACCTGACCACCATTCTCTTGCCCTTAAGGGAATGGTTTTCCGCGATGCGCAGCCTGACCCTCAACGCGCCTATGTTCATGTCAAGAATTGCAAGGAACCCCGCAAGCTAACCGCCCGAATCCCAGTTAACCACACAACGGGGCGGATGTCAAACTTGGGAATACCGTTCGTGGTGAGCCTGTCGAACCATGAACGGTATCACCTTCTCACATGTCATTCCTGCCTTGAGCAGGAATCCAGGTGCCCCATGCCTCTGCTGAAATCTGATAGCTGAAGGCTGAAGGCTGACCGCTGAAACAGAGACACCACATGGGCTATTAGGGAGAGGGTTTCCTTTTAAAGTGCTTCTGTTTTACACACAGAAGGCCGGAGGTTCAAGACCTCCATCGCCCACCATGTTTTGAACGTAAAACTAAGCCCTAGTGGTGTCCAGAGGCTTATTTATTGTCAAGTGTCAAACATTTGTCAAACATGCCACCTTGCGCCGTAGTGTGTTATAGTGTATCGATGAGTTCGGCTGCTGTCGGTTGGCTGTACGTAACGGAATGTAAAAACACTCAGTAACAAAACTCTGTTAGTCTTCGGATTCTGCGAAATGGGGAGACAATTCACAGCAACGAGAGCGCTCCATGAGGAGTGTCTGTCAGAAAGCTGTTGTTCAAGACAGAGGAGTCGAACAGTCCCCATTGTGTCAAATGAAACTATTACCTAAACGAGCCTTGACAAGGAGGTAGGAAACATCTAAGATCGTCGCGTTGAACAGTACTAACTAGAGTGACCAGCACGTCTAGGGTGATCTCTGAGTACTGGCTAACCATCCTGCGACGCTGTGGATACAGCACAGAAGCATCGGTGCACAGAGCTGCCAAGATGCGACCATGCCTAGGAACGCTGCCAAACCTTTGGTCGGTGAGCTGAGCGCATAGTATTCCGGAAAACGGTAAAGCGTTGTTGAGGGTCACTCACGTGGCTTTCTTGCCAATCGCCGGCAATACCGACGGTGGGTCTGGCCAAAGCAAAATAAAGGAGGGCCAACAATGAGCGACAAGACGCACTCGTATCCAAATCCGATACTCGCCTTCGACAAAGATGGCCAGGCAGCTGTCTTGAACTACAATCTCCCCACTTCATCCTCGTACCATGGCATCGGCTTCATCGAACTTGATGTGCCTGCAGAATGGTTCACTGAAGCCGCAAAGCGTAAGCCAGATAGAGGTCTTGATGGAGGCGGTATTGATCGCTGGCCACCAGATATCCAAGATCCCCTCTCGCCCATCAAGAACAATGTGATGCATCGGCAGGATGAACTGAGAGAGTTGCTCCAACCCGACGTTGCGGAGAAATACAACGAAGTACTGAATCTCTTGGCTGGGCTGGCAAGACAGGTTTGGCGCAATAAATGGGATGCGCTGCGCCAGTTCTTGGATAAGGCCAGGGAGTTGGCCTTGCTAGGAAAGATAGAGGAGGATTGGTACAACAAGGTGGTCGTCACCGCACTTAACGAGGCTTGGGACAATGTTGCCACGTACCTGCGCAATACCTCCTTGTGGCGCCAGGGATATGAGCAAATTGGCGTACATTACTCTAATATAGAGATACCCAATGAGAAGACTAATCAACAGGGAGGACAACAACTGCCCAAAGTACCTCGGATGCTGACTGGGGGTGAAGAGACCGATCAAGGTGTCCTCGCAGCTCGTCAGATTGTGCAATTGGCTAGAGAGGGCAAACGCGTCGTACCTGTTATGCGTCAGTCTGGCCGAGTCGTGGGTATGGTGGTCAAAGAACCAGAAGAACCCCATCCCCGCCTTGCTGTTGTGGAGTACTACCGTTTGACGTCCTTCTTGGGCGACTACGGCGCAGGCCAGACCCTCAATACGTTTACCCTTCTCCCTGGCGAAGAATCCACCATTACTGTTCGCACATGGAAGCAGATGGCCGAGACTCGTCTCGTGAGTTCGTCGATACTCGACTCTTATGATGACAACGTGGCTGAGGAATTCGAAGAGTCCGTTCAAAGGGAACAGACTCGCCGTGATCAGTCGAATGAATCCTCGAACTGGGAGGTATCAGCATCTGCCAGTGCCTCCTGGTTTTGGGGTTCTGCCAGCTTCTCGGGAAAGTCTGGTGGGTCAACAAGTCAAGCCCGAGAGCAAGGTGCGCGCAACGTAGACAATGCACTGACCAAACACGCCTCAAAAGCCAGCCACCAGAGGAAAGTCGAGGTCAACAGCAGCACGGAAGGAAAGACTGAAGAAGGCGAGGAAGTGTTGATCAACAGGACGATTAAGAACATCAATCTCAGCCGAGTGATGAACTTCGTCTTCCGGCAGCTGAACCAGGAGTTCATTTGCTACCAACATCTTGTCGACTTGCGAATCGCTTTCACCAACGGCTATTCCGATGCTGTCCGGACTGTCACTTTGCCAGAGTTGGATATACTTTTGAACGAGTTCATCGTGCCAGAGCGGCATGATGAAGTCAAAAACTGGATTCTTGAGGAGTATCAAAAAAAAACACGCAATTTCCGCGATCAAACGGTTAGTCTGATCGAGCAGGCTCCAGATGGGTACTTGAGAGTCCGATATGGTCATTTGTCGCCCACCCAAGGTTCACCTGCTCCCGGGAAGGAGCCAGATCCAAGCCAACCTCCAGAGGTTGGCAAAGTGGAGGAGCCCGGCGTCGAAGACTCAGAGCACCCTCAACTGGCTGCCCGAGTACCTGGGATTATCCTCAGCAAGAGCACTCATGTTCTGCCCACAGATGCCGTCATCGTGGATGCCCTGCTTGGCGGCGGCGTTGCTCTCGATGACTATGCGCTAGACAGCCAACGAGAAACACTTCGGACTGTCAAGTCCAAGAACGAACTGGCCGAGGCGGAAGCGGCCAAGCTACAACTCGCACTCAAGATCATCAGAGACAAGGATGCTCAGGCGGCTGAACTCTTCAAAGGGCTGTTCCCACCCCCACCCACCGAGGATGAACATGAGCATGGGCCCTAGGGCATCGGCAGGATGACGATTTCGAACGAACAGAACGAAGCCCCCGATCTTCTGCCGGCTGTGGTCGATACAACACCGCAGTGCGCTGTTGGGAACGTGACTGATACGACACAGACCGTAGCATATGGTGGTGAGGCAGTTGAAGCCCCCTCTGAAGCCGTGGCTATCCAGCGCTGTAGCAGCCCCCTCATACTCAAGTTGCATTGGGCAGACATTCATTGCTCTATCATGCCAGACAACACCATTCATTGCTCTATCATGCCAGACACCCCACTGGCGAGCCTGGATTTGCGCTTGCAGGAGCGTGCTGGTGTCTACTGGGAATCTCTGGATCGCGAGCAGTTGCAGCAGGAGTTTGGAGCCCTGGGACCGCTCCATATACGAGCTGAGATTCAGAACGACAGTTGTGAGATGGTGTTGCCATCGTTGCCCTTCGAACCTCTCGGTGAAGTGGGATATTCTGCGATATGGGATGGACGCGGTGCGAATGGCCGTTTCGTTGATCCAGGAAGATACCGTGTCAAATTAACTGTGAGCATGGGACTGTACTGGGACGAATCAGTGACAGGGGACTTGGATGTACCAAAGGGCAATGCCTATGCCGTCAGTATTGTGGTTAGGCCTAAGGATGATGACGACATGCGGAAGGCGATGGATCTTGCCGGGGACGGCAAGGTCGGAATCAGTGTACATGGGCGTAAGATACTTCGAGACAGTCTGGTAGAAGTCTGGCATGGTGGCTTGCCCGGCAGTTCTGATGCTGTGTTGGTCGGTGGGCCGTTTGAGGCGCATGCTGAGGCAACCTGCCCGGGCTATTTCAGTACCCCCAAGCTCGTAAACTTCGACGGCTTTTACAGATTTCACGATAAAGATACATCTGATTACTCTGCTGTAGGGTTTGGAAAAATGGTGGGCAAAGACGATTGGAGGGTTAAGTTGAGCATGGTCCAACCAAATACACCAGGTCAGACTAATCCTCAGCCATACAAAAATGGAATCATGATCCATATGGAATCTCGGCCTTGGACGGACCTCAATTCGTCACAGGGATGCATATTGATCCCGGGTGACCCGCGAGATCCGCAGAGATACGGCGTAGGGCGGTTCGAAAACGGGAAAATCACGACACCTTTTGGCGAGCTAAGGAATCGACAGAATGTCAAAAACCCTGGAGACGACTACATCGCGGCAAACAATTTCCTGGCATGCGTATACGGAGGCTTCAGGCCTAGAGAAATCCAGAATCCCAAAATTACCGTGCGCCTTACTGCCGCCAACCCAGGTTCAGTCTATGATCAGCTACAGAGAGCCCCGGTTGCCTTCTATTCCTGGACTTTCGGCTGGGAACCAGTTCGTGGCCAATATCTGATCTTCTACTATAAGGTCAACAAGGCCATGACCGTGCTGAGGCGTGTCGTAGATGGGGCCGGGGGTTCCGAAGATCTACTTGTTCACCTGAGCAGAGACTCGACTGGACCCGTGACTAGATGGGTGCCTCTTCTGCGGTATCGTAGCGACACACTCACCCTAGATCATACGCTGAGCCCTGAAGAGTATGAAGAGAGCTTTATCCCAAAGCACCGGCTCTACTGTTTGGCTATCAAGATGGCGAGCCTACCCCTAGACCTGCAAAAGGCGGCTCGGGCGGGAGGGCTCGTGCACGTCGTATTCAAGGTGCGCTATGCTTGGGATTGGGTGGGCCTTGACAGACCCTGGTATATATATACACCACAAAAAACTTTGAACTTCAAGGCGATCACCGGAAATTATCCCTACTTACCGACACCCACCGCTATCCCTCCCGGTGCTGCCTCGAGCTATAGGTGGGACCCGGTTGAATGGGAGTTTGAAGTTCCAGATGCCATACCATCTCAAACAGGCCTGTCTCAAGACACTGACTTCTGAAGAATAGGCACTAAGGATTCCTTTGCTTCACTTCGAACGGGCGGTCACTCAGTTACTATCCCTGACAACTTCGAGAGTTTTCTTGTCCACATGCAATCAGGGGTCGACTGAATCCCCACCCGAATACGCAAGTTCACAGAATAGACGTTCTGCGTCTATAATGCATCCAAGAGCCAAGATTACCTAGTTGAGGCGAGGAGAGCATCTTAGGCTGCGGAACTTGCATCTCCTCTCCTTAGAAGCCAGGCAAATTTCAGCGCTGCCGCCTCTTGTAGCCCTGGCGTTACTTGGGAATAGGTATCCAGGTTATACCTACCGTGGCATGGCCTAGTCTCTCAGACACAATCTTGCTCACATTTTGCCAAGACTATCGCTACACTGACCCTGCCCCAAAAAATCCTATAGATTCTCATTGAAAATGGTGCGCACAAAATCAAACATGAAAGTGAGCTTCAGCGCAGTTGTCTAGCAGCGGTCTGAGCGGCCCTTTTTGCTTCTTTTTTCCCTGCGCTTGCTGACAGGAGGTTCTGTGCGATGCTTTAGAGGCGACTGATCATGTATTGAGTCTTAATTAGAGGACACGCGCAATATCGAATGCGCGCCATACCGCATCGATTATCTTCCCTGGCCCCTCACAATCACCGACAGAATAGAGTTCCTTCACCTTACCCTGCAAAGCTTTCAGCAGGTCTGTCTCTGGCTTTAGACCCAGGGCCAGTATGATCGTATCAGCCTTAAGTTCAGCCTCGAACCTGCGGTATTGATTCTCCACAACAGCACCGTGCTCCGATATCCGAACCAGATTGGTATTAGTCAACACGCTCACGCCGCTCTCAGCCAGCATCTTAAACAGATATTGCTTGTTTGCCTCGAAGACATCAGAGATAATCTCCTCAAGCGCTTCAACTATGGTTACCCTCTTGCCCTTTTGCGCCAGATAGACTGCGGTTTCGCAACCTACCAGGCCCCCGCCGGCGACAACGACACGTTCGCCAGCCTTCTTCTTGCCCAAGAGCACGTCGATGGCAGTGACAACCTTGTCATTCTTGATTCCCGGGATATCAGGCACAAGTGGGCTGGAACCTGTGGCAACGATCACCACCTCCGGTTTCATTTTGTGCACCAGCTCCGGGGTAACCGCCTTCCCCAACTCAATCTTCACACCAAGCTTCCTCAACTGGGTAACATAGTAATCGTTTAGCAGTCTCACGTCGCGCTTAAACTCGGGGACCGATCCCTCTATCAGATGCCCCCCCAGCCTATCGCGCTTTTCGTACAGGGTTACCTGATGCCCCCTCAATGCAGCTACCCTGGCTGCCTCCATGCCTGCAATGCCACCTCCCACCACAAGCACAGCCCTGGGTTTCTCGGACGGGGTTATAGTGTACTCCTTCTCGTTGCCTGTGGCAGGGTTCACAGTACAGCTCAGGGAGGCTCCTGTCACTATCCTGGCTAAACACCCATCGTGACACCCTATACAAGGGCAGATGTCCTCCAGCCTGCCCTCCTTTACCTTCAAAGGCCATTCCGGATCCGCCAGAAGTGCCCTTCCCAGAGCGACAAAATCCGCTTTTCCTGCCTTGAGAACGCCGTCTGCCAGCTCCGCATATCCCAGCCGACCTACAGTGATAACGGGGATTTTAACCGCACTCTTAGCTGCTTCCGCCATGTCTACCATGCAGCCAGGCGGCTGATATATTGGTGGATGCGGCCAGTACCAATCATCGTAGCAGCCGGCATCGACATGGAGGGCATCTACACCTGCCTTCTCCAATCTCCGGGCAATCTCCAAAGACTCCTCGACGCCGCGACCACCTTCCAGGTAATGGTTGATGGCATACCTGTAGATTACAGGAAAGTCACTTCCCGCTTTCCCTTTTATGTTTTTTATGATTTCCAACGAAAACCGCAGCCTGTTGTCTAGGTCTCCCCCGTACTTGTCTTGCCGTTTGTTCCACAGAGAGGTCGTAAACTGGTCCATCAGGTATCCTTCGTGGCCATGCAGCTCAATGGCGTCGATGCCTGCTGCCTTAACTATCTCCGCTGCAGTGCTAAATGATCCTACGAGTGCCTCCACCTCTTCAGTAGTGAGTTCACGCGTAATTACCTTCAGATCCCAGACGTTCGGTACTGCAGAGGCTCCTATTGTAGTCTCCATCCCCATAATTGCTAACAGATGGGGGTTTAAAACGCGTCCAAAGCCGGCTGTCAACTGGATCGCTATCTTGGCACCATGGCTGTGAACAGAATCGGCTAGCTGCCTCAGCATAGGCATAACGTCGGGACTATCGATTCTTGGGACGAAGGAGAACCCCTGCTTTTTCAACGGCCCGAACTCGATGTCCAGGATGGGAAGGCAGAGCCCGGTTATTATCAGGCCGACGCCACCTTTGGCCCGTGCCACGTAATAATCTATAACTCGCTGCGAAATCCTGCCATCTGGTTCTATGAGTCCAATAATGCCCATGGGTGCCATCGCTATTCTGTTCTTTATCAGCAACTTGCCTATTCTACCCGGCTCGAATAACTTCTCGATCTTGTACATATCTGACCTCCTCACTCTACCTCTCTCCCTCCAGGGGCGCTGCTTCGGCAGTTTAGCCGAATCTCTCCCCCGCTTTGAGGCCTACTGATAGAGCATACTCGGAAGCATTGGTCTTGGGTTGTCCCTGGGGCTGCACTCGCTTGATAAGCAGCCTTCCCCCCTGGCCGGCAACGGCTATACCTTTGTCGGAGCTTTCCCTAATCTCGCCGGGCGCTGCAGTGACATTCTGCATGATCAGCTCACACTCAAATATCTTGAGTTTCCGGCCGCGCAGCGAGGTGGCAGCACCCGGCTGGGGATTTGTGCCGCGAATCAGATTGTAAACCTTCGCTATAGGCTGAGCCCAATCGATAACGGCGTCCTTGTCCCGACAGGGGCGTTCATAGGTGGCCTGCGACTCGTCCTGGGGTATCCTGGGAGCCTCTCCCCTGTAGATGAGTTCGATTGACTCTATTATGGCTTCGACGCCCAGCGGGAAAAGCTTATTGTAGTAAAGCGAGCCCACTGTGTCATTGGGCGAGATATCCGCCTCTTTTTGCAGCAGGATGGGGCCGGTATCAATCCCTGCATCGGGCCATAAAATGGTGATGCCTGTTACGGTATCACCATTAATGATAGCCCAGTTGATAGCGCTTCTGCCCCGATGCCTGGGTAATAACGAAGGATGATATTGAATAGTTCCCAGCCTGGGGCAGTCCAGGATGGACTGGGGCACAATGTCAGTCACGAATGCCATGACCCCCAGGTCCGGTGTCAGCTCCACAAATTTGTCATAAACAACGGGGTCGCGCATGCTTTGGGGCTGGAAAACGGGGATACCGTGCTGTTGAGCCGATTCCTTGAGAGGGTCGGCCCTGGAGCCCGGTTTATCGGGGGGCAAGTAAACAGCCACAACCTGTTCCCTCTTATTAAGCAGGGCTCCCAGAACTTTCTCTCCGAAAGCAGCCTGCCCCATTAAGACAATGCGCATCTGTCTTTTCTCCGTCCGGT
>Ga0315284_10014333_pt1 | contig 11289 bp, 7 predicted proteins | sample YL17G09_16_MG_FD_203696 | JGI IMG/M metagenome (GOLD analysis project Ga0315284, IMG submission 203696) | Sediment microbial communities from Yellowstone Lake, YNP, Wyoming, USA - YL17G09_16 | ecosystem: Environmental > Aquatic > Freshwater > Lake > Sediment | place: USA: Wyoming | collected...
GAAATCTCCACGACTTGGTCAAAACCCTCCTGTCTAATGCTGGCTGCCGCCTGCTCAAATAGCTGGTACTGCTGCTCGACCACCACCCGGCCCACCGTCCGCTCTCGACCGGCGTCACGCTCCACGCACTTCTCCAGCGGCACGGTGAAGAAAAACGTCACGCAAGGCACCTGATACTTGCGCGCCAGATCCAGCAGGTTCTTGCGGGAGGCGGGCTTGAGCGCCGTGGAGTCAACCACGCACAGCCGGTTGAGGCCCAGCCGCTGCTCGATCAGAAAATGTACCAGCGCGAAGGCCTGCGTTTGAAAACGCTGGTCGTGCTCGTCGTCACAGACGAGTGCCCGGGCATGATCCGACGAGATGATCTGCGTGGGCCGGAAATGGCGGGCCGCAAAGGTCGATTTACCGCAGGCCGCCGGCCCACAGAGCATGACGACCGAGGGCCGCACCAGGCGGACAACTTTGGGAGGACTCATCTGGTTTCCGAGATTTGGTGTCATCGTTTTACCCTCACAAAGATTTCAAGCGGGTCGCGGGGCGCCAGGATCAGCACTGCCTTTGCGCGCGGCCCCACCCAGCCCAATTCTAACCCCAATTGGGAACTTTAGCCGCCAACAGGAAACCATACAGACCCGCCTTCAGTCAAACACGAACAGCGGTGACCTCAAGCACCTTGCGGGAAAAGGTTATCTGGCCATAAAATGGTGTGGTCGACCGTTGCGGGGCTGCGAAGGACAGATGTACTCGTATAGCAACGTCTGGGAGCCCCAGCTGAATCGGAGCCGGGGTTCTTCCCGCGCAGAAGTTTGCCTGAGCCCAGGGCTCGCCGGTATACATGACGCACCATATAATTGCGCAGATCCGCCCGCAAATACAGCTTCGGAAAAGGGTGGGCAATATAATCATGCGTAATTACTTATGACGCTGAGTCTAATCGATACGCCGTCGCGAACACACTGTACCCATATCCCCGAGAGCTAAGGAATCCGACATGGCCACTGAGCAGAGGAAACCCAAGAAGAACCCCAAAGCACCCCGTCAGCAATTGCCGGTGCTGGCGCCGGAAGAACGAGTCAAGGGCTACGCTGAGGTCGCCCTGGGATTCTCGTTGGAGCACGTCGCCGTTGAGGCGCTGCGCTGCCTGCAATGCAAGGACCCCGTGTGCATCGACGCCTGTCCGCTGCACATTGACATCAAGAGTTTCATTGTCCGGTTGGCCGAAGGTGATATCGTCGGTGCTTATCAGAAACTGAGTGAGGACACCCCCTTCCCCGGCATCTGCGGGCGGGTCTGCCAATACGAGTTGTATTGCGAGAAAGCTTGTTTGCTGGGCAAGAAGCTGGAGCCCGTGGCCATCGGCTCGCTCGAGCGATACGTCGCGGACTCGCTACTGCAATTACCCAGCGTCACGCCGCCTCCACCGCCGCCGCCCAACGGTTTGCGGGTGGCACTCGTCGGCAGCGGCCCGGCTTCTTTGATTGCCGCCTACGACCTGGTGCGCAAAGGTTACCGGGTCACCATTCTCGAAGCGCTGCATGAGCTGGGTGGAGTGCTGGCTTACGGCATCCCCCCTTTCCGCCTGCCCCGCCCGATCATCCGGCAGGAGATCGAAGGCCTGCGCAGGATGGGCGTCGAATTCCGCACTGACTTCATTGTAGGCAAGACCTGCACGGTGGGGGAGTTGTTCGAAATGGGCTTTTCGGCCGTCTTCCTGGGCACCGGTGCCGGCCTGCCGCACCTGATGGGAATTCCTGGCGAGAATCTGGTGGGCGTGTACACCGCCAACGAATTTTTGACCCGGCTGAACTTGATGCAGGCCTACAAATTCCCCGAGGCGGACACGCCGGTGCTGGTGGGCAAGCGGACCGTGGTGATCGGCGGCGGTAACTCCGCCATGGATGCGGCCCGCTGGGCTAAGCGCCTGGGCAGCGAAACAACCATTCTCTTCCGGCGGGGGAGAGCCGAGTTGCGCGCGCGCCTCGTGGAAATCGAGCACGCCGAAGAGGAAGGCGTGCACTTCGAATTTCTGGCGGCGCCGGTTTGGCTCTTCGGCGACGAAAAGGGCCTGGTGCACGAAATGGAGTGCATCCGCATGAAGCTGGGTGAGCCCGATGATTCGGGACGTCCTTCCCCCGTGCCCATGGAGGGTTCCGAGTACCGGGTTCCCGTAGATACAGTGGTGATGGCCATCGGCCAGAGTCCCAATCCCACCGTGCAACGTTCCACCCCGCAATTGATCACCAAGCGGGGCAAGATAGTGATCGACGAGGCCGGTCAGACAAGTATGCCGAAAGTTTTTGCCGGCGGCGACGTGGTGCGCGGGGGCGCCACGGTGATTCTGGCCATGCGCGATGGCCGCGTCGCGGCGGCCGCCATGGACAAAGCACTTCGCGAGCAATTTCTGGTAGAGGGAGCGACCGACTGGCCCGCCGCCGAAACCGCCGCCCCGGTTCCTCTCCAGGGCGTGGATGACGGCCGGATCATGGCCAAGCGGGTCCTCACGCCCGAGATCGCCTGGTTTGAAGTGAAAGCTCCGGCTATCTCCCGGCACTGGCATCCCGGCCAGTTCGTCATCATCCGCCCCACGCCTGAGAGTGAACGAATCCCATTGACGATTGTCGGCGGAGATGCGGAACGCGGGACCATCCAGCTGGTGGTGCAGTCCTTGGGCAAGACCAGCCGCGTGACGGTCGCCCTCGAAGCCGGTGAGAAGCTGGCCGATTTGCTGGGGCCGCTGGGGCAGCCGGCCTCGATCGAAAAAGTCGGCGCAGTGGTGTGCATCGCGGGGGGAGTGGGAGTCGCCGAATTGTTGCCGGTGGCGCACGCTTTCCGGGAGGCCGGCAACACCGTCACGGCTCTGTGCGGCGCCCGTTCCGCCGCGCAAATCATTCTTGACTCGGAACTCCGTGCCGCCGTGGACGAAACCCGCTGGGCAACGGACGACGGCTCCGCCGGACTCCATGGCACCGTGGTGGACCTGATGCGCGCCTGGAAAGCTGAACACCCGGAGGCCCTGGGCACGGCCCATGTCATCGGACCCATTCCCATGATGCGCGCCGCGGCCGCGCTCACCCGCGAATGGGGGGTGAAGACTTACGCCAGCCTGAATCCCATCATGGTGGACGGGACCGGCATGTGCGGCGGTTGCCGCGTCACGGTCGGGGATAAGGTTCGCTTCGCCTGTGTCGATGGGCCGGAGTTTGATGCCCACCTGGTCGATTTCGACGAACTGACGCGCCGCACCCGCGCCTACCTCGAGCAGGAACGCTTGGTACGCGAACAACATTTCTGCCGGATTGGACTGGGCCAGTAACTGAAACCTGCGGCCGGTTGCGGTATGATCTGGGCCGACATTGGATCGATCCTGGGGTGAATTGGGGGCAGATCATAGTGACAATGAGGGAAGGAGGGGCACGGCACGCCGTGCCCCACACGCAACGCTAAAGCGGTACTGTATTCTCTGATTCACGATGCGATTATGCGGAACAGGGTATTAACCATTATCTTTGCGCTCACCATACCCGTGTCCTCCCTCGCCGCTCAAACGGCCGCCAGGACTCCGCAATATCAGCCGACCGTCGGTCAGGATGGCAAGGACGTGGTCTGGGGGCCGACACCAGAAAAACTTGTGGAGGCGATGCTGGACATGGCCCAAGTGTCGCCCGGCGACTACGTGATTGACCTGGGCTCAGGTGACGGCCGCATCGTAATCGCGGCGGCGAAGCGGGGAGCGCGCGCCCTTGGTCTCGAATACAATCCCGACCTGGTCGAGACCTCGAAGCAATCTGCGCGGAAGGAAGGCGTTTCCGACAGGGTAGACTTCGTGCGCGCGGATATTTTCGAAGCCGACTTCAGCAAGGCTACCGTGCTCACGATGTACCTCTTCACCAAGTTGAACCTCAAGCTGCGGCCAAAGATCCTGGAGATGAAACCTGGTACTCGCGTGGTGTCACATGCTTTTGCCATGGAACACTGGGAAGCCGACCGAAGCGTGAGCGTAGGAGGGCGCACCGCTTATCTCTGGACTGTCCCTGCCAAAGTGGCGGGTACCTGGGCCTGGCCGGCAGAGTCGGGCAGAGCGGAGATCACTCTTCGACAGATCTACCAGAAGATAAAAGGGAGCCTGAAGATGCACGGCAAGAAACTGCCGCTTAAGAACGCGAGGCTGGAGGGCGACTGCATCAGGTTTGTGGTCGGCCAGAGCCAGCCAGCCAGGCGGGAGTATTCAGGGCGCATCCACGGCAACGCTATCGAAGGCATCGCCAAGACTGGCAATGGTACCGAGGTGAAGTGGGCGGCGGAACGCCTTGCAGCGCGCTGATCTCCGGGTCTCGGTGGTATCTCTTGATCTCTGCGAAAATGGTCCTGCGTCACGGCCCGGCAGGGGCGAGGCTGGTATCTACGATAGAGATGAGCGTTTGCATCTCCTCATCGCCATAGAGAAGGTATTCGCTCTGCAGACCACGAATGATGTCCAGCAAGTTCTGTTCCTGCATGTCTGAGAACTTTCCCCTGATCTTCCGGTATACTTCTTTGTAACTCGTCACCTCGTCATTCCCTAACCGCAGCACTTCAAAGTGCATGGGTTCAAAAGGGAATTCCTTAACCACCACGCCATCGTGCAACTCGTGCAGGGCCACGTTTCCTGCTTCTGAGAACCAGCGATATTCATGCCGGGATCGTCGATAGTTTTCCATTTGGACGGTGAACTGATCCCACAGATCCTGGTTTACCAGCGGCCGGGTAAAAGACCCCAAATGGAACCTGTCCCCCAAACTCTTGACCTTCTCGGGCAGGTATCTGTAAACCGAAAAGACATCATCCAGGTTCCACTGATCTTTTTCCTGAGGAGACATTGATTTCTCGAAAGGCGCTTCGAAATTCAAACGCATGGGCGAAATCCAGAGATGTCCCCGTTCCCCTGGAGGGTAGAACCTCAGGTAGTGGATGTTCCCGGCGCTCTCCAGAACATCCTTTCTCGTCTCGCCCGGAATACCCTGCAGGATGTTGCAGACAACTCTGATTCTCAACTTGTCCGCAAACTTGAGGAAATGGATATTATGGGCGAACCGGTGTGCCTTGTTCATCTTCTCCAGCAGCCCATCCGTCATGGCTTCAAATCCCACGAGAAGGCAGTCGAATCCGGCCCAAGCCATTTTCTGAAGGCTCGCGGAATTCAACCGCCGCGGTGAAACGTCGGATGAGAAAGCGAGGCGGATTCCCTCCTCGCGGCGCAAGGCGACCAGCAGATCGAGCAGCTCCAGAAACTTCGTCGTGTCGCGGTACACGAAATCCTGGTCGGCAAAGTGAACCCGCTTCACGCCAAAGTGATTGGCCAGATGCCGCAGTTCGCTCACCACCACCCGCGGCTCTTTGACGCGATAAGGCAGGTTTTGATGGAGGCTGCAGAATCGGCAGGACGCCCAACAACAACCTCTGGTGGTGTTGAGGGAGATTTGAATATCCGGCAGGCTGCTATCCGCCGGGAGCTTGGACCACGCCGCAAAGAAGTCTGAATAGACATCCTCCGCCAGATCGCCTACCTCTTCCTGCGTCGAGGTGCCCCGGAGAATGTCGTTCCCGCAGCGATATAAAAGTCTGGGGACCTGGTCCAGAGAGGGGCTCTTTTTCTCCAGCTGTCTAAGCAGCGAGAGCAGCGGGATCTCGCCCTCTCCCCAAACGGCGAAGTCGGCGTAGGGGAAGATTTTCATAAAGGTGCGAGCCTCTGACTCGGAGGTTATTCCTCCAATGACCACGGGCAGATCGGGACGAGATGCTCGCGCCAGTTCGGTAAGCAGCAAACCGGGTATCCATTGGCTGTTTTTGCAGGAAACAGCCCAGAGCCTGACGCTGTCGTAGTTGATTTTCTTGACCTCAGAGGCCATGAAGGACAGGAGCTCTTCACGAAGATCGTCGAATAAGGAGCTCAGAAATCTCGGGTCTTGCACCGCCGCTTCGGGAACCAAAGAGGCGAGGTAGCATTGAAGCGCGACGGCCGCTTCCTGGTTTCTCACCGTGTCCTCACGGCGAAGGAGCTCCAGCAAGAACGGGCTTAGATAGAAGAGCAGTTCGAGCAGGGCGGGCTTCGATTCTATTTGGGAGAACAGATCGGAACGGTGGTTGGCCAGACGGCCGTAGCACCGCCTCATCAAAACATTCCAATAGATGGTTTGCGTGGGAATGCGGTGGCGCGCCAGAAACCCTTGGAGAATTGGAAATGCCACATCGGGATCATGCGGGCGAATGGGTGGCAGCTGGTGAAATAGAACTTTCCGTCGCGTCATAGTACTTCCCTTCAACTGGGTGCAAACTACCTCTTTGGCCAGTCGGCTGTCAACAGATACTACAGAGTCGCAGAGGAGAACCTTGTTTCCTTGACCTTGGTGCCTCTGTGGGAGCTGTTGCCGAGAACCACGATATTAGTTGACTTCCCTTCTTGCTTAGACCTAAAATGCGCTCAGAGAAACGAGATCCAATGCGTACTGACGTTGTTGAGGGTCATTGTTGACCTCAAGGGAGAGGAAATGGCGACAGACAAGAAAATCGGACGGAGGGAACTGATCACCAGGGCCCTTACCGGAGGACTGGCCGTTGGTACCTTCGCCTTGTCAGGAAAGACCGCCCTCTGGGCAGAGGAAACAAAGAAGGAGATCTTGACCCTGGACATCTCGACAATCGACGAGCTACCTCAGCCGCGCACCTGCGCCTCATACAACACGAAGCGCTTCGAGTGCACCAAATACAGGGCGTATAAGAACTTTTCGAAGGCTTGCCGAGCGAGATACAGCGCCAGGTGCGGTTTCTTCTTCTGCCACTGACGGATCAGCCTCACCGGGCCGCAGCATAATCCGTGGACGTTTTAAGCCCACTGCGTGGGCTGTGAGGTGGGGGTGTGTGCTGAAAAAGTCCGCTTATACCCTGCTGTTCCCTTCCTTTAACCAGACGGGAATCGTTTACAATTCAGCCACCGGGAAGCTCTGTCTTCTCAATGAGTATACCCATCGGGTTGCCCGGTCCGTTCTTTGGCGCCCTAACTATCCTTACCGGAAAGCTGATTACCGGAAGATCCGCGATGAGTTCCTGGAAAAGGGATTTCTGGTCGAAAACCGGAGGGACGAGCTCAAGCACCTTCAGATTTCCCATCAAAGAGCCAGGAAGGATCGTTCTGAATTTGGTTTGACGCTGGCGCCCACCAAAAACTGCAACCTGGCTTGCGTCTACTGCTACGAAGGCCAGCATGAAGACGTCGCCTGGACGGAAAGTGATGAAGAGGCCGTGTTTGCGTTCGCCTGCCGGCGGCTGCCCAGTGAATCGGCCTTGCTCGTTACCTGGTACGGCGGCGAGCCGCTCCTGGCGCTGCCGATGGTGCTGAAGCTTTCCACCCGGCTCAAGGAATTGGCGCGCTCGAGGCGATGCACGTGGGCCTGTGACATGGTTACCAATGGCACTCTACTGACCCCCGAAGCAGCCGAATCGCTGGCGCAAATCGGCTGTTCGGACTTTCAAATCACGCTGGATGGCCCCCAGGAGATCAACGACAAGCTGCGGCCTTCCCGCGACGGTACCAGCTCCTTCGACTTGATCATTGGGAACATCAAGCGATTGGATTTGGACAAGCTCTCGATAGTGATAAGAGTCAACTTGATGAAAGACAACATCGCGGCCATCGGCGACCTGGTGCGTCAGTTGTCATCTCTCGGGTTGGCCGGCAAGATTGACGTATCGCTGGCTCCCGTGGAAGCTTTAGGGAAATCCTGCTACGCCGTCTCCCAGCGTTGCGTTTCGGTGGAGGGGTTTGCCGATTGCCATTTCGAATTCTTGCGCTGCCTTGACGAAGAAGGATTCTCTCCCGACTGCCTGCCGCATCCCATTCAGAGTTACTGCGGGGCGTTCCGGGAAAACTCCTTCGTCATCGACTGGAAGGGAGATGTCTTCAGGTGCTGGAACGACGTCGGCCTTAGTGAAAAGCGAATCGGCAACGTGCACTCGCCAGCCGGTATAAGCACCAGGGGAACGTGCCTCGCAGACCAGGACCCCTTTCAAGACAGCGCGTGCCGCCAATGTCCGATTCTGCCCGTATGCATAGGGGGCTGTCCGGCCGTGGCGGCAAGTGCTGGGGGCTTCAACAAATCCTGCCTTTTCTACAAGCATCGATTTGCCGATTATTTGAACTTCCACGTCTATCGGCATTTGCGGCGAGAGCCGCCAAGCAAAGAGCCGCAGGCCGCCGCATGACTACCTCGGAACGCTTCGCAATCAGCCACAAGGACCTTCCCCCTGAAGAAACCATTAGAAATATCCGGGAGAAGCTGTTCGAGATAGGGATTTTCGTGTCGGAGAGTCGCTGGTTTTCTTTCGGAGACTTCTGCTACTCCGTGTTGCTTTCCGATGATCATCTGCCGCGGCTCGTGACCAATGGCAAGGGTCTAACCAGAGAGCTTGCCCTCGCCAGCGCCTATGGCGAGATGATGGAACACATTCAGAATGGTCCCAACCCCAAGATGCCGGGCAAGTATGGCCTGATGCCGGAGACCTGGCATTGCGCGGATGAGAAAACCCTGCCACTAGGCTCCATTTCTAAGACACGAGGTCCTATCGTGGCCAGTCTGTTCGGTGGGCCACTACCCAAGCGGTACCGAGACGTGCCCGTAACCTGTCTCCCCTATTTCGAGGTTTTCGCAGGATCGGTGGATCTTCTCCCCGATGAGCTCATTTTTAACGCGTGCGGCTCCAATGGCTGGTGTGCCGGAAACAGTGCGGCGGAAGCGCTTGTCCATGGACTCTGTGAAGTGTTCGAACGGTACGCGATGATCCAAGCCCTGGTGAATCCTGATGTTGAGTTCCCGACCATTCCCCTCGACGAGATTTCGCGGCTCCCTTCCTACCGGATCATCAAGAGCCTGGTGGATCAGGGGTACACGGTAATCGTAAAAGACTGTACGTTTGGCGGGAAGCTGCCGGTGCTTTGCGTGGTTGTCCATGAGAGACGGGGCGGCCATCTCATGGTTCGCTTCGGCTCGGATCCCATCTTGGACATTGCCCTGCAAAGGTGCCTGACGGAGTTGTTCCAAGGCTTGGAGAGTGGCCACTTGGATGACGACATGACCTCCCTGCCCTGGAGTGGAGAAACGCTCCGACCGGATTCATTCCCCAACGATTTCTCGATTCTCGACTTCATCAACAAGGCCAGCCTCCCCTACGTCAACTGTTTGCTTTCGGGCCGTAAGAGCGGAGGCGAATATCAAAAGGCCTTTAATCTCAGCGACGCCAGCAATGCAGTCCTGGCCGCGGACCTGTTCAATCGTTTAAGAGCCAGCGAGCGCAAACTGTATATCCGCCAAGTCTCCTTCCTCGGATTTCCTGCTTACCGCATCTATGTTCCGGGAATGTCGGAAGTCGATCCTCGCCTGACGAGGGCACTCCTGGAGTTCAGATCGATGTTCTCCTCTATGAAAGCCACCCTTCTTTCCCTACCCGAGAGGACGGAAGAGGAAATTGCCCAAGGCGCGAAGGACTTGGAGAAGCTCTACCGTGACTGCTATTACTTCCTGGCCGGGAAGGGGGATGTCTGGCCCCTCTACCTTATGGATCTGAGGTTAGAGCCCGAAAGTGAGGGTGAATCCTTCTTTAAGATAGATTTTCTCTTAGCCATGCTGTTCTATCGGATAGGAGATTATGCCAAAGCGGTTCGATATCTCGAACGGCACTTGCAGAAGGATGGGTTTGCGACACGACAAGAGGATGCCGGAACAGTCTACTGGCGGGCGGTGCTGGCCCTGCTGCGCTACAAGCAAGAGGGCATGTCCGATCCGCTGATTGAAGAAAGCCTGACGGACCTGTTCGGGCAGGAGACAGCTGTCGACGTTCTGAACGACTTCGCGGAAAGAGAAAACATTTTCAGCCTGTTTAAATTGCCGCAATGCGGATGTTGTGCCCAGTGCGCAATCCAGCCTCACTGTTCTTACCCGTACTGGCGGGAGCGCATAACTGTCTTGAAGGGAAAAATGGAAGCGGCCGGCCTGGAGCAGACGGATATCGCCCTTCAGTGAAAAAACGCATGAATGAGCCAACAAAGGGATCTGGCGGGCGCCTTACGGAGAAGACGGGGGAAATTTTGTTGGCAATGATCTTGCCTTTCGATTAACGTGGGATATACCTGATGGAAGTTCACCGCCGGAGAGGGGGAAAGATGGATACTCGGACTTTGGTATTTCGCATTTTCTCTGCAATCGTAGTAAATGTCCTGCCCGCCATGGTTTGGGCAAGCCCTCCCGCCAAAGCGGATCTAAGGGTGGCGGGGCTATCGGTGGAACAGATTCAGGTAAGTAACGTGCCACTCCGCGTTAAGGTGTCGCTGGAAATCAAGAACTTCGGCGCCACCACCTCCGGAGGATTCACCACTCGTTTGTCCTATAAAACCAAGAGCACCGCACCCTACACTCCGCTCAACGACTTTCGCTCCGGCGTCAGGCAGCTGAACGGCGGAGACCGTTGGGATAAGACATTCGACTTCCAGGAAGGCGGCACCTACTTTTTCAAGGCCGAAGTTGATGCGGATAAGCAGATCGCAGAATCTGCTGAGGGAAATAACACCAAGACACTGGTCAAGAGTTTTGCGGGTGGAACTCCGGACCTCACCGTCAAGAACGTCGTCGCGCAATTCAAAAGTGTCACTGCTTCCGCGGCCAGGGCCAGGGTTGACTGGGACGTGGAGAATGCGGGGGACGGGAAAGTCACGGGTTCGTTTGTCATTGCCTTGAAGGTATCGAAGAACGGGGGCGGCTTCGCCGAGCTGGCGCGGTACACCAAGGCGGCGCTCGGCCCGGGTCAAACCTTTCACTATTTCAAAGAGGTTAGTTACGCGGATGCGCGCAGCCTCAGGTTTATGATTGTCGTGGACGCGACCAACACCCTTCATGAGAGCCATGAGGGCAACAACACCGCCTACTCAGAAACCATTCGACCCTGAGTGCCGTGCGCCGGCAGCTGTTGCAGGCCAGGGCCGGCCTCCTGTCGTTGGATGGTGTTGCGTCAACCCAACATTGTAAAGGCACAGCGACTGCAGATACTTTGCGCCGGCCTCCTGTCGTTGGATGGTGTTGCGTCAACCCCTCCAAGCGATCGCAGACTTGCAAAGAAAGGTCTGTGCCCGCCGTCGGGACAGGCCGCCCGCGCGGCGGCTAGCCTGGATTTCTCACCACGCGGGGACGCTTTTTGGGGGGCTACCGGAAGGGCGGGGCTTTAGCCCCGCCGAAATCGCGGCTCCCGCCCTCTGTTCGTCCCGCGACC
>Ga0315284_10014335_pt1 | contig 11289 bp, 12 predicted proteins | sample YL17G09_16_MG_FD_203696 | JGI IMG/M metagenome (GOLD analysis project Ga0315284, IMG submission 203696) | Sediment microbial communities from Yellowstone Lake, YNP, Wyoming, USA - YL17G09_16 | ecosystem: Environmental > Aquatic > Freshwater > Lake > Sediment | place: USA: Wyoming | collected...
AATCCAAAAAAGATCAGGGAAAGAAGACGCTGAATGGATGAAGGGCATACGCCTTGAAGAGATACAGCGGCTTATCCCTGGAGGAAAGGGAAGAGTCGTTACGTGATATTTTGCCATATTTTAAGGCCGTGAAAACCATATTCTATAAATCCTATCCTAAGAGTTGATCTAAAATGCCTGAAGAGATGACTTACAGCAAGGCTGGCGTGAACATAGACCGCGAAGTGCTTGCCATAAAGAACATCAAGAAATGGGTTTCCAAGACGTTCGAGTTCCGTAAAGGAAAAGTGGGCGAAGTCTTGAGCGATGTCGGCTCCTACGCAAATGTCATAGACCTGGGCGACTACGCGCTTGCAGTCTGCATGGACGGCGTAGGGTCGAAGGTCCTCGTAGCCCAGGAACTGAAGAAATTCGACACAATAGGAATAGATCTTGTGGCCATGAACGTGAACGACGCCATCTGTCTCGGGGCTGAGCCGATAGCGATGGTGGATTATATGGCGTTCACGAAGATCGATCCAGACCTTGCAAGAGACCTTGCGGCAGGGATTTATGAAGGTGCGCGGCAGGCTGACATCGCCGTAGTCGGTGGAGAAACCGCAACGCTTCCGGATATAATAAAGGGGGTGGATGACGGCGGATTCGACCTTGCCGCAACCGTTATCGGCGTAGTGAAGAAAGACCGCATCATAACCGGGCAAAAGATCGCCCCCGGCGACGTTGTATTAGGGATGAAGAGCTCGGGCGTTCACAGTAACGGCTTCACCCTTGCAAGAAGGGTCCTGCCCAAGACTATGTGGACGATGATACTCACCCCCACGAGGATATACGTTAAAGAAGTCCTGGAACTGATAAACAAGTACGAAGTCCACGGCCTAGCCCACATTACTGGGAGCGGCTTTCTCAACCTGGCAAGATCTACGAAATACGGCTTCCTTCTTGACAACATACAGGAGGGGATGGTTTTCAAGAAGATTCAGGAGCTCGGCAACGTCTCTGACAAGGAGATGTATAGGACCTTTAACATGGGCGTCGGATTCTGCATTATAGTGAGCGAGCAGGATGCAAAGAAAATAGTCAAGGAATACGGCGAAAAATTCGGGATATATGGGATAGGCCGGGTGACTCCTGAGCCGGGCGTAAAGATATCCAAGGCGGGCAAGGTCTACATCCTTGAAGGCTCGAAATGAGGCCTTTTTGGCATAATCTATTTTTAGGTCTTTGTGTAATACTTTAATGATGAAAAAAGGCTATGTCCTGTCCCTGGATGCGCTGCTCGCCTTAACCCTCGTCATGACCATATTCTTCATGATTCTTGAGATGCAGGGTTCTATGAAGGGTATAGAGGCCGCGGAGTTCAAGAAGATACATTATGTTTCTGAAGACGTTATGGAGGTCCTGAACAAAAAAGGAGTCCTTGACCAGATATGCACTGAATGGGCTCTTGCCGACGGCAATTCAAGTTCGGTTCATTGGGAGAATGCAAGGGATATCGCCAGGATTTATCTATCCGATATGGTGCCTGACCGGATGGGCTACACCCTTTTGATAAACGGGAGCGACGTCTGCAATGACACCTCGGGGGTTTCCATGAACGACTCCAAGCTATGGACTCATTCCTCAAGGATTCTTACCGGCTACCAGTCCGGGATGCCCACGCAGGCGTATGTCGCCCGGGCCAGCATAAACACGACGAATGTTTCATACGGCTCTGTCTACAAGAAACAGGATGGCTGCAACTGGACCATAAAGTTCTGGGACGACACCTTCACGTACATGCGGCTCCCAAACAACTACGCCGGTGTCAATAAGTGCAACTACACGAACGACAGTATAGCATACGACAATCAGAGCGCGACAGACGATGCGATATACCGACTCTTTTCCAAGCTTGACGTATCGCCGCGAAACGGAAAAATCGACCCGCCGAAATTCATTGCCGACGACGTTTTGATAGATGTCGTGGTCGTGGGCGACGTCAGGTCTATGTGGGGTCCCGTGAATGTAGAGCTTGTATTATGGATGAAGAATAGACCTGCCATGCTAGCCACTCCTCAAGGCGGCACAGTTACTACGACAACCGCCGCCACAACAATATCTACGACTACCACGACATCCACTACGACTACTACGACTACTTCCACTACTACGTCCACCACCACCACCACTTCCACGACTACGACTACGTGTGTTGCTGAGAGTATTGCTAGTGGGAACTGCGGGGATGGTATAGACAATGACTGTGACGGTTATACTGATTCAGCAGACCCTGATTGTTACTGGCTTCCTGGTTATGGTTTTAGGAGGCCGGTCACTATAACGAATTCCGGTTCCGCGTTGACTAATTATCAGGTTCTGGTCTCTGTCAGTTATGACAGTGACATGCAAACCGATTTCGATGATATAAGATTTACCAGCAGCGACAAACTGACCTTGCTTAACTACTGGATAGCGTCTTATGTTACATCGTCTTCGGCAGTTTTCTGGGTGAAAGTGCCCAGCGTACCTGCCGGAAGCTCAACCATCTACATGTATTATGGCAACCCCACTGCCTCAAGCGCGAGCAACGGTGGCAATACTCTCGTATTTTTCGACGATTTCAACGACGGAAGCATCGACGCATCAAAATGGGTAACAGGGCTATCACCAGACTTTGTACCGGGGGTACCAACCGCCGTAATTACTGAATCGGATGGTTATTTGCGTCAGACTTGTTGGGCAACTTCGAATAAGGCATGGGCGTATACCAGTTCGGTTAATTCATATAGCCTGCCTTTTACGATTACCACCAGCGTGAGATCGATAGCGGACAGTGTGTGGAGTTCTATAGTCGCAGGTAATGCAACCTACTCAGACTATGATCACGCGAACCAGTTGGCCGGCCAACGTATTTCCACGAACACCGTTCTAAGTATGCCGTATTTTACTGTTAAAGCGACCAGCGTACAAACCGCCGGTATTTCGGCTAATACGTGGACGACTATTTCTACCCGGATAAAAAGCGGGGCCAGTTATTCTGATTTCTTAGGCAGTTCCTATTTCAATAGCGGCACGTTTTCCGATACGGTCGCTTACGTCAAAATGCACACGCTAAAGTGGTATGGACAGCCCGGCATAACCGATTATGATTGGATATGCGTTCGCGCATATGCTGCAACTGAACCGACGACGAGCGTGGGGGCAGAGCAGAGTGTTTGATTCAGCAAACCCAAAACTTAATTAGAAGTGATAGACGACCATAGAAAGGATACCCTTTGTATATTGTGTTATCTCTCTGATTGCGTATACTTCGGTTTTTCGAAGTCTTAAAGTAAATATAAACAAAGAGATATGGAGCTTTCGGTCATGGTCTTATCTTATATATTTTGCCATGATAATATTCTATTATTTGTGAATTGTGTGGTTCTATCATGAAACGTGGGGCAGTCGTCTTTAGAGTTTCTATCTGGTTATGGGTGGGCTGTCATAGTTGCGGCGGTCGCGATTTATGTTTTCGCGCAGTCGGGGGTTTTGAATCCTGCGGGCAGGTTTCATCCCACGTTTCTTGGGTTTTGGGGGATTGTTCCTACTGACTGTTATTATGATGTAAATGGTGATTTGGTATTGTCTTTCCAGAATCAGGTGAAGGATGGGGATGTTAACATAACCGAATTGAACGTAACAGATGGTGGTGTGAGTTACAGGTTTGGTATGAATCAGCGTCTAACTGAAGGCAATGTCTATAAGTTGGTCTTGTTTTCATCGGTCACGGGGTTGAAGGGCGGGTCTGCTGGAGATGGTTACAAGCTTATTGTATCTGTTGATTACGTGGATAACAACCTTGCCTCGGGCGATAGATTCAGGAGTGCAGGGACTATAACTGGAAACATTGAAAAGGAGCCGGTTAAACTCGGTCCCACGACCACTTTTACGACGACTACAACGGCACCTACGACCACGACTACGCTGCCGACTACTACGACTACTTCCACCACTACGACCACGATTTGTGCTTCCTATGCCGGGTCTCTTATCAGTTACCCTGACGCAAGTAGCGTGAGGTTTTTCTATGCTTTTTATGATAGTTATTGGGGTTATGGGAGTGGCATGAATAGTGTCCCCTATAATGATAATAAGGTAATTACCAAGGTGAGTTTGCCCGGTTCGTACGATTTCACGTCGGCCGGCAGTACCCACGAGAACACCTATTACGACTTATATTATAGTAATGCCGATGGCAGCTTTAATGCCAATGGCGCGTACCTGACAATAGACTGCTACTCAAGCAACCCCGGATGTGGCTGCGCCGTTGACGGCGTATCATTGCAGACGATGTATTCGGTTGATACTTGGGCTCGCAGCGTGGTGCGGAATTCGGGCTATGTTAATCCGTCAAATCTTCTCGGGGCAGCACAGCAGAGTGGCGACTGCACTACGCAGACTTATTACGCCACCTCATCATCCAGCGGTTCAAAAAGCATCACGGTAGATTTCTGCGCGCCTTAGATTTATTTAGATAGGATCTTGCAATGTATAGACAATTTATAACAAAAGAAGCTCTATACTACTATTGTTTTTATCCTATGGAGCGATCAGAAAATGCAGGGTAGACGGCTTGAAGAAAAGCTTCTCGGAATGGTTTATGAAGATGCGGGCTTCTCGGACATTACGACAGCCTTCACGCCTGAAAAGAACGTAGAGGCGGAAATAACCGTAAAAGGCGCCGGAGTTGTTTCAGGGCTCTGCGAGCTTTCAGCCCTCTTCAGGCTCTTCAGCATAGCTTTTGTCCGTAAGGCTAAAGACGGAGACAAGGTGAAAAAGGGCCAGGCGGTATTCCTGCTAAAAGGGAGATCCAGCGACATTCTCATCGTCGAGAGGACGGCATTAAACATCCTTTCGCGGATGTCCGGCATAAGCACTTTGACAAGACAGTATGTTGAAAAGGCATCCAAAACAAACCCTAAAATACGGATCGCAGCCACAAGGAAGACGACGCCGTTCTTCGGGTTCTTCGAGAAAAAGGCGGTGAAGATAGGTGGCGGCGACACTCACCGGCTGGGTCTTGGAGACGAGGTGCTTATCAAAGACAATCACCTCCGTATTTTCGGGAACATTGAGCGGGCCGTGAAGACGGCAAAGAAGGAAACTTCTTTTGCCCACAAGATAGAAGTAGAGGTTGGAAGAGAGAGCGACGCTGTTGCCGCAGCTTTAAATGGCGCAGACATAATAATGCTCGATAACATGACCGTAGCCGGAGTAAAAAAGACGATCATGGCTTTGGAGAAGAAAGGCCTGCGGAATAAAGTACTTATCGAGGCATCGGGCGGAATAAGTCTCGAGAACGTATCGGATTATGCAAGGACCGGAGCCGACGTCCTCTCCATAGGACGACTTACTCATTCAGCGCCCGCGCTTGATGTAAGCCTGGAGATACTGTAAAAAATTATCTCAAGATCTCACCAGTCACTAGGTTGATTATCTTTGAAGGTTTTCCAACCCTGCATCTGCCCGAATCTATTGCGAGGTCTGCTTTTTCCAATATCTCTTTATCTATTTCCCGAAAGTCTGCAGGAGGCTTGTCCCCGGTTATATTCGCAGAGGTTGTCACTATGGGTACCTTTGCCGTATAGATCAGCCGTTTCACTACTGGATGGTCTATTATCCTTATGCCGACGGTGTCCATGCCTGAGGTGATAGTATCTGAAATATTTTCTCTCTTTCTGACTATGAATGTGAATGGCTCATCGAGATGTTTTTTTATGTATCCCTCCTCTCCCGCATCCAGTAAAACGTATCCTTTGGCTGTTTCAAGGTCCGGGAAGGCGACAGACAAAGGTTTATCCATGTCCCTCTTCTTTATGGCAAAGACCTTCCTGACAGCATCTATGGATTTTATGGAACACCCTAAGCCATAGACCGTATCTGTGGGGTATACAATAGTCTTGCCGGAAGCTATCTCTTTAGCGGCATAAGAAACAAGATCCTTTTCGGGGTTTTCTGCGTTTAGGCGCAGCAGCTTCATTTTACGACTGTTTATGGCCCTGTGAAACTGCATTCCGTGCACGTGTATTTTGTGCCCAGGACGCGACAGGACGTGCACCTGACCATCTCTGTTTTGCCGCAGGAAGGGCACTTGAATTCGACATAATTCTGCTTCACTTCCCTGCCGCAGCTTACACACCTCTTCATACCCTAATATTAGTACCTAGGCTTTAATAAATAATGTACTCGCAACAAAAAAAACGATGACGATACGTATCATAGTTACCAAAGGAGACATAACGACTCTGGGATGCGATGCAATAGTCAACCCGGCCAACAGCAGCGGGGTGATGGGTGGAGGAGTGGCTCTTGCAATAAAGCGGGCTGGAGGCGATTTGATAGAGGAAGAAGCCATGGAAAAAGCCCCTATATACGTCGGCAAGGCGATCTCGACAACGGCTGGACGGCTTCCGGCAGGGTTTGTGATACATGCGCCCACTATGGAGGAGCCCGCGGAAAGGATACCCGTAGAAAACGTTGAGAGCGCAACGTATGCGGCACTGCATCTTGGCAACCGTATTGGTGCAAAGTCCATAGCGTTTCCGGGGATGGGTACCGGGGTCGGCGGAGTTAAGAAAAGCGATGCCGCAGAGGCAATGCTTCGAACCATCAGGCGGTTTGAAAAAGACTATGAAGGGGCAAAGACCAAAAGCCTTGAGAAAGTAATATTGATAGCATTCGACGACGAATTATTTAACGAATTCGGGACATGGACTCAAAAAACAAGCAAGGGAGCAAAGTAGAGGTAGAGACAACAGATGGAAAATTCAGCGGCATAGTCATGGAGAGGCCGGAGCTTGCAGATAAAGAACACATGGTCATAAAGCTTGACAACGGCTACAATATCGGCATAAGGCTGGACAAGATAAAGACCATGAAGGAAGTGCATGAGAAAAAGGAGAAAGAAGAGTATAAGGCAAGAAAGCATGTGACAGACCCATCAAAACTCAATATAAGCATTCTTGCGACAGGCGGAACGATAGCAAGCAGGGTCGACTATCTCACGGGAGGCGTGCATTCCGCATTCACGGCAGAAGAGCTTGTATCGGCTGTTCCGGAACTTGAGGAGATAGCGAACATAAGAGTAAAACAGGTATTCAATAAATTCTCTGAAAATATTGTTCCAAAAGACTGGGTAAAGATAGCCGAAGAAGTGTTTCACGAGATCAAAGCAGGCGTGAACGGAGTAGTCATAACCCATGGGACCGACACGATGCACTACACTTCGGCAGCCCTGTCTTTCATGCTGAAGACGCCAATCCCCGTAGTTCTTACCGGTGCGCAGAGGAGCAGTGACCGGGGCTCAAGCGATGCTGCGGCAAATCTGATAGACTCGTCGATAGTGGCGGCGAATGCCAACTTCGGTGAGGTCTGCATCGTCATGCACGGCGAATCATCGGATTCCTTCGGGTTGATACATCCCGGGGCTAAGGTGAGGAAGTTTCACGCAAGCAGGAGAGACGCGTTCAGGACAGTGAACTGCGAGCCTATCGGAAAGGTCGTAAACAGGAGAATAGAATACTCCGGTAGAGTGAATAAGCCGCAGGGATGCACTCCTGAAATAGACGCAAAGATGGAAGAAAAAGTCTTCTTACTGAAATACTATCCCGGGTTGAGGTCTGAAATAATAGACAAAATAACGGACACGGGCTATAAAGGAATACTCATAGAAGGAACAGGCTTAGGTCATACCGCCGACACTTTGTTTTCCTCGATAAAGAACGCGATATGTTCAGGCGTGATAGTGGGCATGGCTTCGCAGACTATTTATGGAAGGGTTGACATGAACGTCTATTCCACGGGACGAATGCTTCTCGACATGGGAGTCATACCCTGCGAAGACATGCTGCCTGAAACGGCTTACGTAAAACTCATGTGGGTCCTGGGCCATACAAAAGAGCAAAAGAAAGCGAAAGAGATGATGCAGACGAACTATGCAGGAGAGATAAGCGACAGGACGGTCATTGAATGACTAAATGCACTGCTTCTGTATCCTTATTGCAAGGTCTCCCGCTTCCTTCATGTTCTTGCCCATGGATATGAAGCCGTGATTCTTCATTATGACAAAATTTGAATTACCAAGGACTTCAAGAACGGCTATTGCAAGATCCCCGGTGCCTTCAGGCTTCTCTTCCTTGGTCTGTTTAAGGCCTAGCCTGTCTGCGCAGGCCAGTATCTTCTCCGAGTGTCCGTGAAATACCGCGTTCACGTCTCTCCTCGCATGATAGATGGCGTAATGCACAAGCGTTTCTGAAGAAGGCTTCCTCCTGCCGTAGTAGTATGCTATCTCCTTATCTATATCGCAGGACTTGACCTGTGCAAGAGAGTTGTCAAGTATCTTTGCCTTAGAAGTTATCCCTGCGCCAGTAATTATGAACTGGTTCTCTCCGTCCTTGATCCTGTAACTAAGGTTTCCGGCTGAACCTCCTTCGTATTCCGGGGTAAAGCCATGGTTGTAGAACTCGGTACACCAGTTTTTCAGCTCGTCTATGCCTATATCTCTGGGAAAATCCTTGTCCAGCAGAACTGCCCTGAATTTTACGCCGAGATAGACCATTCTGATTCGTTAACAATAAAGTTTATATGCGTTCGTCCATAAATACGTCGATTCAATGCTTTATACTGTTTTCCTTCTGATACTCCAGATATGAATAGACGACGAGATAGGCCGAGAAAACGAGTATCGGAACTATCACGAAAAATAGTCCATAATCCGCGGAAAACACCCCCACTAAAGCGATAAGCCCCGAAAGCTTGAACAGTTTGCCGCCTAATGTGTGGGTCTTCTCCCAGACCACGTCGCTGCTCATGGTCCAGGGCGTCCTGATCCCGACAAACCAATTCCGTTTAGCATTCTTCATAAGGATGCCCAGGTAATAAAAAAGCATGCCGAAAGCAGGAGAAAGACTCTGAGTCATGTTAAAACCATACCCCTGGTTTAAGAGAATGGTTAAGACAAACAAATAAAAAAGGAAAGCCGTGAAAGCAAGGATGAAACCGTCATAATAACCGATGAACTCCTTAATATTCTGCTTCAGGGGATCGATCCCCGGTATCAGGAAAAAGAATACAAGGAGCACAAGCGAGAGGACAGGCATCAGGAAAAGGCCCCAGAGCTTCGGCATATATCCGTCTATCTCGCCTTTGTAATTCCAGTGAGATGCCATCCTCTCTGGCATTGACGGATATTCATAGACCGCAATGATAAAAGACAATACGACCAAAAATAATGCAAGAGCTCTGCTATAGTCCATCTTAGATAGCTATTAACATTGGCAGGATAAAAAAGAATCAGAACACGATCTTATCCCCTTCCTTTAAGCCGAGCCGGTCAGCCATCCCTGCGTTGACTTCGAGCACGTATAAAGCGTTTTTCCCAGGGCTTGCATAAGGGCAGGGGTCTTTCCTGCACGACTCAGTGTTCCTGCTTATGTACACTACTTCTTTGTCCTTGTTCATCCAGATTATGTCAAGAGGTATCCAGGTATTCTTCATCCAGAAAGAGTACCTGCCCTCTTTTTCAAAGATGAAGAGCATACCCTTGTCGGGTTCGAGTTTTTCCCGGTACATGAGGCCTTTTTCCCGGGCTTCGGCATTTGCTGCCAGTTCGACGTCAAAGCATTTGTCTTTGAAGCAGGCTTTTCCCTGTTTTGGAAGGAAGTAGTCTGCGGCGAATACTACGAAAAAAGCCAAGAAAATAACTCCAGCGACTAAGTATGTTTTTTTCATTTCAAAACCTTGCCTGTTTCAAGATACCATAGATAGAGATCGAGTTCTGCGAGGCTCAGTCCCGTCCTTTCGCCCAAGTCCCGCAGTATCTCTTCCATCTCCAGATACTTCTTCTTGGTGACGGTCTTAGGCTTTTCTATGATACCGTGCTCCGCCAGCAGATCGACGATGTGAAAATCTATGATCGCAAGGTCTTGGTATCCGATGTTTCGCAGGAAATGGCTTGCTTCCTTGTAGCCCAGGCCTTTCACGTTTTTCACGAGGAAGTCCCTGAGCTGCCTTACGTCGCTGTATGAGTAGAGCAAACTCTTCAGCGCGTCTCTGTGTTTTCTTGCCTCTACGAGATAGACGGATCTGTTGTGGAATCTGTACCCTGCGCCTTTAAGCCTTGCTGCAAGCTCTTTTTCAGGAAGGGTGGCAAAGCCGTTGCCTATCTCTTTTTGTATCTTGATGCATTTATCGGCTGCGCAGTTTGCCGTAGTGATGCAGAAGCACAGTTCCTTGAAGAGCTCTTTGTTTGATTTGGTTTTGTATTCCATGAATTCCTTTATGCGCGAGTCGACGAGGATTCTTACTTCGCCCTTCTTTAGTTCCTGGATTTTCTTGATGAGTTCCTCGAATCCGTTTATTTTTTTCTTTGATGGGGTCATTTCCCGTAAAATCTGTTTTTGTCTTTTAGACTATGTTTTCCATAACTTAATTATCAATCTTTTGGAAAAAATTTCTTGGTCAAAGCAGCCAACCCCGTTGGGCGTGGGGCGCGGTTTTGGAAACGCGTTCCTGCGCCCTTTGGAACGGGTAAGATAAAAAAAGGGGATGTCTCTTATCACTTGAGCCTATCTTCCGATAGCCGCAGGTGGTCTGTCTCTACTTCCACGAGAGCGGCGAATATTTGTTTGATTCTCGGATTGGCTGCGTCTTCTGCCGCTTTCCTGTAAAAGTCTATTGCCCGCGTCTCTCTTCTATGGGATTCCTCGAGGTTGTCTTTGTTTGCGGCACTGCATTCCTCATTTGTTCGCGGAAGGGTTTGCAGTTTCAGTATCTTCTTCCAGATGGATGCGTGCTCTGCCTCCACTTTTCCGAGGGCTTTGAAGAGCAGCTTGCCTTCCGCATCGTCGGTCTTGTCTGTGGCACAGAAATAGAACGCCGCGTTTGAGAGTTCGACTTCGAGCGCGTGCTCAGCATTCACCTTGTCTTTGGCGTTCAGTTGCACGTCAAAGCCCACTATCGCTTTCTTTGCCTCAAAAATATACTTCCTGTGCGCGCCGCAAAACGGGCAGTTAGCCGGCGGCTCGTCTCCCACGTAGGGATCGCCGCATATCTGGCATCTCCATAGCTTAACCATCCTTTTTCACCTCTTTTTAGAATGAAAACGATCAAAGGCCTTCAGACACCTTTTCTGTCATGTCCTTGATCATCCTGTCCAGTTCGGCAGGCAGGTGCAGTATCGCCGTGTCAAGGAATCCCCGGATTATAAGGGCGGTTGCTTCGTCTTTTGTAAGGCCCCGCGACATGAGATAGAAGATTTCCTTCTCCGCT
>Ga0315284_10014336_pt1 | contig 11288 bp, 13 predicted proteins | sample YL17G09_16_MG_FD_203696 | JGI IMG/M metagenome (GOLD analysis project Ga0315284, IMG submission 203696) | Sediment microbial communities from Yellowstone Lake, YNP, Wyoming, USA - YL17G09_16 | ecosystem: Environmental > Aquatic > Freshwater > Lake > Sediment | place: USA: Wyoming | collected...
ACGGCCACCACGTTCGCGATCCGTGTGGTCAGTGCGTTCATAAGAGCGAAGTATTCGACAAACACGGCCACAAAGTGCACTGTGTCGAGAGTAAACTGGCAGAGGAACTCGAGGGCAAGATGAATCTGTACGTTACGCTGATTCTCGTCGCTCTGCTCGTTTGCTTTGTTCTCGCTATTGTCTTGGCATTGCAAGTTGGCAACGTTTTTTCCTCATTCTACTGGCGCATCTTTGGCGATATGCGAGGCCCTCCAGCGCGTCCTGGTGGTGGTGGTGGTGGTGGCGGTGGCGGCGGCGGCGGCGGTGGTGGCGGTTCTGTTGTATTTATGGTTGCGGTGCTGGGGTTGATCAGCGGCGCACACGCATCACAAGGCGAAGATTTGGCTGCCGCGCTTTGCGTGCACACAACCATCGGGCATTTGCTCGGTTCGCATCCGGGAACGTGCTCTTCTGCAGTGCCTAATGTGTGCGCACCGTCGTGGCTTCCGTTTGTTACGTGCGATCCAATCACGGGAATTATACGACGCGTTTCAATCGACACGTGGCCATTCTTCGGAGGCGAGATATCGCCAGCGACGTTCAATCTGATGCGTTCGGCGATCAGCATTTCAATGCGCGGCCGCGTCGATGGCGGAAATCCAATGCTGTTGCCTGCGTTTCGGCAACTCACACTGCCGAATTTCAACACTGTCGATTTCACGCCGTTTGTCGACTTGAAGCTGTTGCGGCTCGCCACCGTGCATTTCGGTCTCTCGGGCTTGCCACCGTCAATCAACCAGTTGAACAAGTTGCAAACACTCTCGATCACCGATAGCGATTTGGGTGGCACGGTAATTGGCGAAGTGTGCTTCCTGGCGCAATTGAGACACCTGGAATTGATTGGCGTGCATCTGTCGGGCGCGTCTCTCTGCGTGCAGTCGCTGGCTCTAGTGCAATTACTCACGATCGACCTGAGCCACAACAGATTGAGTGGTCAGTTGCCGAATCTGAGCAGCGCGTCGGGTCTCACCAGTTTGACGTACGACAACAATCTCCTCAGCGGCACCATCGATCCAACACAACTGCCAACGTCGCTGACAGTCTTCAAAGTGCGCCACAATCACTTCTCCGCCATGACCACGCTCGACTGGACGGGGCTGCCGCTCTTCACCTTCTACATTGCCTACAATCAATTCTCGGGAACGATGCCGTGCATCAACCAAGGCTCGTGTTTTCACTTTGATATTTCTCATAATCAATTCGACACGTGGAATTGCGATTATGAATTTATCTGCCCGACGAACGAGTTCAACGTCGCCTACAACAACCTCGCCGGTCCTCTGCCACCGTTCGGCATCAACTGTTTCCTCACACCACATCACTTGCCCGATCAAATTTGCGCGTTTGATCACAACCCGATTTGCAATCCAGCCTTCATTCCAACCTCTGTAGTTGACAACGGCTGCTCGGTCTCAGTTGCGCCGACAGAGTGTTGCGCAATCATGCAACCAGATTGTCTCGATTGCGCTGGCACTCCGTCTGGCACTGCAGTTTACGATCAATGCGACGTGTGTGGTGGAGACGGCAGTTTTTGCGTCGATTGCGCTGGTGTTCTATTTGGCACATCGCATTACGACGTTTGTGGTGTGTGCGGCGGCGACGATTCTAGCTGTCGCGATTGTCTTGGATTGCCCAACGGTGGACACATTTACGACGAATGTGGTGTGTGTGGCGGCGACTCGACGACGTGTCCGGACTGCTCGGGCGCGCCTCTGGGACCGTACATTTACGACCAGTGTGACGTCTGTACATTACCACAATTTGCGAATCGCGCATGCACCGACTGCGCGGGAGTGGTGCACGGTACGTCGGTGTTTGACGAGTTTGGTGAATGCAACGGTCGTGGGCTGCACCACGAAAGTCCGCTCGTCGAAGACCTCGAGAACAGCGAAGGCTCGTTCTTCTGGCTCGTGTCGCTGTTCATTGCATCGGTGTTTGCACTCTGTTTACTCGCATTCGCATTAGTCACGCTCGCGCGGCGTTTGAGACGTTAATAAATTGCGCACATGCGCGCTTTATTTCTCTTCTCGCTGTTCTTTCGTGCAAACTTGGCGAATGCGGTCGGCGAAACGATTTTTCGCGATACAGAATAGATATTTTTCCAATGATTCGTGCTCCTCCGTATCGTGCACGAATTTGAATTTGCTTAATACACCACTCTTGTTGAATTCAAATTCCAAATTCCAAAACTCGCTTCCCATTGAATTCGAAAATTTGAGTGAGTTGCGGTCCTCTTTCACGGGCATGCCAAATCCTTCAGCGAACGTATCAAAGTCCTCGTGTTCTTTGGTTTTGTAGCCGACGGGAGGTGGTGCAAAGAGGTGAAAACTCAAGCGCCCGTCGAGCACAATACCGTTGTTCGTTTTGAGATACTTTTGAATTTGTGGCGTTTGTGGCACTTTGCAGACAATTTCAGATTTTCCCAACATTTTCACTTCGAATTTGAAGCCCACCAATTCAACTCCATGCTGTTGTTCATTTTTCTCGAGATCGTGCATCCACAAAACCAACCGAACATGTACGACAGTTTGGCAGTTCGCCACACATTTCGCGGCTGCATTTAGAATATCCACTTGCTGGTCAACTAACTCATTCATGTGAAAAAAGCGTGTTTGGTTTGCGGAAACTGTGAAATAGGAGCCAGTAGTTTTTTTTAAAAAACAAAAAACAAAAACAATGAGTGAAGATAAATTTCCGCAGCCACCAGCTGGCGGGCCAGTCGAGTCACGCCGTGCACGAATCATACGCGAATCGAACGAAATAGGCAAGCTCGAAGAACGCACGAATCCCTATGGAGAAGCTGGAAACAAGATCGACGCAACCGCGGGCGCCTCGCATCCTTTCTTCGTCATGCTCATGATGTTGCATATGGTGCTTGCGTTACAATTCTTCTTTGCCGTCGTTACGCCGATTATGGTTGCAATCACCGACGAGAGGGCAATCATTGTGGCCGATGACGACGATGACAACACGACGATGGCCAACGCGCTCGCTGTGAACAACAGCAACAAGGCGAAAAGCAACATGAATATGGCGATGTTTGCGTTCAACATGCTCGTTGGATTCTCTGTATTCATGCTCTGGCACAAAGCACGCATCGAGGAGGTTCTGTTTCTCGAGAAGGCCGGTAGGATGGGCAGCAAACAACCGCCCAGTGAGACGCTCGCGTATCTGCCGCTCGCGACGCTGCTCACCGTCGTCATTCAATTAATGGTTGTCATTGTCGATCTGCAGCGATTGACGCCACTAAGTGGCGGCTGGTGGTTTCTCGCGACATTGGCGACGTCGGTGCTCGTGTTGCTCGCAATAGCGTTAGTATTTCGCACAAAAACGAGTTATACAATCTCCTAGTCTTCGGCATAATTAAACTTTGCTGTGTGTTTCTCGGTGCGCTGTTGTGCCACGAAAACACGCGCACACACACGAATGTCAAAAAAACAGAAGAAGCCAACCAATTTGGAGATCGACGACGATCCGCACGTGCGCCGCACGCTGCTTCAACGACACACCGCCAGTCACATCGCAGCGAAATGTACCACCCGCGGCATCACACTCGAGAATCACGCGCCCAACTTCTTCGCCTGTCTCGCGCACGCACTCAAGGATTGTCACATCGATCCGCTCGGCGTCGATCAGTGGGTGCTGCCGCTCGCGCTCGGCACCATGCTGGCAGCGCTTTACGTGCGTCGATGGGATGTTATCTTCATCCTGTTTGGCATATACTATTTGTTCCAATACGCCATCTTCTTCTTCGCGAGAATGCTGACGAGGAGAACGACCGCGTCGATCACGGCGCGTCACGATGTCTCCGTTGTTCTGCTCACCGATCCGTTGGTCTTTCTGTTGTTCCTGTTCGCGGCCTGGTACACAATAGACTATTCTGTAATTGGCCACGGCGTGCACGGACCAGCGCCTTGGTGGCAGTCGGCGCTCGTGTTGCTCGCCGTCATTCCGACGGGCATTGGACGCGCGATGGCCTACTGGCTGTCTTTGGCGGACCTTCTTATCGTCATTTGGGGCACCTATCTCATCTCGGTGCTGACGCTTCACTCGCATCATCGTCGAGACTACTCGCTCTGGTTGTCGTTGCGTGCGACGGGATTTGTAATATTCTTTTTCATTGTGTTCATTCGACCTCTGGGCGGCCACTTTCTGATGAACGCGGTCTTTGCGCAGTTGCTGCTGCTATTTTTCGTCTCGTTGATTCAGTTCATTTCGATTGAATAATTCCCTTCAACGTATCCACAAAATAATCAGAGAATGCAAATCCAATGCGCACACCAGTTAAAAGGAAAATCCAGAAACTTGCCACCACGCTTGAAGCGACTTGAATGCCATTTGTGCCTCTACGAGAATTGTCCACCAAGCGCTCCCAGAGTTTAACGAACAGCGCACCGCCGAGGAAGCAAGGAATGAACGTTCCGACGAGGTGTATAATAATAATTTGTGACATTGTTTTATTGCCGTTTTTCGGTTTTCAAGTTAAAGTCATACAATAGGAGAGATTTAGGTTTTTTGCACCCGGCACACACGAACACGTTGATCCAATTTAAATTCGCACACGCACACAGCCAAAATTCAAGCGGATTTTTTCGGAACAATTCAAGCGTATTGCATTTGTAGCATTGAACGTTGATGCGATCGTTGTGCGCGGTGCACGAAAGACATGCCCAATCGCCGGGAAGAAATGGTCGCCGTAAATGTGCAGTCATATTTTTTCCGGTTTTTATTATTATTATTTCATTGCGAGATAGCGGATGGTCAGCGAAATTCGTGCGCCAATAGGCGAGTTTTTGCCGAGCTTGTCGATTTGATGCGTGTAGTTGCGCTGAAAGTTGGGGCCGCTCATCACCACAAGCGAGTTGTCGGGCATGACCACGTTGTACCATTGGTCTTTGTTGTGTTTCGAGCGCACACGCAGCACACGCGTCTGCCCAACCGAGTAGCCAATTACGTCGGTGATGTCGGGATGCTCGTCGTCACTGTGTGCGCTGATGCCGCCGCTGCCGTTGAAATCTCCGTTGTACAAAGTGTCGACGCCGTTCCAGCGACGCAGCGTTCGCAATCGCGGATACTTTTGCATGATCTTTCTTTCTGTTCGCGCAATATAGTCGGGAAATGGGATCGTCTTTTGATACGCGCCGCCGAATTTGTACGGCTCGGCTCCGTAACACACATAGTAGCGTGGCGTCGGCGAAAAGCCGCCTTTGCCTTGCACGCGCTCGTCGTTCGCCACCGCAAGAGCAACATACTCGTCACGATCATCTTTGCTTAGAACGTTGTAGAGAATTTCCAAAACACTGCCATCGGGTAGCGGAAAGAAGCCCGCAACATCCACCAGTGATTGAGAGTTCTTTGTTCGCGGCAAATTGCAGCCCATTGGCGCGAGTTGTGTGGCTGAGATTTTGCCTTGTTTTGCTTTGTTCTCTCCTGATTTTTCTGTCGTCAACACCGCTGGCTTTTTTGCGACAGCAACAACGACATCGTCATCATCATCGTCATCGACTCGCTTTCTTTTTTGAACAATGAAATCAATTGAAGTCATTTTTGGTTTGATGGTTTATTTGCGGGCGTGAAAACCCACCCAATATAATAGTGTCGTGTCAGAGTTATTTCCGATTAATTATTTGACGGCGGGGAAAAAAAATGGTTTATTTTTTTCCTTGGCCCGTTTCATCGGCGTCTTCGTTTTTTCGTGCCTTCTTTGCTTTCTGTGTCTCAGAGCGAATGTCGTTTTCAACACTGTAACGACCGATTTCTTGGAAGCAAAAAGAGAGAACGCGTTCACAAGCGGCCTGCTCGGTATTCAGAAAGGTCGCGAGAGATTCCTTTCTCTCTCTGAAATCGGTTGTGGCGGGCAACAATCGTTTGGCGATATTTTTGTACGAATTGCGTCGATCTCGAGCAATATCAACGTCTCCGTTGGGCGGTGGTAATTCCGAGATAAACTTGGCACGCAATCGTATTTCAAGTGCCTTGTCGGCAGCCGTCTTGACGGGAATTATAACCGAATCCAGCGGCGCATCGGGGTACAAAGTCGTTGTCGGTGGAAGCGGTACAGTGGCTATCGCCTTGCGCGCTGCAATTGGCGCAGTCGGTGTCAAGATCGGAGGAGGCAATTGAAAACGTGCTCGTGCTGCAGTGGGAACATCGCTGCCACCATCGAATTTGGTCACATCACGAAAATAAACAGTCTTTTGAGGTTGCGCAGAGATTTTCGACAGATCGGCGACCGGATTCTCGCGAAGTGCTTCGAGCACGAGAGATTCCATTTTTTCGTTTGAATTTGACGGACTGAGATCATTCTCTGGTGCCGCCTCTTTGTCATTACCGTTGGCTTCTGATTCTGGAATGGGAATATTTTTTTCTGGCGCACTTGTAGTCGTTGTAGTTGGTTCAGTGATGGTGATTGCGGTCGTGGTTGCTTCGGGTGCAATTTTTACCGACGATTCCACCACATCCAGCGACATCTTTTCGTTTTTGTGTTTGCGGTAGCAATGATTGCGGAAACTTTTCAAATTGCTTAATGTCGTATTGCACTCTTGACAGTAGATCGGTAAAGTTGGATCGCTATCTGGACCGACGATGATGCGACTCATTCTGATTATTTTTTTTTGGGAAATTAAAAAAAAAATCGGATTTCATCGGAAGGAGAAAAAAAATATTTTTTAAAAAATAATAATTCACGATGACCAGTTTAAAGATTTACGAAGCCTTGAGTGGTATCAATGAAACTCTCAGTGATGATCTGAACGATTTGACGCGACGATTGGAATCGTCCATTGACGATGTTGGTACGCGAATCGGTGCTCTCGAATCAACCATTGAACAACAATCGGATAAATTTATTTCCGTAATCGAGGAGAAGAACCTCAGCACCGAGGAGCGTTCGGCACTCGAAGTAATCGAAAAATCGTTGGCGGAGCGAAATTTTCTCGAGAGCGAAGCCGAAATAATAGCGCGCAACATCACAAACAATGGATTCGCTGATCTCGATGGACTGGAGCATTCGAATGTTACTAACACGCTGGCGCGCAAGTATGCTCTGTGCTCGACGGAGCTGTACTTTTATTCACGTTCGTGTGGCAAGTGTCGCATGCGAATCTTTGCCACGCGAAAACATTTGCTCGATCACGTCACTGAAGAATCCGCGAAACAGATGGAGGAATCGACAAAGAAGAAACGCGCGTTTGTTGAAAGTCATCCCGACTCTGCTGATTTTATCGAAATCGACGACGATGGTTTCAAACGGCCACTGCCGCGGCTGATCTTGAAACGCGCGAATAAAAATGTCGCTTTTTGAAATCAACGCTTTTGTTTATTCGCACACAAACGCCGCTTGGGCACCGAAAACTTTGCCTTGTTTTGTCTTGCCGGATGCTTTGTCGCGCGCCTCTCGACGCGCTGTGCTTGTTTGCGGTGTTCTTTTCCCTCTCGTTTCACTCCGGCAAACAAAAGGTCCGTGTCCTGTCTGTCGCCACCACCTTCGTGCCAAACGCGAAACTCGGGCCCAAAGCCGAGCATCGCGGGTTCGATCTGGTTGTGGAATAAAATCCGATTTTCTTGCATTTTCTGCATCATCATTAGTTCTTCTTGTTCACGAGGCGCCAGTGGACACGGTCCAAAATACGAGCGCCAAATTTCTTCGTTGGATTTCGATGCTACTTTAGATATCTCAACTGCCATTGCTAAACGAATATGAGGTCCGTCGATATTAAGATGTGGGAGGGTCGGTCGAGCCGGTCGCGGATCGTTAGCGCCAAGTTGTACTGCTGTTTGAGATTTAAATCTCTCCAATCGACCCCAAAGCACCGGACGAAGACGGTATTGCCAATCATCGAATCCGACTACATCGTGATTTTTCAGTTCACGCAGCTCCTGATAGCGTTCTTCGCGGCGTTCTTGTAAAAATTCGTTTTCACGGTCAGTTTTTTCCATTTCTTGGTTTGCTGCGGCGAGCACGTGAATTATCACGCTTGTTAAAAAAATAATAATTCTCACACAACACAATTAAGCCGGCGAGCAGCCGACGGAAAGAAACGCGCAAACAAAGAATGCCCAAACCACACGGAAAGACGAAAAAGAAATCGCGACCAAAGAGTTCAATCAATAAGAGCCGCAGAGGTGGCGGTGGCACGAAGAAATTCATTGGCAAGGAGATGAAACACAAGAATCTTCTTCTTCATCGTCATGCGCCTGCTGAAGGCGGTCTCGAGGCAGCAAAGTATCTTGTGGATCGCCGTCGCGAGGCGAAGCTTGGCTCTATGTGAACTCGGTTGCGACGCAAATTAAACGCTGCTATGTGTAATTGACTGTTTTAAAGTGGAAATAAAATAAACCCCGCCCGCCCGCCTGGTCGACTTGTTGAATGGCTAAACGACATAAAAAGAGTTACGCAAAGATTCCGAAGAAAAAACAAGCCGCCGTATCACGCGAAATCAAGAAAGAGATGCACCTCATGCACCAGCACAAATTGCACAGCGGCAGCAAGAAAGGCCCACTCGTGCGAAATCCAAAGCAAGTCGAGGCGATCGCTATCAAGAAGAGTCTGCATCGAAAATGGTGAGCACGCACCCACACGCGCGCATCCGCATGATGATCTTGCGCATTAGAATTCTGGTGCGCGCTCGGGAAGTGAAAGAAATCACGCGTTTATTTTGCGCTCCTTTTCTCTGCGCTGTTCCATGATCTTGCGCACGCTTGCTTGCAACTTCTCGAGCCACGTAATTTTGACAAAGACGTTCTGCTCAAACATGTCGGGCAGCCAGTCAATAATCCACATAATAGGATAGGTTGGCAGAACACAGCCATCGGCCACGCTCGTCATTGCCATCGCGGTATCGATCATGTCATCGTGACAGAATCTCAACCATTGTTTGGTTCGATCACCTTCTGTTACTTGTGTTTGAATGTACAATCGACGCATCTCGACGCCAATGCGTGTTTGCGGAATGCAAATCGGCGCATCGAAATTCGATTTCTCGGTTGGGAAAGCCGTGACACGCAACGGACTGCAGATTTTCTGTCGCACCACCAGCTTGTGCCACGTGTAATCGAAACGACCGCAGAGATCGGTCAATCCGAAATCACGAGGGTGTACATGAATCTCAACAACGTCGCCCATACCCCACACGCAATTGATAATCTCGCGGAATTTCTCGAATGCATTCACGCATTTCGTGTACACCATTGGTATTGTTACTTTTTCCTCCTCCCAATAACCGGCGTTCCAAAATCTGTAGTGAGTTCGTTTCGGCGTTCGATAGACGAGTAGGTCCTCGTCGATATGATCGACAATGTGTTTGTCGAGAAGTTTCAATTCTCGAGCATCCATGCGTGGTTCTCTTTGAAGGACAATCGCACGCGGATTTCTCCGAGGTGCTGTGACGAGGTCATTCATTTGATTTTTTTATCCGCGCCACTCACACACTCGCACACACACTCGCTCTTTCTGTAAAAAAAAATTGATTAATTTTGTTTGTCTTTAATTTTTGTTGTATCGAGATTTTTCGTCATATAAAATTCCACCTCTGGCAGCGCGTTGCTATGATGCGTAATTTTCACAACGAGATATCCATGTCTGAAGTAGAAGTTGACACGCCGCACTACAGTCTCCTGCTTCTCGCTTGAATCAATGGAAATCTTCAAATCGATCTTGTCAATCGAGTGTTCTTTCAGAAACTTTTCCAGTTGTTTCAGCACGACATCGCCAAATCCCGGCGCGGCGACCCAATCTATATAGCACAATCGTTCGAGAGGAAACAAAGAGAATTCTACTTTCCCACGAACACGACCATCGTGAACTGCGACGATCATGAAGTCTGCCTTCGTTGCATAGCCATTCGACTCCTCTCCATGCAAGTCGTCATTGCCATTGTTTTTATCCAATTCTACAATTTCGTTCACCAAACCAATCGACAGACTGCCGTCACTTTTGCGAGAATGTGAAATAAACTGAGTCATTTCGAAAGTGTTTGTGGATTTTTTGCAATTCAAAAAAATCAATCTTCATTTTCCGTCTGTCGGCGTTTTTTCTTCTGGCGCGCTTCGAACTTCTCCCAATAGCGCCGACCATAGTCGACATAGATTTCCTCGCCCGTCAAGATGGTTCGCTTCGCGCGAATAAATGTGATGCGTTCAAGCGGCAGCAATTGTTCTCCGCTGAACGTCGGCGGTAAGATGCGCTGCAAAATGGCTTTGTTGACGTCGCTGTCGACAAAGTCGAAGATGGCGTTTGTTTTCGCCGGATCGCGTGCGTCATTTGTCATCGCTGCAGCACCAATTCCACGCAACTGAGCGACGGGAGCTGTCAAGTCTGCAATTACCGCCGGTGTGCCGTCTGCGTTTGTGTAGACGACTTTGTTCTCCGCGGCATTCCATGTCGCGTTGTGCGTGCGGACGACCTTCGCGCCATCTATTTGCCATGCCAATGGTATGTGGCTGACAATGTGCGAATCTTCTTCAAGTTGTTCGCGGTTTCTCGCTTCGCGCCACGAGATGACTTCGCCCTCGTAAATCGTAATCGGTTCGCCTGAATAGTAACTGCGCAGCGCGAACAAACCATAGCCGGCTCCCGGCAACAACGATCGTTTAAGTTTGATATTCACGTTGTCGAGATTCGAGAAGCTCGCACGAGAGAATGTTGGGTCTGGAAGATTGCCTCGCGTCAATACGGCTCGTTCGTCTTCTGTCAATTCGAGCTCCGCGTCCTCAATGAGTTCGGCACTTTCTTCGCGTTTTTTTTTCATGCCGCGTGGTCCAATCAGCGGCCATTCTTCGTGTGGTTTCCAGCAATCACTCGAAGTCATTGACGTTCACGCGCGCGCTGTCTGGTCGGTATTCTCGCTAATCTGTTTAATTAGTTACTACTCGAATTAATAATGCAGTTATTTCAATTCTGATTTTTTTTTTCTCGCAGCGACAACCTTGTCGGAAAATAAAATAAAATTATTTTTATTTTTTTTTCAATTTTTTTTTTCATTAAAAATAAAATAAAATTATTTTTATTTTATTTTTTCATAAAATAAAGACAATTTTTTTTCGCCTATGTAGAGATCGTAAGACTCGTATCGGCAAAAAAGACCCTCCCCAATTAGATTGAAGAACTTATTTTCAAAGTTTAAAGCTTGGAGGAGTGAACCAAAAAACCCAGTAAAAAATTCCGAAAAGATAGAAATCGGAAAATCTTGGGTTGTCATTTTGCACCGTTTTGAATTTTCTCGGATTTTTTTACTGGGTTTTTTGGTTCA
>Ga0315284_10014339_pt1 | contig 11287 bp, 1 predicted proteins | sample YL17G09_16_MG_FD_203696 | JGI IMG/M metagenome (GOLD analysis project Ga0315284, IMG submission 203696) | Sediment microbial communities from Yellowstone Lake, YNP, Wyoming, USA - YL17G09_16 | ecosystem: Environmental > Aquatic > Freshwater > Lake > Sediment | place: USA: Wyoming | collected...
GCTGAATTGGCGCCTCTCATTGACCCCGTGCGCAACATATTGGTGGGTTACTCTCAAAAATTGCCTGACGCGGCCGGAGCCGCCACCGCCGCCTCGGTATTGGAAACCATTCAAGCAGCGGTCCCGGCTTTGTTTCAAGCTGAAAGCGCAGCGGTCAAAGAGAAGACGGAATACAGCCAATTAGCCAATGTCGTTGCCGTCAAGCAAGAGCTGCTACAAATTCTGGCGCCGGCGACGGCCCCGCCGGGTCCATCCAAGCGAGCGGTTGACTTACCTTCTGTGCAACGGGCGTTTGCGGCCGGGCTGGAAGATGCCAAGGCGCAAATTCACAATCGTTACAAGTCGGTTCCGGAAATCGGACATTTTATCAATGCCAAGTTTGATGCGGCTGACAAGTGGTCATTGCGACAAATAGCAACGGAGACGGCGAGAGAGTTGGCAACATTCTTAGACTCTGCTCGCGGCGCCATTCGCCCTGACACGGCGTTTGACCCGATGGTTTGGCAACAATTTGCGTTCGCTTGCGCCTTGCTGCGCATCGCCACTGAAGCTCATGCAAATCCCGCTATCAAACCAGAAATGCGCAAAGAACTTACCACTTGGGCGTCTAAGGAATTGGCGGAGACCTGTTCAGTTTTGTTCGGGACTGAGGTGCCACCCAGAGAATTTCGTTCAATGCAGTGGCAGCTTCAACGGCTTGGCATTGGCGACCGCTTGGACCCGAAGTGGGCGGCCGAAGTCTATCCGCTGCTACGGGCGAAAGTGGTTGAAGCGCTTAATGCGGCTGGCAGAGAGGATTTGGCAAATGTCATTGAAAATCCAGCAGCGGTGAACAACGTGTTCCCGCGGTTGAATCCACTACGTTTGCTTTTAGGCATTCCCGCATCTTGGCTCAATCTGCCTTCAGTTACGATGGGGGCGTGGATGATGGCGTTGCGTTGCATCAATTGGGCCAGCCATCAACATCTCAAGGCGCCAGATGCTGCTAATTATTTGTTTGCGCAGATCCAACTTGCGGCCGGTGCCAATCCGAACATCAAAGAATCGCCCGAGGCTTACAGGTCGACTGCGCCAGCGGCTACGCCAGACAGGCCCATTGATGAGGCCAGTAAACCTAAACCTGAACCTAAATCTAAACCCGAGCCAGAGCCTAAATCTGAACCCGAGCCAGAGCCAGAGCCTGAGACGCCAGTAAGTATCTGGCTCAACCCATCGGTAGTTGGCGTGGCCAGCGCGATGCTTTCCCGTTTGAATTTCTCAGCGGACGCATATCATCCACCAACACTTTTTGAGTAATCATGGCTGATATTGATAAAGAATTGACTTTGCTGCTTGAAAAAATGCGCAGCTACGATTCCGTGCTGGAAGCGGCCGCGCGCAAAACAGCAGAATTGACCATACAGCAGCGCTATGGGGTGGCGGCGATTCTTGGCAGCGCATCCGCTCTGAACCGTGTGCAGGAGGCGTATAGTAGAGGCATCATTCTCAAATCCGAAGATGTGCGGCTGGCTAAGATCCAAAACGCCCTCTCTATTGAAACTCAAAGGAATCAGGAGCGGGTAGCCAATCTAACCAAGGCTTTGAATTTTGCGGCATCTAGCGCGGCCAGTAAGGTGCAGATGCTCAGCAAGTCTACCGCTGAGGCCACCGCCTCGTTCTTGCAGCAAGCTTCGGCACTAACTGGCGTCAATGTCAGTTATCAAGGACTTACGAACTCCTTGGAAACTTATCGGCGGTCTCAAATAGAAGTCGCCGTGATCGCCCGCAACTACGGCGAAAGCGTGAGTGACATTGCTCGAGCGCAAACGGCCGCGTCACGCTCGGTTGTGGCCTCCAAGCAGGCGTTCGCGGACCTGAACAAGACTTGGAAAGAGATGTATCTGGGCATTCCGCCGACCACGGCTGCGGTGGCCAAATTCTCCCACGAATTGCAATCCCGTTTTGGCTACGCCATCGAGACCACTAATCAGAAGACCCGTGAGTTTTTGCAGCTGCAAAATTCCATCCCACAGTCGCTGGATATGATTACGCAGGCGCAAAATGCCTATCGCCGTAGCACAACAGAAGGAGACAAGGCTGCTGCCGGTTTATTGATGACTTTGCGGGCGATGGGGGCCAGCCGCCAACAGATCAAAGACGCGATGATTATGGCGCGGCCGCCCGATGCGGCGATTCAAGGGCTGATGACTTACGAAAAGACGATGGCTCGTCTGAAGCAAACCCAACAGGATTCACTGTTGAACATGGCGCAGAAAATGGAGCCGTCGCTGACTAAGATTGCCCGTGTTGTTGGTGGTTTGGCCGATGCGCTGGCTAAAATTCCCGCTCCGGCTTTAGCCGCTGGAACGGCTATCATGGCCATTGCCCCGGCGATCTACGCTGTCACTGCGGCAATGACGGGTCTGAAAGCGATTGGACCGTTCCTATCGATGGGGATGGGTAAGGCGGGTTTTGCTGGTCTTAAAGCGATGAAGTTTGCTTCGGGCGGCGCCATACCACATGGGGCATCATCTCTGCCGGTGTTGCCGGGCGGCGCTTATGTCGTTAATCGTCGGATGTCGCAAACTTACGGTCCGGCTTTAGACGCCTTGGGCGCTCGAACTGTTCGCGGACATGGCACTGGCGATTCAGTGGTGATGCGTAGCAGCGGCGGTTATGTGGCGCTCACCCCTGGCGAGAAGATTATGCCCCCTGCGATGGCGGCGGTGGGGTATCACGCAAACCGCGGTGCAATTGTGAACCGGGCGACTGGCGGGGACGCGGCGGCCGCGTATGAAAAGGCTGCGTATTCGAGTTATCGGGGCGGATTTCGCGCGAGGGGCAACTTAGGCGGCCGGGCAATGCGCAGTTATGGCGTTGCAAGTGGCATATATGGAGGTGCACAGGAATATTTGTCGCGTGAAGAAGACGATCCGAACCGCGGCAAAGCGGCAATCGTCAAAGGTGGCGCCCAAGCGATCGGCACGATTGCCGGTGGGGCGCTTGGACAGGCGATCATCCCTATTCCGGGTGTTGGCGCTGCCATTGGTGGCTATGCTGGTGGCTATGCTGGTGGATTGATAGGCGACAAACTCAATGCATTTGCAGGTATGGACGCGCAAAGCGGGAAAGCACCTGAACAAGAACGGATTCGTTTAGAGATTCTAAAAGACCAAAATGAAGCCGTTTTGGACATCGTCCAAGGACTCAAACTTGAAGCGGGAGCCTTGGATAATATCTCACAGCGTCAGGCTCAAGTGGGACGTCCAGCGAGCGCGTTGTTGAATGACCGCAAAGAGATGTTGAACTTGTTGCAAAAAGAGCAGGATCCATTGCGTAAAAGTGAAGCGATTCAGAAACTTATTGGCGCTGGCGTGATGACCATGCGCGATTTGGAGAAAGCACTCAATGTCGACCTCAAGAGTGATGAAGAAAAGCGCAAGGCTATTAACAATCTGATTCAGGAGTCTACCAAGCATGTCGGGGGACATCTCGACCGTTTATTGGCAGTTGAAGCGTCGATGACCAAGCAAATTGCGGCCGCTGAAAAAATGCGCCAAGTTATGCAACAAATTGGGGCCTTCGCTCCCAGTGTCGGTGGATTGGCTGAACAAGGGTTGGCTGGTGAAAAAGAGACTGCAGAGGCTTACAAGTCTGGTATGCAGGCCAAACGGCAAGAATTAGAACAAGTGGGTAAACAAGTTGCCGCCGCTGCGCTGTTGGCTAGATCCGCCTTAAATGTTGACCAAGCAAACAATCCCACAGGATTTGATTCCGAGATTCAAGCAAGCTTAGGCAAGAAACGGATGGTGGAATATCAAGCGCAAGCTAAACAAGTTCAAGACCTGATGGGCAGACAACAAAAAGCCCAAACGGCATACAACACACAGCTTGAAGACTTCAATAATCTGCCTTCAGAAAAACGAAAAGAGATAACGGACAATGTCGCAAAAAAGGGCGGAGTCGACAGCCTGGCGGAAGCTGAAAAGTTTTTGAAAAACGTCACAAAGAGAGCTGAAGATGCTCGTGCGAAGTTGCAAAAATCTTTCGAAGGTGACATTGATCTTCTGCCTAAATCGCTTGTGGAAGCGGCAGGCCATAATCTTGACCAGTTAAAAACCAAAGTTGACGCGACAGTGGCCAGTATCGATTTGGAAATCTCCAATCTTGAGCGCCAACCACAATCTGAAGCGGTCAAACAAAAGATTGCTGAAAAGAGCACTCAAAAAGATTCGATGGCGACTTACCTCTCGGAGACTTACAAGTATCGGACAGCCTATAATCAAACCCTCAAAGAGCAAGCGCAGGTGACGACTGAGTCGATTACTCAGCCGTTTAAGGCGGAATTGTTCTACGCCAAGCAATCCACTGATTTGGCTCTGCGTCGCAAATCCGTCGCCGAATCGTCAAACCTGGGTATGGGCGCTTCTTGGCGATATACTGTGGAATCTATGAAGGGGCTTGAGCGCCAAAAAGTTGCCGTTGATAAAATGGCAGGCGCCAGCCGCGAGCGATTTAATGCTGAACAAGAAATTACTGGAACGCACATCAATGAAAATCGCATACTAAATGATACAGTTGCTTTAAGCCAAGAACTGTTGGCGGCGAAAGAAGCGGCAAGCAAAGTAGGCGACACAGATAAGGCGAGAGCATATCAAAACATGCTCACGGCGGTGCAAGCGCGCGTAGAGGCCGAAAACAAGATTTTGGACATCAACAAAGAGCAGCTCGAGATCTCCAAAAACTACCGCGAAGGCTGGATGGACGCGATGACCGAAATGGTCGCGGGTGCGGGCGAGATGTCGGCGCTAGTCGGCACCAGCAAGTCAGGCGTGACCCAATTGATTCGCGCCGGCGCGCCGTCCACCTTCCGATCGGGCGGCGAAGGCCGCGGCTACCATCGCACCGAACCGCTGCGCATGACCCCGATGGGGTTGACGGGCAATTTTGGCCAAAGTGGGTTGGGGCAATATACCAATGTCCATTCTGGCTTCGTTGACAATGGCGTCTTTGGCACGACGACTACGACCAATCCGGCCGGCGTTGGCTGGATGGGCGGACAAGGGACGCAGAACACAATGGAATCTGAAGCCGGCGCGGCGCGCGACCTCGCTGGCTCTGTGCGTGGCAACATCGCAGCTAATGAGAAAAATACAGCCGCATTAGATCGGAACACCGATGCCGCACGCGGTGCAGTCGGCACTGTTCGCCAAGAAAATGTTGGTGGGCGGCCAGCTAATGAGCAAACTCCACCAGTGCCGACGCCGATGCCGAATCTGCCAGCCGGGGCCGCTACCGCATCCATCTCAGGAGCCAACTCGGGATTTGTTGGAGTGCCAACTGGGCCGACTGGCTCTGCTGCAACGGCTTCCGCCGCCCCTGCCTCCGTTGGAAAAATTTGGGCTCATGGGGGCTTTAGGAGCAGAGAGGAAGCCACAGAGTATGAAAACCTTCTTACTCTGGACAGAACTGTTGGATTGACACCCGAACAATCAAAACGGGGTCAAGAACTTAAAATCCAAGCCGCAGGTGGTCTCATCGGCTTCCGCGGCGGCGGCATTATGGCGGTCAAGCACGGCGCCGTCATCAATGGCACCCAGTCCCGTCGACATCAAGGTCTCATCAATTCGGTAGCCAAAGCGTTTGGGGCTTCTGTGCGCACTGTCCCCGGCGGCCCGCCGTCGCAGGGCGACAATGTTGCGGCCATGGGTCCTGGCGGACAGATGCTCGGGTTGCAATCCGGCGAGAGCATCGTGGAAACTGACAATCCACTCGCGCTGAAATATCTGATGGCGATCAATCGCGGAGAGATGCGCAATTCCGCCTATGGTGGCATCATTGGGGCTTGGGGCGGTTGGGCCAGTTGGTCCGATAAACTCAAAAAGTTGGCTCATGACGGGCCTATCGATGTCAACTCATTAAAATTGACTCCAGCCCAAATTGAAGAAGCTAAGATAGCACTTGGAGTGAAGAGTGACATTGGTGGTTACCTTGAGAGAGCTGAAGCTCGCGCTCAGGCATCGCCGTTTAGTGGCCCAGGATGGCGAGTAGGGCCAACTACGCCACCTGGGATCGTTAATAAACTTAGTCCACATTCAGCGAAGAATTTGAAGTCTCTTGCTGAACTTCCTAGTGGTGAAATGGGTGACATACGAAGTTGGTCCGATCCGAATGCGATGCAGTCTGTGCGAGCGGGCAATCTTACCAAGGAAGCTGCAACTGTCACCAAAGCCGCCACAAAAGCCGCCACCGAAACCGTTGTCGAAACCGCTATCAAATCATCTGTTAAAACTTCAATGTTGAAGCGAGCCGCCGGCGGGTTAAGGAAAGCTGGCAGTTGGGCTTGGCATCGTGGTCTGCCTCGGCTCGGCGGTGATATCGGGGTGGGCGCAATTGTTGTCGGAACCGGCATGGATCCGTTCTCCCCATATTCACTTGGAGATGCCACCTTGGAAGGGCACGGCATGTCTGCCATTGACCCTCACGGAGATGGTGGGTCTCAAGCCTACGGTCGTGAGTTGAAGCGCACCAACCCTGAAGAATATCAGAAGTGGATGGAAAGACGGATGCGAGACCAACCCGGTCTCAAGGAATCGATGGCGCGCATTGAACAACGGCATAGTGTTCGCACCTCCCTTAAAGGTGCAGCTGCGGCTCGCCGACAGGCTCGGGCATCACGAGGGGGTGCAGCGCCTATCCCAACATTAGAACCGCGGGCGCGCGCCGCTTGGGAATCCACCCAAAATGTTTTGGCTTTGAATCCAACGGATGTAGAAGGAGGACGCAAGGGTAAAATGGGACAACCTGATGTGGCTAATCCCATCCGGTCTGTTCCAATATATCCAACGCCCCCTCGTTATGCCAACACCTATGTCAATGCCACTGAAAGGTCTCTGGCGAGCGACTATGCTACAATCAACGAGGCACCCGCGACAACGGCAGCCAAAGCGGACAATGAAATCCCAACCGCTACGCCTGTCATGTCAGCCAAAGAACAGCGAGCGCAAGAAGCCCAATGGCGCACGGAAATCCGGAAACAAGCCAAAGCGGACCACGCAAGGCTGCTGCGCGAAGGTCCGTCGCCCACACTCCCAGAATTTTTGCCGCCTTTACCCGATGTCGAAGATTCCGACGAATTGATCAATGTCCGTAAACGCGTCGCCGCCGAATCCGACAAGAGAATTGCCCAACTGCGACGCGGCGAAACTCCAACGCCATTTGAGCAACCAAAAGCCGATTATTACATGAGCGGTAGACTACGCCGCTCGAATGTCCCTGGATTGGAAAAACAGGACCAAGAAAACAAACAGATTCGCTACCTCGACGACCAAATGGGCATCAAACGGGAGCCGCGGGAGCCGCGGGTTGACCCAACCACACGATACATAAATTATCGCAACTCTCCTGAATATAATCACGGGCAACCGGGGGTGGGGACTTATGGCGGTGGAATTACATTGTCGCCTGAAGGCCAAGCAGAATACGATAAGTCTCGAGCTATTGTCGACGAAGCCTCACGAAAGGGGATCGAGCAACTGCATCAACGGCAAGGTCTCGCCACCGGCGGACTCATCGGATTGCGCGATGGCGGCCGGTCCGCGCACGGCAACGGCACCGGCATCGATTTCCTTCCAGAAAGCATCACCCACTTGATCAAAGGCGGCGCCACCAACAAGGTGGAGGTCACCGTCGGCTTCAAAGACCGCTCCTCCGCCAACATGCTTACTGCGAACCATAGCGTTATTTCCTAAGCCAGTCGGAATCTTCTTCATTTTATGCCAGACATTGGCGATCGTCCTATCAACACCGTCCCCGATTTTGCGGGGTGGAATCCCTACCTCGTCATCAGCCGGCAGGGCGACCATTTGCCCTGCGCGGATGTTTTTCCCTATGACCAATTGCCAACTAATGACTTAGGGTTTGTTGAAGAATTCTTTAACGACGACCGCATTGACATCACCAGCGCCTCGCCCATAACTAATTTGCCGGTCGCGGTCGGTGAGCAATTTGACATCTATTACGACCGCAAAGTAGGGCATGGCTATGGTAGTAAAAATTTGTTTGAAGAATATTACGACCCGACACCCAGCCCCCGGTTAGGTTTCCAAATCAGCAATGTCTTTAAGCATCAAGCGTATTGGAAATTGCTGGTGCATGGCACCGGCACGGCGATTCCAGGTCATAATATTTTTTGGTGGGGTTCGGCGGGCTATGCCACGATGGAATATGCTACCAATTGCCGTCTCAAACCGCTATATCTGACACACGGCAAAGTCAGCGGCGTCCGCTATGACGAATCTGCCAAAAAAATCTACATCAAAATTTTAGACCAGATCACCGCCCTCGGAGTCAAAGCGACCGACAGCATGGTCGCACCCGGCGGACAGATTCTGGTCTGGTCGAAATCCTCGCCGGCTAACAGCGCGGGCGTAGTCGCCCCCCAGAAATTTGATATTGCCTATGTCAACTACAATTGGGAAGTGGTAATCGACGCCTCTTCTGCGACTACCAAATACTACATTGAGATAGGCGACTTTTTCGGATTGACAGGGCCGGTTGGCGCCATGCCCTACGATTTGAAGGTTGTCAGCGCCCCTGATTCGGTTGATGCAGGCAAAATTGGCTTGTTGACCCCCGAAGGCTATTTGGATGGTGGTGGGGTGCAGATTTCCGGTGCCGACGCAACTTTGGTCCCATTTATCGTCAATGATCCGGCGATGATGCACGAATACAATCTCAAGCCAGTTCATCGGCTGCTTGAAACCGACGAGCAGCATCGCTATTGCAAGACGAACATCATTGGGGTCTGGGTGCCACGCACCTTGGTTGAAGGGCAAGAAATTATCCCCAGTGGATTTAATGGCTATGTCGCCTATGTGCAAAAGGAAAATCAATCGGATGTCTGGTTGCCCACTGATTTGGCTGATGCTCAAGCGCGCGGAGAATGGACGGCCTTCGGCGGCACTTTTTATGACGGAGTTCAACTCTTGCGGAAAAACAACGCTTCTTCGATTCGCTTGATTGTGTCGGGGATCAATCCCAAGCGCTACCAAAATTTCGCGACGGGCAGTCTAACTGGAGAGTTTGCGTTACTGGGCGGGGCGTTCCATGAAATCCTGTCGCATCCGCGCACGGACACCGTTGAAATCACCACCAACTCCCTGACCGGCGGCGTCAGAACCGCTCTTGGCATCATCACGACTGGGGCGGTTAGCCGCGCCGTCAGTGTTGTTAGCAACACACTCCCCCAGAAACTCACAGATTCGATTGGCACCAGCACCGCTATGCGTGAAATCGCCGCTTCCGCCGCCGCCTCCGCTATGGCCGCGATGGAAGCCTCCTTGCTGTCCAATTTGGACAAGCTCTACGGCGATAAGACCGGCGAGGCCATCGATTCTGCCACCACGTCCGCCGCCGCCGCGGCGGCGGCGGAGGCCAACCGTTTTTATCGGCAGATCTTCTCGACGGGGTCGGTGCCGGGCGATCCAAGCGGCGTAACCAGCGCTGTAGTTAGCAAAGTGCTAGGAGATATATTAAACACTCCTTCGGCTATTGAAGCCGTGCTGGTGCAGCGAAAGTTTTGGCTGATCAATGAGATGTATAAAGGTAGCAGCAATGCCGTGCTAGGTCTTTGGGGCGGTTCAGCCACCGTCACCCCCGGCTCAGAAGAAGGCTTCATCAATGTCACTTGGAAAGGCTCCCGAGTTGATGCTTCCCAATTGTCAACCACTGAAATTGACCGTTGGAAGTCCGAAACACTAGATACTCGTGCGCTGGCGAATATGACCGATCACTTGCCGGGTTGCGTCGTTGCGTATAAAAACTACAAAACACAAAACGGTAACGCTTACACTATTTATCCATGGGGTTGGATGCTGCACGACCGTTCGACCGGGACATCTCATTATCTACGGGGACGCTTTGTTGTCACGCTTGGCGGAACAACGACGGCGGACAGTTCGACCGTCACCTGCCAAGCTACGGTCGAGGCTTCGGCAGACATCGCCACTGGCAATTGGGTTTTTCTGACCTTTGATACACCATTCGACCGCGCGGGTGAGGGTCTCGAAAATTACAGCGTGTCCATGGACACGAAGCTGACGCAGTCTGGTTCTGGCATAAATGAGCGCTGGGGGGTCGCCTTGAGCGGCCTCTATTTTGCTGGCCGTTATCACTTTGCTGAACGCATGGATGCCAACCTTCGATTCAGTTTGGTCAATTTTTCTTTTGGCTACAACATCCAGCCAGGTCATCCCTTTGGCGCGCCCGCCGTCTTTTCGACTACCCGGCGCACTGATAACAGCTTGTCGATGACCGAAAACCCGCTCAGCGGACGACAGCACTTGTTCTATAATGACCCGGACAGCAATAATCTGCTGGTTATGCGCAGCGCGGACCGGGATTGGCACAATCAAATTGAACAACGCGCGATCACCATTGGAGCGCCACTCTCCGTCGGCACCACGCCGCCCCTCGATGCGGCCTTGGCAACCAACCCAATCTTCTCTCTCCCCAGCGAGAAGCCAACCCCGGGGTCCTATTTTACGACCTATTGGTTGCGCTTGCGCGACCATTTCTTTCAATCTCGCGTTTATGGGGACAGCGGAGTCAATACTCCGCTGTATCGCAAATATGAACTCAACAAAACCGGCAATATCGCCGGGTTGCATCTGCCGTTTGAATTTTACGCCCCGGCCCAGTCCAGCCGCGGATCGAACATCAAGATCCCTGCTTACTTCGCCCCCACTATCCCCGCGAAAGAGGTTGGCCTAGTCGCTATCAACAGCAACAAAGACCCCACCAAGGTGGCGGAAGGCTTCGATCCTACGACGACTACCGGCATGGGCAATCCACTCCAGTCCGTAGAATATCGTGGACTGTCGCAGCTGGTATTCAGCGCTCATAGCAAAGAAGTTCTTTACAACCGGGGTGGACAATTGCTCTTAATTTACAGCAACAATTTGCCGATGCATTACAACCCCGGCACGATGCATCGCAGCGGCAGAATTCTCCCAACCGCTCCTGCCGTCTACTTGTTGGGCAGCGAGAATGAAGGTCACGATTGGGGGTCGCCCCGCCTGCCGCGTCCAGATAATCTGGCCACCACTGAAGGTAAAGAGTGGGCGCGGCCGCTAGTGATTGCCCGCTGTATGGATCTGGCCGCCGCCATTCTCGACCATGCCGGCAATCGTTTGTTGATATTTGGATTTGTTTACGAGCCAGGTTATTACAATGATTTCAGTCACATGTCGTTGGCGATGTATGCTATCAGTTGGCCAACTCTTCAGTTGGACAAAAATCCCAACGG
>Ga0315284_10014341_pt1 | contig 11286 bp, 5 predicted proteins | sample YL17G09_16_MG_FD_203696 | JGI IMG/M metagenome (GOLD analysis project Ga0315284, IMG submission 203696) | Sediment microbial communities from Yellowstone Lake, YNP, Wyoming, USA - YL17G09_16 | ecosystem: Environmental > Aquatic > Freshwater > Lake > Sediment | place: USA: Wyoming | collected...
GCTGGACCTGACAGAGCGCAGCGTGGCCTACGCGACGCCGTTGGGGACGACGAACCACCTACTCAACTTGCAAGGCACCGGCGCCGTGAACTCGGTGTCGATGCAGATCGCGCGATATGTGGCGAGCCCCAACGGCCCGAGCTTCGCCCTGGCTCATAGCCGCGGCGCGACGCTTGGCTCGAATGTCGCGGTGGTTGACGCCGACGTTCTTGGTTCGATTTTCTTCCGCGGGTGGGACGGTACGACCACAAGTCCGCTCAGTCATCTCGCCTTAGTGGGCGAAGTCGATGGAACCCCCGCAGTCGGTAGCCGTCCAGGGCGTTTGAACATTCAAACAACCCCGTCTGGCGCAACTTTGCCCGTCACGAAGATCCGTATTTCCGCGAACGGCCAGGTCGCATTCATGGCGAACGGCGCGACCTACAACCAGGTTCCGTTGACGATCGGCGGCTCCAACCCGGCGACGGTCTGGCAAGGCATCGCCGGCAAGGTCAGCATCTCGGTCGATCAGTACACCGCCGATGCCGTGGCTGGCGCGGTGGTATTGCGCAAGACCCGCGGCGCGAGCATGAACGCCTACACCGTCGTCTCGAGCGCCGACTCGCTTGGTAGTCTCCAATGGTTCGGCGGCGACGGCACGGGCTTCACTCAGGCGGCCGACATCAGCGTGTTTGTCGACGCAGGCGCCGGTCTCAACGACATGCCGGGGCGCATGGTGTTCAGCACCACCGCTGACGCGGGCTCGACACCGCTCGAACGGCTGCGGATCGACAGCACCGGCATCATGTCGTTGACGAGCAGCGGCGCGACCTACGCAGTGCCGGCGTCACTGTTTGCGGTGTTCCCCAAGGTCGCTATCCAGGGGCCGGGTGTTCAGTACGTCGTCATCGACTCCTTCTCGAACAGCTCGGGATCGTATCTCGCGCTGCGACAGAGCAAGAGCGTCACCAACGGCGCGCACACGATTGTTGTGAGCGGCGACGCCGTTGGCGGAATTGAGTTTCAAGGCTCAGACGGGTCGGCCTTCCGCGCCCTGGCTCGCATTGAAGCCAACGTCGACGGAACGCCAGGTGCGAGCGACATGCCCGGCCGGCTGGCGTTCTGGACAACGCTCGACGGAACCTCCACCGCGCTCGAGCGGATGCGCGTGTCCAATAACGGCCAGGTGACGATCACCGGCGGCGGCGGCACTTACGCCGCTCCACCCAACGTCGGCGCCAACGCGCCCTTCTTGGTGATTCAGGGCACCGCAAACGTCACGCAGACGGTCGACGTGTACTCAGCTTCGCAGAACTCGTCGATCGCGCTGCGGCGATCGCGGAACGCGACGATCGGCGGGCAGACGATCGTGGCGAACAACGACGCGATCGGAGCGATCGAGTTTCACGGCAGCAACGGGTCGACGTTTGACATCGGCGCGCAGATTTACGCGAACGTCGACGGCACCCCTGGCGCGTCGAACGACATGCCGATGCGGCTCGGGTTCTTCACGGCGCCAGATGCGACCGCCAGCCCCGTCGAGCACATGCGGATCAAGGCCGACGGCCAGGTAAGTATCTGGGAGACCGGCCAGGCAGTCCTGCGCAACGCAAAGATGATCGCGCCGCGCAGCGGAGCCAACCAGACGCTCGGCAACCTCGACATCTTCGGCTACATGACCAACACGCAGACGTCGAGCATCACAACGTTTGCAGACATCACCGACCTTTCCGGTATTTCCAACCTGGAGGTGAACACCAACTACGCATTCGAGGCGTACCTCGAGGTGAACACGAGCAGCACCGGCGGCGTCAAGTTCGCGTTCACGTTCACGCAGACGCCGATCGGCTCCGGCTATGTGTGCGAATTTTCCGGGGCTGTCGTGACCACCACGGTGACGCAACAGACGATGGTCACAGCCGCCGCGATCGCCTCGTCAGGCTCCGGTATCTTCGGCGTTCGGCTCCGTGGTCGCTTCAAGACCCACGCGACGATCGCAACCACGCTCGCTCTGCAGTTTGGGCAAAACACCGCCGTTGGAACCTCGACGATCCAGATCGGCGCAAACATTGTCATCACCAAGCTGGGCGTCTAATGGCCTCGAAGCGGATCCAAATCCCGTTTGTCGGCCAGCAAGCCGTCAGTCGATCGGTCATCGTCAACAACCAGGCGACCGTCAACTTCATGCAGGCGGTCAAAGGCCAGGGCGCGAAGGCGCCGGTGGTGCTCGAGTCGGCGCCTGGGCTGGTCTCGCTTGCCGCGCTTGGCGATGGGCCGATCCGCACCGGGCAGATGGTTGCGTCGAAGATCCGTGTTGGCGCGCTCGCCAACGAGCTCTACGGCGTCTATGGCACGAAGCTGATGGCGCAGACGACATCGTCCGGCAATATCACGATCGGCACGCTCAACGCCAACCCCGGCCGGGTCCGAATTGCGCGCGGCCGCAACTACGTCGCCCTGGTCGATGGCGCCGACGGCTACTACTTCAACGGCACGACCTTCGGGCAGATCACCGACCTGGATTTCCCCGGTAACACCGGCGCCGGCTCGCCGACGTTCATCCTGTACCTCGACGGCTTTTTCATCGTCAACGATGCGCTGACGGACAACTTCTACATCAGCGGGCTCGAGAATCCGACGGTATGGAACGCGCTCGACTTCGAGGCCGCGAGCGTTGCGCCCGACAACGCCCTGGCGATCGCCGAGTCGAACTCGCTGCTATGGATCTTCGGCGACGAGACCGCGCAGGCGTACTACAACTCGGGCAATGCCGACTTCCCCTATACGATCGTGCTGAACGCGACCCAGGAGGTGGGCGTGTTGGCGCCGCAGAGCATGGCGAGCTCGGACGAGGGGATCTTCTATCTGGCGACAACGCCGGAGGGCGGGCGCTTCGTGTATCAGATCAAGGGCCAGTCGGGGCGCGTCGTCACCCAGGACGAGCAAGAGGACTTCTTGAGCACCGTGATCGACCCGACCACCGCTTACGGGTTCATCTACAAGCAGGCCGGCAAGTCGTTCTACGTTCTGCAGCTCGGGGCCACCGAGGGGACCAACGCGCGCACCAGCTCAACCCTGCTCTACAACATCAAGGCGCAGGCGTGGGAGACGCGCGAACTCATCGACGGCACCGCCTGGCGCGCCGGCGGTCACGGCATCCTCGACAATCGAAACATCGTCGGATCGCGGTTGCAGGGACTCAACCTCGAGCTCGACCTCAACGAATACCAGGACGCCGGCCAGGTGATGATCCGCCGCCGGCGCTGCCAGCTCATCCATCAGAACAACCAGCTGATGGACTTCTGGAGCCTCATCGTCGACGTCCAGGGCGGCGTCGGCACGATGGTCGCGGCTGGCGCCAATCCGCAGCTCAAGATGCGCTACTCCGACGACGGCGGGCAGACCTGGTCGAACTGGCAGATCGAGGAGGTCGGCCTCATCGGCCAGACGATGAAGCGGTGCCAGTGGGACCAGCTCGGAATCGGCCGCAACCGCGTTTTCGAGATTGAGCTGTCCGAGGCGGTGAACCTGACGATCACCGGCGCTTACGTCGAAGTCTCGATGCTGGGCGACTGATATGCCGACCATCGAGCCTTACCGCGACACGATGCTCCCGGATCGGTTTCACCGCTGGCTCGAGGTGTTGCGCATTCGACTCGCCCCGGTCCCCGAGTTCGTCCAGGGCGCCGGCACTCCCGAAGGCGTGGTTTTCGCGAGCAAAGGGACGCGCTATTTCAACACCACGGGCGGCGCCGGCACATTGCTGTACGTCAAGAACAGCGCGGCGGCGCTGAACACCGGGTGGGTGGCTTATGGATGATTGCGCTACACTCGCGCCCGTATCAGGGGGCCGCGACATGGATCTCACCGTCACCGGCGCCAAGGCGCTCACTCCGGCCGAGCTGCGCTCGAAGATCGTGGCGTGGGAGAACTTCGCGAAGAAGCAGCCCCAGGTCGAGATTCCAGTCACGCAATACTTCTCGCACGGCGTCTACCTGCGCCAGATCAACATCCCGGCCGGAACGATAATGACCGGCAAGATCCATAAGCATCGAGCCATGAGCATCGTCTTGAGCGGCGTCATGGAAGTGGTGACAGACGAAGGGCCGCGCGTCGTGAAAGGCCCGTTCGTGTTCGAGTCGCCCGCCGGCGTCAAGCGTGCCGGCATCGCGCTCACCGATTGCGTATGGATCACCGCACACCCTTACGACGGTCCTGAGCTCGACGAGGCCGCGATGTGCGACATCTACTGCGTCGACACCTACGAGCAGCTCGAGACCTTTCAGCGAGCCCAACTGGAGCACCAACCATGAGTGGAGTCGCAACCGCGATCGCCGGCGCCGCGATAGTCGGCGGCGTCGTTTCGGCGTACTCGGCAAAGTCAGCATCGGACGCGGCCGGTAAGGGCGCGAGCCAAGCTGCCGGCGCCGAGCTCGAGGCGACGAGAATGCAGATCGCCGAGATCCAGCGTCAGTACGACTATCAGCAGAAGGTGTTGCTGCCGCAAATCCAGCAGCAGTACAACGCACAGCGCGCCTACTCGGACCTGCTTGGCATCAAAGGCCCGGACACCACCTACTTCGACCCGAACGGTGGCAGCGGCGCGATCGGCCCACCGCCCGGCTCACCTGGTGGAATGAACGGTCCGTTGCCGGCCAGCGGCGGCGCGCCAGCCGTCGATCCGCGCGAGGCTGAGATCCAGGCGCGCATGAAAGAGCTCAACGCAACCCTCATCAGAGGTGGCTCCGGCGGCGCCGGAACGCAAGAGCGTATGCGCCAGGCGCAAGCGGAGCTCAACGCTCTGACTGGCGAGCTGCAGCAGCTCCAGGCGACGCGCAAGGCGAACACGCCCGGCGCCGAAGCGCGCATGGGTCCAGCAGGCAGCTCTGGCATGAGCTCGCGCGTGGGGCCGAACGGCTTCGTGGATCCGAACCTCGACCCGACCAAGCTGGCAGATACCTCGACCTACCAGGCCACCGTCCGGGGCAACCTCCTCGCCGGCACGACGCCGGAGGCCGACCCATACCGCAACTACATCAACTCCAACAGGATCGCCGCGCCGAACGCTGCGGACTCGACGATGGTTCGGCACACCGGCGCCGACACGATGATGGGGCGCCGCGGGTGGGATTCGCTGGAGGCGCGCCGCGCCGGCGACAGTCTCTCGTTGGCTCGAGGCGGCGATCGGATCGCGAACGGCGCAGCCGGCATCGGCGTCTACGGTGACACGTTCCAGGCGTCGCCGGGCTATGCGTGGACCAAAGAGGAGATGCAGCGCGAGATCGACCGCAAGAACAGCGCCGGCGGTAATTACGGGGGGCGGGCGTTGATGGAAGCGGAGCGCCGCGCGTCCGGGATCGCCAACACCGAATACTACAATTGGGCCGCTGGCCGCACGTCAGACTTGCAGCGCAGGGGCGCCGCTGAGGCCGCGGACATCGGCCGGCTCGACACCTTCGCCGGCACTGACATCGCGCGCCGCGACAGCTTCGCCGGCACGGACGTCGGCCGGCTCGACACGTTCTCCGGCACCGATCTATCGCGAGGCGACACCGCTTACCAGGGGTGGGAGAACCAGCGCATCGCCGACGTCGGTCGTGGCGACGAGGCATACCAGAACTACCTCGCGCGCAGGGGTGGCGACGTCACGCGACTGGACTCCGCGGCGCAAGCTCAAGATCGCCTCACGGCGGCGGATCTCGCGCGCAAGGACCAGGGTTACTACAACTACCTGCAGAACGTGAAGGACATGGCCGGCTTTGGTGGTGGACCGGCCGCGACGGCCATCAACGCCAGCGAACGCGCCGGTAGCTCCGTCGCCAACGCCTACGGCGCGGAGGGCAGCACGCTCGCGAACATCTACGGCGACCTGGGCACGTCGAACGCGAACCTCAAGTACGCCGAGGGCGCCAACATCAACAACGCGCTGGTGTCGGGCGCGAGCAACTACGCGACCTACAAGGCGTCGCTCACGCCGAAAGTCGCCCCCGTCACCCGGTAGGAGTCGCCATGTCCGTCGTCACGCCAAACGCTCAATTCCGCACGCTGAACTACGGCCAGGCGGTCCAGGCCGGGCAGCAGATCAGCTACAACCGGCTCCGCAACGAAACGATCGGCATGGAGAACGAAAAGGCCCAGGACATGCTGCGCAAACGCAAGCAGGCCGAGGAGATCCGCTCGCACTTCGACAAGATGCCGGAGCAGATCGACGCGCTGGAAAAGGCGAAGTTGTTCGACGAGGCCGATAAGCTGCGCGACACCTTCATCAAAACGCGCAAGGCCGAGGTCGAGGTCATCGGTGCGATGCGCAAGGGCATCAACAAAGAGAACTACAAGGACGTTCGTTCACAGATGCTCCAGAGCGGCATGATTACGCCTGGCATGTGGCCCGAGGAGTACGACGACAAGTGGTTCATCGACCAGGAGAAAACGAAAAAGGCGGCGATCACCTCGTACACGCGCCACTGGACGCAGCAGGGATCGACCGGCGTCTGGTCGCAGGACGTTGAGCAGCAGGGCGGCGACATCAAGAGAGAGGGCGCTCCATACCAGGATCCGAAGCTCCAGGGGGGTTACGGCAAAGGCAAGGGCGCGGGCAGCGACGCGACCAAAGCGGCCGACTCAAACTCGATCCGCGCGGGCGTCGCGCAGTACTACGGCGGCACCTACGATCCGCAAACCGGACGGTTCAGCGGGCTCGACAAGACGCTCACGACCAAGGTGCTCGAGGCGAGCGCCGAAGCGGAAAACATCTATGAGCAGAGCGACCGCAAAATCGGCCATGACGTCGCCATCGCCCGCGCGCTGCGCAAGTACGGCCATGTTGTGAAAGACCCCGAGGATCCGACGGCCAACGACCCGGCGCGCATTCGCAAACCGAAGAAGTAGCCCATGCCCTCGACCGCGCTGAAGGACTTCCGGGAGCAATACCCGCAATACAGCGACCTCTCGGACGACGAGCTCGCCGCGGCGCTGCACGAGAAGTACTACTCGGACATTCCGCCGGCCGAATATCGCGAAGCGATGGGCCTTCCGCCGCCGCCGCCGCCGCCCCCCGAGCCCACCTTCTGGGAGCGCGTCCAAAATCACTTCAAGGACAATTCCGCCAAGGCGCCCGATCCGCTATCAGACAAGCCGGCGCCAACGAATCCGATCAGCGAGTTCGATGACCAGCCAACCAGCGAGGCGAGCGTCAAGCAGGCTGTAAAGCAGCAACAGCAGGCCGAGGAGGGGCCGGACCTGACGGACCAGTGGAATACGAAGCTCGAGCCCGCTCAGGAAGCCGCCTATCAGAAGTGGCTCAAGACCATGCCGAAGCTCGCGCAGAACACTTGGGACTACGACATGCGCGGAGCGTTCAAGGCCGGCGTGAGCCCCGACCCCGAAACGCAACACTTCCCCGATCGCTTCAAGAAGCCGAACCACCCGACGTTCAGCAACCAGTCGATGTACTCCTTCGACGATCACATCGGTGGCACCTGGGAAGGCGAGAAGTTCGTCCCGCCAGGGGAGGAACAGAAGCCGCGCAAGGCCGGCGCTTCGCTGATGGATCAGTTCTTTGCCGGGTGGGATGAGTACCGGACGAACCGGGCGAATGCCGCCGCGTTCAAGGCGGTTGAGGACAATCAGCGTCTCGACGGGGTGGCGCGCGGTGAGTTCGTCGACAACTCGCAGCTCACCGACGATTCGCCCGTGGGCCAGCAGCTCAAGCGCCAGCGCAATATCCGCGCGCAGGCTGGCGACCTGCAGGCGCAGGCAGACATCGAGAAGGAGGTTCGCGAGGGTCGCGCGAGATATACCGCGATCCTGCAGGAAGCTCTCGACCGATCCAAAACCCTCAGCGATCGCACCCAGAACGTCCCCTACTCGACGGACTCGCAGGACTTCGTCAACGCCAAGACGATTGGCAAGACCTTCGACGCGCTCAAGGTCGATCCGGTGGGCATCGTTGCCGAGATCGGGATTCGCTCCGCGCCGAACATGGCCGAGTCGATTCCGCTGGCGATACTTGGCGCGATGGTCGCCGGCCCGGTGGGCATGGGCGCCGGCATCGGCGCCGGATCCGCTGCCGTGGAGTACCGCTCGGCATTCAGCTCCTACCTGCAAAAGAACCACGTCGACCTGACCAGCGCGGAGTCGGTGATCGCCGCCGGCGAGAACACCGAGCTGATGGCCGCGGCCCGCAAGTACGCACTGACCCGCTCGGCATTCATTGGCCTATTCGACGCGGCGACGGGCGGCGTTGCCGGCAGGACCATTGCGCCGCTGACCAAGGCCGTTGTCGGCAAGGAGTTCGGCGACCTGGGCTGGCGAGCGATCGTCCAGGGCGCGGTCCCCGAGCTCGGCGAGTTCGGCAAGCCTTTGGTCCGACACGTCGCAGCTCGAGAGTTTGAAAGCGCCGCGATCCAGACCGGCATCCAAGGCGTCGGCGGCGGCGCCGGCGAGCTGACCGCCGAGCTCGCGTCTGGCGATCAAGTGCAGCCAGGCCAGATTGGCGCTGAGATCGTTGGCGAAGCGGTCACGACGCCTATCGAGATCGGCACCGCCTCTGTCACCGGCGTGCGCGCCGGCTACGCGCAGCGACGCGCCGCCAACATCACCGCCCAGGTCAACTCGATGATGGGTTACGACGGCGTCGCGGGACCGTCAACGCCGCCGGCCAGCGACGAGCCCACGGGCGAACCACCGCCACCACCGCCACCACCGGCACCCGAGCCGCCGCCGGTTGGGCCCGACGAGCCTGTAGCTCCTGAACCACCGCCGGCGCCCGAGCCGCCGATCGCCACGCCGCCCGCCGAGCCCGAAGCAGAGGCCGCGGCGCCCGTGGCTCCCGAGCCGCCGGCCGAACCAATTCCGCCGGCAGAGCCGGAACAGGCGGCGACGCACCGGATCGAGTGGCAGGACGAGAACGGCGACTGGATCGACACCGGCGAACACTTCTACAACCAGGCCGACGCCGAGGAGTTCCAACGGAACGAGGCCGGCCCCGACACGCGCGTCGCGCCGATCGAGCCGACGGAGTCAACTGCTCTACCACCCCCTATACCAGTCGAGCCCGAAGCCGCGCCGATGAGCTCGGATGAGTACGACCAGGCGTATGCCGACGAGGATGCGCGCCACGACGAGGATCTCGACAAGGAGCTGCCGCCCTACGAACACAGCGCCGAGCAGCTCGCCAAGCACGCGGCGCGGTTGAAACCCGGCGTCGCCCAGGTCGGCGGCACAGTCGACGTAGTCCAGGCCGACGGTTCGCGCGAGACCGTGACGGTAAAGTCAATCGACAAAACTGGCACCAAGATCACCGTCATTACGTCGGGCGGAAAGACCTCGACGGCGCGCTTCACTCACACCGATGAGTACATGGCGCCAGGCTTCCGGCGCACGCGCCCCGAGGGGCTGTATGAGTTCCTCGAGCCGACCGCGGCGCCGAAGGTGGACACCCAGGGCAACGGAACCGTCGAGAGTGAGGCCAACGCACTCTACGAGCGCGAGCTCGCGCGCCAGGAGGAGGACACGCCCAACAGTCGCCGTATTGCGGGCGCGTATCGTGACGGCTTCAAGATGGGCGCCAGCGATCACTTTCGCAGCGTCTACGATCCGCCGAGCGACGGGATCCAGGCGGCGGGCTATCGGCTCGCCCAGGACATGGCGCGACGCGGCCAGCTGACGCAGGCGGAACCACCGCCCACCGTACCGCCCGCGAAAACGCAGCTGATTGACGTCAGGCTCAAGCGATCGGACTTCCGTGGCGGGCTGCACAGCATGGCCGGCGAGCTCGAGGCCGGCGGTGGCGTGACCTACATCACGGGCACCGACCAGGGCGGCGCGCAAAATCAGATCATCGGCCGCACCGCGAGCTCGAACCCGCAGTGGTTCCAGACAATGGTCGAGAACAAAGACACCAAGATGACGGTCGCCCAGGTGCAGAAGGCGGTCGACAAAGCGATCACCGGACAAAAGCTCGGGGTGCGCGAGGCGCGCGTCATCCAGCACATGCTCGACGAACTTTCGGACATGCGGAATCAGCAGCCGAGCCTGGACTACGCTCGCGCCGAGCTCGACCGCGCCCGTGAAGCGCGCCGCCTGGCGCGCGAGCGTGCCGGCTTCCCCGAAACACTCACCGACGACCTCGCCGGCGAGCGGTTCCTCGAGGACGAGTACGACCCCGACATGCCGGCAAACTCGCGGATCGCGCTGGAGATGTTCAGCGCGGCCGAGCTGGCCGGCATTGGACCGGAGGAGATCGAGCGCCTGGTGGCGCAGCACGAGGAATACGACGACCTATTCAACGCAATCGAGGCAGCTCTCAATGAAAGACGAGATACGCATGGCCCTGAATCGGTACTACCGGAACCGGAGCCTGGGCCGGACGCCATTGATGCGGCCGCTCTCCGAGACGCCGCCTACAAGCTCGGAGACGACCTCGAAGAAAAGTACGCCGACGAAGGACTCGAAAATCTTAGCCTTCTGATCGACACCGGCGGCGACCTGGCAATTGAGTCGATCGCCGTCAGCGAGGACGAACGCAACGCCGGCGTCGGCACGCGCGTGATGAACGAGATCCTGGCGTTCGCCGACGACAACTCCCTGGTGACGGTGCTCGAGCCGGCGCCCGACGACTCGGACTACGCGGAGCAACGCGGCACCACGTCGCGCGCCCGCCTGGTGCGCTTCTACAACCGCTTCGGCTTCGTCGACAACGTCGAGATGAAGAACCCCAAGTACGCGCCGAACGATATGTACCGGATTCCCGGCGCCGGGCCGATCGAGGAGCTGCCGGCCAGGCGCGGGCCGTATGTGAAGCAGCCGGGGCAGGGCAAGCTCACCGCGATCCAGGCCGACGCGCTGGAGCGCGTTCGCTCGCTGACGGCGCCGTTCACCGCCCACGAGATGGCAGAGCTCGGCCAGATCGCGAGCGGCAAGGCCGGCACGTCAGGCCAGGCCGTCGGCGCCGGCCGCATGACCGTCAACACGATCGAGGCGTTGGTCGCCAAGGGTTATGTCCAGGCGATCAACCCGAAAGAGAACCTGTTCAAGCAGCGGTTCGTGGTGGTGGGCGAGGAAGGCGATTTCATCACGCGCGTCGAGTCGGGCCGCGGTCAATACGCGCTGCCCTGGTCGACATCCACCCGCGGCGACGGTGACTTGTATATCACGCGCGTTGGCGCCGGCCTGGGAAGCGTCTACACCGCCCGGCAGGGGCCGAATGACATCGCGCTCAAGGTCGACCCGACACAGCTCGACGCGAAGTATCTGCTCTACGTTCTCGACTACCTCAAGCCGAAGCTCCAGGCGCGCGGCCGTGGC
>Ga0315284_10014343_pt1 | contig 11286 bp, 7 predicted proteins | sample YL17G09_16_MG_FD_203696 | JGI IMG/M metagenome (GOLD analysis project Ga0315284, IMG submission 203696) | Sediment microbial communities from Yellowstone Lake, YNP, Wyoming, USA - YL17G09_16 | ecosystem: Environmental > Aquatic > Freshwater > Lake > Sediment | place: USA: Wyoming | collected...
CGCCAGAAAACGCTTCCAGGCTTCGGATAAATATCTGCGGCCACAAGCGTTTTCTGGTGAGATTGGCGCCACAATGTTGGCCGGAGGCCTCCCATGAAAAGGAGGCAGAATCGCTGGTTGTCCGCATGCCCCTCCGGCTTTTTCCCTTACTCCCAATCGTCAATCGTCAATCGTCATTCGTCAATCTTCTTCCCGTCCACATCGATGCATTCGACGGGCCCGAACTGCAATTTCTCCAGTGATTCCCTGATCATGCTTCTGTCACCGACGGCGACCACGATCATGCGCTCGGGCTGCAGATGCTGCTCTGCCACGCGGCGCACATCGGCTGCGGACAAGCTGTCGATCGCATCGGCCAGGCTGCGATAATAATCGAGGGGCAGGCTGTGAACGTACAGCTGGCCGATCGTCGAGGCGGCTTGTGGGGTAGTTTCAAAGAGCCCCGGCAGGCTGCGTGCTATGGAATCTTTTGCCGTGGCGAGTTCTTCGGGAAGGACGTCGCTGCTGCGCATGCGTTCAACCTCCCGCAAGATCTCCGTGACAGCCGCGGCCGTGACGTCGGTGCGCACGCTGGTCCCGACCAGGAAGGGACCGGTGCCGCGGCGGTACACGAAGGCCGATGAGGCCCCGTAGGTATAGCCATGCTGCTCGCGCAGGTTCAAGTTGATACGGCTCGAGAATAACCCCCCCAGCGCGGCGTTCATAACCGTGGTGGGCACGTAGTCGGAGTGAGCCCGCGCGATACCAATCTGGCCGACGCGCAGAACGGTTTGGCGTGAAGCGGGCTTGTCGACGATTACGATCTTCCTGCTCGGATTTGATGCCACCGGCGGCGGTGCCATCGTGCTTCCGTTGCCGCTCCATCCTCCAAGATGCCTTTCCGCCAGCTTGCGCAATTCGCCTTCGGTGATGTCGCCGGCGACGATCAAGGCCGCGGCCGAAGGCAAATAACCGTTCTTCCAGAAACCGAGGAGGTGATCTCTCGTAATCGCCAGGTTGGACTGTTCGGTCCCCAGCTCAGTGCAACCATAGGGATGATTCGGGCCGTAGAGGGTGCCGGAAAAATATTTGGCCGCCAGAGTGTTGGGATTATCTCTCTGCTGCAGAATCTGGGTGAGGTGATCATGACGCAGCCGCTCAATTTCGTGGTCGGGGAACTCCGGGTGCAGCAACACATCGGCAGCCAGTTCGAAAGCGGCATCGACGTTTTTCTTGAGGGAACGGAACGCCACGACCGACATGTCCATGGTCGAGCCGGCGGAGAGTGAAGCGCCCAGACGATCGGCATCGCCTGCGATCTCCAGGGCGGAGCGACTTTTTGTCCCCTCGTCAAGCATCTCGGCAGTGAACGATGCCAGCCCCGACAGTCCCGGTGGATTATGGTCGCTGCCGCACAATGCGACCAGGTTCACCGAGACAATCGGCAGGCTGTGCTGCTCGAGATGATAAACATTCAGCCCGTTTGCCAGCTGGAACCTGGTTGGGACGGGCAGCCTCAGCGGCGAGGGCGGGCCGGGCCGGGGGACATTCTTCCTCCAGTCCTGATCCGCGCTGGTGGTCTCGGGCGCAGGCGCCGGCGTGCCCTCCGCATGGTCGGCCGTGCGGGGCATGTCCTCCACCACCTTCGATCCGGGCACACCGTAGATGACCACGCGGGCGTTGCGCGCCAATCTCGTGCGCGCGATCGCCTGCAGTGAGGAAGCCGTGGTTTTGTGATAACGGTCCAGGTCGCGCACAAGATACCCCGGATCTCCGAGGAAATGATTGTATTGATTGAGACGGTCGGCCACGCCGCCGAAACCACCGAGATTTTCCAGGCCGCGGATGATAGCGCTCTCAAAGGTATTGCGCGCCCGCTCGATCTCTGCCTCGCTCGGGCCGTTTTGGCAAAAAGCTTCGATCTCCTCGTCGAGGGCTTTCTCCAAGTCTTCGGGCTTGACGCCGGGCTTGGCGGTCGCTTCGATGGTGAAGATGGAACCGAGGGAAAGCGAGTACTGCTGGGCAACGGCATCTTGCGCGATGCGCTTTTCGTAGACGAGGCTTTTGAAAAGACGGCTGGATTTGCCACCGCCCAGAATTTTAGCGACCATATCGCACGCGCCGTCTTCCTGGGTGTAGATCGGATCGGTGATCCATGTTATGTACACTCTCGGCAACTCAACCCGGTCTGTCACCACAGCGCGCCGTTCGGCCGTAATGGGCGGCGTTTTGATATCTACCTTGGGCACAGGGGCTCCGGCAGGTATCGGGCCGAAATACTTCTCGACCAGGATCTTCGTTTTTGCCGGATCGATGTCACCGACGATCGCGAGGCTCGCATTGTTGGGGGCATAGTAAAGCTGGAAGAATTCGCGGACATGCTCGAGCCGCGCCGCCTCGATATCGGCGTGCGAACCGATCACAGAGGCATAATAAGGGTGATCTTTCGGATAGAGCTGGTGGAAGATTTCTTCCTGCACCAGGCCGTAGGGTTGGCCTTCAATGCTCTGACGCCGCTCATTGCGCACGACATCGCGCTGGTTTTTCAGCTTGGCCTCGTCGATCTTCTCGAGCAGAAATCCCATGCGGTCGCTCTCAAGCCAAAGCGCCAGCTCCAGCTGGTTGGAAGGGAGAGTTTCGAAATAGTTGGTGCGGTCGAAGTCTGTGGTGCCGTTGATCTCGCTGGCGCCGGCGGCCTCGAGGTGACCGAAATGGCCTTCCTCGCCGACGTGCCTGGACCCCTCGAACATCATGTGCTCGAAGAGGTGGGCAAAGCCGGCAAGGCCGGGGCGTTCATTGGCCGGACCGACATGGTACCATAGGTTAACCGCCACGAGCGGCAGCCGATGATCCTCCAGCAGGATGACATCAAGGCCATTTGCCAGACGGTATTTTTCGTACTTGAGTTCAGGAACAGTCATATTCGTCGGCACGCAATCTCCTCTTTTTTGTTTCTTTCCATCGTACTTATTCCACCCTCTTTTTCAGCGTGTCCTGCCGCTACTGGTTCGAGACCGCTGCGCGCGGCGGAGTGTAGTAGGCGGAAACGGGACTCTCGTGCCCATTGATATCGACTGATTTGACGCCGAAGACGAGCTGGTCGATCGGGGTGTTCTTCATTGTGAACTGTTTCACGTTACCGACCCAGATTTCCCTTTCCCAGTCGGGAGCCGTTGTTGAACGCACCACCACGATGAATCCGGCGAGTTCAGGTTCGGGGTTGGGGTAGTCCCAGGTCAACACGGCATCATAGCCTGCGCCGCGAGCAAGTCCTACCCTGGCTCCCTGGCCTCGGCCCTGCGGAGTGGCTCCGCCCTGTGCCTGTGGAGCCGCACCGCGCCCCTGCTGTGCCGCGCCTCGGCCCTGTTGAGCCGCGCCCGCCTGCGCTTGCTGGGTTGCGCCGCCGGCAGGCGGATTTGCCCCTGCCTGTGCCTGGGCTCCGGCAGCGCGAGGAGCTGCCGCCGCAACCGTGATAGGCGGCTTGGGCGCCAGGGCCATGGAGGCCAGCGTTGCCGCATTAAGCCGCGTTACCCTGGCCGTGAGCAGCGGCGATGTGTTGGCGAAGGTATCCGTAGGTGAGTGCTGGTTGCCGAAGTTTTCGTACGGTGCGGTAAAGCGGACGGCGGCGAATCCCTGCTGATTGAATGGAGTGTGATCTCCGCCACGGCCGAAACGATCGGCGCGGAAGATCATGTCGGCGGTGAATTCCGGATAATATCGCTGCCCGATGAGGCGGATATAGCGAGCGATCTGGCGCGAAGGGGAATCATTGGGGTCTTCGGAGAAGACCAGGATTCTCTCGTTGCTCCCGGTGCCGTTGCCGGATACATCGCTGCCGATAATGTCGTTATTCAGCACCGCCTCCACAGCCTGATTTTTATCTTTCAGGCGCGCGGCCAGCCTGCCGGCGCCGAGCAATCCCTGCTCTTCGCCGATGAAGGAAACGAAGACGAGCGTGGCTTTGAATTCGTACTGGCTCAGAACACGCGCACATTCCATCGTGCAGGCTGTGCCGGTCGCATTGTCCGTCACCCCTGGAGCATCAATTTCCACCGACTTCTGCTGGTCGCCGCGAAGCTCCTGCGGAATTTGCAGGTTCAAGGAGTCATAGTGCCCGCCGATGACGATCCAGCGATCGGGATCGGTCTTGCCCGGGAGGACAGCCATGACGTTCTTGATCTCAACATCCCTGAAAACACGGCCGCTCTTGGGCACCGTATAGGTGTCAAAACTGACCTCCAGGCGCGGGCTGTAGCTTTTGAACTGATCGAAAATCCACTGCCTGGCAGCGCCGACACCCCGGTTGGGCTGATCGGGATCGGACATGGTGTTCCTGGTCCCGAAACTCTCCATCTTCTTCAGGATCTCAACTATGCGGTCCTGGGAGATTTTTGAGACGATCTCCTGAATCGTCGGATCCAGGCGCTGCGAGGGGGCTGGATTCGCGCTCCCTTGCCGGCCGGCCGCCGATCCGGATAGCAGTAAAACAATTCCGAGAATTTGAAGGCTTCGCATCTGACTCCATTCCTGACGTAAGGGTTTGAGAACAAAGGTTCCTTTGCGGCGGCATGTTACGTGATGTCGAGCCCATGTGTCAATTTTGCGAGCTATAAAATCGCTAATCCGGCAGGGGGGGGGCACCCGTTGCCTCCAATCCGGTGCGCGCCCCTCCTCCAGCCGCAACGGGAACGAAATACAGCCGGGGCATCCAGAAATTAAAAGACGAACTTTTAGGATATTGCTGCGACCTTTCAGAGTGTATACTGCTATCCATATGAGGGCCTGTGCCGGCCCTATCAGCATGACCGGCAGAGCCGAAATGGGTGATTTCGCAACAGTGCGTTTTATAAGGTCAAGGAGGGCAGAGTGTCCAAACTTAAAAATAAATTTTTCGAGAAGGTACAGGCGTGGCGGCCCCGCATCGCCAAGCTGACCAAAGAGTACAGCAATGTGAAGGTGGGCGAGGTAAATATCGGCCAGGTGATCGGCGGCGCCCGGGATGTGAAATGTCTCTTAACCGATATTTCCTATCTGGATCCCGTGGAAGGGATCCGCTTCCGCGGCATGACAATCCCGGAAGTCCTGGAAAAACTGCCCAAGGTCCCGGGCAGTGAGATGCCTTACGTGGAAGGGCAGGTATACCTGCTGCTTACGGGTGACATCCCCACCGCCGGCGAAGTCGCCGACGTCGCAGAGGAATTCCAGAAGCGCTCCTGTGTTCCTTTGTATGTGTATGACGTTCTCCGCGCCATGCCGCGGGATACGCATCCGATGACCATGCTTTCGGCTGCGGTCGTGGCCATGCAGCGTGAATCCGTCTTCGTACAGAAATACAATGCCGGCATCAACAAAAATGACTACTGGGATCCTACGTATGAAGACGGCATGAATCTGCTGGCCCAGCTGCCGGAAATCGCCGCCTACATTTTCCGCATGAAATATAGGAGCGACACGATCATCCCCTCGAATCCCAACCTCGACATGGGAGGCAATTTTGCCCACATGATGGGGATCGACAAGCCGTACGACGACGTCTCGCGTCTCTACTTTATTCTGCACAGCGACCATGAAAGCGGCAACGTGAGCGCCCACACCGGGCACCTCATATCCAGTGCCCTTTCCGACATGTATTACGCTATTTCAGGGATGATCAATGGTTTGGCCGGGCCTCTGCACGGGCTTGCCAACCAGGAAGTGTTGCGCTGGATCCAGGGCGTCATGGTCAAAATGGGCGGCAGAGTCCCGAGCGAAGAGGAACTGAGACAGTTTGTGTGGGACACGCTTAAATCAGGCCAGGTTGTTCCCGGCTACGGCCACGCCGTGCTGAGGAAAACCGACCCGAGATACATGGCCCAGCGGGAATTCTGTCTGAAGCATATGCCGGAAGATCCGCTCTTCAAGTACGTGGACATGCTGTTCCGCGTGGTGCCTCCCGTGCTCCTGGAACAGGGCAAGGCGAAGGATCCCTGGCCCAACGTCGACGCGCAATCCGGCGTCATCCAGTGGTACTACGGCGTCAAGGAATACGACTTCTATACCGTCCTGTTCGCCGTTGGTCGCGCCCTGGGTGTGGTTTCGAACATCATCTGGGACCGCGCTCTCGGATATCCGATCGAGCGCCCCAAGTCGGTTACCACGGCAATGCTGGAAGAAATCGCCAAGGCGGCCCCGGCTCCCAAGCCCTAGCCTGCCGATGCAAAATAGCAAAAGGGGAGGTCTTCGGACCTCCCCTTTTTTTGCACCGAAGCATACGCATTTCCCGGCGATGTGGCCCCATGAAAATCAGCCCATGCGTTTTGCAGGAATCAGCCCCCATCCTCCAGATCATGGAACGAGATCGAGGGTTGGAACTTTGTTTTTTCCTGCGATTCAGACGGTGGGGGAAAAACCTTGCCACGAATGGCACGAATAGCACGAAAGGTTATCGGCGCGCTCTGCGACAAGGTCTTTTCGTTACGGCCATGGCTATTCGCACTACTTACGTACAAATCCTTGCCGTTTAGGCAGGAAAAGCAAAAGATCGACGCAGAGGCCGCAGAGAAAGTGATTTAAAAGCAAAAAGTTCTCTGCGGTCTCTAAGCCCTCTGCGTTGAGGCTTTTAGCTTGCGGATATCCCGCATTGTGTCATTCGTGACTGCTTTTGGCTTGCACTGTCTGAATCGCAGTTGCTTTTTCATCAAATCTCGCCCTGGTTTTACGTTATATTGTTGCCGTCGCAGGTGCCCCATGACACAGGGAATCCGCAGGTACTTCGAATTCGAGAAACACCACACCTCGTTCCGCACCGAGATCATTGCCGGTATCACCACGTTCATGACGATGTCCTACATCATCGTGGTGAATCCCAAGATCCTCGAGGCAGCCGGCATCCCGGTCGGCGCCTCCATGGTGGCAACGATCCTGACAGCGGCTTTTGGAACGCTGGTGATGGGAATATACGCCCGTCTTCCTTTTGCCATCGCTCCCTACATGGGAGAAAACGCCTTTATCGCTTACACAGTGGTGGTTTTGCTGGGATACAAATGGCAGGCTGCGCTGGGTGCGGTCTTCATCGGAGGGGTATTGTTCATCCTGCTCACGATCTTCCGCCTCAGGCAGTGGCTCGTCGATGCAGTTCCCGAAGGTCTTCGATACAGCTTCGCGGTTGGCATTGGCCTGTTCATGACCTTCATCGGCCTGAATGTCACAGGGATTGTTGTGCTCGGCTCCGCCGGTGCGCCGGTGAGGATCGGCGCCGTCACTAGCCCGCCGGTGCTGCTCGCGGTGTTCGGCTTTTTTATCATCGCCGTGCTGATGCTGAGGAAGATTCCGGGCGCGATCTTCCTGGGCATTATGGCGACGACGATCCTCGCATTTTTGTTGCGCGTGGCTCCGCCCCCGCGGTCCTGGATCAGCCTCCCCCCGAGCCTGACGCCTACGTTTCTGCAGCTGGATATCCGCGGCGCCCTGAGTTGGGGATTCTTTGCCATCGTCCTCACGGTCTTCGTCATGGCGTTCGTCGACACGATGGGAACGCTGATCGGAGTTTCATCCCGCGCCGGTTTTCTGGATGACAAGGGGCGCCTGCCACAGATTGAAAAACCGATGATGGCGGACGCGCTGGCGACGAGCTTTGCCGCCCTGGTCGGCACTACCACCGCAGGCGCCTACATCGAGTCTGCCGCCGGCATCGAAGCCGGCGGCCGCACTGGATTCAGCGCGGTGGTCACGGCATGTTTATTCCTTCTTTCGCTCTTTTTCGCCCCCTTCCTGACCGCGGTCCCGCCACTCGCGTACGGTCCTGCGCTCATCGTGGTGGGCTATTTGATGCTGACGCCGGTCAGCAAGATCAATGTTCATGATTACACCGAACTGTTCCCGGCATTCGGGGTCGTGATCCTGATGAGCTTCACCTATAACATAGGCATCGGCATTACCGCCGGCTTTGTCCTCTACCCCTTTTTCAAACTGGCTGCGGGCAGATACCGGGAAGTCAGGCCAGGCCTCTGGGTGCTGTGCGGCCTTTCGCTGCTCTTCTACATTTTTTATCCATACTCCTAAGAGGTTGGAGCATGAGCGCGTTGGACCGGGAGGTGGATGATGGCTATACCTCAGGGCACAATCAAAATCTCTGATACGGTCTGGGAAATCCCAGTCACGCACAAAGAAGGGATGCGTGTTCCCGCCCGCATCTATGCAACCGAAAAACTCCTCCGCGAAATGGATGAAGGGGTTATTGATCAGGTAACCAATGTCGCCACCCTGCCCGGCATTCTCAAGTATGCCTTCTGCATGCCCGATGGACATTGGGGCTACGGCTTTCCCATCGGCGGTGTGGCGGCAATGGATGTCGACAAGGGAGTAATCTCACCGGGCGGCATCGGTTTTGACGTGAATTGCGGCATGCGCCTCGTGGTAACGAAATTCACGGAACAGGAGGTGCGGCCGCATCTGCGGCAACTCGTCGATATGCTGTTTCAGCGAGTTCCGTCAGGCGTGGGCAGCGCGGGATTCGTGCGCATTACGCAGAGCGAATTCCGGCATGCCGTCGAGCAGGGCGCGCGCTGGTGCATCAAAAACGGTTATGGCTGGAAAGAAGACCTGGAACGCACGGAGGAGGAGGGCTGTATCGCCGGAGCCGACTCCTCCAAAATCAGCGACAAGGCCGTAGAGCGTGGTTTCAAGCAGCTTGGCACGCTGGGGTCGGGGAATCACTATCTGGAGATCCAGGTGGCACGCCCCGAGAACATATTCGATGCAAAGGTGGCGGAGGCTTTCGGGATCACGATCCCGAATCAGGTGGTGTTGATGTTCCACTGCGGCAGTCGCGGCTTCGGGCATCAGATCGCCACGGATTATCTGCAGTTGTTTCTCAAGGCGATGACCAGCAAGTATGGCATCCGGATCCTGGATCGGGAGCTCGCTTGCGCTCCTTTCCTCTCCCCCGAAGGTCAGGATTACTTTGCCGCCATGAAGTGCGCGGTCAACATGGCATTCGCCAATCGCCAGGTGATCCTGCACCGCATCCGCGAAGTCTTCTCGGAAATCTTTCACAAGGATCCATCCGAACTGGGACTGCACCAGGTTTACGACGTCGCCCACAACACCGCGAAACTCGAGCAGCACGTGTTGGATGGAAAACCGCGGGAAGTCCTGGTGCACCGCAAGGGCGCTACCCGCGCTTTTGGCCCGGGCATGCCCGGCATCCCTCAGATTTTCCAGAACACCGGCCAGCCGGTGATCATCGGCGGCAGCATGGAAACAGGCTCCTATCTCCTGGCCGGGGTGCCGACCGGAGATCAAACCTTCTACTCCACCGCCCACGGCAGCGGCCGCACCATGAGCCGTACCCAGGCCAAAAAGCAGTTCCGCGGCAGGGAACTCCAGCAGCAGATGGAGGCCCGCGGCATCCTGGTGCGAACCGTCTCCTATTCCGGGCTGGCGGAGGAGGCCGGACCCGCATACAAGGATATCGATGATGTCATCGCGGCCACCGAGCAGGCAGGCATCAGCAAACGCGTAGTGCGCCTGGTACCGATTGGCAATGTCAAGGGATGAAGGGGGAAGGCTGTAGGCTTGAGGCTATAGGCTGAAGATAGAAGATAGAAGACAGAAGATAGAAGATAGAAGACAGAAGACAGAAGATAGAAGACAGAAGATAGAGGTCGGAGGTCGGAGGTCGGAATAAATGGCGGTTCACCATTGTCTGACCAGGAACTCGATCGGTTTTGCCGGCAAAGCCAAGGCTCTACTATCCAGATCCCATTCTGTCTTCTGACTTCTGTCTTCTTACTTTTGACTTCTTCCCCAATGAATCACAAATGCAACAACGAACACCGATCGCACTGATTACCGGGGCCTTGGGGAGTGGCAAGACCACTCTGCTGAGACAGATTCTTCTCGGCACGGATCGGCGCCTTGCCGTTTTGATGAACGAGTTTGGCGAGATCGCAATCGATAGCCGGGTTCTGCCGGGCGAAAATCTGCGCATCATCGAGCTCGCCGGCGGCTGTGTCTGTTGTGAGCTGACAGGAGAGTTTGAGGCGGCGGTGGATGAGATCATCACGCGCTTTCAGCCGGAACTGATCGTGGTGGAAGCAACAGGAGTTGCCGAGGCGGATGCTCTAGCCGTTGAGGTGCAGGACAACCTGCCGCAAGTGCGCCTCGACAGCGTCATTCATATCGTGGACGCGTATGCGAGCATCGAGCATCCCGAGGTCGGCTACACCGCGCGCTCGCAGTTGCGGCAGGCGGATATCATCCTGGTCAACAAGATCGATCTCATCGATCCGGCTGATTTCGAGGCGGTCGAGGGCCAGGTCCGGAAATACAACGACAGGGCTTTTCTGCACCGTTGCCTACGATGTGATGTCGATCCGCGTCTGCTCTTCGGCCTGGAGGTTCAGCGCCCGGAATTGACGCGCACACCGCATTCCGGGTCAACCTATCACTCTTTTGCTTTTATCACCGGCAGGATTCTGGACCGTGCCAGGTTCGAACATCTGATCGCATGCTTGCCGTCCAATGTCCATCGTGCCAAGGGCTTCGTACAGCTTGACGGGGAGGCTTTCCTCTTTAATTTCGTGGCAGGGCGCACGGATCTGGAGTCGTTTCCCGCGGACAAGACCGAGCTGGTTTTCATCGGTCCGCACCTGGAAACAGCTCAGGATGCCATTATCAAAAACCTGCGGAGCTGCGAGAAGTAATCAATGCCGTACCGATATCTTCCGGACATTGCGATTGCGGATGTGGCATTTGAGGCCTGGGCGGACACGCTGGAAGGGCTGTTCCTCTCTGCTGCCGACGCGACCATGAATGTCATGGTGGCGGATCTGGCGACCATCGTCGAACATGAGACTCGCACCCTGGCAGTGGCAGACGAAGAAGCCGACATGTTGCTCTTTCAGCTGCTCCAGGAACTGATCTTCTACAAAGATGCGGAGAGACTCCTGCTGCGCGTCCAGAACATAGAGATCCGGCAAGACCAAAGCGGCTATGCGCTGCGGGCGGAGGCCCGCGGCGAAGAGATTGATCCCTCGCGTCACGATCTGGTGGTCGACGTCAAGGCCGTCACGCTCCACCGTTTTTGCCTGGCGCAGACCGCACGGGGCTGGGAGGCAACCGTAATCCTCGACATTTAGTCTCCCCAATTCCGATGCCTGCTTTTTGCCAAGGGGCCCTGATTGCAGGTGCCGTCACTGCGATTCAGACACTGATCAACCCGAACTACGGGCTACGTCAATGTCCAGTTCGTCGGCCGGGACCTACTTAGGGCTTTAGCGCGAGGACTTGGGGGTGGACAGCAGGTTTTTGATTGCCCAGACTTCC
>Ga0315284_10014344_pt1 | contig 11285 bp, 6 predicted proteins | sample YL17G09_16_MG_FD_203696 | JGI IMG/M metagenome (GOLD analysis project Ga0315284, IMG submission 203696) | Sediment microbial communities from Yellowstone Lake, YNP, Wyoming, USA - YL17G09_16 | ecosystem: Environmental > Aquatic > Freshwater > Lake > Sediment | place: USA: Wyoming | collected...
CGCCGGCGGCCACGCGCAGGTCCGCGCCCACCGTGTCGGCGTTGCCGAAGATGCGCTGCAGCTGGCTACGGTCGGTCGCGGAGTCGGCGCGCAGCACGGCGCGCTCCGCCGACTGGGCCACGCGGGCAAGCGAGGCGGTGCCGGTGTCGAGGTTGCCGCCGATGCGGCTCAGCACGCTCTCCTGCCGGGCGGCGAGCCGCGCGAGCACGCGGGAGAGGCGCGACATGTCGGTGAAGGCCCCCCGCAGCTTGTCGGCGGAGGAGGAGTCGAACGCCGCCTGCACGCGTTCGGCGATCGTGGTGAGGTCGCCGGCGATGCGCCCCGCCTGCGCCGTCAGCTGGCCGATGTCGGGCAGCGCGGCGCCGGGCCAGACGCGTCCGGCCCCTTCGCCGGCCGCGCGGATCTGCCGCCGCACGTCGGGATCGGCCGGCAGGTCGTTCAGGTCCAGGAGCTGCACCGCCCAGTCGCCGAACAGGGTGGCGGAGAAGATGATGGCGGCCGGCCGGCCGGGGAGCCGCTCGGTGCCCTTGAGCCGCAGCGTGACGTTCACCCAGTCGTTCCGGACGAGGGCGATGGACTCCACGCGGCCGATCTTCACGCCGCGCAGCAGCACGGGGTTGCCGACCTGCAGGAGCCCGACGGTGCGGAAGCGCACGTCGTGCGTCACGTCGCTGCGGCCCATCCGAACCTGGCTGAGCCAGATGGAGCCCACCACGGCGAGCGCGATCCCGACGAGGACCACCACGCCGACCAGAACCTCGTCCGCGCGTTTCATCGCTGCATACCCTCCACGGCCATCGCCTCGCCCGCCGAGAGCGGTGCGGCGTCCTCCTCGCGCACGGTCGGGCGGCCCTCGATGAACTGGCGCACCACCGGGTCCCTCGTCTGCTGGATCTCGGCCACGGTGCCCTCCTGGCGGATCCGGCCGTCGTACAGCATGGCGATGCGGTCGCCGACGCGGTAGGCGGAGCGCATGTCGTGCGTGATCACAATGCTGGTCACACCGAGCGCCTCCCGCGTGCGGATCATCAGCTCGTCGATCACGGCGGACGTGACCGGGTCCAGTCCCGTCGTCGGCTCGTCGTACAGCAGGTACTTGGGGCGGAGCGCGATGGCGCGGGCGAGGCCCACGCGCTTGCGCATCCCGCCCGACAACTCGGCCGGCATCTGCTCCTCGGTGCCCGAGAGGTCCACGAGCCCCAGCGACTCGGCGACCCGCTCCCGGATGGCGGCATCCGTCATATCGCCGCTCCGCCGCAGGCCGAAGGCGACGTTGTCGCGGATCGTCATCGAGTCGAACAGCGCGGAGAACTGGAAGACGTACCCGATCGTCGCGCGCAGCGCCGTCAGTTCCTTGCGTGGGAGGTGCGAGACCACCCGGCCGTCCACCTCCACCTCGCCCGCGTCCGGATCGAGGAGTCCGACGACGTGCTTGAGCGCGACGCTCTTGCCGGTGCCCGAGCCGCCGATGATCACCATCGTCTCCCCCTCGCGCACCGTGAGGGAGAAGCCCTTCAGCACCTGCTTCGGGCCGAACGCCTTGTGTACCTCGCGGAACTCGATCACGACGGCCGCAGCAGCGTGAGGGCCCAGAAGGCGTCGAGCACGAGGATCATCTCGGCGCTGCGGACCACCGTGCGCGTCGTCGCGTCGCCCACGCCCTCGGCGCCGCCCCGCGTGTTCAGCCCGAGGAAGCAGCCGATCATGGTGATGACGAACCCGAACGACGCGGCCTTGATGAGCCCGAACCAAACGTCGAACGGCACATAGAAGAGCCGCAGGCCGCGCAAGAACTCGGCGCTGGTCACCGGGAGGAGCGTGGTCGCCGCCAACCAGCCCATGGAGATGGCCGTCACCATCGCGAAGGAGACCACGATCGGGAACATCACCGTGCCCGCGACCACGCGCGGCAGCACGAGGTACGCGTGCGGGTCGTAGGCCAGCGTCTCGAGCGCATCCACCTGCTCCGTGACACGCATCGTGCCCAACTCGGCGGCGATGTTGGCCCCGACGCGGCCGGCGAGCGCCAGCCCCGTGAGCACGGGGCCCAATTCCAGCATGGTCGTCTTGCCGACCAGCGCGCCGACGAAGTAGAGCGGCACCGCGGAGGTGACGGTGTACGACGCGAGCAGGGCGAGCACGATGCCCGTGAACGCCGCGATGAACAGCGCGATCGGCAGCGAGTCCACACCGATGCGCCGCATCATCGGGAAGACCTGTCGCCCCCAGGTGCGCACGTCCGGCACGGCGCGCAGCAGGTCCGCCAGGAAGTGGCCCAGCTGCCCGAAGGTCCCCACGAAGCCGACGCTGCGCCGTCCCACCGCTGCGAGCATGGAGGCAAGATACGGCGGGGCCGGAGGGAGGACAAGAATGTGATGACCGTGCGATAGGATGCCGTGGGCAACAGCAGAAGTGTGAGGTAAGAACTGGGGTCAGGGGTCAGGGGTCAGGGGTCGGGGGCCAGGGGCCAGGAACGACAAGGGGCCAGACTGAGCCTGACCCCCCGCCACCTACGGTACGCCGGTATGCTGGTACGCCGGTACGCCGGCCCCTACGCCGCGAAGCTCGCCAGCGCCTTCCCGACGTTCCCCTCGCGCAGCCGCTTCAGCGCGCGGTCGCGCAGCTGGCGGATGCGCTCGCGGGTGACGCCGAGCATCCCGCCGATCTCCTCGAGCGTGTGCTCCCTCCCGCCGTCGAGGCCGAAGTAGAGGCGCAGGACCTTGGCGTCGCGCGGCGGGAGCGTGCCCAGCGCCGCCTCGATCTCCGCCGACAGGAAGTGGTCCATCGCCTGGTCCTCGGTGCTCGGCCCGTCGTCCGAGACGAACCGCTCGATGAGCGACCGGTCGCCGTCCGGGTCCAGCGGCGCGTCGAGCCGCACCTCGCCGCTGTTGAGCGCGGCGAGCGACTGCACCACGTCCAGGGAGAGGCCCGTGGCGGCCGCGACCTCCTCCGGCGTCGGCTCGCGGCGCATCGCCTGGCGGAGCGCCTCCGCGGTCCGGACGATCTTCGAGAGGTCGGCCGTGCGGTTCAGCGGCACCCGCACCGTGCGGCCCTGCCGCGCGAGCGAGGCGAGGATCGCCTGGCGGATCCACCACACCGCGTACGAGATGAACTTCACGCCCTGGTCGGGGTCGAACTTCCGTGCCGCGGTCATCAGGCCCACGTTGCCCTCGCCGATCAGGTCGGTGAGGGGCAGGCCGCGGTTCTGGTACTTCTTGGCGACGGAGATGACGAACCGGAGGTTCCGGCGCACCAGCTCCTGCATCGCCTCCTGATCGCCCGCGCGGACCTTCTTGGCGAGGGCGATCTCTTCGTGAGGCTTGAGGAGGGGAGTGACCGAGACCTCGTACAGGTACTGGTCCAGGATATCCCGATCCGCCTCGCCGGGCCCTAAGGGCATCAGGGGCTTCGAGGGACGCCGGCGCTTGCGAACGGCCGTATCTGCCATGCTATTCCTTACCTTACGCTCGAGCCGCCGCCCGGCGGCGCCGCGAGTCTGGGAAATGACAGGCCCTCATACCCGAACCCGGCTACAAGGTTCTCCGGTCGGTTGACTCGGACGGGGCACGAAAATACGTTTCTGGGCTCCGAAGGGAAGACCCCCCCTCCCCTCGGACCCCTGGGGGCGTAGCTCAGTTGGGAGAGCGCTTGAATGGCATTCAAGAGGTCAGGGGTTCGATCCCCCTCGCCTCCACCAGCGGGAATAGCTCAGTTGGTAGAGCACAACCTTGCCAAGGTTGGGGTCGCGGGTTCGAGTCCCGTTTCCCGCTCTGGGCGGTTAGCTCAGTTGGTTAGAGCGCTACGTTGACATCGTAGAGGTCACAAGTTCGAATCTTGTACCGCCCATTGATGCGCCCATAGCTCAACTGGATAGAGCGTCTGACTACGGATCAGAAGGTTGGGGGTTCGACTCCCTCTGGGCGTACTGAGGGGCAGAGGACAAGGGGTCAGGGGTCAGGGGTCAGGGGTCAGGGATCGACGGCTGGCAGCTTCCGGCTTCCGGCTTCCGGCTTCCGGCTCCCGGCTGATTTTCACGGGGCGTAGCGCAGTCCGGTTAGCGCGCCTGGTTCGGGACCAGGAGGCCGGAGGTTCAAATCCTCTCGCCCCGACTCGATCGAGCAGTCCCCTGGCGTCTTGGCGCCCTGGCGGCTGCCGACCATTACTACTGCGCCAGTAGCTCAGCTGGATAGAGCGTCAGCCTCCGGAGCTGAAGGTCACAGGTTCGATTCCTGCCTGGCGCATCGGGGCCGCCCGTTTGGGCGGCCTCTTGCGTGGACGCGGTCGGGGCGCTAACGCCCTGTGGCGTCGACATATCCCACTTGATGGCACCCGCCCGCTCGCGCGGCGGCTCTTGACAGGAGCGCACCCGCGGGCTATGTGGTACGAACACATTCGGGCCCACTTTTCCGCGCAGGACAGCATCGGCACAGCAGCCCGGTTATCGACCCAGCTGCCGGCCGGGGCGTTTGTAGTCCTCACAGCTTGAGGAGACGCGTATGAGACGACTTCGGTACATCATCGGTGCGCTCCTGGCAGTGCTCTGGATGGCTCCGCTTTCCGCGCAGGAGCCCACTGGCACGATCCGCGGACGCGTCATCGACAACGAGACGCAGCAACCGCTTGCGAGAGTCACGGTCGCGGTCGGGAGCCGCGGCGCGCTGACCCAGGCGGACGGTCGCTTCGTCATCACGGGGGTACCCGTGGGCACAGGCACCCTGCGCGCGAGGATGCTCGGGTACGCGCCGGCGACGCGGCCCGTCACGGTCGTGGGGGGCCAGACGGATGTCGTCGACCTCGCCCTGACCGCCCAGGCGATACAGCTGGCGGACATCGTGGTGACCGGCTACGGGGAGCAGCGGGCCGGCGACATCATCGGCGCCGTGTCGCAGATCAACACGGAGGAGTTCAACCCCGGCCGGATCGTCAGCCCGGCGCAGCTCATCGAGAGCAAGATCGCGGGCGTGCAGGTCGAAGACAGGAACGAGCCGGGGGCCGGCCGCTCGATCCGGATCCGCGGCGCGACGTCCATCAACGCCAGCAGCGAGCCGCTGTACGTCATCGACGGTGTGCCGGTGGGCACCGGCGCCGGTGGCGGGCTCTCCGCCGGCCGCGACCCCCTCAACTTCCTGAATCCCGACGACATCGAGAGCATCACGGTGCTCAAGGACGCGTCGGCCGCCTCGATTTACGGGGCGAACGCGGCCAACGGCGTGGTGCTCATCCAGACGAAGTCCCGCGGCGGGCGGCTGGGGCAGCAGATCACCTACAGCACCAACTTCTCCACCTCGACGGTCACCAGGCTGCCCTCGATGCTGAGCGCGGCGCAGTACCGGACGGCCGTGCAGGAGCACGCGGCGTCCAGCGTTGGCCAGCTGCTCAACTCGAACACCGACTGGTTTAACCTCATCACTCGCAGCGCCTACGGCATGGAGCACAACCTGTCCCTGTCGAGCGCGACCGAGCGGCAGTTCTACCGCATGTCGCTCGGCTACCTGAACCAGGACGGCATCATCCGGGGCTCCACGACCGAGCGGATCTCCCTCGGCCTGGCCTACCAGCAGCGCCTCTTCGACGACCGGCTGGACGTGCGCGCCAACGTGAAGGGCTCGCGCGCGGGTGACCAGTTCACGCCCGGCGGTGTGCTCGGGAGCGCTGCCACGATGGGCCCGACGCAGCCGGTCTATGATCCGACTACCGTGACCGGCTACTACGACTGGACGGCGGCGCCGCCGTCGGCGGACAACCCGGTGGCCATCATGAACCTGGCCTCGGACCGTGGCGTCACCTGGCGCAGCCTGGGGAACCTGCAGGCCAACTACCGGTTCCCGTTCCTCGAGGCCCTGCGGGCCAACGTCAACATCGGCTACGATGTCGCCAGGGCCGACCGCAAGACCTTCATCCCGAGCATCCTGCACAGCCAGCTCAGAGAGACGCACGGCAGCCTGTACCTGGCGAACCAGAGCCAGGTGAACACGCTGTTCGAGTCGTTCCTGAACTACGCGGCGCCGCTCAACCTCGCGCCCGGCAACGTGGACGTGACCGCCGGCTACTCGTACGCGCAGTCGCACGCCGAGTATCCCTGGTTCCGGACCACCGGCCTCGGCACCAACCTCTTGGGCGACAACGGTGTCTCGACGGGCGCGACGGTCCAGAACATCGAGAACATCGTCGAGACCAAGCTGATCTCGTTCTTCGGGCGGCTGAACTACAACCTGGGCGACCGCTTCCTTGCGGCCTTCAGCGTCCGTCGCGACGGCTCCTCCCGCTTCGGCAAGGACAACGCGTGGGGGACCTTCCCGTCGGTGGCCGTCGCGTGGCGGCTCTCGCAGGAGCCGTTCATGCGTGGCATCGAGATGCTGTCGGATCTGAAGCTCCGGGCGTCGTGGGCGAGGACCGGCAACCAGGCGTTCGGCGACTACCTCCAGTACTCGACCTACACGGTGGGTGACGCGCTGACGCAGGTGCAGTTCGGCAATGAGTTCGTCACGACGATCCGCCCGAGCGCGGTGGACCCGAACATCCGCTGGGAGACCACAGGCTCCACCAACGTCGGCCTCGACTTCGGCTTCCGCGGTCAGCGCATCAGCGGAGCCATCGACTGGTACGACAAGAAGACCACCGACATGATCTTCACGGTGCCCGTGGCCGCCGGCACCAACTTCTCGAACTACGTCACCACCAACATCGGCTCGATGCGGAACCGGGGCATCGAGTTCAGCCTCGGCGCCCGGGTGCTCGAGGGGGGCCGGGGTGCCTTGGGCTGGACCGTCGACTTCACCGCGAGCCACAACGCAAACGAGTTGCTCAGCATCTACGCGTGCGGGGACTGCGCTCAGGAGATCCGCACCGGCGGCGTCTCCGGCGCCGTGGGCACGACCATCCAGGTCCTCAGGCCGGGCGAGCCGATCAACTCGTTCTTCGTGTACGAGCACAAGACCGGCGCGGACGGGAAGCCGGTCTACAGCACCACCATGACCGACATGTACGTCGACCGGCCCACTGTCTTTGACTCTGTCGTTTGTAGGGGTTCAGGTGCCGGCGCCGCGGGCTGCGTCGGGCTTTACCGACCTGACGGCACCATCAACGACTCCGACCTCCGGCCGTTCCACTCGCCGTGGCCGACCTGGACCCTGGGGCACACCTCCCGCCTGACCTACAGCGACTTCGACCTCAGCTTCACCCTGCGGGCGCAGTTGGGGGCGTACGTCTACAACAACGTGGCGTCCTCCAACGGCTTCTACAACCAGCTGACCCGCGGCTCACCGTACAACCTGCACACGTCGGTCCTCGAAACCGACTTCGTGACCGAGCAGTACACCTCGGACTACTACGTCGAGGACGCGTCGTTCCTGCGGATGGACAACGTGACGCTCGGCTACTCGTTCCAGTACGCCGGCCGGCCGTGGCACGTCTTCGCCGCGGTGCAGAACGCGTTCACCATCACCGGGTATAGCGGCGTCGACCCGACGGCGGGGCTGAACGGCCTCGACAACAACATCTACCCGCGCTCCCGCACGTTCACCGGCGGGCTGAGCGTTCGGTTCTAGGGGGGACGGAGACATGAACATCAGACCAAGCAAGGCGTTCGCAGTCGCCGCCGTCCTCCTGTTCCTGGCCGCGGCCGGCTGCACGGACCCGACGGTGGCGCCGAAGAGCACCATCACGGAAGCGAACCTCGGCACGGACCCGAACTTCTCGTACCGGGCGTTCCTGGCGAAACTGTACGCGGGGTTGGCCGTCACCGGCCAGCAGGGCCCGCACGGAAACGCGGACATCACGGCCAACGACGAGGGGTTCTACAACTACATCCGGCTGCTCTGGTGCATGAACGAGTTGCCGACGGACGAGGCGGTCATCGGCTGGGGCGATCGGGGCCTTGCGGAGCTGAACCGGGGGACTTGGTCGGCCTCCAACAACCCCTGGGTCGAGGCGTTGTACGCCCGGATCTTCTACCAGGTAACCCTGGTGAACGAGTTCCTGCGCCAGACCACGCTAGAGAGGCTGAACGCGGCGGGCGTCAGCACGGCGCTCAAGACCACGATCCAGCAGTACCGCGCCGAGGCCCGGTTCCTCAGGGCCCTCAGCTACTGGCACGGGATCGACTTCTTCGGGAACATCCCTCTGGTGACCGAGGATGACCCGGTCAACTCCCCGCCGCCGGCGCAGGCCACGCGCACGGAGATCTACAACTACATCGTGGCCGAGCTGACCGCGCTCAGGGACTCGCTCCCCGCGACCGGTGCGGGGATGTACGGCCGGGCCGCACGCCCGGCGGCGGATATGCTGCTGGCGAAGGTCTACTTGAACGCGGGTGTCTACACCGGCACCGCGCACTGGACCGACGCGCTGAACGCCGCCCAGGCGGTGATCACCTCCGGGGCGTACAGCCTCGAGCCCGTCTGGCTGCACAACTTCCTGGCCGACAACAACACGTCGCCTGAGATCATCCTCCCCGTGACGTCGGACGGCCAGCACACGCAGACGTGGGGCGGCACCACGTTCATCATTCACGCCGCCTGCGGCGGCAGCCAGCAGCCGTCCTGGTACGGCATCGACTACTGCTGGTGGGGGATCCGACTGAAGCCGGAGGCCGTCAACCGCTACGCCGCCGGCGACGGGCGGGCCTCGGTCATCTACTCCGCCGGCCAGAACCTCGCGGTGACCAGCACCACCAACTGGAACGACGGGTACGCCTTGGCCAAGTTCTCGAACCTGACCTCGGCTGGGGTGGCGGGCTCCCACGGGACGCATCCGGACACGGACTTCCCGATGTTCCGCCTCGCGGACGCGTACCTGATCTACGCCGAGGCCTTCCTGCGCGGCGGCGGCGGCTCCCAGACGCAGGCGCTGACATACGTGAACGCGCTCCGCGCGCGGGCGTACGGGGGCACGAGCGGTGACATCACGGGCGCCCAGCTCACGCTCGCCTTCGTTCTGGACGAGCGGGGGCGCGAGCTGCTGTGGGAAGGTCACCGCCGGACCGACCTCATCCGCTATGGCCTGTTCTCCGGCGGCACCTACCTGTGGTCGTGGAAGCACGGCACGAACCCGGGGACGGCGCTAGGCGTCGAAAGGGACCTCTACCCGCTGCCGGCGGCCGAGCTGGTGGCCAACCCGAACCTGACCCAGAACCCGGGCTACTGAGCCCGGCGCTCCAACGACGTACGTATCCGCAGCTCCGTCGCCTCGGCGGCGGAGCTGCGGCTCGTTCCTGAGCCATCGGACCCGCGCCGTGTCGCCTGGACTCCACCTCGCCGCCCCACTGCTGCTCGCCCTCGCCGCCGCGGCGTGCCACGACGCGTCCACAACCCCGCCCGTCACGGGCGGGCCGCCCGCCGAACGGCCGGCGCTCGCGCAGACCTACCGCCCCAGCGGCCACATGGCGGCGGGCGACGTGTTCGTCCACCTCTTCGAGTGGAAGTGGACCGACATCGCCGCCGAATGCGAGCAGACACTCGGGCCCGCGGGCTTCACGGCGGTGCAGGTCTCGCCGCCCCAGGAACACAGCATCACGCCCAGCCGTGACTGGAGCGAGCGCTATCAGCCGGTGAGCTACAGCATCGCACGGAGTCGCTCGGGGACCGGGGCCGAGTTCGCGGACATGGTGAACCGCTGCCAGGCGGTCGGCGTGGGCATCTACGTGGATGCCGTGATCAACCACATGACCAACTTCCCGAGCCCGGGCGTCGGCAGCAACGGCACGGCCTACACGAAGTACAGCTACCCCGGCCTGTATGCGCCGAGCGACTTCCACCCGGCATGCGCGTTGAACAACTACCAGGACGCAGCCAACGTCCAGGACTGCGAGCTATTCTCGCTGCCGGACCTCAACACGGGACTTGCGTCGGTGCGGCAGAAAACCGCGGGCTACCTGATGATGCTCTCGCGCCTCGGCGTCGCGGGCTTCCGCATCGACGCGGCGAAGCACATCCAGCAGGTGGAGCTCGACGACATCCTCGCGATCGTGGATTCCACGATGACCGCGGAGGGACGAGCGGTCCCGTACTGGTTCCTCGAAGTGGTCGGCGGAGCGGGAGAGGCGCTCTCGGCGCGCGACTATTTCGGCGCGGCGTACCGCTCGGGCGGCGCGGCCGACATCACCGAATTCACCTTCACCGGCGTGGGCGACAAGTTTCGCGGCATCGGTGGACAGCACATCTCGCAGCTCAACCCCAACGGCACGCCCGGGAACCAGTTCTCCGAGGGAGCCTGGGGGCTGCTGCCGTCCAACAAGGCCGTGGTGTTCCTGCAGAACCACGACACGCAGCACCAGTGCGGCCTCAGCTATCGCGACGGCACCGTCTTCCGCCTCGCGAACGTGTGGATGCTCGCGCAGCCCTATGGCTACCCGTCAGTCCTGTCGAGCTACGTGTTCGACTGTCCGGCGGGGAACTCGATGGGGCCGCCGTCGGACGCGGACGGCTGGACCAACGACGTGACCTGTGCCCCGAGCCTCGAGACGGCGACGATCGGCCAGTGGGTGTGCGAGCACCGCGACCCATTCCTCCGGAACATGGTGAGCTTCCGGCGCGTCGTCGCGGGCACCGACATCAACCACTGGTGGGACAACGGCGCCAACGCCCTCGCCTTTTCGCGCGGCAACAAGGGCTTCGTGGCCATCAGCCGAGAGAGCGCCCCGGTGGCCGCCACGGTGGCCACGGGGATGCCGCCGGGCACCTACTGCGATCTTCTGACCGGCGGCCGTACGGGTGCGGCCTGCGCCGGCACCTCCATCGTCGTGGACTCCGCCGGCGCAGTCCAGCTCCGCCTCGCGGCCAATTCGGCCCTCGCGATCGACACCGACACGCGCCTGCCGGCGGGCACGCGAGAGGCTCCCGTCACGGGGCGCGCCGCGCCAGCACGACCGCGCCGTAGGCCGGCAGCGCCACGGCGCCGCCGCGCTGGACGCGGTCCGTCAGCAGGTCGCGCGCGCCGTCCACGGCGACGCCCGTGACGGTGAACCGCACCTGGCGCGAGCGTGCGTTCACCAGCACCAGGGTGCCGCCCCGCCGGTAGGCGATGACGTCGCGCGGCGCGCTGGTCTCCGCCGCCGCGAACTCCCCCCTGAGGAACACCGAGTCCGTCCGGGCGAGTTCGAGCACGCGCCGATAGAAGGGGCGGGAGGCAAGCGTGTCGCGCTGGGCCCACACGAGCGAGTCGCGCACGAAGAGGCCCAGCTTCTGCGCGCTCTCGACCTCCTGCCCGTTGTACAGGAGCGGCCGGCCCGGGAGCAGGGCCATGGCGACGAAGGCCGCGCGCGCTCCCGCCGCGCCCCCGAAGAGCGT
>Ga0315284_10014347_pt1 | contig 11284 bp, 7 predicted proteins | sample YL17G09_16_MG_FD_203696 | JGI IMG/M metagenome (GOLD analysis project Ga0315284, IMG submission 203696) | Sediment microbial communities from Yellowstone Lake, YNP, Wyoming, USA - YL17G09_16 | ecosystem: Environmental > Aquatic > Freshwater > Lake > Sediment | place: USA: Wyoming | collected...
CCGGGCGGCTCGTCACCGGCGCGGCCGTTTCTCCGGACGACTCACTGCTGGTCGTTCGCACGTACGTCAGCCTGCACTTCTTCTTGCTGCGCGGCGATTCGCTGCCGACGCCGTTCGGCCCGCCAGCCGGCGTCACCATCCGGGTCGTCGAACCGCAAGGTGAGTCCGTTTCCTTCGATGGTGCGACCCGGCTGATACTCACGTCCGAGCGAGGCCTGGCGAGCCGCGCCGTGCTGACCCGGCTGCGTCTGATGTGGCCGACCCACTAGTCGGATGACGCACCTCGCGCGCCGGCCGCGGGACTCCCGTCATCCCGATTCACTGATACGGGGAGTCCCTGCTCTCCTGACGCGCCGTGTTCGACGAGCTTGCGCTCCACGCCGACGTGATCGCCCTGGACCTACCGGGGTTCGGGCTGTCCAGCAAGCCGGAACATGGCTACAGCGCTGGCTCGATGGCCCTGTCCGTGCTACGGCTGCTCGACCAACTCGGCCTCCAGCGCGCGGTGTTCGTCGGTCACTCGCTGGGAGGCGCGGTCGCGGCGGCCGTTGCCGTCCAGTCACCCGAGCGGGTCTTGGGCATCGGCCCCACGTGGAGCGACCGCCCGATGTCGTGGGTTTCATCGAGGAGTTCCTGGACGAGATTGGAGCGGCCAACCCACGGCCAGCCCACTAGCAACCACTGCCCTCACCGGGTAAGTTTGCGCGCCCTCGATTCTCGACCGTCCCCCGTTCCCAGGGAGGCGCCACCTGGAACTCCCCACGAGCTACAAGATCCCGCGCTCTTGGCTCCTGCAGCACGCCTGTCCGACCATCCGCTATCGCACGCTGACGGAGCTCGTTCCGGACTCCGACCCTGCTCAGGCGGAGGCGGTTCGCGTCGAACTCGAGAGCTACCAGCCGGGCCGCCAGATTGTGAAGAAGCAGAAGGACACGGGTGTCTGGGGCGGAAACCTCCTCGGCGTCACGCCGAACAAGGCAGCCGGGATCAAGGACGTTGGCACGATCCATCAGTACCTCCGAATCGCGGAACTGAGATGGTCTAGAGAGAGCCGGCCCCACAGACTCGGGAGCCGGTTGCTCTTCCGGCTTCTCTCGCGCGATCCCGACCCGAAGCTGCTCTTCGAGTTCGCGAAGTACGGCGCCGCGGAACCCGGCGTGGAGCCGCGGGTCCGCCAAGTGATCCGTGAGGCGGCTGCAGCTGCGCTCGCGGCGTCGGGCTTCGGGGACGACCCCCGCGTCCGTGGCGCCGCGCATGCCGTCGCCAACCAAATCTCTACCTTCCTCCGAAGCAGCGAGCTCCTCGCGCAGCCGCTCCTCAAGACCGGCGGGGCATGGGTTCTCAACCCGCAGGCCTTTCCGCCCACCATCTTCTCGGTAGCCCTCCTCGCGCATATGCCCGCCGTCCAGCGCGAGCGTGCCGGTCTCATCGAGCGCCTCGGCGCCTCCCTCGGCCAGCCTTCCGCCAAGAGGGTCTTCGGCATCGTCTGCGGCAAGAAGGTGCTGAAACAGTCTTTCGTCCTCCTCGGCGACCCTCTCAAGGTGACCGCGTCGGGACAGACGGACGACGTGCCGTTCGCCCTCTACTGGCTCGAGTTGCTCGCTCGCCTGGGGATCCTGCGGCATTCGACCAGCGCCCCGAAGTTCTGGGCACGCATGGCGAAGGACTGCGACGCGGATGGCGTGTGGCGTCCGAAGAACCTGCGCTCGCTGCCGAAACGCGTGCTACCATGGTCGTACCACGCCTTCCCACTCGAGGGCGATGCCAAGTCGGTCGAGGGCCGGCAATCCGACGTCACCTTCCGGATGGCCCTCATCGCCCTGCTCGCTGGCTGGGAAATCACGACCACGTAGCCGTCCCTCATCAGCAGGCTCCAGCCGGCTGCCGTCGCCAGAGCGTGAAATCGGGTGGCCCCTCGTTTCGCGCCCTTGACGCGAAGCCTGCTTTCTCATAGCAGTAGCTATTGGAACTACTATGCGCCTCAAGCGATTCGGCTTCACCGGCACACAGAGCGCGGCCTGGGCTGCACTTGCAAGCATAGGCGACGCAACTGGTTACGCCATCGCCAGGCGCGCCGGCATTGCGCGAGCGAATATCTATCAAGCGCTGGACGCTCTCGTCGCACGCGGCCTCGCATCCACCAGTGGTGGTAGGCCAGCGATATACCGGGCGGCGTCGCCGCACGACGTTCTGGCGTGCCTCACAGGCCAATGCGACCGCGATCTTGCGGCCCTCGCACAGGACCTCGGCATCCAGCCAACCGTAGGTGGGCGCCACGAGCCTGCCCCTGCTGCAGCGCTGGAGATGATCGTCGACCGACCGACACTCATGACCAGCGCCGTCCGCTGCGCTGCCGATGCCACGTTCGAGATCCTGGCCGTAGTCGGCCCGTGGGCGCCCGAGGTTTCCGCGGCTCTCGTGCGGGCCCGGCGTCCGGCAATGACGTGGAAGGTGGTCGTGCTCGGCGCGCCCGCGCCTGAGGGCACCCTCCTGCGCCCCGTGCCGACCACAGAGCTCGTCGGGTACTGGGGAGGCCTCCCCGTCGCCGTTCTCGCCGACCGAACGAGGGCCGTCTGCGGGACGGTAGACGGCGACCGTTGCGACGGCGTGGCAACCACCAGCCCAGGACTAGTGCCCTTCCTCCGGCACCTTCTCCGGCGAGAGATCGCGTCCGTCGCAGCCCCGCGCATATCATGAGTGCGAATGACCAAGTCGAGGATGTCTTGAACGACGACTCCAACGACCCTTTGGCCGGGGTGATGCGCGGCCTCCGCGCCGAGTATCTCGGCGAGGCGCCTGAGCGGGTTCGCGAGATCTCTGCCGCCTTGGGCCGACTCAGGACCGGGGAGTTCGGCGCCCTCGACGAACTCCAGCGCTACTTCCACCGTCTCGCCGGCTCGGGCGGCTCGTACGGCTTCCCGCTCATCACCGACCGCAGTCGAACCGCTGAGCACGTCATGCAGGAACTGGCGGCCACCGAGCGCCCGCTCGAACGAGCCGATTTCGCCGTGATCGAGCAGCATGTGCTCGGCGTGGCGGACGCGTTCCGGGACGCGCAGCGGATGTTCGACCAGGACCCTCCCCAAGGGTAGCCTCGCTACCGCCACCGCGAGGCGGGTGGCCCGATCCCTTCCTTGCCGTCCCCGGCGGTTCGCTGCACATTCGCTCGCCCGGTGCAGTCGCCCTTCCCGCTCGTGCCCCAGGAGCTCCTCCGATGATGCGTCCACTGATCCTCGCGTTGGCAGTCGCGTGCGTCGCAACCGCCGCGACCGCCCAGCAGCCCGACGACACGGAGTACACACGGCAGATTCGTGCCTTCACCTCCGAGCCGCGGTTCAACACGGATCTCACCGACCACCTGCCGGCCGATTCGAGGGTCCCTACTCCACTCGCCGTGCTTGGGTACGTCCCCGGCACGGTCGGGCGCCTAAGTCACGTCGCCGACATCAATCGCTACTTCCGAGCGCTGGCCGCGGCGTCGGACCGCATCCGCATCTTCACTCTCGGGAACTCCGACGAGGGTCGTGAGATGCTCGTGGCGGCCATTGCGGACCCCGCGACACTCGCCAACCTCGACGCGTTCCGTGATGTCACTCGCCGGCTCGCGGACCCCCGGGGCCTCTCCGAAGCCGGCGCACGGGAGCTGATCGCGCGTGGCAAACCGATCTACTGGTTGACCGGCTCGCTCCACTCTCCAGAGACGGGCTCTCCCGAGATGCTGATGGAGTTGGTCTACCGGTTGGTCGTGGACGACGGTCCGATGTACCGCTCCATTCGCGAGCGTGAGATCGTCCTCATCACCCCTGTGCTCGAAGTGGACGGCCGGGACCGGCAGGTGGACGTCTACAACTACGGTCGCAGCCACAGCGGCGTGCGGCCGCCCCTGGTGTACTGGGGCCGCTACACCGCCCACGACAACAACCGCGATGCGATCGTGCTGTCTCAGGTGCTGACCCGAAATGTCTTGGCGGCTTTCTTCGAATGGCACCCCACCGTGATGCACGACTTGCACGAGTCGGTGCCGTTCCTCTACACCTCGACGGGCACGGGGCCGTACAACCGCGCGGTCGACGCGATCACCATCAACGAGTGGAACACTCTGGCGACGCAGGAGGTGACGGAACTCACCAAGCGCGGCCTGCCCGGCGTCTGGACGCACGGCTTCTACGACGGATGGGCACCGAACTTCCTCTTCTTTGTCGCGAACGGGCGCAACTCAATCGGGCGCTTCTACGAGACCTATACCAGCTTCGGCGCCGAGTGCGACACGGCCCGCATTGGCCCGTCACAGCGGAGCGTGGAGTGGTTCCGCCCCAACCCGCCGCTCGATGGCGTGCGGTGGTGCATCCGCAACAACATCAACTACCAGCAGTCGGCCGCGCTCGTCGCGCTCGACTACGTGGCCCGCAACGGGCCGCAGTTCCTCGAGAACTTCTGGCTCAAGTCCCGCCGGGCCGTGGAGCGCGGGAGGACCACCGCCCCGTACGCGTGGCTCATCCCGGCCGGGCAGCCGCGCCGGATTGAGGCCGCCGAGCTGGTCAACCTCCTGCGCCTTCAGGGCGTGGAGGTTCACCGCGCAGGCCGAGCGTTCGGCGTCGGAACCCAGCAGGTCTCTGAAGGCGACTACGTGGTGAGGATGGACCAGCCCTACGGTCCTCTCGCCGACAACTTGCTCGGCATCCAGACGTACCGGCCGACCGACCCCGCTCCGTACGACGATACGGGCTGGACGCTCGGCGCGGTTCGAAACGTCGTTACGCTCCCCGTCACCGATTCGTCGGTGTTCTCCCAGCCCCTCACGCTCCTCACCGACGACGTTCGCGTCCGCGGCGCCGCCACCGGCGCCGACGCCGGCCGGGTCGCCTTCCTGATTCCCGCGACGACCGAGAGCAACTTCGCGGTCTTCCGGTTCCGCCTGAGGCAGATCCGGATGTTCGCCGCCGAAGACACGTTTTCCCTCGACGGACGCAGCTTCCCGGCGGGCACTGTAATGGTGCCGCTGACCGGCGCTGGGCGCGATACAGAGCGGCAGGTCCTCGCCGCGCTCGACTCGCTCGGGCTGACCGCCGTAGCGGTGCGGCAAGTCCCGACGGTCGCACGCCACGAACTCGACGTGCCGAGGATCGGGCTCGTACACTCCTGGACTACCACCCAGGACGAGGGCTGGGTCCGTTACGCCTTCGACCGGCTCGCGATCCCCTATACGTACCTCTCCACGCAGCAACTGCGCGACAGTTCGCGCCTCGCCAGCGTGGATGTGCTGGTCTTCCCGCAGGCCGGATTCAATCCCCGGATGCTCGTGACGGGGATGCCGATGACCGGGCCGCCGATCCCGTGGAAGCGCACTCCAGAGACGCCGAGCCTGGGCGGCTACGACTCGACGGACGACGTACGCCCCGGCATCGGCCTCGATGGTCTCGCCAGGCTCGATGCGTGGGTCCGCCGCGGCGGCCTCCTGATCACCGAAGGCGGCACCGCCACCCTGCCGGTGCAGTTCGGCTTCGGGCGCGGCGTGAGCGTCGTCGACGCACGTCAGCTGCGCGCGCGGGGCGCCGTGTTCCGTTCGCAAGTCCGGGACCAGGCGAGCCCCATCGCGTACGGTTACGCCGACACTCTGCCGGTGTACTTCAGCCAAGCGCCCCTGCTCCAAGTGGATTCACTGGACAGTCGTGGGTCGGAGCGGGCCCGCGACTCGAGCGTCCTCCGCGACTTGGCGCGTACCCTGCCCCGGGTCATTGTGCGGTTCCACCCGCGGGCGGACTCGCTACTGATCTCCGGACTACTGGACGGGGGCTCGGAACTGGCTGGCAAGGCCGCCGTCGTGGACGTTCCCCACGGTTCCGGCCACGTCGTGCTCTTTGCCATCCGGCCATTCTGGCGTTGGGAATCGCAGGGCGCGTTCGCCCTCGCCTTCAACTCCATTCTGAACTGGAACGACTTGGGCGCCCGCTGGCCGACCCCGCGGTCGACTCGCGGGCCGGCCCAAGCCGCTCAGGCAGATCGGGGCCGCTAGCGAGGGACACCGCTAGCGAGGGACTTTGACGCCGTCGGCCACGTACCGTACGCTAGCCAACTGTATAGTTGACCGGACAGGTGTCGTGGCCGACGGCTCTCGCAGAACCGCCATCCTCGCAGCAGCGAAGGCCGAGTTCGGCGCCCATGGCTACTCCGATGCGCGGGTCGAGCGAATTGCCAGCACGGCCTCAGTCAACAAGCAACTGCTCTTCCACTACTTCGATTCGAAGGACGGCCTGTACATCGCCGCCGTGTCGGCGCTGCTGGCTGACTTCCCCCAACCGACACCGCCCGGCTTGACGCCGAGCGAAGCCCTGAGGTGGATAGCCACCGAACTCGTCAGGCAGGTCAGCGCTTCACCGGGCCTGGTTCGGGTGCTCGCCGACCGCACAAGAGGGACGGCCACTCCGGGCACCGCTTCGCATCAGATTTCAGAGTGGCTGTCCGAGACTGCCCAATCGTTGTGTGCCATCGTGCTTGATGGTCAGAAGACCGGGTTCTTCCGTGACGACCTGAGTCCACAAGATGTTGCCAATACTGTGATTGCTACAGCGATTGGCGTATCGCTTCTTGACCGTCATGACGCATCCGGCCCAGGGAGCGAGACTGGCGACACGTCGAGTTTCTCGACGATACTCGGCCAGATGGCGGCGGACTACTGTGCGTGGCGGTAGTGGCGGGCTCGTCCTAGCGGCCTCAACTCTGTGGTTGATGAGCGCTCCGGCCATTTCTTGAGCGCAGGCAGGCGCCGACGTCACAATCGTTCGACCGAGGCTCGCTACGGTGGTGTGCAACCGCCGAGGGAGATTGCTCGGCGAGATCGGGCCGGAAGCCCGCACCTGGGCCCGGTTGGTCGAGCTTCCGGCGGCCGTCGGCCAGGCGTTCGTCGCCACGGAAGATCGTCAGTTCTGCCAGCATGACGGAGTCGATGTCATCGGCCTCGTGGGCTCCATCCGCGATGCGCACGACACTGGTCCGCTCGATCAACATCCCCTCTGTCCGGCTGGCCCTGGCGGCGGGGCTCGACTCCGTCGTCGCAACGGCGCAGAGGCTGGGTCTCACCACGCCGATCCCGCCCGTGGCGGCGACGGCGATCGGCGCGGCCGACGTGCGCCCCATCGAACTCGTCACCGCGTACGGTGTCTTCGCGACGCTGGGAACCTACGTGCCGCCGCGCATCGTCACCCTCGTGCAGGGGTCGTCCGGCCTGCCGGTCTACGAGGCTCCCGCCGTGCAGCCAGCGCTGGTGCTCGACCCTCGGGTCGCGTTCCAGATGGTGGAGATGATGAGGGATGTGGTGCGGCGCGGCCTGCCGGCGTCGCTGCCTGTAGCCGACAAGACGGGGACGACCAACGACAACACCGACGTGTGGTTCGTCGGCCTCACGCCGGACTTCGTCGCCGGCGTGCGGATGGGATTCGACCGACTGCGGACGATCACGCTTCTAGCTTTCGGCGGGACGCTCGCGGCACCGATTTGGGGGGCCTTCGCCGTCTCATTCTACGGGGGGACCGAGCCCACGGGGCGCGGCGCCGCCGAGCGCCTGCTCAGGCAGTTGCGCTTCGGGCTGTTCGGCTGGTAACGACCGTTCCTCCGGCTACAGACCGGTCTTCAAGAGCGCGTTCCCCACGGGCGTGTCGCGATTCCCGAGGGCGACGGCGAGCACCTGGTCGAGAGTCTCGACCGGATGGAAGACGAGCTGGCGCCTCACTTCCTCCGGCAGGTCCTCGAGCTCCCGCTCGTTCTCCTTCGGCAGGACGATGTCGGTGATGCCCGCCCGGGCGGCACCCAGGACCTTCTCCTTCAGACCGCCGATCGGGAGCACCGCGCCGCGCAGCGTGATCTCGCCCGTCATCGCGACGTTGTGGCGCGTGGGCCGGCCGGTGAGCGCGCTGATCAGGGCGGTGGCCATCGTCACCCCGGCCGACGGCCCGTCCTTCGGGACGGCGCCGGCGGGCACGTGGACGTGGATCTCCTTGTTGCGCAGCGCCGTGTCGCTCACGCCGAGCCCCGCGGCGTTCTTTTTCGCGTAGCTCAGGGCGGCACGAGCTGATTCCTTCATCACGTCGCCGAGCTGGCCGGTGAGGACTAGTTCGTCCTTGCCGGACATCAGCACCGCTTCGACGAACATGATGTCGCCGCCACTCGGGGTGTAGTACATGCCCGTCGCCACGCCCACGGCATCCTCACGCGCGGCGCGCTCCGGCCGGACCTTCGGCCGGCCCAGCTCCTGCTTCGCTTCCTCGCCGCCGACCACGATGCGTTCGCCCACGCCAGCAGCGACACGCCGAGCCACCTTGCGCGCCAGTCGGCCGATCTCCCGCTCGAGCTGGCGGACGCCCGCCTCGTGCGTGAAACCGCTGATGATCTCGCGGATGGCCGTGTCCTCGACGGCGAGCTGTTCGCCGTCGAGTCCGTTCTCGCGGAGCTGGCGCGGCACCAGGTATTGCCGCGCGATGTTGAGCTTCTCGTGTTCGGTGTAGCCGGTGAACTCGACGGTCTCCATCCGATCGAGCAGCGGGCCCGGGATGCCCTGCGGGAGGTTCGCCGTGGCGATGAAGAGCACCTCGGAGAGATCGAATGGGACGCCGAGATAGTGATCGGTGAACGAGTCGTTCTGCGCCGGGTCGAGCACCTCGAGCAACGCCGAAGCGGGATCGCCCTGGAACGACACGCCGAGCTTGTCCACCTCGTCGAGGAGGAAGACCGGGTTCTTGGTGCCGGCCTGCTTCATCCCCTGGATGATCCGGCCCGGCATCGCGCCGACGTAAGTGCGCCGGTGGCCGCGGATGTCGGCCTCGTCCCGTGCGCCACCGAGCGAAATGCGGACGTACTTGCGGCCCATCGCTCGGGCGATGGACTTGGCGATCGAGGTCTTGCCGGTGCCGGGCGGTCCGACGAAGAGGAGGATCGGGCCGCGCTGGAAGACGCGGTCATCATCCTGGCCGTGCTGCTCCGTGGTCGAGTCCGCGTCCTCCTGCTTCGCCGCCTTCGCGCGCTCCCGCAGTTGCCGCACCGCGAGGAACTCCAGCACGCGCTCCTTCACATCCTTGAGCCCGTAGTGATCCTCTTCGAGAACCTGCTCGGCGCGCGGCGTATCGAGGAGGTCCTCGGAGCGCGTGTTCCACGGCAGCTCCGCCACCCATTCGAGGTAGGTGCGGATGACCTGCGCTTCCATCGATTCCCTCGATGTGCGCTCCAGCCGGCCGAGCTCGCGCTCGACCTCCTTCCGCGCCGCCTCCGGGAGGTCGAGCGACTCCAGCTTCGTGCGGAGCGCGTTGACATCCTCATCCCCGCCCGCATCGCCCAGTTCGCGGCGGATGGCCTTGAGTTGCTCACGCAGATACATCTCCCGCTGCCGCTCGCCGATCTCCTCCTGTACCTGCGACTTGATGTCCTCCTGGGCGTCCGCGACTGCGATCTGCCGCTGCACCTGGATCAGGACCCGGCGCAGCCGGCCTTCGACGACGAGGGTCTCGAGCAGCGCCTGGCGCTCGGGCGTCTTGAGTTCGATGTAGCCGGCGACGAGGTCCGAGAACCGGCCGGGGTCGCTGACGGTCGAGAGGACCTGCTGAATCATCTCCTCCGGCAGTCCGCTCTTCTGCCCGAGCTCGGCGGCCCGCTCACGGGCCTCCTTGTAGAGCGCCTGGAAGGCGGCATCGCTCGCGTCGAGCGGAGCTAGGTCCGCGGCCTCGCAGACGACGGCCTCCAACTGCCCTTCGACCTCCGCGACGTGAATGGCCGTCGCACGGAATTCACCGTGGAGGACGAGTTGGACGCCGCCGAGCCCGCGCTGGATCTGGCCGATGCGCGCGACCGTGCCCATCCCGTGCAGTAGGTCGGGGGTGACGTGCTCGACGTTCTCGCGCTGGGCCACGGCGAAGATCAGGCGCCTGTCGTCCTTGAGCGCCTTCTCGATGGCGCGCAGGGTGCCGGGCCTGCCGGCGCTAATCGGCGCCGTCACGCCAGGGAACAGCACCATGTCTCGCAATGGCAGAACAGGAAGCGTCAGGCGTTCGCTCATCGGCGGCTCATCGAAAACGGGGGATCGGAGTGCGTGAGAGACGTCCTCCCAGGAGGCAGCCTTCGTGCCACCCGCCACGCCGGAACCTGCGCCAAAACGGCAGGAGCGGCCACGTCGCAGTTGCCACACCCGACCGGCGAGACTAATCTAAGGCCCGATGCGCTCCAATGAGCAATGACGAGTAGCGGCGCCGATGGTGGGTTACAGTCGCGGTTGGCCGCGGCTCTCGGTGATGTGTATTCCATCGAGGCGGAGATCGGGCGCGGCGGCATGGGTGTGGTCTACCGGGCGCGCGACGAGAAGCTGAAGCGCCTGGTGGCGATCAAGGTCCTGCCGCCGGAACTGGCCTACCGGCCCGACATCCGCGCGCGCTTCATGCGCGAGGCGGAGACCGCGGCGCGAGTCTCGCACCCCAATATCGTCCCCATCCACACGGTGGGCGAAGCGGACGATCTCGTCTACTTCGTGATGGCCTTCATCGATGGCGAATCACTCGCGCTGCGCCTCAAGCGCCGGACCCGCCTCTCCATCGACGAGGCGCGGCGCATCTTCCGCGAGACGGCGGACGCACTCGCCGCCGCCCACCAGCAGGGCGTGATCCACCGCGACGTGAAGCCGGACAACATCCTCCTCGAGGGGACGCGTGGCCGCGTGATGGTCACGGACTTCGGGATCGCGAAGGCGCTCACTGCCCAGAGCGGCACTCTCACCGAGGCGGGCATCGCCATCGGCACACCGGCCTTCATGAGCCCCGAGCAGGCGGCGGGCGAACGCGAGATCGACGGCCGCTCCGACATCTACTCGCTCGGCGTCGTGGCGTACCAGATGCTGAGCGGCGAACTGCCATTCCAGGCCCCGACCGTTCCCGGGCTGCTGATGAAGCAGATCTCGGAGGAGCCGACGCCCGTGGACCGGAAGCGGAGCGACGCCCCTCGCGAGCTGGCGCTGACGGTGATGCGGTGTTTGGAGAAGGACCCGGAGCGGCGCTGGCCGACCGCCGACGCGCTCCGTCGCGCACTGGAGACGGGGTCGTTCACGCCCCCGCCGCCGCGGACTGCGAGCCGCGCTCTTAAGGCGCCGGGCCGCTCGCGCGAGCGCGACCCGCTGGCTCGCGTGGAGCGCGCGGTGGACGACATCAGGGAGCGCGCGGAGCACGCCGGCTCCCGCGTCGCACGTCGAGCCGAACGGGCGGCCGCGCGAGCCGGGCACCAGCAGGACAAGCATGCAGTTGAGGAGGCCGAGCTC
>Ga0315284_10014348_pt1 | contig 11284 bp, 13 predicted proteins | sample YL17G09_16_MG_FD_203696 | JGI IMG/M metagenome (GOLD analysis project Ga0315284, IMG submission 203696) | Sediment microbial communities from Yellowstone Lake, YNP, Wyoming, USA - YL17G09_16 | ecosystem: Environmental > Aquatic > Freshwater > Lake > Sediment | place: USA: Wyoming | collected...
GTAGAGAAGAGCGGGCTCCACCTCCCCGAAATCGGGGAAAGACGGCTGATAACTAAGACACTCGACCCGCACGTCGAGATCCTGTTTGCCCGTCCGGTTGATATTCCCGAATACGTGGCAACGGGTGCTGCAGATCTCGGGATCACCGGCCATGATATGGTGATCGAGCGGGAATCGGAGGTAGTTGACCTCCTGGATCTCCCGTTCGGGAAGGCAAAACTTGTGCTTGCCGTGCACGAGGATTCAGCGATAACCTCGGTAAAACAGCTCGAGGGGATGAAAGTTGCCACCGAATTTCCGGTGATCACCAGAGCGTACTTTAAAAAACATAACGTGAAGGTTAACGTTGTGCTGGTGGGGGGAGCCTGTGAGGCGACACCTCACCTGGGGATTGCCGATGCGATCATTGACCTTTCGAGTTCGGGAACAACCTTAAAGACCAACCGTCTCAGAGTCATCGATGAGGTGATGGAGACCTCCACGCACCTGATTGCCAATAAGGAATCCCTCAGAACAAAAAAAGAGAAGATTGATGAGATTCACCTGGCCCTGGAGAGTGTCATACGGGCACGCGGGCAATGTTACCTGATGATGAACGTGAAGCGTTCATCCCTTGAAGCAGTAAAACGAGTACTGCCCGGGCTCTCGGGCCCAACTGTGATGGATGTTGCATCGAGTGAAAACCTCGTTGCTGTGCATGCTGTTGTGAACGAGGAACGGGTCTATTCCCTGATAAACTCCCTTAAGCGTGCGGGTGCAAAGGATATTCTCGTGATGGCGATCCAACGGATGATCCGCTGAGTCTTATGCGTATTTTTCCTGCTGTTGATATCCTGGGGGGGCGGTGTGTCCAGCTGGTGCAGGGGAAGCGCGAGAGTGCGACAGTGTTTGGAGACCCGCTCACCTGTGCAACCCGGTGGCTTTTGGAAGGGGCAGATGCACTCCATGTGGTGAACCTTGACGGGGCATTTGGGAGCTCGGCAAAAAATGCAGAGCTTATTGTTGATTTGATCCAAAAAACGGGTGTCGAGATAGAGCTGGGCGGGGGTATCCGCTCAATCGAAGATGCCTCGCACTGGCTGAAGACCGGCGTTTCGCGGATCATCATCTCCACGCTTGCCACAAAGAAACCGGAGAGTATACAGATTCTTGCCGATGAGTACGGGAGCGATCGGGTGATGGCAGGTGTCGATGCAAAAGGCGGTCAGATTGCAGTGCACGGCTGGCAGGAGACAGCAGGGAACTACCTTGACTGGGCATTTCGGTTCGAGGAACTGGGTGCAGGTTCCCTTCTCTATACCAATGTCGATGTTGAAGGATTGCAGCAGGGTGTCGTGTTCGAGCCGGTCAGGCGCCTGATCGATCATGTGCATATTCCGGTAGTTGTTGCCGGGGGTGTATCTGCCCGATCGGATGTAGCCGGTTTGCGGGATGCCGGGGCGTTTGGAGCAGTGCTCGGTTCTGCCCTGTACAGCGGGAAGATCACCCTTAAAGAGGCGCTGGAGGAATGTCAATGAGAAAGGTAAACGTAAAGCGGGAAACAAAAGAAACAACTATCACGATCAACCTGAACCCTGACGGTACCGGAAAGGTATCGGTTGACAGTGGTGTGCCGTTCTTTGACCACATGCTCACCGCGATGGCAAAGCACGGGGGGTTCGATCTCACCTGCATTGCCCAAGGTGATCTCGGTGTCGACTGCCACCATACGGTCGAAGATATCGGGATTGTACTCGGGGATGCCGTGAAGCAGGCAATCGGTGACGGCAGGGGTATCCAACGCTTTGCCCACGCAATAATTCCCATGGACGAATCGATAGCGACCGCAGTAATTGACTGCGGGGGCAGGGGATACCTTGTTTTTACCGGTGCCTTTGGCAACAGGATTATCGGGAACATTCCCGCTGACATCTTCGAGCATTTCTTTTACAGCCTGTGCACCCGGGCCGGTATCACCGCCCATGTTGCATTTTCCGGTAAAAACGATCACCACCAGTGCGAAGCATTGTTCAAGGCATTCGGGATTGCGCTTGGGCAGGCGCTCTCAATGAGTGGGGACAGGAAAATAATCCGGAGTACAAAGGGGAAGTTTTAAAAAAATTGGCTTGGGAGAAACCATTGGAAAATTGTTCTGACGCTCTTTGGGGCTGCGGCAATCGTTGCCTTCGCCCCCGCCGCTGGGGCATCCCCCAAAATGCGATAACCGCTCAGAAGGTTGACGAGAAATTCTCAGGGAGACGGGAGAAATGTAAATGGGGGTCAAGGGGATGCTCCCCTTGGGATGCCTCCCTTTGGGGGAGAGAGGGGGTTACCCTCATTGTATCAAGTAAATTATTCAAAATATTGACAGCGACAGGATTTCTTCAGAGCAAAAAAATTAGTTATGTGCAAAGGACCAAATGAATAATCCGTCTTTGAATACCACCCTCGTATGCCGTATATATTCAATACACCGTACAGAATGGCAGAAACAATAAAAACCAGAATATACGAGAAAAAAGAGTTGATGTTATGACTTTGAAGCCAGGTCAACGTCTTCTTTCTTGATCGTCTTTCTTCCGGCATGCTCGGCAAGCTTGTTTGCTTCCTTGGTGAGCGCTGCGATGTATTTCTCTGCCTTGACAACAAGGGCTTCAGCTGCATCGCTGCCTACTCTTTCGGCTCCGTTTTTCTTTGCAATCCTTACAACTGCGGCAATTGGTAAATCGGCCATTTTTCTTACCTCAAAAAGAAAGTCAATTGGGTATATATAAATACTTTTTGGGAAAATGCCCCATTTTACCCAGCATTACGATATTGGGAGGCATCCTGTTAAGCAAGTGGAAAACGAAGCGCAAAATTTCGCAGAATATTTTTTAATCTCATTAAATCGCTATATATCCAAAACAGGCTGATTATAGTGATTTAAAATTATTCCAACAAAGATGCAGCGAGCAATAGCGCATTGGCATAATTTGGTGAGGCGCGCGAAGTATCCACGAAAATTCTGCTGATATTTACCACGGGCGCGCCATGCCCGTATCCACCCCCCAGAAAGGTGAGAGTACGGAAGACCAGATTGCCGGATATCCCGTCGGGTGCGATGATCAATCCGCATGTCTTGACAGCCTCCTCAATCAGGATTTCGCAGTGTTCAGCATCACCAAGCCGTGAGACCAGTTCTGCTTCGGCCATACTGGCATCCACCTGGCTGTGCCTGCCGACATCCCCCAGCCTGCCGCCGGAAAGGACACCGACTTTTGGTAAAAGACCGAATTTTTGTGCAATCAGACGCCCTTTTTTTATCAGTTCAAGTTTTTCAGGGACTGTCCATCCTTCATCGACGCCAACCGGGGTTAGAAGGAATTTTTTGCCGTTCACAGTCTCCAGCAGCGCGATGCGTTCAAGATGAGTAACACCTTCTGCTTTTTTTAACGCCCGGAGCGTTGTATTTGAAGGAAGCGTCCCCCGCACCGCAGCATCAATCCTGCCAGCCACAAGGTCATCGATGAGTGCCTGTTCAGGATTCGCGTGCTCAACGATCTGAACGGCAGCGTTCCGCAGGGTTTTTTTATCAACAACCCCGGATCGGCAGTAACAGACCGTGATAAAATTCCCGCTCACGCGGTTTGCACTATCAATGACTTTCTCTGCATCTTTGTCAATCCCGATCCCTATGCGTCTTACCGTGCCAGACATGCAACGTCCTCATCAGAAAGGTGCATGATCCCATCATCAATAAAATCAAAGACCTGCGTTTCCTGCCCGTCATAGGTGATACGCAGTTCCCGGGTATTGTTGACGCTTCCTATCTCCCGTGCCGTCATGCCAACACCGGCAAAGAGCCCGATGAGCTCCTTTACGTGTTCTTTTTTAGAAGTCAGGACAAAGCCCATGCCCGGGTACATCCGTACCCATTGCTCAAAAGTCATATTGTTTGCAGCCAGATTCGGCTTTGGGATCAATTCAAGGTCGATCTCGGCTCCCTTCCCGCTGACTTCGAGGAGCATTCCCAGTGTCCCGATAAGGCCGGGGTTGCTGATATCCTTGCCTGCAGATACCAGGTGACGTTTGCCGATCTCTTCCATCACGGCAACCTGCGCCCTGACTTCTGCAGCGGATTTCATCGTGACCGAGTCCCAGTTGAGTGAACAGGAAGGATGGACACGCCCGGAGAGATCGATTGCGGCAACCACGCTGTCCCCCACTTTTGCCGTGTGGCTGTAGATGATCGAGTCAAGCCGGGCTGAACCAAGAATCGAGACATCGATGACACTGTAGGGAGCATCCGGGTGCAGATGCCCGCCGACGATCGGCACACCAAATTGTGCGGATGCGTCATGCATCCCTTTTACCACAAGTTCCTGCACCGTGGATTTTGCAATCGAGAATATATCGACCATTGCGATGGGGTGCCCCCCCATTGCCGCGATGTCATGAATATTGACGAGTACTGAACAGTATCCCGCCCAGTACGGGTCCGCTTCCATGAGTCTGCTCCAGATACCGTCAGCTGCAAGGAGCAGCGCCTCACCGTTGTGCTCGATTACCGCTGCGTCCTCACCGAAGGAGGCGACAACATGAGGAGCGTCGATCTTTAAAGCCCTGACCATCTCGCCGATGGAATGCTTCCTCCTGACCCCCTCATATTCCCTGACTATTTTTGCAATCGTCTCTGTGGAGCAGCTGTGGACCACGGTATCACCTTAAAGAATGGAATAATGACTAGTACGTCTATCCTAGTTTCATTTCATCAGAGATAATTTATTTGATATACAGTCAACTTGTCTGTATGGACTGGGCAGAAAAGTACCGTCCCGCACGGCTTGAAGAGATCGTCGGCAACACCACCGCAATACGGCAGATTGCGGAGTGGGCGAGGAACTGGACAAAGAAATCCAAGCCGCTGCTCATCTACGGAAAGCCTGGTATCGGTAAGACGTCCAGTGCACACGCGCTTGCCCATGATATGGGATGGGAAGTTGTTGAGCTCAATGCCAGTGACCAGCGGACTGCGGCAGTCATTGAACATATTGCCGGGGTCGGGAGCATCACCGCAAGCCTCACGGGGTCATCCCGTAAACTGATCATTTTGGATGAAGCGGATAACCTGCAGGGAACCGCTGACCGGGGGGGAGCAAAGGCGATCATCGAGTGCATCCGGAACGCCCGGCAGCCGATGATCCTGATCGCCAACGATCTCTACGGGCTCTCACCGGAACTACGGTTCCGCTGCGAACCGGTCCAGTTCAAGGCAATTCCTGCCCGTTCCATCGGACCACGGCTCAAATATCTCTGTGCCGCAGAAAAGATAACCTGCAGTGATTCTGCCATCCGCTCAATTGCTGAAAGTTCCGGGGGGGACATCCGGTCAGCGGTTAACATGCTCTATGCCTCGGCCATTGGCAGGGACCGGCTTGAAGATTTACAGGTGCACACATCCCAGAAAGATGAACGCGTCTCGATCTTTTCCCTGATCACCGCCATTTTCCATAAGACTACGGATGAAGACCTGATGAAGCTCTCATATGATGTTGATGATACACCCGAAACAATTGAGCAGTGGGTGGAAGGCAACGTGCACCTGCTCCCGACACCGTCAGCGGTTACCGAGGGATACCGCCACCTCTCAAGGGCGGACGAATATCTTGGGTATACGTATCGCAGGCAATACTATACGCTCTGGCGGTATGCGATGGCAATAATGTTGCTGGGTGTTGCGGATGCGTCGGAAGGAAAAGGCATCCATACACGGATCATGCCGCCGGAACGGTGGCAGAAAATGTCAACTTCAAAAAAGCAGAAAGCCATCCGGATCATCACGCTCAACAAGATTGCCGGCACCATGCACATCCCGCAAAATACCCTGCGTGAGAAATACCTCGACATCCTTTCCCTGCTGGTTGAACATGACCCGGCTGCCTATGCGCGTAACCTGATGTTCGATGCCGATCAGCTCAATTTCTTCCTGCATGACAAGGCGCGCTCAAATGAGATTATAAAATCCCTGCTCCCGGAAGAAAAAGCGGGAGAAAAAGAGCAGCAGAAAAAATCCAGAAAAGAAAAATTACAAAAACCCGAGCAACGGGAGCTGGAGGAACCCCCCCCACCTCCTGAACAAGTCGAGAAAAAACCGCAAATGCGGTCCCAGTCAACGCTGTTTGACGGTTTTTAAAAAGAATGAAAATAGCGGTGGAGAATGACACCGCAGTCAATTTTTTCCCCGCCGTTACCATAGGATTCAAAGCCAAGGTGATAGACGAGAAGATCGCAGTTGATTGTCCGGGCAAGCGCGATTAAGGGGGGGATCATTTCGATGGCAGGGCGGATCGCGTAGATGAGATCCACTCCTCTATAGAAGGAAATATCCGGTGAGAAAATATCATCGGTCACAAAAATGAGCCATTCGGGAACCGGCACATCCCTGACATCGGTGCAGCGAATGGATAGTCCGGCATCATGGAGTATGCGTGCTACCACCATGTTCTTACCGATCCCGATCTCAACGGCATTGGTATAGTGCTTCACCAGATATTCGCCGATGCACGTCTCAATATGTTTATAGGAACCCATTCCAACAGAATATAGCGATGCATATCCATATTTTTTGGGATTCTCTCTCTCCCGCGGGACTCCAGATGCCCGTGACCCGCACGATCTCTTCCATCATCGGCATGCCGGCAACGGTTTCAGAGAACCCTGTGCGCATGATGGGATATGTGGATGGGCGCAAACAGATCGATGCGCAGGTGTTGCTGGATAGCATCCAGGCGTACAAACATCGCCACCGTATGAAAGAACCCCTGCTCCTTGTAGTTCACCAGGATCTTTTTAAAAATGGCAACAGTTTTGTATTCGGGCTGGCCCGCCAGTCTGTCGGCGCGGCGGTGGTCTCAACTGCCCGCCTCAGTAATGAATATTACGGGAGAGATGGGAACGATGACGACCTCATCGACCGGATAACAAAAGAAGGGGCCCATGAAGTCGGGCACCTCCTTGGTCTTGAACACTGCAGCGACAAGGAATGCATTATGTTCAAACCCGACACCCTCGATGAACTGGACCGTAAGAAAAAGATGTTCTGCACAACGTGCAGGGAACATCTGGCAGCGCACCTCATTTCAGACTGACAGGTCATTTACCCGGCCTAGATACTCGGTGATTATCAAGGGAAAAGAAAAAAACCAGATGCGGAGAAAAGGATGTTCCCACGGGTGCTGATTGCAACAGATTTCTCACGTTTTGCCGACAGGACTCTGGAGTGTATCGGTGAGATTCCCGGCATGGAAAAAATAGTTCTTGTCCATGTATTCAACAAAACACCGGTGCCGGTACTTTCTTCAGTATTTGGCCATTCGCCAGTTGCACCGGAAGAACATGCACAGCAGAAGCTGGAAGAGAAGGGACGCTATCTCGAACAGGCAACAGGAGTACCGGTAAAAACCATCCTTGTCGAAGAAACCGGTGGGGATACAGCCGGATCTATTATCAAAACTGCAAATAACGAAAACATCTCCCTCATTGTCATTGGAGCCCGGGGAAAAAGCATTTTCCGCGGGATGCTCATCGGAAGTATTTCACAAGGAGTAATCCAGAGAGCAGGGATCGATGTCCTCGTAATGCATTTCCCTGGTCTTGAGGGCAATGATGATACCCCACTCGAAAAATTCTGCAGGAATATTTTCTCTCATGTTCTCTGTCCTGTTGACTTTTCCATCCCCTCAGAAAAAACCGTGGAATACGTAAAAAGCATGGGTTTTATCAGAAACGTCACCCTCCTCAATGTTATCCGTGAGTCCGGGCCAGACCAGGACCAGCAACCAAATGTCCGGGATGCTGAACTGCGCCTTGCTGGGATCAAAGCAGATGTTGCCTCGCAGGGCATCAGGACTGCTTCAATTATCCGATCAGGGAATCCGGTCAAGGAAATATGCCGCGTGGCTGATGAGCAGGATGTGTCCCTGATCATGATAGCGAGGTACGGGAAATCGGACTATGCAAAAAATATCTCCCTGGGAACTGTCGTCGCCGGGGTGGTAATAAAGGCACAAAGACCTCTTTTTATCCTGAGCCCTCACATCAGCCTCACGGTCATCGTTAAGGAACTTATAAAAGCTGAGTTCTGGCTGGCAGAACAGGTATGGATGTCCTATCACCAGCAGAAAGGGGATCCTGACACGGACAGGATCTTCGGGGTATTTGTTGAGGGAGCACTTGCTGCAGTTGCCCGGTGCAGGAGACATCCTGATGGTCTGGAACTTGACGGGGTTTACGTACCGGATGATTACCGGGACCGCGGGTATGCACGAAAAGCCGTGCAGGATCTTATCGATGCGTGCGGCAGCGAACCGCTGTATATGCACTCCACCCTCGCTCTCGTTAATTTTTACCGCTCATTTGATTTTGAGCCGATCCCTGAATCTGCATTACCCGTAAGTATTAAAGAGCGGTTCAACTTTGCCGGAGGTGAAATGAAAGGTGCAAACGTCTCACCCATGATGCGACCGGGCCGGGGAGCACCGCACTAAAAAAAGGCAGCATTTTGATTTTGTTGAAGATATGTCCCATGAAAAACAGGGAATGCCCGGAAAAAAAGCCCGTTATTGTACCAGTACAAAACGGATATTCCTGTATCAAAGATATATTTCCTTATCGCACCAAATCACCATTGAGAAGGACCTGGTATGGGACGCTGCTGTGCAATCATCGATCCGATCTGTGCTGGACATGATAATCCAGGACACCCGGAGTGCAATGCCCGTCTGGTAAATGCATGTTCAGGGATTCCCCGCGATGTTGTCCGCCTGGCTTTTGAACCTGCATTACGTGAGGATGCTGAACGTGTCCATGACCCCCATTACCTCTCATGGCTTGAGCAGAGGTGCTCTGCAACTGCCACTCCTGAATGGTTGGATACGGATACCTATATCACCCGCCGTTCCTTTGATGCTGCCCTGCGTGCTGCCGGCGCCGCGATTGCTGCGGTGGAGCGATCCATGGAAGGTGAACACTGTTTTGCCCTTGTGCGCCCCCCGGGTCACCACGCTGAGTTTGATCGCGCCATGGGATTTTGCCTGATCAATAACGTGGCGGTCGCTGCGAAAAAAGCCCTTGACAGTGTTGATAAGATTGTAATCGTTGACTGGGATGTCCACCACGGGAACGGAACGCAGAACTGCTTTTATGGTACTGACCGGGTGCTCTACTGTTCAGTGCACCAGGAGCATCTCTTCCCGTATTCCGGAACTGTCGACGAAGTTGGTGCAGGAAACGGTAAAGGATATACCATAAATGCTCCTCTGCAGGCAGGCTCGACTATTGCTGATTACCAGGTTGTTTTTTCTGAAATCTTTGTGCCTGCGATCGAGCGTTTTTCACCTGATGTCATGATCGTTTCGGCCGGGCAGGATATTCTCTTTGATGATCCGATCGGTATGATGAGTATCCGGCCGCAGGATTTTGAGCCCCTGACCCGGATGCTTACCCGGGCAGCAGGTGTCCCTCTGGCGCTGGTGCTGGAGGGAGGATATAGCCCGTCCCATGGCGAGGCTGTCCATCATATATTCGCAGCGCTGACGTCAGATGGCGAGGTGGATGTACAAGGTGTGGCATCAGAACGAACACAAACCATTGTTTCATGGCTGAAATCAGAACACCGCCTTCCCTGAGACCTCACGTTGAGGAAAGGATATCAGTTTCCATTGTGCTGATCTTCTCGTAGGTTTTTTTCATCTGGATGATAGGCCAGAGCTCGTAGAGGAGGACGGTGATGGGTTCCCACATGGCAGCCCAGCCGATAATCAGGAGTGCGTCGGCAAAAAGCTGGGCGATAATATGATTGTCCAGGGATGAAACAAGCTGCCGGGCTAACAGGGCTATCGTGAGGAATGTAAGCCCGATGAGAAGGGTGCTCCTGCCATGCCGGAAATGGGAACGGAATTTCCGTTCTGATACCAGCATCTTGTACTGGAAATGATTCTGGATCGCAGGAGGAATTTTCATCGCCCGCTCGGAGGTGGCGATATCCGGAGGAAGGTAAATGATCATCTTGAACCGGGTCTTTGGCGGGAAGTCCTTGACCATATCGACAATATAATGTTCTGCAGCAGAGTCGAGTTCTTTTTCATGGAATGGTGCGGGATCGAACGAGTTGAAGAGCTGCATGACTGAAGAGAGTTTGATCTCGATCAGGACCCTGCCGTCCTCTTTTTTATACAATGACTCGATATCCGCCATGCCGTTATTTCCTGAATTGCTATACACTGGCAAAGTCGATAAACCTGTGTTTGACACCGTGTGATCCTGCGGTTTGGCTGCCGATTTGCCTTGCATCTGGATTCGTCTGGATGAATGCGGAGACAGAATCCCGAGGGGTTATTGCTGACTCATCTGGAGATTGATCTCTTCAATCGCTTCGGCAATAATCTCCTGAGATCCCTCGTTTTCCATACGGTATAAACGCCGGAGTGGACCGATTGCCCGTATATCCCCGATCTGGCCAAGAGCCCAGGCGGCTTTCAGTCTCACCCGGGAATCGTCATCCCAGAGTGTATCGATGAGCGGATCGACCGCACCGGGATCTCTCAATCTTCCCAGTGACTCTGCTGCTTTCCAGCGGCTGTTCTCGTCATCATCGGAAAGCATCCGGATGAAATGTGCCAGCCGCTCTTCTTTCCTGATTACGGATCCTCCACTTTCCTGCACGGGGTCAGGCACGCCGGGCACTCTCTCCTGATCAGGTATCCCCGTATCTTTCATCCCCTTCGCAGATTCGCCGGGCCGGGATGGGCATCCTGCCTGACAATATGTTATTCAACAATGACAAGCGGGGATCGCCCCCCGCCAATCTGCGGGTCGCCATAGGTATACCTGCCTTTCTCCACAAACGTAAAACTGAAGCTCTGCCCGGAAGAGAGCGGTCCTGAATCGAACAGCTCTCCATGATTCGCCTCCGGAAGGTGGACAACATAGTGCTGCATCGGATCTTCGTTTATCCAGGTAACCGTGGTACCCTCTTTGATGGTGATTATGGGAGGATCAAAAGCCCTGGCCTTGATAATCACTGTCACCGCAGGTCCGGTCGGGACCATTGTCGTGATCCGGGTGGCAGGGGTAGTCTCTTTTGGGCTTGATGGCACGGATATACACCCGCAGATCAACGCTCCGGAGATCAATGCGATGAGCAGAATTGCATATTCCTTCATGAAAGAAAGAATGGATGTATGCCTGATTATTCTTTTTCCCTTACATACAGGATACCGTGCGGTTCCTTGTAGTCAGCCTTGATTACGATGGTGTTTGATAT
>Ga0315284_10014349_pt1 | contig 11284 bp, 13 predicted proteins | sample YL17G09_16_MG_FD_203696 | JGI IMG/M metagenome (GOLD analysis project Ga0315284, IMG submission 203696) | Sediment microbial communities from Yellowstone Lake, YNP, Wyoming, USA - YL17G09_16 | ecosystem: Environmental > Aquatic > Freshwater > Lake > Sediment | place: USA: Wyoming | collected...
TAATAAGAATCAGATCAGATGTTTCTCTCTACTTCCATTGCTTTATCTCCAATCTGCGACATGAAAGGAGATATCACTGTCAACATTGTTTCCACGCCATGCTTTCCTGTGTCGCCTTTGCTTGCAGCCCAACCACCTGAGTCCAAATTGTGTATGCGTTTGTTTGAAGATGAATCATTGTTGACACCTCTGACACCTGTGAATAAAAAAACGAATGTCATCTACTCGTCGGATTGGACGACCGATTCTGATCCCGATTTTCAAGAAAATGAATTCAGATGGAGCGCGACACCATAATTCATTTGCAACCAAATATAAAAGAAAAACAAAGAAACGACCAAATATTTTTTTTTGTTTTTTTATAATATTTAAGTATATTATAAAAATATAATATGATGAAAAATAAAAAGTCAAGGAGTTTGGTCATGAAAGATGTTTTTAGTAATTCAAATTCGTTTGGAGCTATAATTGTTAATTTTAATGGAACGACATATTGCTATGATAATACTAGTAGTCAACCACTACGGTTCCACGCTAAAGATAGTTCAAACATAAAAAATTGGTCGTATTTTTTAAATAAAAGTCCCAGTTATAACGATGGTATTCTTTCTCTAGATTTTAAAGATGATTTCCCAGAAATTGGTTATAGTATAAACGTATATTTTCTTCCTTCTGGAGCAGATATATTTAATTCAAAATTAGGTATAGATTTATATGATCTACAACATTATGGTTTAACACCAACTAATATTTCTACATATAATCCCTGCCCCGAACGTTCTTATGGACATTTTTATAATGGTATACAGATTGATGGGTATAACACTACTTCGCCAGACCTAAATGTTGAAAATATTAATCATAATGGACAAACTTTTAACGGAATAGGTGGTGATGTAAGATTATTTATAGAACTAAAACGCGGTGAAGAGTATTTAGGTTCTTTTTATATTTAATACTTAATACATAATACATTCTTTTTTAATCATATATAATATATTATATTTTATAATATATTATAAAAATATCAAATTTTCCAAACAATGAACAAGAGTATTTAGATCATACTGTAAAAAATAACGGTTATAGTGTAGGTGGTAATAAAAGATTGTATATAACTCTAGAACTTGAATATCGTAGTAGTGTTTTTGCATTTTATGTCGACTAAATCTAAAAAATATTCAGCCATTCAAAATATTTCACATTGTTTTTATTTTTTGAATGATTACTATTTTCATTTTTTCTCACGAGTTCATAATCTTCTTCTGAAGTTGAGATCGACAATACAGAAGATATTGATGACGGTGACATCACTGCATTTTCTTGCATCTGTTTTTCTTGTTTCTCTTGTTTCTTTTGATCATCCTCAGGAGTAGAATTCAATATTGCACTTGTTTTACTAGTGTCATCATTCATATCATCGCTATCATGGTCATGGTGATCGCTATTATGACTGTCGCTATTATTATGGTCATCGCTATTATGACCTTGATCACTTGAATCAACATCATTTTCATTACGAGAAGAAAGAATGAGATTATTTGAAGCTAAAAGTTCTGCGATTTCACCGAAATTGGTTTGAGTGTATTTATTGAACATGTTTACAACCTTGGAACAGCGTCTTTCATCGGAATGTTTCGATATAATTGCGTCAATGACTCTATTTACGCCTAAAATATATCCGAAAACTGTCGCAACACAAACAAAACAAAACATTGTTTCTCCTTGATATTTCGTATGAATCGTTGAAAGTATATTCATTTTTTATAATGAAAGTTAAATCAATATATAAACATTATATTATATTTTTATATATTAATAAATATATATATATATTTTATTACGCTATTTAAGCAGGAAAGGGGATATTAGGACCATGAGCATGAGTTTACGTTTTGATAAAAATGATTTAGAAGAAGCGTATAAAGAAGAACTTCAATATTTCAGAATTGGCCCCGGTGCAACGAATAGAATAAAACAACTTGTAGACCAAGTTAGCGAAATTATAGGAGAGGGTCAAAACCAGTTAAAACCGGAACAATTGTCATCGGTTATAAATCAAATGAACATGTTGACTACTGCGGACATTGTCGCTTATTGTTTACAAAGTTATTATGACCAAGATGAAGTTAAAGAAAGTTTATACAGTTCTGGAATCGAAAGAACAACCGCATACTTTAACAATACTCCGTGCGAACCCGCCAACAATGAAGAACAAAGTAAAGTGGACTACATTGAAACTGTATTATTTCGATGTTTTTCAAATTATATGATAAAAAAAGGTTACAGGGCAAAGGATATATACCGTTACATGATAAGATTCGGATGCATTTTTAATCCTAGGTCGAATATAATTGTGCAATTATTCAATAATTTATCAAATCGCTACTACTTGCAAAGTGCAAATTTAGAACAAGGAAGTCAATACGGATACACGGACAGAAATATGTTTACCGGAGAAAGAAAATTAGTAAATGTGAGTTCCAGGATGTATTCACAAATTTCACAAATTACTACAGATACATTTGAAAACGTTAGCGGCCAACCGTTCATTTTAACGATCGACTATGGTAACATTGATACATTGGATGCACGCCCGTATGCATACGTTTTATCAACACTGTTTTATATGAGGGACAATCGTCTCGGCGATTATGACGGAACCAAAAGAATGTTAATCGAACAAGATCTTAAACGACGACAAGAAATGGAACGACAACGACAAGAACGTGTAAATCGTTGGATGGAATCAAGAATGCAACTTGGAACTCAAGGAGGAGGAAATAAAAGAAGAAAAAGTAAAAAAAATGTAAATATAAATATGACAAATAAAAACAAAAATAAATCGCGTTATCGACGACGAGGACAAAGAAGAAGTCGATCGACTAAAACAATCAAAGCCAAACTAATTTAGAAAAACCGAATATAATAAATTATGCCAATTACAATATAGTACGATAAACCAACGACCAATGTGACATTGAATCGATTCTTTGTATTTTTGTCCCATTCCAATACTTCTAAAAATGGGTCGGCAATTGTAAAGTCGTCATTGCACACTTTATTTTCAATCATACTTAGAATGCATCCATCAAATATAAAAAACATCAAAAATATAACGACCAATAAAAATATGACGACCCATACCACGTGTTTCGGGGCGAATAATGATATTAATATAAAGCATACGGGTGTGCTCATATGAAAAGAGCGCATCATAATTCCAAGCGACTTTTTGGAAAGTTTCCTGTTGTCGCATTTATTTTTAAAGTGTTCTACAATATTATTTCGTTTTTCTTTGGAGATTAAAGTCATATTGTATTATATTGTATTTTAACCTAAACCGCTTCTTTTATAAAAAATATATTGAACTATTATTTTAATATATTTAATATCAAAAAAAATAAACGATTTTTATAATAAATAATAAATAAAAAGTATCAATATCAATAATATAAAATTAATATAAAATCAATATAAAATATTAATAACACACAACATATTTAACATTTACACAATAATAAAATATTAAAAAAAAATATAAATAATAATGAATGCAGCGGTGGATGAACACACGAGTTTGCATAAAAAAATAAAAAAAAAAGAAGAAGAGAATAAAAAGAATAAAAAGGATGAAAAGAATAAAAAGGATGAAAAGAATAAAAAGGATGAAAAGAATAAAAAGGATGAAAAGAATAAAAAGGATGAAAAGCAAAAAATAATTAATGACAATCGCGATCATAAACATGCATTAAATGTAGCATTCAAAGAGAGCATAATGACAAATAAATGGTTCTATTTGACGCTGCTTATATGTTTTTACATGTTCAAGTTGCGACAGGATACTGCGTTAACATTATCATCGTCATCATCTTCATACTTCGGATTAGCATTTTCATTTTTTTTCGTTCTTGTATTTGGCCACATTACTCATCGATTGTCTCATAATATAAATTTTACAAAAGTATACAACAAACACAAAAAAAGTAACATGAACGGTTATGTTGATTCTATTTTAACCAGCGTGTTTCGCTTTATGGATTTTCATAGTGTGATACACCACGACTCGTCTATAAATAAAAAACCGACAAATGTGTGCTACGAATTTATGAATAATTTTTTTACACAAGGTGGGGGATTAGTTCTTTTTGTTTGGTTTTTCAATCGATGTATTGATATGAGAGTTATACTGCTTTGGGCGTTGATGTATGCGAGTGCGCATAATATAAACTACATGTTTCTCAAACCAACGGTTCATAGAGACCATCATTTGCACGAAGACACCAACTACGGTCTTGATATTGCCGACATTATTTTCGACACAAAGTATGACTTGAATGACATTGAAGATTATAACCACATTTCCATCAATTTGATCGTCATTACAGCAATCATGGTGTATTTTTTTTAAGATGACGATGATAATTGCGTGGACGTAGTCGTCGGTAATACAATTTTGGGTTTTATTTTTATCTTTTTTTCACTTGTTTTTTTTGTTATAGGTATTGTTGTTGCTGTTGTTTCAGTTGTTTCGACCTGGTCTTGATTCAAAGCCGTGGCCGTCAAACGATGAATCTTCGGATCCACGACCATGTTTGTATATCTTGAATCTGATGTTACTGTATTCATAATTTCATCCACCGGAATCTTATATTTTTCTGAAATAATGTCGACAACCGTAATGTGAAACTCCGCAACGTGTTGAAGGATCATTTTTAGGGATTCGGCATACGCGTCGCGCGCTTCAACTTGGACTTCAACTTGAACTGGAATGGACACGGGGATTGAAAGCTTTTTTTTCACTGACATTTTTTGAATGCATTATTTTATTTATAAAATCGATTTATCAATTTTATAAATAAAAAATAATAAAAATAAATGAATAAATTACCACATTTTTATTTTTTATCATCATAGTATTTTCTATAATCTTCTATATATATATTATTATTATTATCATTATCAAGTTTACAAAAACGCAATTGAGAACGCGCCAGCTTCGCTCTTTGAGTATTTGGCAATGATGCGCGGATTTGTGGAGTTGTTAATGACGTCTTCGTGCTTATACACATTTTGCGAGCCGTCGATAAAATATTCAATACCCTTGATATTTTGAACCCAAATGTTTACACTTTGCTGATTCAATTTGGGTTTGTCGCCGTCCTTTTCATCGTCCATGATGCTGCACGGGACGCCTTTTGTGTGTGTTCCGCAGTAATCGCATCCCTCTTTTTTTTTACGCGTGCATTGCTCGCCGTTGGCGCGTTTGGCGAGACAGCGTTGTTGAATTGGCACCATATTTTTCACACGTTTGCGTTTCATGAAATCTTCCTTTGTCAATTTTAATTTTTCATATTCGTAAACAAATTTTGTTAGCTGTTTGCACAACTGGTCAATAGTTGTGCCAGCAGTTGTTATAGCAGTTGTGCCAGTAGAACCAGAACCATTATCGATTGTATTTGCATTCCCATTCGATTCAGAAGCAGCCGCTGCAGAAGCTGCAGTTCCGAGTTCTCTGATTTTCGACGAAAGCGCGTCTTTCAAGTCGATAATGTACGCATCAATTTTTGCTGATATTTTGCGTTCCATGATTAAATTGCGCTGGTGAATTGTGTAAGATATTTTATTATAAAGTTTTTTCAATTTTATAATAAATAATATTTTATTTATTATTATATTTTTTTATTATAACGTTTTGCAATTACATGCTACCAAGCTGAGAACCGGGAGATGAATCTGGACCCAATTCAGAATTCAAAATTAGATTCGAATTATTTGCATTATTATTATTGTTAGCATCATCAAAATTAGCATCAGGAATATCAATTACCAAACTCATTTCGTTACTATTATCATTCTCAGAGCTTATCGCTGGATTATGCGGTTGCTGAGGTTGCTGCGGTTGCTGAGGTTGCTGCGGTTGTTGAAAAGATGCGAGAAGCTGAGGTGTCGATAAACGAGATGATGATGCGACATTGTTATTTTGCTCCTGCTCTTGTAACCTGAGCGTCGATATCGGAGACGAGGATACCGGTGTCTGAAGTGACGATGCATTTGCATTCGAATTTGCAAATACTAGTTGTGCCGAAGCGGAAGCAGGCGGTCTCGTATTCGAATTCTGAAGTGGAGTTTGCGCGTGCGATAAAGCGGGAGAACGCACACGTGAGTTTGGTTTCAAGTTATTAGAATGGAAAGGGTGAGGAGGGATATCAACGGCAACGTCATTTAAATTTACAATATTTGTATTTAAATCTGGAAAATTCATATTACCTTCGTTGTTAAACCCGTTACTAAAACCATTGTTACTAAAGCCATTGTTACTAAAGCCATTGTTAAAACCATTGTTAAAGCCATTGTTAAAGCCGTTGTTAAAGCCGCCATTATTGTTACCCCTAAAATCGTTTACAAAATTATTATACCCACCGCCACTACCTCCGCCGCCACTACCTCCGCCGCCGCCACCACCACCACCACCACCGCCACCACCACCACCGCCACCACCATATTGGCTATCACCCATTACACTCATGGGTCGACTTGGAGCACCGCTCTGAATGGATTGTGGAATAGATCGCGCCGCCGCCATCTCTTGTTCTAATGAATTTGCATTTACTTTTACAACCGTTAAACCGTTTACGAAATTCGGTTTCTTTACATTCTTGTATTTCCCGTATTTCAAATTATATTCTCTAATAATTTCCTGGTCGATTACCGGGCTTATATCTTGTAAATTTTTAATATCGGTTTTAATAATGGAGAGCATATCTTTGGCGGTTTGGCGTTGTTCGCGACATAAGGACAGTTCAATCTGAATTTTCTTATTGATTTGCGTGTATTGCAAAGCGCACATTCGATGTGACTCGGCGCGTTTACCGAGTTGAAAATAAGAGTCGATGGATTTAATAATGCCGACAAACACGCTTCCAATACCGAGAATAATATTCATTCTATCGTAATTCAAGTCGATACCAGTAATAAATCCGATGCCGCTACTTAGAACGATAACGGGGATATTAATAATATTGGACATCTTGTTGTATTTTTCGTAGGATGCAAGGTGCAATATTCCCAAACTCTCGCATTCTTCCGCAGATTGTGCCAGCAATTGTTCTAAATCATTATTATAAAAAATAACATTTTCGTTGCTTGTTAGTTTTTTAATGTCGCTCATCTTTTATAAATACTATAAATATTATTTTTTATTTTTATAGCATTTTGTTTTGTGTTGTTTCATTTTGTTGAAATGTTATTTTTTTCGAATCCGCGTTATCTACACCCTATCTTACATGTTGTTCAGAGGCGACTCGACGCGCGAAGGCAGTATAAGCCAGAACACAACGAGCGCGTTCCAAAATGTTAAATAGTTGCCATACAAACTTGGATCGATTGCTAAAAAGTTCATAATGGTGGTTATAATGTAATCTAGAACAATTGCAGCAAACACGACAATAAGTTTTATTTTTAGAGATGCCATAATTTATTAACTTATCCTTGTATAATACTTGTATATACTATAGTATAATAATATATTTTACGGGTTTTTACATTCTTTCTTACTGAAATAAACTTTCTGAAATAAAATTATTTTAATTTATAATCTGCATAATCCACATCAAATTTTCCAGGAATGTTGGCTGTGTCTATATTGTGGTAAGAAATAACGGCGGAGTGGCTATAATCTTTAAAAAACCATTCCACCGGATTTACGGCAACGTCGCCATTCATCGATGCAAAATGCAGCCCCTTGTATGCCGTGTCGTACGCTTCCGTCCAGTTCCCGTTGGAGTCACGAAGTGGTAAAAATTTCTCAACCGTCTTATCCGTTTTTGCAAGTTCTTGTGAAATCTGAGAATCGTCAGGTTCGCCGTCTCTTAAAAACACCTTCATTTTCCCGATGAAGAGCACCATTCGCAAAACGCCGCCTTCTTTGTATTTGCCGTGTTCTCCGCTGGTTATTTTTTCTCCACTGTAAAGTTCAAACGGTTGCTGGTTGTGCGTATAGCACGCATACTTCATGGAAGATAAAAAATTAGTGGCAACATAGAACGGGCCAAATGAGCTTTTCACGGGGGCTTTCAGCAGTCCGAAAAATGCCAAGTATTTTATTTTTTGAAACTCGTCGCCGAAATAGCAAATGGTCGGTGTTTCCAACAGTCGACCTTTGCAGTCATATAGGTGCATGATTTCCGGATTTCTAATAAAAAGCTCGTTTACGTTGGGGTCAATGTCCATATACATGACCTTTTTAAAATTTGCAATTTCGCTCGGTAGAATCCACCACGCGCGGTCGCGTTTCGTAAGTTGGGGCGGATGTTTCGGTTTTTTAAAATACTTTTGAAAGAAAAAGTAAACACTCGATCGTTTTTTTTCGCCCGAAAATTTGTGTTTGGGTTTAAATATTCCGCGGAATTTAACCACATGGCCGCTTGTATCTGCATTTGCATTATCTTCATTCTGCATAAGCATTGTTAAAACATGTTCTTCCGCTTGTTTTTCTGCGCTTTTTCGTTTGGTTAATGTGTAATCGATTTTCGGAAATTGGAATACCATTTTACCCCCTTTACCATTTGTTTCATCAGAAAGAACCATGAGATATTCAATAAACGGGATATAACATGACGTGTTGATTTGGTACGTGCAAATTCGAATTTCAATGTGTTCGCTACCGTCTCGTTCTCGTCCTTGTCCTTCTTCTTTTTCATTTTCTTCATTGTCAGAATCTTCACCAGGATAAGACGACGCATCGCCAACACGATCAAATAATGAATCATCATCAGTATTTTTAGAAAGCGAGGATGCAAAGGGATACGCGTCTCGATGCGTGTCGCAACGACTAAAATCGTGTTGTTGATCATTCATTCTCTCTAAATTATACTGTAAAAGTATTTCATTGAAATCATTACTGCTGTCATCACCATTATGATGATCATCAAAATGCTTTTTTAATTTTAGTTTTTTAGAGCCACCTATTTGATCGTTTTTTGAAGAAAATCCTGGCAACATTTTTATAATATAATTTTTTATAATGATGTAATAATAATAATATAGAGAACACTATTATTATTGTATGTTATAATTTTATTATAATTTTAAATTTAAATATATAAAAAATATATTTTTTAAATGTATTTATAAAAAAATGAATTGCTTGTTTACACTTTTTTTCTTCGAATAGATTCTTTGATTTTTTCCTCTCGCGTTTCCATCAAAAATGTGGAAACCTTTTCCGCCTGGCTTAAATCATCATTATAAAAAGAAAGCAGTGCGTTCATCAAGTTGTTTTTATTGAGCGGTGCCTTGACTTTGGTTTTCGAGTAAATGAGCTGCCCGCCATTAATATCAAAACAATCGATTTCGTTGTCCTTCATAATGTTGAGCAACTTTTCTGTAATTTCTTTTTTTTTATCTTTTCTCTCTTTAATTTCTTTTTGAAACTCTTTAATCTCATTATCCATTTGGATCCAACCTTTCACGTGTTTTACGAGTTGGTCCTTTGTTTCGGATGGTGCTGATGCGGATGCCGATGCTGATGACATTTGGTTTATAATATGTTGATTATTTATTATGTTTATTAGTCGAATGTTATATATTATGATTCTTGAGATAAAAAATATAGGGTTATCTTTTTAATATATTTTTTGATTACATTATTTCATAAGAGTGTTAAATATATATATATAAAAATAATTCAAAAAAATAATTTTATATTTTTGAATTATTTTTTTTTTATTTTTTATTTTAATTTATTTTAATTTATAATGGAAATCACTGGCACATCACTGGCACATCACTGGCACATCACTGGCACAAAATTTAATAATCACCAAAATCGTCATCGGACCAATCAAAGTCATCGTAAAGGTATGATCTATGCGGGTCGGGTTGAAAGGTAAAGTCAAACGTCTTCAGATTTCGCATCTCAGCTGGACTCAGATACCATCGAATTGGAGCCAAGTTTCCGAGCGTTTTGGCATCTTTGACTCCGCAAATGCCAGTTTCTCCGCGCTGCACCCCGTAAACGTCGTAACATTTTTGACCAGTTTTCAATAGTTTCAAATACTGCGTCTCATAATTTGGAGGATAAGAATAACCGGTCGAAACATCGCCGACTTTTTTCACTTTTTCAACATCGGCGATACGATGTGTCATTTGTTTTCCGGGAAACAAGTTCGCCTTGGTTGAAAGCGCCCAAAGTGCGTTCGAAGCGGTTTTGCGCTCACGCTTTAATTCAGCTGGAGTCCACTCCGCATCGGAACATCGCGTAAGGTTCATCGCTTCAAGGTAAACCTTTTCAAAGTCGCCAACGGTTTTGCAAGCACACACTTGTTCCGAACGATTGAACAGCAATCTCAGTAAAAAGTGCAGGAATTCGTGCCTTGTTTCTTCAGAATTGTGAGGACACAAGTAGCCAAATTTGTATAGCGACGATGGCGGGGTAATAGGGAAAAATCCCATTTTTTTTTGTGATTCCGTCACTTCGGTCATGACGGGCACAGGAAACCAGTTGTTTTTTTTCTCCCACACGTCAACCCTTTGATCGTGAATCATTGAAGAGTATTCCTGATTTAAGCGCCATTGTTCATGTTCCCACCGACATTCTTCGGAAACGTCTTTGAAAATTGGTGCGAAAAGCGGATGGGTATCAGGTCGAACAACATATCGAAACAGTGGCATTCTGTTTCCCATCTCTTTGTCTTCCTTTTCCAAATCTTCAAGATATTTTTTGTGGACTTGAAAAACTTCAAGTTGTTGTTCTTTTTTTTCTTCTTTTTCTCTTTTGACTGGTTCAGAAGTAGCTGGGTTATTTGGCTTGATACTTACTTGTGTCGTTGCTGCGCGACTCCCATTTTCCCGAGATGTAGTATTGCCATTTTTCACAACGGAAGCCCAGGAGGATTTCATTAAAGAAGCGTTATTGATTCAACTAAAAATGTAAAAAATAGAAGAATAAAAATCAATTTATAAAAATATTATACAAAACGCGTTATTGTTATTTTATAAAATTGAAAAATAATCAATGTTTAATTTTTATTACAAAGGTTCAAAGGGTTCGGGTTCTTACTAAAAACAAATGGAACAAGCGGGTGATGAAATAACGATGGCATACATAAATAAACGAATTGACGACGAATGCTGTGACAAAACAGATGATAGTGGAGATGTAAGTGAAGCGGAAGCGAATAAGGTTTCGATACAATTAAACGTGACATTTAACCACACTATAGAGGGCGTCAGTTTTGATATTTTACCCAAAGAAATTTTGATAGATATGTTCAAGGATGGT
>Ga0315284_10014350_pt1 | contig 11284 bp, 5 predicted proteins | sample YL17G09_16_MG_FD_203696 | JGI IMG/M metagenome (GOLD analysis project Ga0315284, IMG submission 203696) | Sediment microbial communities from Yellowstone Lake, YNP, Wyoming, USA - YL17G09_16 | ecosystem: Environmental > Aquatic > Freshwater > Lake > Sediment | place: USA: Wyoming | collected...
CTGACCTGTCTTCCGACATTTGCACCAGGCGGCGAGCGTAATAGCAGACTTTGGAATATCGGCAGCAGGATAATGCGGGCTGTCCAGATCGAGATAACTATACTTCGTCGGTCCCCATATTCCCAGAAATTCGGCAGCTCCATACCACTTGATGCCGCTGGGAGCTGCGGAGACGTCGCCGCATACCGTGCCATTGTGGCCTTTACCCGATTCGTCGAGGACGATCGCACCGACAGTGTCATAGGAGTAGTAGATGACCAGATTCGGATCCCTGGGAATCTCAGCAGAAGCGCTATTCGCCAGACCCAGCAGAAGAACAAAAGAGACTAAATGAATCAATTTCCTACACATAATAGTCCTCCGTTCAAGAAAGTTAACATAACAAGTCTTGTGCTTTGGCTACACACCAAAGGCAGAAAACAGAGTACAGAATGTAGAATACAGAACAATCTTCAATTCTAAATGCTGACTCCGGGCTTTTGAATTCTGGTGAACTCGTTTAGGATTTGACTCTACCTCCTTCCTTCAAAAGCCCAATACAAGCTGTTGATTGCAATACAAAAACCATAACTACGAAGTACGGGCTTCGCCACTTTGACTCATACCACATTAGCCACCTTCCTGTCAAGGAAAATTCATGCAAAACGGACCTAACAACCAGCAACCAACAGGGATCCGGAGGCTCAGCAGTCTGACAGAAAGTGGTTTTCAACGCCGTAGAAGCAGGATTTGCAGAATTGGCCGAGGCCATCGGTGTGAAGGTCATGGTCCCGGCGGGACAAGAGGGCGTCGGCACAACACACGCCGGCAATAGATACGACCATTTTCTGGCCTCACCGGACTTGGCGAGCGACGGAGCCATGGCTGAGGGTGGGGGTTCGCCTTCAAGATGAAGAGGAAGCGGGTCCAGCAGCCGATCAAGGCGGCTGAGGCCGTACTCGCTACGCCGAGTATCGAGGCCAAACAGAGAAGAACAATCAGTCTTCAAAACATGAGATGCCTCCTTCCTGAAATAGAGCATTATGCGCACGTCCTGAACATCTCAGAACGATCTTCTCATTGTGACCGCGGCCGCAGTCGCATCCCGGCCTCTAAAGGCTCGCGTAGTCCTTGAACGGCCTCATCCACTCCGGCCACACAGGCGGTGCATTGGCTCTCCTTTCCTGGACCCATTGTCGGTGCCAGTGCAATTCCCACAACTCTTTCAAGCCGACCGGCCGGATCGATGCGTCCATGAAAACAGCATTAACAGACCCGTTGTGCCGGTTGATACAGAAGCTCATCATGGCGTTGGTATACCAGTCCCAGCGACACTCGCCGTCAAATGTCGGCGGGGCGTTCGTCGGCAGGGGCAGGCCATCCACCCACTGGCTATCGACGAACACAGGCACCTGATACCCGCCCTTGATGCGAATCGTCCGCCAGTTCCTGCTCGTGTGCGGCTCGCCCGTGTCGTTGGCGACCCAGGCGTTGAGTCCGAAACTCCCGTAGTCTCCTTTGATCGCGAAGCCGGGCACGGTGGGCAGAATGCCCTCCCCGTACACTCCCCAGCCGACGAAGGGCCCCGTGACGCCGTCGCTGTAGAACTTCGTGGTCGCCGGGCAGACACGCATTTTCGGCTCACGGCTGTAGTACGGGCGCATCGCGGGGACCCAGCTATGGGTCGCCTCGCTGCCCGCTTCCTCGTGGAAGTTCCCGTTGTTGTCTTCCGTGTACATGGTGAAGGTCAGGCCCATCTGCTTCAGGTTCGACTGGCACATGACGGCCCTGGCTTGTTTGCGGACCCGCTGCAGCGCCGGCAGGAGAATGGCCATTAGCAACGCGATGATGGCGATAACGACCAGCAGTTCAATGAGTGTGAAGGCGTTCATCTTACGCATAGCGTTCCCTTCTCACGCGACCGGCATCGCCGGGCATCCTCGATGCGGCGGTCATGATCCCAACTGCGTTGCGATGGCCTTCGATGTCGGCCACACACCTTGTTTCATCTATCTTGTCCCAACTTCATTCCTGCAGGGCATTGCACCTGATTCTACCACATCCGGGCTATGCAACTCAAGAACCGCCTTCGCCCTGTGCCGTTGTAGAGAGCGCGACACGGCAATTCCTCACTATTTGGCCGGGCTTCGTCAGTACAGGGTTGTCTTGCCACAGACGGGTTTCACCTCGCTCTGGAGCAAATCGAAGATGATGATTTCGTTCTTCCCGCGCCGAAGCCATGGGGCGGGACAGTAGAGCCGCCTCTGAGGTCCAATCTCCCAGTAGCGTCCCAGATTGTGCCCGTTGATCCAGACGATGCCCTTTTGGTAATTTGTCACGTCGATGTACGTATCCGCCGCCGTACCGAGGTCGAACGCTCCCCTGAAGAATACGCCTCTTCTCGCGGCATCCACGGGGGCCTGCTTGAGGTCCTGGACGTACTTGCTGTCCAATGGGAGCCTGTATACTTCCCAGTTCATCAGCGTCATTCCATTGAGAGTGACGCGGTCCGTGATCCCTTTCCTGTCGATCATGTACTGAGCAAAGTTGATTCTTCCCATCCCTTCGACCAGGATTTCCAGAACCGGGTACTGGGCGTCGCTCTTGGGCAGTTCTATCGTGCTCTGTCCCTCGCGTCGATCCAGCTTGCCGACGTACGTGCCGTTCAGGAAGATTGTGGCGTAATCGTGCAATTCCGTGATGGTCAGTTTCCCGCTCTTATGGCCGACCAGCTTCGTCCCGTAGAGCATGAAGCCATAATCCTGGCCGTAGGCATCAAAAGGTCGCGGTTGCACGGAGGCAATGGCCGCCGGCAGGTTGCTCCACACGGAGGTGAACGCTTCCATGGCAACATCCGGGATTTCCATGCATGGAATGGGATCCGGTATATCCGGCAGCGCGCCAACGTACTTCGAGATCAGTGCTCTGAGGGCCAGGTACTTCTGGGTGGGTCGTCCCTGCTCGTTGATGGGAGCATCGTAGTCGTAGCTCGTGACATCGGGCTCATAGCCCTTGCCGCCGGAATTCGCCCCTGCGGTGAAGCCGAAGTTCGTGCCGCCGTGAATCACGTAGAAGTTGAATGACTCCTTGTGCTCCAGCAAGAACGTGACCTCGCGGGCAAGCCCGTCCGCGTTCGGCCTGGCCCATGGCTCACCCCAGTGCGTGAGCCAGCCGGGATATGTCTCGCTGCTGAACGCCGGAACCTTGGGATTTCTCAACGCCGCCTGCGCAAAGGCGTTCTCATTGGAACCTGAATCCAGGCCGATAGCCGCACCATCGATATTGCCCGCCTCCAGCATGTAAGGCGTTGGACCGTCGGCTGTGAAGAAGGGCCCATCGACTCCGTTCTCCTTCCACAGCCTTCTCAACTCCTCCAGATAGTTCTTGTCATTTCCGAAACTGCCGTACTCGTTTTCGATCTGCAGCATCAAGATGGGCCCACCATTAGCCGCCAGCAGAGGCCTGATCCGGGACGCCAGTTGCTTTAGGTATCCAGCGACAGCAGCCATGTACCGTGCGTCCATGCAGCGGACCTTGATATCGGGCGTACGCAGGAGGTAGGGCGGCAGTCCTCCGAATTCCCACTCGGCACAGACATAAGGGCCCGGCCGCAGCAGTGCCCACATATTCTCCTGCTGGACAAGCCTGAAAAACTGTGCGAGGTCATGGTTGCCCGTTTCGAAATCGAACACGCCCGGCTCGCTCTCGTGGTAGTTCCAGAAGACGTAGCCGGCAATGGTATTGCACCCCATCGCCTTCGCCATCTGGATGCGATGTCTCCAGTATTCCCTGGGGATGCGGGCGGGATGCATTTCTCCACTGATGATCTGAATCGGCTTGCCGTCGAGCAGGAAGTCCTTATCACCCAACGTGAAGAGATGCCGACCATCATTTGGGAACGCTGCGGCAGCAGCCACGACAGATAGCAGGATGCTTGTCAAAGCATGCGGCAGGTCTACTCTCATGTCATCCTCCTGAAGAGATGTTGTCCCGGGTCAGGACGCCATGCCAGAGGTACCGGGTTGGGTCGGGCCGAGAGCTGAGGTGCAGCGTCAATGTGCGGCCTTGCGCAGTGACATCGACGTTCGGGCTCCCATCCATTCGCAGTGTCGCCTGGCCGGTCATAGGCTCAGGCAACTCGACGGCCACGTCCCGGTCGCCTCTCGAATAGATCCAGAGCTCCGCCCTCGCGGCGTCGCCTTCCGCGACGAAACTCATGCCTTCGTCACCCATATCCATGCCACCCACGGATTTCAAGTTCGCCGCGATGACCCCCGGTGCTATGGCCCTGAAGCCGTGGGAGGCGAGTTCGTACCCTCCGGAGAGCATCGCCCGGCCGTTGAGATTCGCCACCACCTCAACCGGCCCGTAGGTGGCCTGCAGGATGCCGTCGTCCTCAATCGTGGGATTTGCGCCACGATCGTGGGCAAAGGCTCGCACCGGCTCGGCCACAAATCGTGCGCAGAGGGACTTCTGCAACCGGTCCAGCCAGAGGAGCCACTGGCGGGAGCTTGCCCGGTCCAGGGAGGATGCACTGATGCGACAGCTCATGCCATAGCCCAACCCCAGCGTCCAGGCCAGCACTTCGTCATTCGTGACGAACTGCCCGAGATCGTGGTGCGCCATGGCCGTCTTATCATGCGCGATGTACTGGGCGAGCGGGAATATCTCCCAGGTCCGCGGCGCAAAACGCTCTTTGAGGAACGTGCGCCAGGTTGGGGCGTTCTTCGTGGGAACAATCGACCAGGTCATGCCGCACAGTTGCGACTCGTAATTGACGATGCGGTCCCACCCGTTTTCCGTGGAGAGCGGCTTCTTGCCGCTGTCTTCAGCGACCATCGAAACCAACCCTTCGCTGTAGGCGAACGGCGTGGGAGACGCGGGATTCATATCGTACTGCCAGTCCCGGGCCCCGCACTGATCCTGCAACAGCACGTCGATGGGATAGTCCTCCGTGAATTGCCGCACGGTCAGTCGGTTGGCGGCTTGCACCGCCGGGTGCCAGTGGCAGACGGTGTAGCCGTCGTTGGTTCCGTACAGCTCGTAAGACAGAGAGCCGTCAAGACGCCGCAACAGCGGGGCCTCGCCCTCGCGCAGGAACGTCGGCCCACGCGGATGATCGCACCACCAGGTCGGGTTGGTGTAGGGCATGACCAGGTGCCCCAACTCGCGACACCGCGAGAGGAAGGACCGGAACTCGGCGGGCGTGCCAAAAATTGAATTCGGAGGCAGATGGTCCGGATACTCCTTATCGAAGCCGCCCTTGAGATAACGAGTGAAATGAATCAGCGCTGGAGCGGGCAGTTGGTCCAGGTGCGTAAGTATCTCATTGCACGTGCCATCGAAGAAGACCAGTACCGACTGTTTGAACGCCGCCAGGGTAGCCGATGACATCTTGGATTCGAGGGAGCGGGTGATCTGGTTCGCCCGGCAATAGGCGTTCAAGTCGTCCGCCGCCGGGCTGCCCAGGACCAGACGCACCACGGGCGATTGCCACTGGCTGCCTTGGCCGACGTACGTCCCGAACGCTCGTTCGCAGTAGCCGCCGCGCTCGTCGCCGCCCCAGGCGAGCCTGCCCGGAACGAAGATGGCCGCGGGATTGCCGGCCCCGTCCCAGGGTTTCCACTGCATCGGCTGGACCCCATAGAGGGAAGCCGAGCCGGCGGACGCATCGAGATGAAGGAAGTCCGCGAAGGCAGGCGGGTATGGAGTCGCGTAGCTGTAGTACAAGGTGGGCCGCAGCTCGGAGTAGAACGAATAGCCGCCGACCTCGAACCAGTTGCCGCCGGCTTTCACGTATTGCCCGACCGCGGCCACCGTCCCAGCCATGCCCGTCTCTTCGAGCACCGGCGCATATTCCCCGTAGGGATTGAGGACTGCGAGGAAGTCACTACCCGCCAGCGCATCGAGCATGGCGCGGGTGCTGCGCAGCTCGACGACCTGGAGTCCGGCTGCTTGGATGGCGCGTGAAGCTCCGAGCCGGTCGCGCCAATCGGTCACCGGGACGACGGTCCAACCGCCCGTTCGAGGCCCGTGCTCCAGCGACACCAGCCCGATCTTCAACCGCCCTGACTGGGAAGTGGCCGCGAGGTGTTCGATGGCGGCGGCGACCAGGTCGATGGCCAGTTGTGCCTGGTCGGTCCCGACCCGGCCTCCGATCCGGAAAAGAGAGCCTCGTCTGCTCAAGGGAGCGCCGTAGAAATACGGCCCGTTTGGAGAATCGACGAGCACCAGCGCCGCCTGGTCCCGTGGCGGCGGGCGATTGACGATTGCGAGCTTGCCATCCCACTTGCCGGCCAGGTCGGCGCCCAGCCATGTGCGGCCGTTCGCCGTGATGCTGACGGGCACAGGTGGGTCGTTGTCCGCCCGCATTACCGCCCCGGTCCCGAAAAGGCTGATGTAGCCGCTCGGCCCTGCAACCTGGGTCCGCCAGCCGGCCGGGTGGTCGGCGGGTTGACGTTCGAAGAACGCCGGCCGGAATGCCGCTCCTACCGATTCATTCGCATTCAGCGGGCAGATCAGCCGCTCCATCTGGCCCGGGGCAAAACGCAGGCGAGAGGGAAGGGCAAACTCAAGCACGGTCTTGTTCGCCGGCTCCACCCGCGCTGTGAAGTCCAGGCCATCCGTGCGCCCCGCGACAGTGACAGTCACCGCAATGTCAGGGCTGGTGTAGCTCAGATGCAAAGTCCCGTCAGCAGTATCTGTCGACCAGCGGAACAGTCGTGTCACCGAGTCGGCGGCAAAATCCGTCGCATTGGCGTCGCCTCCCTCTTTATATGTCGCTCTCCATAAGCCCTCCTCGCCGCTTTGAAGGATGCTGCCGCTCTTGCCACGCATTGTGACCGAGCGCATGGACCCATTGACATCGTTGAATGCAACGGCAAAGGTCTCGCTGGAGAACACGATCTCGCCCCCGCGATGCTCAATCGTAGCAGCAAAGGATGACGTGCCTCCCAGGAGCAGGAGGACGATTGCCACAACTTTCATCTTCCGGCACGTCTTTCGTTCCAGTTTTGCGTTCATGTCCTGATTGTAGCCTCGGCGGGAGGCAATATCAATCTACGGCAAGGCCGCGAAGTGGCGATCATGGGCTTGAAATCCCGCCTCGTTTGTTGCAGAATAGGTTCGTCGAAGACCAGGACAGTAGGGGAGTCATCACGACGGATGTCACTCGCATCTTGAACGCCATTGAACGGGGGGACGCGAGAGCTACGGACGAACTCCTGCCGCTGGTCTATGAGGAACTACGTCTCCTCGCTGCCCAAAAGCTATCGCATGAACCTCCCGGTCAGACCCTTCAGGCGACTGCCCTGGTGCACGAGGCGTACCTCCGGCTGGTGGGGGAGGATCGCCAGAGTTGGGACGGCCGGGGCCATTTCTTCGCGGCGGCGGCCGAAGCCATGCGGCGGATTCTGGTGGATAGTGCACGCCGCAAGAAAACGCAGCGAAAGGGAGGCGACCGAGAGAGGGTGGACCTGGCGGCATCGGAGGCGGCGGCGGCGGAGGAACTGCGCTGCGACGATCTGCTCGCCCTGGACCAGGCCATCGAAAGGCTCTCGCGGAAGGACGAGATGAAAGCGAACGTCGTGAAGCTCCGCTATTTCGCCGGCCTGACCATCGAGCAGACGGCTTGTAGCCTGGGCATCTCGCCGGCGACCGCCAAACGCTACTGGATGTACGCTCGGGCGTGGCTGATCCGCGAAATGGGCGGTCCCGAATAGCTCCGGTCCCGCCCGATTTACCCCGATTTTCTCTTTTTTCGAAAAAAAAATGAGCCAATCCGGCTCGAAATCTCGCGTTGTATGTGCAGGGCGAATAGCCCGGGAGAATAACTGTGCAAGACAAAAACGAAGAGGCCATTTTTGATGCCGCGATGGAGTTGGACGACCCCGCCGAGCGGGCCCAGTTTGTGGCGCATGCCTGCAGCGGCGACCGCAAGCTGCTCGCCGACGTAGAGGCGTTGCTCCGCTCGCACGATGCTCGAAGCCTCTTGGATGTCCCGGCGGTGGACGCAGGGGGCATTGCGGACCCGAGCTCTCTGACAGAGGGTCCCGGCACGACCATCGACCGCTACAAGCTGCTGGAAAAGATCGGCGAAGGGGGCATGGCGGTGGTCTATATGGCCGAGCAGGAGCAGCCCATCCGCCGCAAGGTCGCCCTCAAGATCATCAAGCTGGGCATGGACACCCGCCAAGTCATCGCCCGCTTCGAGGCCGAGCGGCAGGCCCTGGCCCTGATGGACCATCCCAGTATCGCCAAGGTCCTGGATGCCGGGGCCACGGAGACCGGCCGGCCTTACTTTGTCATGGAGCTGGTCACAGGGGTCTCGATCACCGAATACTGCGATAAGAACAACCTGAGCACCAAAGACCGATTGGCTTTGTTTGTTCAAGTCTGCCAGGCCGTCCAGCACGCCCACCAAAAGGGCATTATCCACCGCGATATCAAGCCCTCCAACGTCATGGTCACGCACCATGACGGCAAACCTGTGCCCAAGGTGATCGACTTCGGCATCGCCAAGGCCACGAACCAGCGACTGACGGAAAAGACGCTCTTTACCCGCTACGCTCACATCATCGGCACCCCCGCCTACATGAGCCCCGAACAGGCGGAACTGAGTGATCTGGACATTGACGCCCGCTCGGACATCTACTCGCTTGGTGTATTGCTCTATGAATTGCTGACCGGCACGACGCCCTTTAGCGAGGAGGAGCTTCGCAACGCCGGCTATGTTGAGATGCAGCGTATCATCCGCGAGCAGGAGCCCGCCAAGCCATCCACCAAGCTCAGTACCCTCGGCGAAACCCTGACCGATATAGCGAAGCACCGCAATGCCACGCCGGATGTGCTCACGAAAGCGATTCGCGGCGACTTGGACTGGATCGTGATGAAGGCGATGGAGAAGGACCGGACGCATCGCTATGAGACGGCCAACAGTCTGATGCAGGATCTGGAGCGTCATTTGAACAACGAGCCGGTGCTGGCCCGCTCACCCAGCACAGCGTATCGCTTCCAGAAGCTGGTCCGGCGGAACAAGGGAGTCTTTGCCGCCGTCACCGTCGTGGCATCAGTGCTGGTGCTTGGCGCACTCGTGAGCAGTTGGCTGGCCGTTCGTGCCACGCAGGCGAAGCGTGCAGAAAACAGCCTGCGTGTGCAGGCCGAAGCCAGGGAACTGGCTATGCGTCAACTCACCTACGCCTCCGACATGAGTCTCGCGCAACAGGCGCTGGCGATGAATGACTTGGGCCACGCCCGGCGACTGCTGGAGGCCCATCGACCCACTCACGGCCAGCTCGATCTCCGCGGTTGGGAATGGCGTTACCTGTGGCAGGAGTGTCAAAGCGATGCCTGCAGCGAACTCTGGCGCTACCCGAACTCTGCCTACTCAGTGGCATACTCGCCTGACGGTAAAATGCTCGCTGTGGCCGGGATCATCCGTGGGTTTGTCGAGATTTGGGATGTAGCGGACCGTAGGCGAATCAAGACCCTTGATCCGAATGAGGGCCGCCTCGTGGCGTTCTCGCCGCGCGGCGATTGGCTGGCGACCGATGCCAGCGAAAAGCAGATCCGCCTCTGGCGAACCGGCACCTGGGAACTCGCGGCCCCACTTACTCTTGCTGGCTCCGCCCTGGTCCTCAAATTCTCGCCTGACGGGACGCGCCTTGCTAGCCTGGGCACGCCGGATGAAGTCACCGTCTGGGAGGTTGACCAATGGACCACAGTCCGTCAAATCCGTGGTGCAAGGCACGTGGGTTCGTATATCGGCGCGATAGACTTTTCCCCGGACAGCCGGGCCCTGGCCATCGGGGACGCCGATCGTCGTCTGCGAGTGGTGAACGTCGCCAGCGGCGCTACCGAGGTCAACGTCCCCCAGGCCCACTCGGAAGGCATAATCGCTGTGGCCTGGTCACCAACCGGTTCGATCATTGCCAGTGGCAGCGGCTATGCAGGGGGGCCGATCCGATTGTGGGACGCAGCCTCCGGGAGACTGCTCGGAGAGCTGCCCGGGCACACCTCGTGGATCTGTGAATTGATCTTCGCTGCGGATGGGCAGCGGCTGTATTCTGCCAGCGCGGACCAGACCATCCGGATCTGGGATGTAGGCGAGCGCCGATGTCTGGCCACACTGCGTGGCAGCCGCGATGAAGTCCAGGGACTGGCGCTTTCGCCGGACGGCACCACGTTGGCGAGCGCGAGCAAGGACGGCGTCGTCGCCTTCTGGAGCACAGTCCTCCACCCGGACGAGGAGATGCCCAAGGTGATCCCGTTGGGTGGGCTGGTCTGGCCGGTCTTCGCTCCGGACAGCCGGGTATTGGCGATGCCGATCAAGGGGACTGTCAGGCTGTTTGATCCGGCAACGGCAAGAGAAATCGAGCAGATCCCCGCACTGGGTACCGACGTGGACAACGTCATCTATTCCCCCGACGGGACCCTGTTGGTCAGTGGAAGTACGAGTGGCACGCTCCGTATGTGGTCCTGTGCCGAGCGCCGCTTGGTGCGCCAGTTGGGTGACCCCAATACTCCGATTCACCCGATCGCGTTCCGAGCAGACGGCGGGCGGCTCGCCTCTTCCACCAAAGGGAGGCTCGTCTGGTGGGACACCCGTACGTGGCAGCCCGTCCAGACCCTTGTGGCGAAGATGGAATTTGTCCCGATTGCAGGAACCATCTCCCCTGATGGTCGGCGTGCGGTCGCGGGCACCACGACAGGTTCAGTGTACTGGCTGAGTGCCGAGACCGGAGACCTCCTGGCCGTGAGGACTGATGTGCACCGGCATCCCGTGGCCGGTCTCGCCTTCTCGGCGGACGGCACGCGGGCCGCCAGTGTCGCCCAAGATGGCACGGTGGCGCTGTGGGACCCGTCCTCACTCCGGTTGATTGTCTCTTTCAAAGGTCACATGCAGGGAGCCCACGGAGTGACGTTCTCACCGGATGGCCGGCGGTTGGCTACTGGTGGCGGGGGCCGTGAGGCTGTCAAGCTCTGGGACATGGCAACTTACCGCGACCTTATGACACTCTCGGGACAGGGCTCCGTCTTCTCATTTGTGGCCTTCTCCCCAGATGGAAAATCGCTGATTGCGTGCAATAGGGAAGGCCACTTCCACCTCTGGCGCGCCCCGTCGTGGGAGGAGATCGAGGCCGCAGAAAGGCAGAAAGGCTCATGAGCCAGAACGATGACGAGATTGAGCCAGGGGCCGAGGATTCCGCTCGGACTTTGGATGCTGGGCTGCTAAGTCTCCCCGGCGAGGATGGCTTCGGCATCGTCCATCTGGCCCAGCAGCAGCATCCACGCTGGGTCCTGCGCA
>Ga0315284_10014351_pt1 | contig 11282 bp, 7 predicted proteins | sample YL17G09_16_MG_FD_203696 | JGI IMG/M metagenome (GOLD analysis project Ga0315284, IMG submission 203696) | Sediment microbial communities from Yellowstone Lake, YNP, Wyoming, USA - YL17G09_16 | ecosystem: Environmental > Aquatic > Freshwater > Lake > Sediment | place: USA: Wyoming | collected...
TCGTTGTACCCGGCAGCGCCCCAGTAAACCTTCGCCGTGTTGTCATAGTACGTGTAGTCGTTCGGGGTCATGGAATGGAGGGGGAAGAAGCGGCGGACGTAGGTCCCCCGGACGTCGATGAAAGTGTTCTGATCGAGGACGATGTTGAACTGGTGGGTCGTCGTGTAGGTGTTCTCGTGGTCCCAGATCCTGACGTACTCGTAGGAGGCGTCCACCCCGAGCGAGTTCTGGTAGACCGGCTCATAGATGTGGTTGTAGTGGAGCATGCCCATGTAGCGGATGTTCTTGGTGATCTGGAAGGTCAGCTTGCCGAAGCCCAGCCATTCCTGGTGCTCCACATCGTAGTGTTTGAGCTTGGTGGGATCGGTGAAGCCCGCAGTGGCCATCCGCATCTCCGGCGTATTCGGATTGGCCTGCAGCGAGACCTGACGGCGGCCGTTGAGGAAGAACCAGAGGCGGTCCTTGATGATGGGGCCGCCGAGGTTCAAAGAGAAGTCCTTGTAGTCTAAGAATTTTTCAGGCGGATTGACGTTCAGCGCCCTGATCTGTTCAGGCGCAATGAGGTTCTCGCCCAGGCTTTTCTGGGTGTAATAGAAGACCCCGCCGCCCGAGAGCTTATTGCCGCCGCTCTTGGTGACGATATTGATATAGGTCGAATCGGTCTGGCCGACCTCGGCGGGATGGGCGCCCATCTCGAACTCGATCTCGTCATAGACGTCGACGTTGATGTTGGCCATGGAGTAGTTCACGGCCGGGTCGTTCATGGGCACGCCGTCCAGGGCATAAAGCTGGCTGCGCAGCGTTCCGCCCAGGATGGACGACATCCGTCGGTAATCGATGCCTTCGGCGACCGAGCCGGGGATCGAGTTCTGGATGTCGTAAAGGTCGCGGTTCATGGGGATGCTGGCCAGGAACTGGGCGGTGAAGTTGACGTTCATCTTCGACGCTTTGATGTCCACGACTGGCGTCTGGGCGACGACCGTCACTTCCTCGGCGACCGTGGCGACTTCGAGCTCGACGGTCACTTCGGTCGTTTTCCCGACGCCGACCAATATGCCCGTGAGGATCTTGGTCTTGAAGTTGGGCATCTCGGTCCGGACCTGGTATTCGCCGGGAAGGAGCGTCGGGAAACGGAAAGCCCCGGTCTCCGGCGTGACGTAGTCTTTCTTGCCCATCATCGCCGGGCCGCTGATGGAGACCGTGGCCCCGGGCAGCGGGATCTTATCCTTATCGACGACCTGGCCGTGAAGCGAGCCGGTTTGCCGCTGGGCGTAACCCAGAGACGTCAGGGCCAAAGCCAAACCGAAGATAAGAACGACGTGGAAGATTTTTTTATTCATGCGTCCTCCTTTGGAAGATCGTATAATCCGGATAATTTTGGTATATACTATCGGGGAAGAGGAAATCAAGCGCTTTTTTATAAAGCCTTTTCGCTGGCGCTCAGATTTTCCCGGCCCCAGGCCGCGGCGCCGATCAGCCCCGCGTCGTTGCCCAGCGAGGCCCGTTCGATTTCGCAGCAGGCGAACGTGGCCGGATAAGACCTTTTCCGGGCCTCTTCGACGGCCGGACTGAGCAGGAATTCGCCCGTGGTCATGACCCCGCCCCCCAGCAGGATCTTTTCCGGGTTGAGCAGATTGATGAGCATTCCCAGCCCGATCCCTAAGTAGTATCCGGCCCGGGCAAAGGCCTCCCGGGCGGCCGGCTCTCCTTCCTTAGCCCGGTAATAGATGTCCTCGGTCGTGACGGGCGCTCCGCCCCCGGCCAGGGCCTGATATTTGCGGACGATAGCCGGGGCCGAGGCTTCGGTCTCGAGACAGCCGCGGATCCCGCATTTGCAGAGCTCGCCTGACGGATTGACGACGACATGCCCGATCTCCGCGGCGTAGCCGCAGCTTCCCTGCCACAGTTTGTCGCCGAGGACGATCCCCCCTCCGACGCCCGTTCCGATGGTCAGAAAGACCAGGCTCGAGACGCCCCGGCCGGCTCCGTATTTCCATTCGCCGAAGGCGGCCACGTTAGCGTCGTTTTCCACCAGGAACGGCACATCGAGATGTTCGGCGATGGCCGGGTAGAGATCGAAATTATCCAGATCGGCGTAGTTCGGCGATTGGAGAATCTTCTTTTTCTTGAGATTGTAAATGCCCGGGATGCCGAAGCCGGCGGCGGCGATCCGTCCGGGAGCTCTTTTTTTCAGGTCCTCCCATTGGCTCCCGATCAGGGTCATGAGCTCCCGGATCGTCGGCGGTGTGGGCGTCTTGCCCTTGAAGAGGACCGTCCCGGCGTCGTCGACGAGCCCGTATTTGATCTGGGTGCCTCCGAGATCGAAACCGGCCGACACGGACATGGTCATCCCGCTTTCCGGCCGATGGCGGCGTAGTTAGCCGGCGCGTAGAGCAGATCGTTCAGGCGGTCGATGTCCCGGTTGAGGAGGCTCGCCGTATCGTCCGCGGCGGGCAGAGTCCGCAGCCGTTCTTCGCCGAGCTCCGCGGAAAATTTGATCTCGACGCCGTCGAAGCCCGAGGATTCGAGGAGGAACTTGAGGGCCTGGGGATGGACGGGCCGCTGGTGGGTCAGGTCGAGGAAATAGATGTGGACCAGGGCGAAGACCGAGGTGGGGTTGACGGTCTCGAGAAGGATGGTGCCGCCTGGCGCCGTCTTGGCATAGCTGAGCTCTACCATCTTTTTTAGATAAGCCGGCGACAGGTGCTCGATGACCTGGGAGGAGAAGATGCCGTCGAGCGATCCATCGGGCCAATCCGAGAGAACCTCCAAGAGGTCGCCTTTCACCCCGTTCAGGCCTTTCTCCAGGCAGAGGTCGACCATCTGGGCGTTGCCGTCCACGCCGAATCCCTCGAAGCCGTTCTTCTTGAGGAGATCGAGGAATTCGCCGCGGCCGCAGCCGAGGTCGAGGACTTTTCCGCCGGGGCGAAAGTGAACGAGGTGAGGGGCCTGCTGGCGTTTGATGTCGTCCTCGGAGCCGCGGAAGCGGTTCTCGAAGCCGGTGTACAGGCCGTCCTCGAGAGGGCCGGTGATCTCCTTGACCTCTGCGGAGGAGGGCAGTTTCTTGTCTTCGAGGACGGCTAAAAGGCGGTCCAGCTGGTCTCTCAGAAGGACGAATTTCTTGATCAGGAGGCTGGCGTCGTCATAGCTCGCGGCGAGCTTGTCCACCCGCCATTCCATGCTTTTGAAGATCATCCCGACGTGGTTGCTGGCCAGCGCGTCCCATTCCTTGTCCTTGGCGTCGGTCAAGGCGTTCTGGAGTTCTAGAATACCGGCCATGGCCGCGGCGAGTGAGGAGATATCGAGCGCCGGCGCCCGCTCGTTAAGGTCGTGGATCTTTTTGGAAAATTCCTGTTCGAGGTCTCGCCGGCGCTGGGCGAGCGTCTCGATCGTCCGTTTCATCGGTCCTATGCGGAGGGGTGGGTCTTGTGGTTGTCGGGCGGGGCGGTCTCTTTGTCCTTGTCCTTATCCTTGTCTTTGCCGCCGATGGAGCTCTTGAAATTCTTGATCCCTTCGCCCAGAGACTTGCCGAGATCGGGGAGTTTGCGGGCGCCGAAAATGATAATGATGATCAAGAGAATGATCAGCAGTTCCGGAAGTCCGAGCGGTCCGAGTCGCATCTCTTCCTCCTTCGCGGGCATCCTGTCGGGCAGGTTTTAGGCTCTGAGGCAAGTTCAAAGTACCTCTTTCTCCCATAAATGTCAATCCGACGAACGCTCTCCTCGTCGCGGGTCCTGCAGACAAGATCGGAAACGGCTTCGCTCCCGACTCGGGTTCTTAACGCCGTTTCCTCCCCGTCCTTCTCGGCGGCGAAATCATTGTTTGACGAGACGACAGGGTGGCCCCCGGCCCCCTGGGGAACCAGTCGTCACGTATCAATTCGCGGGACTATGCTCCTTGGAAGGAAGGCAGGGAGCGTAGCGACCGTTGGAAGGAAACCCGCTCAAAGGGTTTCCTTCCAAGAGTGACCCGGCGGTTCCCCCCTCGGCTTAGCCGAGGGGACCCCCCTCCGCCCCTGCAGCGAAGACGCGTACCTGATTCGGGGCCCCTCCTGGCTACAGGAGGGGAAGGGGAGGTGATATCAATAAGAAGAGGTGTTATCGCGTCTTCGGAATAGAATCAATCTTCCAATCAAGCTGGGCGAGCGAAGAAACGGGCGAACGCTCTAATTACGGGTGGCACCGATCGGGCGCCCCAGCGTTCGAAGCGGATGGGACCCCCCGAAGGTGGGTGAGAAGCGAGGACCAATCATGCACACCTTTAAAAATGCATGGTTTCAAGCTCCATGGAAAGGAGGCAGAGAGCGAAGCGAGAGTTGGAGGGAAACCCATTCTAAGGGTTTCTCTCCAATGGTTTCTGACAGGACCCGCGACAAGGAGAGTGTTCGCCCGCATCGAGAGAGCTAGTTCGATTCCGGATCTTCTCCTAAGCGCTGCGGCACTCGAGGATTTGACTTAGGCGAGGACCGGTGATATATCTGATTTTTTTCTCGAGGAGGACTTCGATGATCTCGCGCCGCCACTTCCTGAAGATCGGAGGCCTGACCGCCTCCCTGTCCGGCTTCGCCCGCGACCTTTTCTCTCAATCGAATCCCGCTTCGACCCAAGCGGCCCTCGAGAACTTGGCCGCGGGGGTGAAGCCCTTGGGCCCCGAGGATTACGAAGCCCGTCTCGAACGGGCCCGGAAGCTGATGGCCGATCACAAGATCGACGGGCTGTTTCTGCCGGGCGGAACGGACCTCGCCTATTTCACGACCGTCGGCTGGGGGACGAGCGAGCGGACCTTCGGCGCGCTCCTCAATCGCCAGGGGGGGACCGTCTGGGTTTGCCCGGCCTTCGAAAAAGAGAGGGCCAAGGAGCTCATCCTCGAGGGACAGGAGATCCGGGTGTGGGAAGAGCATGAGAGCCCGTACAAGCTCATCGGCGGCATCATGAGCGATCTGGGTGCCCGGACCGGCCGGCTGGGCATCGGTCCGTCTACGGCCGCCTTTATCTTTTACGGCATCCGGCGGGACGCGCCGGCATTCGACCTCGTCAACGGGGCGGTCATCACCGAAAGCTGTCGCGGGACGAAGACTCCCAAAGAGATCGGTTATATGGACCTGGCCAACAAGATCACCAAGCTGGCTTACCGCGAAGGTTTCAAGTCGGTTCGCGAAGGCATGACCCCGCGGGATCTCTCGGCGGCTATCGCCGCCGCGTCGGCGAAACTGGGGGCCAACGTCGGCGGAGGACCCCAATTTGGTCCGAGCACGGCCTTTCCCCACGGCTCCCGCGCGCCGCGCACGCTCAAATCCGGCGAGGTCATCATGATCGACGGCGGCTGCCGCGTCCAGGGCTACAGTGCGGACGTCACCCGGACGATCGTCTTCGGCAAGCCGAGCGACAAGATGGTGAAGGTCTGGGACATCGTCCGCAAGGCCCAGGCGGAGGCGCTCAAAGCCGCCCGTCCCGGCGCGACCTGCGAATCCGTCGATGCGGCGGCGCGCAAGGTCGTCGAGGACGCCGGCTACGGTCCGGGATATAAATATTTTGCGCATCGCGTCGGCCACGGCATCGGCATGGACGGCCATGAATACCCTTATCTGGTGAAGGGCAACACGCTCAAGCTCGAACCGGGAATGACCTTCAGCAACGAGCCGGGGATCTACATCTACGGCGAGTTCGGCGTCCGGACCGAGGACTGCCTGGTCGTCACCGAGAGCGGAGCGCGTCATCTGGGCGGCATGGAGGCCGTCTCGATCGAACAGCCGTTTGCTGCAACATAACAAAATGTCATTGCGAGGAGCGAAGCGACGTGGCAATCCGACCCAACGGATCGTCCTGAGCGAAGCGAAGGATCTCGTCCAACCTCGGACTCGCTAGATGAGATCCCTCGAAAGACTCGGGATGACTCTTCGAGCCGGATCGCCACACTCCCTTCAGTTGATGGGGACATGTTCCGAATTCTCCGGAATTCGGTACGTGTCCCCGTTTTGAAAAGAATGTTATGGAGAGGAGCGAAGCAAGTCCGGTGTATCAGCAATGACTTTGCAATGTTGTCATTCCGGACTTGATCCGGAATCCAGCTTAAAAAGGCCTGGATTCCCACCTACGTGGGAACGACGTCTGGATTCCCGCTTTCGCGGGAATGACAGTTCCAGGATTATTGTAAAGCCGTTATTGAGACGCGATACTAGGTGGCGATCATAATCCTCCCAGTCCCCCCTTTAGAAAAGGGGGGTAAGGGGGGATTTGCTACGCTCCCTTCGGTCGCTCGCGATGACAGATCCTAATTTGAATATTGGAGGAAAGTGAAATGACCAAACGAAGAGTTCTCATCCTGATCGCGGCGCTGGCCGTCGTTGCCGTCGTCGTCGTGGCCCAATACACGCCCTGGCTGTATTGGACGTTCCTGCCCAAGGAACAGATCGACGAGATCGTCGGCGAGGCGTCCGGCGAGACGGCTTTGAACACGATCATCGACATCAACGGCTACAACCGCGACCGGCAGTCGGACGAGTATGCCGGCCTGTTCCAGGAGACGCAGGTCATCCTGAAGAAGCTCAAGCAGTACGGCATCTCGGCCGAGCTCGTGGAGTTCCCCGCGGCCAACGAGCTCTGGGATGCCGTCAAGGGCGAGCTCTGGGAGATGAAACCCAGGCACCAGAAGCTGGCTTCGATGCGGGACATGGTCCCCATGCTCGCCTCCGGCAGCCAGCCGACCGACGTGACGGCCGAGCTGGTCTGGGTCGGCCGCGGCACGCCGGCCGAGATCGACGCGGCCAAGGTCGAAGGCAAGATCGCCGTCACCGAAGGGTCCCTGGCCCAGGTCCATAACTACGCCTGCAACCAGAAAGGCGCCCTGGGCGTCATCGGCGTCGCCATGTCCCGCCCCTATTTCGATCCGCTCCAAATGACGTGGGCCGGCATCGGCGGCATGCGCGGCGGCGGGGGCGGCCAGCGCGGTGCCGCTCCGGGTCAGCCGCCGGCCCAGCCGGCCCAACCCCCCCAGCCGCCGGCTCAGCCCCAGCCCAAGCCCAAGTTCGGCTTCCAGCTGCCGGTGCGCGAAGGCGATTTCCTGAAGCAGCGCTTGATGGCCAACGAGAAGATCACCGTCCACGCCGTGGTCGAGTCCAAGCAGGAAAAATACAACAACGAGAACATCGTCGCCGTCATCCCGGGCACGGATCCCAACGCCGGTGAGATCATCTTCTCGGCCCACCTCTTCGAGGGCTTCACCAAGTTCGGGGCCAACGATAATACCTCGGGCAGCGCCACGATCCTGGAGGTCGCCCGCCTCCTGAACACGTGCTTCCAGGAGGGCCGCCTGCCGAAGCCGAAACGGACCATCCGCTTCCTGTGGGGCCCCGAGATCGGCGGGACCGGCATGTGGGTCAGGGCCAACAAGACGATCATGGACAAAACGCTCTGCAACATCAACATGGACATGGTCGGCGAATGGCTGAGCAAGAACCAGGCCTTCATGTGCTTGATGCGGACGACCTTCGGCAACGCCCACTACATCAACGACGTCATGGAGAACTATTACCGCTACGTCGGCGAGGGCAACCGCGAGCGTATCCAGAACCGCGGCGACGCGTACAAGGTCCCGCTCCGTATCGTCGCGCCCTTCGGCGCGGACGAGCCGTTCTGGTATTCGATCGAAACCCACTACGGCGCCTCCGACCATGAGGTCTTCAACGACTGGGGCGTCCGCGTGCCCGGGGTCATGATGATCGCCTGGCCGGACCGCTGGTATCACACCTCCGGCGACCTCCCCGATAAATCCGACGCCACCCAGTTGAAGCGTGCGGCGGCCATCGGCGCGGCCGGCGCCTACACCGTGGCCACCGCCGACGACAACATGGCCGTCAAGATCGCCGGCGAGATCACCAGCAACGCCGCCCGCCGGCTCGGCCATTATCTCGTCGTCGGCCTGGAAGCCCTCAACAGGGCTACGGACAAAAACTTGCTCGACGCGTTCAAGGAAGCGCGCGGTTTCGTCGAAGGCGGGATGTTGAACGAGAAGGACACGTTGGACTCCATTTTGCAGTTGGCGGCGGACAAGGCCGGCGTCGGCGCCTACGTCGCCCAGCTGAAGAAATCCGTGGACGCGGTCGGCGCCGCCCACCTGACGACGCTTCAAGCGCACATGGAAGCCATGGCCAAGAAGCTCGGAACCAAGCCGGTCAAGATTGAGCTGTCGGAGTTGGATAAGAAGGCGATGAAGATCGTCCCGAGGACGACGGCCAAAGTGATGGCCGAGGGCCACCAGGGCTACCGGAAATATGTCGACCAGGTCCCGCCGGCCGAGCGGGCCAAATATCCCTACACGGGAGAGCTGTTCACCACGAACGAACTCCAGCTGCTGATCAACGGCAAGCACAGCGTCCTCGAGCTCAAGGCCCTCCTCGACGCCCAGTCCCAGAGAAAATCCACCGTTCAGGGGATCATGAACTATCTCCAGATCCTCAAACTGGCCGGCCTCGTCGAGTTCTAAGAAACGGATTTATTTTGGATTTCATTGGTCGACGCGGCGACAGGGTGGCCCCCGCCCCCCTGGGGAACCAGTCCCGTCGGTTCCCCCCATCGCAAGCGATGGGCCCCCCCTCCGCTATGGGGGCCTTGGGACCAACCCTGCCGTCGCGTCCTTGAATCATCCGTCGAGAATTCCGAATCGAGGTGGCGGGATCTGCCGATAGTCTCTTCAGCCGTTCCCGGATCTCCTCGACCTCTCCATATTGCATCCAGACAAAATGGAGGAGAAACGGCTATAATATAAGCGGGAGGTTATTCTCATGCTTCCGACGATCGAATGGCGCGGCGATCACGTGGTGATGATCGACCAGCGGCGGCTCCCCGGCGAAGAGATCTACGTCGAATGCCGGACCGCCGAGGCCGTCGCCGAGGCCATTGAAAAGATGATCATCCGCGGCGCTCCGGCCATCGGCGTGGCCGCGGCGTTCGGCGTCGCCCTGGGTTTTTCCCAGGCTCAGAACGCGGCCGCCGCCCCGGAAGAATTCGAGCGCGTGTCGGCCCGACTCCACGGGACGCGCCCGACCGCCCGCAATCTTTTTTGGGCCTTGGAGCGGATGAGGGCGGCCTTCGAACGGCATCGCCGGCTCCCCTTAGACGAGCTCAAGGCCAAGCTGACGCGGGAAGCGCTGGACATCGAGCGGGAGGACGCCGAGATCAACTTCCGGATCGGCCGTTTCGGGGCGGACCTGATCAAGGACGGCGACGCGGTCCTGACCCACTGCAACGCGGGCGGCCTGGCCACGGCCGCCTACGGGACGGCCGTCGGCGTCATCCGGGCCGCGTTCGAACAGGGTAAACAGATCCGGGTTTTCGCCGACGAGACGCGGCCGTTCCTTCAGGGCGCCCGGCTCACGGCCTGGGAGCTGGAGAAGCTCGGCGTCCCGTATTTCGTCATCACCGACGGCATGGCCGGCTGGCTGATGAAAAAAGGGGAGATCGCCCTGGCCGTCGTCGGCGCGGACCGGATCGCCCGTAACGGCGACACGGCCAACAAGATCGGAACCTACTCCGTGGCGGTCCTGGCTAAGGAAAACCACATCCCCTTTTACGTGGCCGCGCCGCTGAGCACGTTCGATTTTTCCCTGGCGACGGGCGACGCGATCCCGATCGAGGAGCGTTCGCCTCTCGAGGTCAAGGAGATCAACGGAAAGCTCATCACGCCTCCGGGCGCGCGGGTCCGCAACCCCGCCTTCGACGTGACGCCGGCGGCCTATATCACGGCCATCGTCACGGAGAAGGGGATCGCCCGGCCTCCGTACGAGGAAAGCCTGAAGGCTTTGCGTTAAATGTATCTCCTGGCCATCGAGACCTCCTGCGACGAGACGGCGGCCGCCGTCCTCCGCGGAGACGGCTCGATCTTGAGCAATATCGTTCTCTCGCAGGACGAGATCCACGCCCCGTACGGGGGGGTCGTGCCCGAGCTCGCCTCGCGCCAGCATATCAAATCCATCGGTTTCATCGTCCACGACAGCCTGGCCGGCGCCGGCGTCGCTTTGGACGACATCGATCATTTCGCCGTGACGCAGGGCCCGGGGCTCATCGGATCGCTGCTCGTCGGCCTGTCCTTCGCCAAGGGGCTGGCCTATTACCACAAGAAACCGCTCATCGGGATCGACCACGTCCAGGCCCATATCGAAGCCGCGTTTCTTGAGCATAGGGACATCGCTTTTCCGGTCCTGGCCCTGATCGTGTCCGGCGGCCATACCTCGCTCTACTTCCTGAAGAAGAAGCTCAGCTTCGAGCTCCTCGGCCGGACGCGCGACGACGCCGCCGGAGAGGCCCTGGACAAGATCGCCAAGTTCCTCGAGCTCGGTTATCCCGGCGGCCCCGTCATCCAGAAGCTGGCCGAGCCGGGCGATCCCGGGCGCTTCGAATTCACCCTGCCCCGGATGAGCGACCGCAGCCTGGATTTCAGCTTCAGCGGGCTGAAGACGGCCGCCCTGCGGATCATCCGCGAGAACCGAATCGATAAATCCCATCCGCGGCTGCCCGATTTTCTGGCCGCCTTCGAGAACGCGGTCGTCCGGGCCCTGCTCGGCAACCTCTTCCGGGCCGCTTCACGGTGCGATCCGGCCTCGGTTCTCCTCTGCGGCGGTGTGGCCCGGAACAAAAGGCTGAGAACGGATTTCGAACGACAGGCGAGGCGCTTCGTCCTGGCGGCCTATATTCCCTCCCCCAAGCTTTGCACGGACAACGCGGCCATGGTCGGGGCTCTGGCCCTGGCCCGGATCGAGCACGACAAGAAAGGCCGGAAAAAAACGGCGCTCTCCCTGGACCTTGACGCGTACCCCAGAATACCGGTTTGACGAACTCCGAGGCGATTCCCGTCTTTCAGCGCGGCGGGAGGATCTGCAGGAGATAGGGATCGATCTTCAGGTTTTCGGCGGACTTTTGCTCGAAACGGAAGTCGATCTCGTAGATGTAGAGCGTCCGATACTGAAAATACGCGGGCGCCTTCAGGATCAAATCCTTTTTTTCGCGCGTCGTCCTGCCCTCGAAGACCGGCAGGTCGAAAAGTCGGATCCGGACATCATGTTCGCCTTGCGTCGAGCCGAAGACGAGTTTGACCTGTTCGAGCTTTTCTTTTGAACCGAAGACGACCTTATACTCGCGGTCGTCATGGAGGTACAGTTCGCCCTCGTTCTTGGCCACCACGTCCTTCCCGAGAGGGAAGAGATAAAGCCCCAATTGCCGCTGGTTGGAATAGGTGAACGTCTGGGTCGGATAGAGGACGCACCTGGGATAATAGACCCAGAGCCAGAA
>Ga0315284_10014352_pt1 | contig 11282 bp, 7 predicted proteins | sample YL17G09_16_MG_FD_203696 | JGI IMG/M metagenome (GOLD analysis project Ga0315284, IMG submission 203696) | Sediment microbial communities from Yellowstone Lake, YNP, Wyoming, USA - YL17G09_16 | ecosystem: Environmental > Aquatic > Freshwater > Lake > Sediment | place: USA: Wyoming | collected...
GTGTTCCACTGGTATTCGACCGTGATCAGGGCCTTGCCGACCCGCGACGAGGAGAAGACGTTGGTGACGTTGCGGCCCCGGACGGCGACGGACTCGAGCCGGGAGACGAACTGGGTCTCCATCTCCTCCGGAGGCCGCTCGCCGGCCTTGACTTCGACGTACAGCCGGGGCGTGTTGAGATGGGGAAAGAGGTCCATGCCCAGGCGCTGAAAGGAGATATATCCCAGGATGAGCACGGCAATGACGGCCATCAGGACCGTGGTCGGATAGCGGACGGAGAACTGGGCGAGCTTGCGCATGGATCGCCCCCTACTGGATGACCTTGACCTGGGAGCGGCTGCGGAGGGTTTCGAAGCCCTCGATGATGAGCTGGTCCTTGGCCCGGAGCCCTTCGAGGACCTCGACCTCGTCCTTGTTCTCGATGCCCGTTTTGATCCGCCGTTCGACGGCCAGGCCGCGATCGACGACGTACACGATCTTGTTGCCCTGGCGGTCGAGGATGACGTTCTTGGCGATGACGATCGCCCCGGGCTTCTCCTGGACGACGATCTCGGCCTTGATGAACGTCCCGGGTTTCATGGCCAGCTTAGGATTGGCGATGTCGATCTTGAGCTTGAACATCCGGCTCTCCGGGTCGAGGGCGGGGGAGGCCTCGGTCACCGTGCCGGTCAGGGCGGTCTGGGCCGCGCTGTAGTCGTTCACCGTCACGGCCTGGCCGCGGACGATCCGGTCCATGTCCTTGCCCGGAAGGGTCAGTTCGGCGTAGAGGCGGGAATAATCGACGGCGCGGACGACGAGCTGGCCCGAGGCGATCCATCCCCCTCCGGTGAAATGGGGCAGGTCGGCAATGACGCCGTCGAAGGACGCCTTGATCTCCAGTTTGGCCAGGTTCAGGGTGGCGCTCTCGACGTTGTGCTTGGCGTCGACGAAGGAGCGCTCGGCGTCGGACAGCTCCTTGAGGGTGATCCCGCCCTTGTCGAAGATGCTCTGCTGTTTCTGGAACTCCCGCTGGGCCGAATCGAACTGGAGCTTTTTCGAATCCATGGCGATCTGGTTGACGATCTCGGGATTGTCGAGAGTGATCAGGACCTCGTCCTTCCGCACGGCGTCGCCCATGCGGAACGGGCCGCCCGTCCGCGGGTTCGTCTTGAGCTGGTAGCGGCCCGCCTGCTCGGTCTTCAGCTGGACGTCGCGGATCGGGTAGGCCGTGCCGGTGACCGTGACGATCTCCTGGATCGCTTTCGGGGCGAGCTCGGATATCCGGACCGGGACCGTCGAGGACTGGTCGATCGCCATCCGCTCCTGCTTGCAGGCGCCGAAGAGGAGGAAGGCGGCCAGTGTCGGAAATAGGAATGTCTTGGTTCTCATGGTGGGCCTCCTAAAGTATGTCCACAATCGATCGGTTGTTCTCAAAATCCCAGAGCGAGCGGATCTTGATGTCAAGGAGGGCCAGCTTGTAGTTGATCAGGGCCTGGAGCTCGTTCAACCTCTGCTGCGAGAGCTGGAGCTGGTAGAACTGCATGTCCTTGGAGGACAGGTCGCCGTTCTTGTAGCGCTCCAGGTTGATCTCGTAGGTCCGCTGGGCGTTCTGGACGTTGATCTCGACGATCTCGATCTGCCGCTTCTGGTTCTGGAGGTTGCGGTAGGCCTGGCGGATCTCTAAAGTGATCTGCTTGCGGTACTCTTCGAACGACATCCGCTGTGTGTCGACCGAGGCCTGGCTCGCCGCCAGCCGATGCGTTTTCTGCCCCCAGTCGAAGACGGGGATGTTGAAGGAAACGGCGATCTGCTTGTCCGTGTTCGAGGACTCGTAGATGCTCTGGAACTGCTTGTTGACGCCGGTGAGCCCCAGCGAAACGTCGATCGAAGCCTTGAACTCGTTCTCGGCGTCGGTCTTGATGAGGTTATCGAGGGCGGTCAGGATGGAGTTGTTGCGCGTGCGCAGCTCCATCCGGTTCGCCTGGGCGTGGTCGACGGCCTTCTGCAGGTCGACCTCGGTCAATTGCTTGCGGATGTCGGCGATGACCTCGATCTCCTGGGTCAACGGGACGCCGAGGAGGATCTTGAAATTGTCCAGGGCGTTCTCGTAGGACATCAGCTTGTTCTCGAGCCCGGCGACGCTGTTCAGCCGGGTCAGGTCGGCCTGGTAGAGCTCCTCCGGCGCGGAGATGCCGGCCTTCACCTTGCTCTCGATGATCTGATAGCTTTCGGTCGCGTTCTTCAGCTCCTCCCGGGCGATCTTGACGCTCTCCAGGGTCGAATACAGGCCGAGGAATTGCTGGGTCACCGACCGCTCGATCGAAAGCTTCTGGAGGTTGTAGTTGATCTGGGAGTTCTCCAGGGAGAGTTCGAGCTGGCGGATCTGCATCTTGGTCCGGTTGTAGGTGAACACCGGCTGGGTCAGGCGGAAGGTCAGGGAGTTGTTGAACGTCGCCTCCGAGATGAATCCGGTGTAGGAGCTGGCCGCCTTCTGCCAGTTGAACGAGTCGACCACGGTCAACGTCCCGTCCGTCCACTTGATGGGCTGGGTGATGGAGAAGCGGAGGGCGCTCCGGGTCAGTTCCTGGGTGTTGTAGCGCGAGGTCAGGTCACTGAAGGTCCGGGTTTGGGAAACGGTCAGCGGGGTCAGGGTCAGGAGGAACTGCGACTTCAGTCCGGACTGCTGGGCCTTCAGGTTCTCCCCGTTGATCGTGAGCGAGTAACGCGCTTCCTGGATCGAGGGGCTGTTCTTGAAGGCGATCTCCAGGGCTTTCTCGAGGGTCAGGATCTGGGCCTGAAGCGAGGGAATCAGGATCAGGATGAGCGCCGCGATCCTTCCGGCCCGGAAAAGCGCGGCCTGGAATCTGGGGAAAACGGGGCGGATTCTGGTTGGCATAGCCTTCACTCCTTATCAGCTCGGGGCGGTCTCCCGCCCCTGGTTCAGGGCGTCTATTTGTGCCGGGCCCATTTGACGGCGTCGGCCAGGACGTAGACCGTGTCGTTGCGGTCGGTCATTTCGATTTTGTTCGGCCCGCCGGCGAGGCGGAACGTCCCGATCAGGTTCCAGCCGGACTGGGCGTCTTTGAGGTCGATGACGACCTCCTCCACCCCGTCCTCGGAATGGACGCGGAAGTGCTTCTTGCCCGGTTGAAGGGGAGAGCGGCCTCCGCCTGGTTGTTGGCCGCCCTGCTGGACGCGCGGTTGAGCGCCCTGCTGGCCCATCGGCGCCGCGCCCATGCCCGGCCCGCCGGCGAAACCGCCGCGGCCTCCGCCCATGCCCGCGCCCCGCGCTCCGCCCATGTCGCCGCCGCGCATCCCGCCGACGCTCATGCCTCCGCCGAAGATATTGGCGTAATAAAAGGAAAGGTCGTACTCGCCCGCTTCTTTGATGTCCGCCGTCCAGGCCACCCGGCTCTGTCCGTTCCCGGCCCTTTTCAAATAGGACGAGCGGACGAAACGGCCGTAGAAATTCTGCATGATGACGGGCGTCCATTGGCCGGGCGGGCTCAGGATGTCGCGGAACGCGGCGTACTCGCTCGTCTCGTCGACGCTCGCCGGGAACGTTTTCCGGATGAGGCGCCGCAGCCAGTTCTCCCGGTCTCCCTCGGGAAGCTTGAAGCCGGGGTCCTCGTCGTCGACGACATATTCGCCCGCGGCGCCCATCTCGCCCTGGTCGTAGGGCCGCTCGATCTCGCCCTCGAAGGCGACCACCCCGGGCTGGGCCGGTGTCGTCAGGAAGGGCAGGAGGAACGACGCCGGGAGGTTCCTGGAAATATAAGTGTCGATGGTCGTCATCACGGCGGGCTGGTCCAGGACGAGCCCGATCTCCTTGACCGTCCTGGCTGGAACGACGTAATACCTCCGCTCGGCCGCGGCTCCGGCTCCACTTACAAACGTCACGTTGCCGCCCCCGCCGGCCCCGCTGACGACGACCATCCCGCCCCCCGCTCCGCCCCCGCCGGCCCCCATCCGGCCTCCGCCCATCGCGCCCCGGCTGATGTACTCTATCTTGATGACCCCGCCCGTATCCGTAGGATTGGCGACCCGGAACTTGAGCTGGGCCTTCTGCTTTTCTTTGACGACCACGCGATAGCTCTGGAGATCGTCGAAGACGAAACCCGGGACCCCTTTGTCGTCCGTCCAGCGGGCGAACAGTTCGTCCAGGTCGAGATCACCGAGGCTTTTGAAGAACTCCATTGCCGTGGCTTTGGGCACCGCCTGGAAGCGGAGGCCTTTAAGCCATTCGGTCAGCTTGGCCTCGAAGTCCTTCTCCCCGAGGCGGGACTGGATGAGGGCCAGGAGCTGTTTGCTCTTGGCTTCGAGGATGGAGGAGAGCGGCCATTTTTCCCGGCCGCCGTCCGCGAGCAATTCGGCCAGGGAATGATCGGCCAGGACCTTGGAGATCTCTTCCTGGGCCGAGGTTGTTTGGGCGAGTCGCAATCCGGGCCCGGCCTGGAGGCTGACCCGGCCGCGCAAATAGGCGCCCATGACATAATCGAAAAGCGGCCATTCCTGAGCCGCGAAGTGGGTCGTATACGTCACGAACTGGGGAAAGATCCCGTAGCGCGACTCGCTGTTGGTCTCGAATTGGATTCCCAGCAGGCCGGCCCGGAATAGGACGTTCATGGGCATGGTCAGCTCGGTCAGGTTGGAGCGGATGAAGCGATTGAGGAGAGCCCGCTGAAGGTCCTTAGGAGTGACGCTCGCGGCCTGGCCGCGGCCGCCGCCCGCGGCGCGGGCTCCGGCCGCCTGGCCTCCGCGGGCCGCGGCGGCCCCGGCGGCACCCGCCTTGGCGGCCGGCGCGGCAGGCTGGCCCGCGCCCGGCCCGAGCATCTGGCGCTGGACCGAGCGGAAATCGGCGCCCGTGCACAGCGCTCCCATTTCGGGCAGGAGGACGATTTCGGGCTGGACCTGCTCCTGGGCCGTGTTCCACAGGCGGTTGTAGCTCGTGACCTGGATCGGAACTTCGACCAGGGCGAAACGTTTGTAAGGATAGGCGAGCCCCAGCAGAACTTCGTATTCGTTCCTGACCTGCTTGATGATCGCGGGGAGATCGGCTTTCAATTCGGACAGAAGGGGCGTCGCCCGGTCATGCCCGGTGAGCGTGAACAGGGAATAGTCCGTGCCGTCCACCGCGATCGATTTCCGTTCGTAGCGGCCCGCGGTCAGGGAGATCTGGGGGAGGGGATTTTCGGATTGGAAGCGAAAGACCTTGTCCCGGCCCGAGGACGTTTCGGTCACGGCGCCCTGCGAGACGGCGGTCAAGCCGGCCGGGACGGTCACCGAGAGCGAATAGCGGCTGAAATCCTGTTTGACGGTCTTGGGAAACAGCAAGGCGGGCGGCAGTCCCGCCCTGGGATACCAGCCGCTCTCGGGCGAGAGATGGATGAACGAATCCGAGACGACGGCGTAGCGTTTCGGCACGGTGACGAGCCAGAAATGGAGCGGGCTCCAGTACCGGCCGTCGTCGATGTCGAGATAGCAATAGCGTTCGTCGATCTCGCCGGCGTATGAGAGCGTCAGGCGGATATCGCCGCCCGGTTCAACGCTCGGGCCGGGGCGGATGGTGATCAGGTGGTCCCGTTGTTCGAAGGCCAGGGGTGCGGCCGCGCCTCGAACCTCTTTGATCTTCAATCCCGGATTGATCGTCAGCAGGACCGTCTCGATCGGGGCGCCGGTCCGGTTGGCCAGGGTCAGGTCGGCTTCGGCGCTGATCGAGCGGCCTTCCGTCTTCATCCGGATGTCGCAGACGTCGAGGGTCATGGCCGGCCGCGAGGCGGGTTCCACGCTCCGCGCTTTAAGCTCGGCCCGGAAGCCGACGTCCGCGGTCTTTCCCCGCGTATAGACGGCGAAGAGGAGGACCGCGACGGCGGTCAGCCCCACGGCCAGGCCGGCCGCGGCCCGGCTCAGCCACGAGGCCTGGCGCAGCCGTTTCATGAGGAGCGTCGAGCCCAGGATCAGGGCCAGCCCGAGGACAAGGTAAGCGCCCCGCAACAGCAGAAGATCGGACAGATTGCCGAGGCCGATGAAGTCCGAATACATCACCGGCATGTAGTAGGCGAAGCTGTCAAAAGCGAAAAAGGAGTTCGGGCCGGCGACGACCAGAACGAAGAAGGTATAGACCAGGGCGATCAGATAGACGACCGCCTGGCTCTTTATGAGCGAGCCGAGGAAGACGGACAATCCGACCATGAACAGGACGGTCGGCAGGCTGACGAAGAGGACGTAGAGGACATACGGCTGCCAGGCGAAAGGCGTTCGGGAGAAGAAGATATGGATGACCCCGATGAAGACGAGGACGAGCAGCAGGAGGGAAAAGATCAAAAAGAAGATGCCCAGGAATTTTCCCAGGATATAGACCGCGTTGGAGAAGGAGTGGGTGAAATAGACCTGGGAGGTGTCCTGCTTGCGGTCCCGCTTGAGAAACTCGGTGGCCAGGAAGACCGAGATCAGGCCGAGAAAGACGTTAAAAAGCTTGATGGCCAGGAGGGGGAACGCGCCGGACATGGCCCGGTTGAAAAAGAAGGTCACGTCCCGGGGCAGGGCGACGGCCAACGTGACCAGCGTCGCGACGCTCAGGGCCAGGATGGAAAAGATGCGGAAGGCCCACGAGCGGGACATGAGCAGCATTTCATAGCGGGCGATGCTCCACAGCACGGAGATGGACTTCACGGGCGGACTCCTCTCGCCGGCGGTGCCGTTCTCATGCTTCCGCAGCCCTTCGCTCGGCGGAATCCATGAAATAGACGTAGGCGTCCTCAAGGTTCGGATCGACCGCAGCGGCTGGCCGGTCGGCGACGGAGTCGGCGACCAGACGGAGCTCATAGCCGGTCACGGACGGCACCGAGGAGACGACCGGATACCGCAATTTGACCGCGTCCATCTCCTCGGGCAGGGCGGTGACGTTCCAGACCTTGCCCCGCGTCCGTTCGACCAACTCGCCGGGAGGCCCGCTGAAGACCACCTCGCCTTCGTCGAGGAGGGCGATCCGGGCGCAGGTGGACGAGATGTCGCCGACGATGTGGGTCGAAAGGAGGATGATCTTCTCCTCGCGGGTGAGGTCGGAGAGGAGATTCCGGAAACGGACGCGCTCCTCGGGATCGAGTCCGACGGTCGGTTCGTCGATGATCAGGATCCTCGGCCCGCCGATCAGGCTCTGGGCGATCCCGAGCCGGCGTTTCATCCCCCCGGACAGCTTGTCCGCCCGGCGGTCGCGGGCGTCGGAAAGGCCGACATTCTCGAGAACGTTGTCGATCAGCGAGGTGCGGGCTTTCCGGGACCGGATGCCCTTCAAGCGGGCGACGTAATCGAGGAACTCGCGGGCGGTGAGCTTCGGAAAGGAGGTGAACTCCTGGGGCAGATAGCCGATCTGTTTGCGGATCTGCTTGCGATTCTTCTCCAGGTCCAGGCCGTCGATTTGGATGGAGCCTGCGGTGGGCTTCAGCAGGGTGGCCAGGATTTTAATGAGAGACGTTTTCCCGGCCCCGTTCGGCCCAAGCAGGCCGAACATGCCCTTCCCGATATCGAGGCTCACCCCTTTGAGGGCGAGCTTTCCCCCGGGGTATTGCATATTGAGATCGCGTATCTGAATGTCCATGTCACCCTTTAGATTTGACAGGGATTATATCAATTCCTTGGGGCCGCCCAAACTTTTATTTTAGGGTGAGGGCGTTCCCGAACTTAAGACGCCCGCGAGGGGCGGATTCTTCCTTTAATTTCGGTGACAGTCAGCGCAATCCCGAAATTCAATCCCCCCCTTTTCTAAAGGGGGGTAGGGGGGATTGATTTGTCTATCACCCTAATTATCGCTTCCTTTGTTAAATCTCAACCTTTCGACCTTCCCATCGGCCGCCTTTTCAGACCTCAAAATGCTCCCATTCCTTCTTCACCCGCTCCATGAGTGTCTTGAAGCGCTCCTCGCCGCGGAGGTTAGCAAGCCAGGGGTCCTTCTCGGCGAGCAGAGGGTAATTGATAAAACCGCGATTGACGGCGTTCTCCAACCAATCCAATGCGAGATTCTTTTCGTCGAGCAAAGCCAGCATAACACCTATAAAATGCGCATTTGCGGCATCCCTTCTGCACGTTTTCTGGAAATCCGCAGTCATTTCTCGTAATGCATTCTCTTTGTCTTTCAACAGCACATATTTTAGTAGAAGTCCGGCTTTTGAAAATTTGTTATCCGGAAACGCCCGTCCGCTCTTATCGATAACACAAATGGCTTCTTCTATCTCCGCATTACAGGCTAAGGCCCAGGCATAAAAAAGATGGCCTGCCGGGTTTTCAGGATCTGTTTGAAGAAGTTTGCGGAATGGGGCCAGAGCAAGGCCGTACTGGCCATCATATAGACGCAATAGCCCCTGAAACCAGAAATTAAAGACATTGAGAGGATCGATCTGGATGATCCTTTCCACCAAGGGAATGGCCGCATCGATTTTCCCGATATATTGAATATAACAGCAGGCGAGCCACCCCAAGGATAAGGGTTCGTCTGGGCTGAGCGCCAATGCTCGATTAAAATGCTCAACAGCCTTGCTTTGATTTCCCCGAAAAGCAAGATTAATAAGCCCAAAAACCGCGTGAGCTTTAGGAAAATCGGGGTCCAAGCTAAGAGCTTTCATCGCGTATTCTTCAGATTTTTCTATGGACTCCTCATGCCTGACGCCGATATTGACATATTGCCAATGGACATAGGCCATGGCAGAAAAAAGAAGAGCGTTATCGCCGATCATATCATGAGCACTCTGAAGAGACAGAAGGGCGCGATTTAAAGCATCTTCGGTAAACCGTAAAATTTCCGCGTTGGCTTTGAGAAAGCATTCATAGGCCGCGACATTATCGATAGGCCGCTCGGTCATCTTTTGCTTTTCTTCGGGCGTGAGCTTCAATTTGAGGGCATCGACAATGGACCTGGAGACCTTCTCCTGGATGTCGAAGACATCGTCCAAATTGCCCGTATATTTTTCAGCCCAAAGGTGGGCGTCGTTTGACGAATCGATAAGCTGGGCGGTGATCCGGAGGTTGTTCCCCGCTTTTCGAACGCTTCCTTCCAGGACGTAGCGGACGTTGACCGCCCGGGCGATCTCCGGAATGGTCTTCTTCGTGCCTTTGAACGTCATCGCCGAACTTCTGGAAATGACAAGGAGATCATGGACATGGGACAGATCGGTGATGATCTCCTCGGTCATTCCATCGCAGAAGTACTCCTGTTCCGGGTCCGGGCTGATGTTTTCAAACGGCAAAACGATGATGGATTTTTCAGCTTTCGGCACACTAAGCCCGGAGACCTGGGCCGCCTTGAGATCTGTTAGCAACTCCGCCATGTTCTGGTAGCGGTGGAGTTTGTTCTTCTCCAGGGTCTTTAGAACAAGCTGCTCGACCGGCCGAGGGATATCTTTCCGAAGTCGGCACATGGGCTCCGGAGTATTGTTCAGAATCGAATAAATTAGAGCCTGATCGTGTTTCCGCCCGAACGGCATCTGCCCGGTCAGAATCTCATAGAGCATCGCTCCGAACGACCAGATGTCGGTGCGATGGTCAACGGCCTCGCCTCTGGCCTGTTCGGGAGACATGTAGGCGATCGTCCCCATGATCCCTCGGGTCTGGGTGACGTCGGCGACCGCGGTCAGTTTGGCCAGGCCGAAATCCATGATCTTCGCCTGGCCCTTCTCGGTCAGCATGATATTCGCCGGTTTGATGTCGCGGTGGATGATGCCTCTCTCGTGGGCTTCCTTGAGGCCCTCGGCAACCTGGCCGGCAATGTCTAGAGCCTCTTCCATGGATAAGGGCCCCGCCGCGATCTTCTCTTTCAAGCTCCGGCCTCTGACGTAGGGCATAGCGATATACGTCGTGCCTTTAGCCTCGCCGATTTCAAAAACCGCACAGATATTCGGATGATCTAAGGCCGCGGCCGCCTGCGCCTCCTGGACAAAACGCGCTTTCGCCTGCTCATCTTTAATCAGCTCAGGCGGCAAAAACTTGAGGGCGACCGTCCGCTTGAGGTTGGTGTCTTCGGCTTTGTAGACGACTCCCATCCCGCCTTCCCCGAGTTTCTCGAGGATTTTGTAATGGGAAATTGCCTTTCCGATCACTGCTCCCCCTTAGACCTGACAAGTCATCCGGAAGATTTCTCCATGAATTGTCCCGAAATAAATTTATGAAGAATGCTGGAGATAAACGTCTGATACGGAAGGCCTTCCTTCATAGCTCTTCTCTGAAGTTTGGTGAGGTCTTTCTCCGAAATCCGGATATTGATTCTCTTATCCTTGCGAAAAGCGGCCTGGGCATATTTCTGATAATGCTGGGATTCCTTTTCGACGTCCGGAATCGTCCTCCATTCTCCGCGTTCGACAGAATCAAGAAGTTCTTTTTCGTCTTTATTTGTTTTCATGTCGCTTTCCTCCCAAATATTTCTTCGTCATCTTCCGACTGGGAATGATCGTTTTCAGGAAAATCGTCTTTTCATCTTCGATGAATGGGACGATATACACATAATCATCAACGTCTACGACAAAAATCCTTTGACCTGGATATCGCTGTTGAAACGGATGTTCCAGGATATCCAGCAGGCCGTCCCGAGAAATGCTGAAAACGATATCTTCGAAAGAGATTTTTCTTTGGGCCTTGAGCTCTTCATTCTTTCTCAGGTTCCAATCGAACAGCTTCATGATACAAATGTAATCTATTGTGTGCTTTTTGTCAACAATTCAGATAGCGCTTACACCTCATAATGCTCCCATTCGTATTTCACCCGCTCCATGAGCTTCTGAGGGCGCTCCCCGCCGCGGATGTCGGCGAGCCAGAAAAAAGCTATCCCTTCAACGTCGCCAAACGCTTCGCGGCGTCTTCGACCTCGGGCAGGCCGGGGTCGGCGTCTTTCCAGAGGCCGAGGAATTTGCGGTAATTCTCAAGGGCTTTAGCCTTGTTTCCCAGCCGCTCATAGATCTTCCCGAGCCAATAGAAACTCTTGGCGTATATATCCCCATAAGCGAGCCGGCCCGTCGTCAGAGTCGGGATCTTCTCATAAACGTCCCGGGCTTTTTCCGTATCACCTTTCCGGTAGTGAGCCTGGCCCAGGAAATCATAAATATAAACCGGTTTGCTGAGCTCTCCATAAGAAAATAAGGCCAAGCTCTCTTCGCCATAGCCGACCGCTTTGGCGTAATCATTCCGCTCGAGCTCAAGTTTGCTCATAGCCGCATAATAATTTCTGATGAGCTTTTTGTTGACGTCGTTTTCGCAGGCTTTCTTGAGCTCCTCGGCGGCTTTCAAAGCTTCCGGGAAAGACCGCAACTCGGCAAGGATGA
>Ga0315284_10014353_pt1 | contig 11282 bp, 9 predicted proteins | sample YL17G09_16_MG_FD_203696 | JGI IMG/M metagenome (GOLD analysis project Ga0315284, IMG submission 203696) | Sediment microbial communities from Yellowstone Lake, YNP, Wyoming, USA - YL17G09_16 | ecosystem: Environmental > Aquatic > Freshwater > Lake > Sediment | place: USA: Wyoming | collected...
CGTTATGCTCGATGGGGTTATGGCTGGCCGTGACCATTACGCCGCCGTCGGACTGAAGCGATCTGACGGCAGTTTCGGCGAGCGGCGTGGTGATGATCCCCAGATCGATGACGCGAATGCGCGATCCCACCTCCGCCGCGCCCGCCAGAAACCCCCGCACCAGCGCCCGGCCTATCGCCGCGCCCGTAGGCCGGGGGTCCCTGCCGAGAAGCAGTGTCGAGTTACCCTTCGGCAGTATCCGTCGGGCGTAGCAGCAGCCGTAGGCGCAGGCCAGCGCCTCGTGCTCGTCCGAGATTCCCGGCCCCTGGCCGAGAATCGTCCTCACGCCGGAAAACGACTGCACCAGCCTTGAATCCTTCAGCGAGCTCTCAATACTCAATGCTCCCTAGCCTGCCGACAGCCGCGTCGGCACGGTTGCCAAACTCGGTTCCGCCTGTCCCAGCACGACCAGCGCGAACGTGCGGCGGAAGACCACAAATGGCTGCACGGCGCAGTTTACGACGTAGACGAACGCGAGAAGCAGCGCAAGTCCCATCAAAACGATATATCCGATCAGCAGCGCCGACAATCCGCCCGCGCTGTAGATGGCATAGCCGATCAGCGCGAACAACCCTCCCACGATCAGAAATCCGATCCCGACGGCGAGCACCACGATCACAGCGCCGATGCCGACGGCGATCGCGATGACTATGAGCATCAGCAGATAGAGGACCGACTGCCCGACATTTGCCCTCAGGATCGGCAGCACAATCCGCCAGCCCTCGATGATCTTCACGCCGCGCACGAACATAGCGGTCACCACGAAGTCACGCGCGAAGATGTCGATGACGCACGAGCAGAGAATGACCACGGTCCCCACAATCACCGCCCATATTATGGCGATCACCGGCGCCACGTCACTGCTGGCGCCGCCGGCGCGCAGGAACACCGCCAATATCGGCAGCACTATCAGCACCCCGACTGTCAGCAACAGCGCCAGCCCAAATGCGAGCTGCCAGAGGAAATACGATGTCCCCAGGCCGATGAACCTGCCGAACGGCGCGCGTATCGCATACGGGTCGCGCGCGATCTGGTTGAGGTAAACGAATCTGAACACCGATCCCAACCACGTCAACGCCAAGCCTATCAGAAACAGCAATGCGCATCCGACCACGATCAGGACGATGTGCTCGACAATCCATCCCACCATCATCCTGCTTGCCTCGCCGGCTCTGGGCCAGTCGGAGGACGGGAAGTTGCTTCCGCCTCCTCCGCCGCCACCTCCGCCGGCCTCGGCGAGCACCGACACCAGCCCCAGCGCCAGCCATTTGCGCAGCGCGAACGGCCGGAACAGCACCCGGCCGGTGTGCTCGATTGCGGGCGTTATCGCCCCGCCTACATTCATACCAGCCATGCTCTCACTCTCCTTTTGGAGCGGCTCAGAACTCGATCTTGAAGTGGAACCGCTCTCCGAACCTGGTTCGGCCCTTTGCCTCAAACCACAGAACCATATCCACGGGCGACTTCGCGCCGGACGGCAGCGAGAACGTATCCTGCATCAGACCCGATCCGAGATGCGGCACGTCGTTGGGAATCCCACCCGCCAGGTGTGATGATCCGTAGTTCACGTTAGTGCAGACGACGCCGTCCGACTGCGAGCCTCCCAGCCCAAGCAGCTTCGCCTCGCCCAGGTTCGTGAGATACATCCGCAGATCGATCGGCTCGCCCGCTGCGACCTTCACGCTCCCGCCCTTCTTGACATCGACCCACTTGCCGCTCGCGTCCTTCACTTGAACGGAATCGAACGCCGCGTCCAGGTACTTCGGCGGGTTGGAGCCGGTCCAGGGCACGTTTCCGACCGCGACCGCTGGACAGTTCGCCGAATCCGTGCCCGTTCCCTTCGTTTTGAGGCCGGGGTGTTTGCCGTCCGCGATTGCCTTCCAGAACTCGTCTTTGGCTGCGTCATAGATCCCCGCGATGCCGTCCGGGTGCGCGTCGCGGTCGATGGTGATCCAGTAGTCCGGCTTCGGGCGCGACGGGCCGTTGAGATAGCCTGCGGCGTTTTCGCGGATCACTTTGGTAACGGGTTTGTCGGTGCCGTCGGGGTTGATGATGCCGTAGTCGCTGTTTTCGCCGTATCTGAACCCGCCCGGATACCACCAGAAGAAGACGCCGTTCGCGCCGGTCGAGGTAAGCAGCCGGTAGAACGCCTTGTAGAACATGGCCTGGTAGTCGAGCCGCTGAGGCGAGTCCTGCATTCTCGATGTATCCCAGGCGCTCACGCCCATCTCCGCCCACATCGTGGGCTTATCCGGCGCGGCCCACTTCGCGTATTCGAACTCGAACCACCCCGGCTTGACGCGCTCCCAGTCGCCGATCCGCCCGTAAGCCTCCGGCTCGATGATGTCCACCGCCGCCGCCAGATACGCGAAATCGTAGGGAATCCGCCCATCCCAGCGATAGTTCGGATTTCCCGCCTCCGCCATTCGGAAGCTGACGTGGTGGTTCGGATCGATGCTTCTTATCAGCCGCCGCGCGTCGCCATACATCTTGTAGAGCAGCGTGTCGAGGAACCGGCGATACGCCGCGGTCATCACCCGCCAGTCGCCGTCCGTGTCGATCTGATGGGGCAGGGGATTCGTCACCGAGCCATCCGGGTTGCGAGGGACCGCGAGCTTCCAGTCCTTCTCGGCGGCCTCGACGCTCCCGTAACGCTCGATGATCCATTTTTCCCAGTCGCCATCGTATATCTTGCGGTCATTGTTGGTGCCGAACATCGGCTCCCACGCGATGTCATACGCGAAGACCGCGTCGTTCTCGGCAAGCCGAGCGTTCACGATGATAGCCTTGATCTTCTCCCAGTCGAACCACGACGGCAAGCCGGGGCGCAGCGCGACGTTGGCTTTCATCCCGCGCGCATCCAGCCTGCACAGAATATCGAGCAGGTTCTGGTCCTTTTCGTAGCCGGAGTAGACGAAGATGCTGACCGAGTTCAGCCCCATCTGCTTCATGTGATCCAGGTCGCGGTCGATGATCTCTGGATCGTATGGCCGCGCGCCGATCCAGTGCTCGAAGTATTCGCCGTCCTCCGTGCCGATGCCTGAGGAGGGCATGTAGTTCACGCCGTGCGCGCGCCAGCGCTTGCCGCCGAGCATGAACTCTCCGTCCTTGATGGTGATGAACTGCTTCTTTTCTCTGGGCCGCCAGACGTCGATTCTGTGGGTGACGCTGTCGATCACGCGGTCAGCTCGCAGAAGCTCGACGAGAATCGTATGGCCACCTTCGGGCCAGTCTTTGGGCATCCACTTGTCGGAAACGACCTTGATCTCGCCCGGATCGACTCTGAAATGCCATTGCTTGACCGCGGGCGGCCTGATGGTCGTTTCGCCGGGCACGATCACGCGCGCGGTGAGGTCGGCGGGCATCTTGCTCAGATTGCAGACGCGTGTGCCCAACACGACGTCCTGGCCCTCGAAGTAGGTGTAGTAGCTCGCGCCGCCGTCGAGGATGAAGACGCCGTCGCGCATTCTGGCCGCTATCTGCCCGACAATGGCAGGGGTCTTGTGGAGATCGCCTTCCAGTCCGAATGCCGCCCAGACGCCGCCCTTGCACGGCCCGTCGGCGTTCACCACCATAGTAACGGGCGTTCCTCGCCACTGCCCGTCGGGTGACTTTGCTTCGACGATGGGAATCCAGCGCCAGTCCCGCCGCTTGTCGAACCCGCCGCCCCCCGGCCTGGGTTGAGGCGAACGGATAACGGCGCCCGAAGCAGGGATGGGGCTGCCGTGCCCTTCCTGCTTGGCGGGGATGAACGCCTGATCCGGTCTGACCGAGAGACCGACCGGCCCGTGGATGTCGAAGAACTTGTAGCCGGGCGAAAGCGTATCGAAGGCAGGCAGATCGATCGCGTCCAGCACGGGGCCCCCAGGTTGGGCCGGGCCCCCAGGAGGTTGGGCGGGGACATCATGTCCCGGCCCAACCTGGGACGCCGTGCCTACAGGCCCGACCCAGAACTCGTGCCGCCCGCCTTCAACACCCGTGTGGCTGAACGCAAGCCCGATTGAGAAGCTGGCAGCGTTCTCCGGCTTGAACGAGTCCCCGCCGCCGCCTCGGCCCTCGACGCTCGTCCAGAAACGAAAGTCCCTGGGCGTGAGCACATACTGCCGCCATTCGGGGTAGAGCGGGATGACCGCGATCCAGCGCGAGCCGTCGCGTTCGGCCCATTCGACCGAAAGCTGGCTCGTTCTTCCGTCGCCTTTCGCGGAGAAGACGGTGAGCGTGTGGCCTTTGGGGAACGGGTTGGCAAGGTCGGAGACGCCGAACGTGTCCCAGCCGGCAAGGTCGCTTATGACTACGTGCAAAGCGCGCTGACCCGGCGACGGGCCGTCCGCGACGGTTTCATAGAGAGCGCTGTTCTCAGGCGCGTTGGTTCCGCGATGCCAGCTCTTGATCCCGTCGGGCGTGAACTCAAAAAGCACATGGTCCGGCAGTTTGCCGGCGTTCTCGCGCTGGTAGTCCTCATGGGTAGTCCAGCGGCCGTTGACGTTGATAAGCGGCCTCTGCCACAGCGGGGCATTGAGCGCGATAATATCCCCGCCGGCCTTGGCATAGTCCGAGATCGGCTGCACGGATTTCACCGGCAAATCCGCGGCGTTTGGCAGCACGAGCAAGTCGAACGTCTGTGCATTCAGAACCGCCGAATTGCACAGCTCGCCCGCGTCCATCTCGTGCACGGCGTATCCCGCCGCCTTGATCTCCGTCTTGAGCGCGTCAACGAGCTTAGTGTCCTCGCCCGGCAGCCCCGCGCGCACAATCGCCGCCCGGCCTACCTCCGCCCGAGCGCACGTGGCGGCCAGCACCGCCAGAACGGTCACGAAAACTACTCTTTCCAGGGTGAACAAAGCTACATCAACTCCCTTCGCACACGTGTAGGATTAGCGGTGCGGGCGCGGAAGTCCTGTTCGCCGATTGCGAAAAGGCGAAAGAGGCGAAAGGGACCACATGAAACCCGGCGATGCCTGCAGACGCCGTCTTTCCGAGGCGTGTAAACAGATATGGTTTGACAAGTCCATTCAAAATGACCATAATAGTCATGTAGGAGAACACAGCAATGAGAGCAGCAGCCATATCGAAACTGAAAGCGACCCTGAGCGAGCATATCAGATACGTCAAAGCCGGTGAGGAGATCCTTGTGACCGAGCGAGGCAAGCCGGTCGCGCGGATTGTCCCGGTCGGCGATCTGCACAATGATGCCCGGCGCAGTGACCTGATCCGGCGCGGAATTCTCAGGCCAGGCAAAGGGCGGATCAGCCCCGCGTTGATCAAGCGCCTTCCGGTTGTGCGCATACCGGACGAAGTCATCCAACGAATAATGGACGAGGAGCGGGAGGACAGGATATGACATTCTGGGATTCCTCTGCGCTCTTTGCCGTCGTGGCCGCGGAGGTCGGGTCCGATAGGCTTGTGGCCGTCTTGGACGACGATCCAGAGGCTGTCCTTTGGTGGGGCACGCCCGTCGAACTCGTGTCGGCTGCATCCCATCTCTGGCACGAGCGCCAGGTTGATGCCGACGGGTATGAGCACATGCTATCGACCATAGAGGACTTCGTATCCGAAGCCGAGCAGATTGATCCGACAGACCAGGTCAGGCGCACCTCGATCCGGATGCTCCGGGTCCACAGCCTTCGCGCCGCAGACGCGCTTCAACTCGCCGCCGCGCTGGTCTGGACGGATCATAACCCAACCGGCGCGCGGTTCGTGTGTCTGGACAAACGGCTGTGGGAAGCGGCAAGCCGCGAAGGCTTCACCATGCTGCCGCGGGATAGCTAGAGCAGCCCCCGCTCCCGCAGCCTTTTTCGCCGCAGATGGCACGGCTCGCACGTCAGGGTGTCGCAAAACAGCCAGTCGGGTTTGGCGAGCAGGCGGGCGGCGATGGCGTCCACGATCTCCCGCGCGTTCATCACCAGGCACATCGCCGAGCACACCCTGCCCAGAGTCATCAGGCCCTTCTCGACCAGATACTCATCGACTAACCCGAAGCTCGCGCTGCAGCCGGGGAAGTCGGGGTCGAGCGGCACTTCGACCGCCTTGCCGTCCCTTTCGACCAGCGCGGTCCTGCCCCAGAACTCGCGATATGGGATGTCGCAGATCGGCAGGCCGGAGGCGCATTCGGCGTAGTGGATCATCGAGTTCCGATTATTGCCGACCCCAATCAGCAGAATCCTCGCGCCGAGCCGATACGCGTCCTCGAACGACGATCCCCGCCCCAATCCGCCCACGTTCTCCTTTCCATCGGTAAGCAGCCTCGCGTGCTTGCCGAACGCGGCAACCGAGTAGGTCGGACTCCCGCTTCTCAGCGCGCCGGGGTAGGATCGCAGGGTCTCCGACAGAATCCCCATAAAGTGCGACGGTGTGGTCTGAGGGTTATATGGCTGGACGTCGGTTATCCCCGCGTAGCAGTAGGTAAAGGTCGGCATCACGAGAGTGCCGTCAGCGCCCACGGCCTCGATCAACGTGCGGATGATGTCGGTTGGCAAAGCAGCGGCCAAACCAAGCGACTTAAACGAGCTGTGCGCGACGAGGCAATCGCCCTCGCGGACGCCGGTCGCCCGCAGGTCTGCAAACATTGCCGGTATGATCGCCCCTGACATCACTTGACCGACGCGGGCGCCGGCATGCAAGCGATGATCTTCAGCTTGAAGCTCGCGGTCATGTCGCCCCGCGTCACGGTCACGTTCGCCGCCACCGGCACGCTCTCCGGCGCGCCGGCTTTCGATGGAGGCAGCAGATCGAACGACGTGCTGAAAGTCTGACCCGACTTGAGGCCTTCAAACTTCAGCTTCTTTGCGTTTGTTTTCCAGCCGGACGGGAGCGCATACGATATGGTGCCGCTCACGGGCAGGTCGCAGTTATTGGTGACCTTGGCGTCGATGTGCGGCTTGCCGTTCTTGGTCGAGTAGGCAGCGGCGAAGCCCACCGGCGTAAGCGCGGCCACTACCTCGTTGCGAAGCACGGGGTCTCTGATAACGTCGTACATCCGATCCCTGGCCTGTTGAAGCAGCCAGCAAGCGTTGGTGACTGCGCGCGCGGTCTCGTATTCGCCTTCCCGCACCAGCCATTCCATCGGTTCCAGCATCTTGCCGGACGGCACGACGATAACGCTGACGGATCGCCACGCCTGATCCCGCGCCAGGCCCGTCTGCACCCAGTCAGTGGCCTGGCCCAGCGTCCAGCAGATTCGCTTTGCTTCGCTGGAACGCAGTGCCTGAAGCCTTCCGTTGGTCTTATTGACCGGCTCCTTGACGGCGGCGAGGCACTTTGTCATGGCCGAATCGACTATCCGCCCGTCGATCCGGTATCCAACGCCGCTTTCGAACTCCCTGGCGGGTTTGACGCCCTTGTATGAGTGGTTGACGTAGACATCGTAGTCCTGATCGGCAAGGCCGACGAACTTGAGCGTGAGGTACTGAGGCTCGATGATCGTGCTCTTTATGAAGATGCCGACCTGCTCGCCGCTTATCTTCGGCTTGGAGGGATCGAGCGTGCCGACATCGCTTTTCGAGGTCTTGGCCGCGATATCCACAGTCACGGTCGCGGCGCGCGACATTCCCGCCCACCCAAGGCAAATCCAGAACATCGCCATAGGAACAATGAAGCTGCGCGTCAGTCTAATGGTCATGAATACGGACCTCCCGATGATGTTGTGCCACGTCCGAGCGCCGGTTCCATTATACCACGCTCAAAATACTGAAAAGATGAGCTTAAATGCTTGCTATTGCTTGTTCTCTTGTTATATAATCCTTCGCGGTGAGGGCTATGGGAAACGATCTGGCAAGTTCCGGAACGTGCGAGCAGGCGCTTATAGGCGCGGCGGAGCGTGTGTCGGCCGCCTTGGACGTGTTCATCGAGCTGCTTGAGGACGTGCAGAAGGTGATCTCCGGCGGCCGTCCCAAGACGCTTAGGGTCAGGCTGGGCGACAAGACCCTGGCGGAGTTTCCGGTTGCTTTCACTGCCGCGGCGGCGTTTGCCGCGGGCTTGGCGGCGGTGCTGCTGACCAAGCTGGCGATCGAGATAGACCACGAGGACTGAGGGGTGAACGACGTGCAGGACCAGGTCCAGGAAGAGCGCAGTCTCTTGCAGTCGCATTACGTATCTCTGTCTGATCAGGACATCGTCAGAATCGCTCAGGCGGGAGACGAGCAAGCCTCCGAGTATCTGCTCTACAAGTATCGCAGCCTCGTACGCACCAAGATTCGATCCTACTTTTTGATGGGCGCGGAAAAGGAAGACCTCCTGCAGGTGGGCATGATCGGGCTTTGGCAGGCGATTGTTGACTACCGCGCCGAAAAGGAGATATCGTTCCTCTCGTTTGCCCGAATCTGCATCGAGCGGCACGTAATCACGGCGATAAAGACCGCCACCCGCCAGAAGCAGATCCCGCTCAACACCTCCGTGTCTCTGGAGTATCCCTCCGACGACAACGACTCCGAATGGAACCTCGCCGATATACTGGTTTCCGACGAGACCGTCGATCCAGAGGAGCTTGTGCTCCGGCGTGAGGACAATTCCCGCCTGCAAGACATGCTCCGAAGGCTGCTTAGCGACTTCGAATGGCGCGTTCTTTCGGGCTACCAGGTCGGCAAGAGCTACCGCGAGATCGCGTTCGAGCTGCAGTGCAAGACGAAGTCGGTCGATAACGCCCTCGCGCGAATCAAGCGCAAGATATCGTGCTCCCCCTACGGCTGGCCAGGCATCACCGACGTGAAGTAGACCCTGAATCAAGTTCAGGGTGACGTGATGCACGGACCTCGTCATGCTGAACTTGTTTCAGCATCCCTCGCATTCCGAACGGCCAAACGCTTTTTCCCGCAAAACGAACTCTTCTCCACGCTCGATTTGAGCGTGGCTTCCCTTCCGTGTTTGCTGGCTTCCGTGCTTCCGTGATGAAACCCGCCCTTGCGCCCGAAGATGAATCGGCGTATTCTGGAAATAGCGCCCAGGCAGTGTCGCCTGGTAGAATAGTCATCAAGGGAGATGAAGCGATGAGCGTTGTAGACCTCCAACTCGTGTCCAGATACACGGACGTCAGCAGCCCCGCAATGCAGCTTCTCAGCAGAGACGATCAGGAGCACTACGCCAACCTCAACCTCAAATGGGACGGCAGACTCATCCAGGCCGACGCCTACATCGTGTTCCACTGCTTGGTGCGCGGGCCGGCCAAAGGCGGCATTCGGATGGCCGACGACGTCACCCTCGATGAAACCCGCAGGCTGGCCGAGCTGATGACCTACAAGTGCGCGCTTGCGGGGATTCCATTTGGCGGCGGCAAGTCGGGCATCCGCATCAACCCCAAGAACCTTACCGCCGAAGCCAGGCGCGAGTTGGTCTCCGAATACGTCCACGTGTTCGGCCCGATCCTGGCAAACGGAGCCTACGTGCCCGCGCCCGACATCGGCACCGGCCCCGGCGATATGGCCACCATCTACGGCTGCACGCATATACCCGAGTCCGTCACCGGCAAGCCACCCCGAATCGGCGGCCTGCCCGGCAGAGAAGAAGCCACCGGCTACGGCGTCGCCAGCATCGTCAAGACCGCAGCCGACGGCATTCTCCGAAAAGACCTCAACGGCCTGACCGTCGCCGTGCAGGGCTTCGGCAACGTCGGAAGCTGGACGGCGCGCTTCCTGGCCGACTGGGGCGCGAGGGTGGTCGCGGTCTCCGATGAGGGCGGCGCGGTCTACATGGACGGCGGCCTGCCGATTGGCGAGATGGCCGGGGTCAAGACGCTCGACGAGGTGGCCTATCCCAAGATCGACCGCGACGATCTCCTGCTTCTGCCGGTGGATGTGCTCGTTCCCGCAGCCATCGGCGGCGTTTTCACCGGCGATGTGGCCTCGAAGGTGCGGGCGAAGCTCGTCGTCGAGGCCGCCAACGATCCGACCACGCCCGACGGCGACAAGGTCTTTGCCGAGCGCGGTATCCCGGTCCTGCCCGACATTCTGGCAAACGCGGGCGGCGTGATCGCATCATACATCGAATGGCGGCAGGCCAAATCCGGCAGCCTTACGGATAAACAGGAAACCTATCAGGCAATCGAAAAGCAGATCCTTGTGGCGTATCGGAATGTTATCGAGGTTGCCGAACGGGAGCGCATCTCGCACCGCCTCGCCGCGCAGGTACTGGCCGTCAACGAAGTCGTCGAATCCATGCGCGATAGGGGATGGATCTGAACCGCTGAAGAGATGAACTGAGATGAGGCGCTGAACCGTCCGGTTCAGCGCCTGATCCTGGCAGGCCGCCTCCCTTCTCTCAACTCTAAACCCTCAACCCTCAACCCGTCCGCAACCCGTGAACAACATTTAACTGAAATACCACACTCCGTTCTCCGCAAAATGCCCTAGAAGTCGTCTTATAATCATGAGAGGATAAAATCCATGCGTGCCCTCCTTTCCCAAATCCAAAATCCCAAATCCAAAATCCAAAATGCCCGGGTTTCCCGCCAACAGTTTTATCCCGCAAAACGATCTCCCTCCACGCTCGAACTGAGCGTGAGATCGTTCTGCGGTAACCCGCGAATCCCCGCGTGAAAACCACGCGAAATGGAGAGGGTTCAGCGTTGCGGGATTGTCATTCCGAGCAGCGCGAGGAATCTGCTTTTCGCGTGCACCGGCAGGGGCCGAAAAGCAGATTCCTCACTGCGTTCGGAATGACGTGCGCGGAGAACCGAACTCTCACGCGAAATGCCCGCCGCTTGCGGGCGGGTTCGCGGGCGTGATATAGTGGAGCAAATGAGGAAGTGCACTATGTTCAGGCTGACATTGCTGTTGCTGTTGTGCCTCGTTCTTACGGCTCAGTGCGCCCAGTGCGCGAAGCCTAAGCCCGCTGCCGACGAGATAGCGCTGTTTCTCAAAGCGTGCGCCAACGGCGACATTCTCACCGTGCGCGACGCCCTGAATTCGCGCTCGAACCAGGAGCTGCTTGCCGCCAGGAACGCCTCCGGCTTCTCCGCGCTCGATCTTGCCGCGTCGGGCGGTCGCGTCAACTGCGTGACGCTGCTTCTCGCTGCCGGAGCGCAGCTCAACGCCAAAGGCAAGGACGGTCGGACGCCGCTTTTCTGGGCCGTGGCCGCGGGACGCAAGGACTGCGCCGAGTCCCTGATCGGCAAAGGAGCCGACACAAACCTCGCCGACAAGGACGGCGCCACGCCGCTCCACGTGGCCGTTAACCTCAATCGCAAGGACTGCGTGGAACTGCTGATCGCCAAGGGCGCGCTGCTAAACGCCATGAACAACTACGGCTTCACG
>Ga0315284_10014354_pt1 | contig 11281 bp, 3 predicted proteins | sample YL17G09_16_MG_FD_203696 | JGI IMG/M metagenome (GOLD analysis project Ga0315284, IMG submission 203696) | Sediment microbial communities from Yellowstone Lake, YNP, Wyoming, USA - YL17G09_16 | ecosystem: Environmental > Aquatic > Freshwater > Lake > Sediment | place: USA: Wyoming | collected...
TCTCACCCGTCGAGACAGGTGTAAAACCGTCGGACGTTCAAGCGTCTGAGACCAACGCACGCGACGCACTGGAGGAGACTCGCCGTGCAAACGCGAATGAGGACGTCGTGACCACTCTGCCGGTCGAGACAGGTGTAAAACCGTCGGACGTTCAAGCGTCTGAGACCAACGCACGCGACGCCCTCGAGGAGACTCGCCGTGCAAACGCGAATGAGGACGTCGTGACCACTCTGCCGGTCGAGACAGGTGTAAAACCGTCGGACGTTCAAGCGTCGGAGACCAACGCACGCGACGCCCTCGAGGAGACTCGTCGCGCAAACGCGAATGAGGACGTCACGGCAGTCTCACCAGTCGAGACAGGTGTAAAACCGTCGGACGTTCAGACGTCGGAAACCAACGCGCGCGACGCACTCAACGAATACAGGCGTACAACAGATGCAAATGACTCACTAAGTCTAAAAACAATAAAAATTAAAGAGCCTGTAAACTCATCTATGAGAATTTTACAATTATCTGAAGGATTACCAAAACGTTTAAAGTCTGGTCTGTTTGATAAAGCCAGTGCTTCTGTGAGGTCTTTCAAGTTAGATGTAGCTATTGCGTTTGGTCAACGTGGACCTTCAAAATACTTTACAAAAACAGCATACGGGCGAAGAGCAGTTGCGAGTGCTCTAGCTAGAGTATATAACAATTTAACTGTTCCTAGTATAAATATAACACTAAAATTAGCATCAAAACAACTACTCAAGACTACATTACACACAGTATTGGAAACAGTTGATTTCTTAGACAATATATCTGATTTTTCTCAACTAGTAGGCGATTCTGTATTTTATAACAAGTTTCCAGATGTATCTAGTCTTATAAGTCCTAGTGAACTTCGTCATGTGTTTGAATTTTCAGTCGACAAACAGTATCAAGCTGTCATTCAATACAACTCTGGTGCGGATACTCTAAATACGAAATATCTTACCATGACACCAGCTCAACAAAAAAATGATTATGGGTATCCATATGCTTATGCTAAATATCCTATGATCATGGGTCCACTCGACGTACTTGATTCTGCAAATGCTCGTGGTGACGCATTTTGGGTACAGACACGTGTTCAGACTGAAATCGACTCGATTCGGGAATTAATGGTAAGAGATCCAAACTCAACATTCTCGGTAGTATGTAAAAGAAATATAGGAACAGAAACTTATTCTGCTATTATACAAGATCCAAACAAATCATTAGTGTCGGCTATTGATGACATATATGGTCAGACAGACTTGGATGATTTATATAGATATGCTTTTACATTTGTGTGTTCTAGAAATGATGGAGTTGTATATGAAGACGTATACCCAGATCAGAAAGATTCGACTGGGAATGTTATTACACCAACGCATGCGCGTTTTCAGTGTGGGTACAAAGATTCAACAGCATGTAAAACCGGAGGTGACACGTGGTATAACTCACCTGCAGCTGAAGTTGTTGGAAATTACGCGGAATGGTATACAGTTGTTCAAATAAACACAACACTTAATGGGCTAACACCTTCACGTCCTTCAATAGACACTTTAAATATATATTCAACTACTACATCGAACGGAAAACCTTCTAGTCCGGTGCAAGCATCATCTATGTGTATAGTTACAAACTCAGGGGTTAGGAATATGTGTAATCGTCAAAAAACAAATTCATATAACCCAGATACTCATACGTGCACGTTTACGCGCGAGTATTGTAAAACATTAGGAACATGTTATGATTCTTCAACGAGTACATGTTATCTCCCAGACAGTCCTGGTTTCAAGACGGCAGAGGCTTTTTTTGGACAGGGTGGTATACGTGAATGGATATCGATCAATGGTTGTGAGTTCATGTCTGGTAAAAACATTGTTAACGACGTGAAAAATCTAATGGATCTACTCCCTCTTGGAATGTTTGTCACTGGAACTGGTGAGTCGATAATAGATGATATGTTTAAAAATCATAAAAATTGGAACGAAGGTTTCAAACAAACGATGAAAGAACCAATGAGTCAACTTACAGTAGCATCAATAGGAATACCAGTAGTGGTAGCGGGAGCCGAGTCAGCTGCTCTCTTTTTAGCGGCGCGCGGAGGAGCCGCTGCCGCTGTATACGCTGCTCAGTACACCGCCACTATGAGTGCAACTGCATTTACTGCGCCTCTCTATGGAGCCGTTTCAGTTGGAGCCACAATAGGTATTGTGTTTATGGCGGTATTAGCAATTGTTATGGTTGGTATGACAGTCGATGATATACTGAATAATCGTCAAGAAGCTGGGTTGCATGTACCATTTGCAACAAAGAATGACGGAACAGCTCTCGCGGAATATACATGTACAGGGTGGCAGAGACGTGTTTTACGGGATCCATATCCTCAAGCTAACACCGCTCCACCCGACCCATTTGGGGATACGTTTGCGCTTGGTAACAACGGTAATAAATTACCAAAGATGGTAACGTTTATCGATGGCTGGGTTACGAAACCACTTTTATCAAAAACAGGTTCAGGTGTTTCCAGTTCATCTGCATCGATGATTAGCCAGATTAATGGAACGGTTGTAGGAACTTTTTACAGTGATAATGACACGAGTTGGATAAACTATGTCTACAACACATTCGGTGAACCATTCGGTGATAGTTTTGGTGATTCACTTTCTCAATATTTAGGCTACCCTGGTTTTTATGACGGAACTACCAGAGAATATATTACTAAAAAGTTTTGTTCGAAAGATTTTTCAACGACGATGTGGCGTTCCGGGAGCCGATCATCAACAAATCAACTGTGGTGTCTTCCAGAGCAACCTCCTGTAACATGGGCAGACCCGTCCATCGGTCCACTTGCAAAAATAATATCGCTTGAGTTATCCGGGGGAACGATTAGTGTAACAAAAACACCGGAGGGGTTTCATAGTGTATCTGGTGTAAGCGTCATAGGGGGTGGAACACTTACTGATGGTTTATTCCTGTCTCAATTTCCACCCGATTCTCCAAAAGCTATAATTCGTAACCCAGTATCTACTGGAACCCCACCCGTGTGGAGTTTCGGGGTTCAGACACAAAGACCGGTGGTTGTTCCACCGATGGCATTCCCAGCCGGTACACGAGCTGAAATCATAGAGTCTGAATTTGCAAAGAATAGATCATGGACAGACGGAACAGATCCAACTGCTCCAAACTTCCCACACGCGGCTGGACCCGAAGCGGATACACGAAATGATAGAACAAATGATATTTACTATCAGTTAGTGTACGACAAAAGTATAGTTGCTCCCAGATGCCAATGTTCATCTGGTGTTAAGGATGATGTAAACAAACAGTGTGTAGTGCCGATAACTGGAAGTACACCAGTTTCGGGGACGTGCGCTACGGGACAAACTCCTATAGGGAATTCATGCATTTCATGCCCAACCGGATATGATTTATCATCAGGTGGTACGTCTGGTTTTACAAATGTAGATATACCTGGATATGCGACAGTTTCACTGGGATGTATAAGGTCATGTATGACCCTTCCTTCACTTTTATTTGATAATACTACACTTAGTAAGCATTTCAATCTTACTACGATTAATAGTATGCGACAGACGGCGTGTCAGGAACAGTTTATGAACGATCTGTCAGGAAAAACAGTCGATTCAAAGTGTTGGGGTTATTTGTCTATAGGGTTCAACAAATTTACATTTTTACCAATGACTGTTGGTAAGTTAGAACACAGTGGTTTTACAACATGCGACCCCGGGAGATATAGAGTAGGGAACTCGTGTGTGGATTGTCCGAATACATTACCAGTTGGTTCAACATGGGAATATCCGGGTGTAAATTGTAATGTATTATATTTATCATTCAGCAAACCAGGCAGTAATATTAGAATGTAACCTAACTGTATGAAGATGTGTTAACAAACATTGTTGTCGTAGATGCCGGAGCAAGGGTAGCCCACCCTTGAAGTGCTACAGGTAACAATGCCGTGGCTATTGACCCTGGCCCATAATCGCGCGCCCATTGCCACGCTGGTTTAGAAATTAAAGATGCGTTCGTATATACGATCAACTGAGGGCTTGTCGCTGTAGTTGCAGCGACAAGAGGTGTTATAACACCGAGAGTTGTCGCTGTAGTTGCCGCCGTCGCTGTTGAAAGAGTGATTGTAAACGTGGTTGTTGAACCTGCTGTAACTGTGTATGTTCCGTTTAGAACGGATGGAGCAAACCCTGCCATTATCACCTTTCCGTTTGAAGCAAGCCCGTGAGCATTTTTTGTTGTAATAGTTGCCGTTGTAGAACTGATTGATACACTTGTTATGTCGCTCACACTGGCAGTGGCTGAACCTGTAATATTAGCCTTGGTAGTTACACCACCATTACTCAATGTTTCTCCCTTCAAATTACGTGCAACTGATGTGACAAGCTTTCCGTTTACAATAGAACCTGCAACTGATGTATCAATTGCATAAGAGGACCAATTATTAATTTGTGTATCAGTTGGCTTAGTGAACCCATAAGTTGCTGAACCTATAGCCCATGATTTATACGTAGTTTCTATGGTGCTTCCATCTACATCTACGTAAAACCCAGGGCACACACTGCTCAAGTACATACGCGTTGCCCCTGTTACGTCAGATTTACGAGCTTGTTGGACAGCATTCGTATTACTGGAATAGTTTGTTCCCGAAATAATAGAAGTTGAAGATGCCGAAATAAAAGAACTGTAATCAGATGTGATTTTAGAAATACTCTGACCGGATGTAAGTTTATACGTGTTATAGTTTGTAGTGGATGGATCATTCGTGATTTTAGGTTTACCTTTATTATCTACGTAATCGTTGGTGCTATCTGCGTATGGACATTTATTTTTTACGTACTCCTCAGAAGCGTTTTTGTATACTAGCTGTTTATCAGTGAGTGCTTGTGCATCTGAATCAGGCTTATTTGTTTTACCCGTGAGATAGATACCGAGAGCTGAGTCGTTTACTCTAGTATTGTATGTGGTTACTGCTGTTTCTAAAAGAGTTTTATATCGGTTATATCCTGTTTGTACAGTGACTCCTGTGTCTGAACCAAGAGTAAGTCCACTTGCTGGCACTGATGCCAGTGGAATCACGTCTGGTGATACTAGAAATGCGAATTGAGTAGCAATACCAGCAACTGCTGTAGCTGGATACAGAATAAATGATTTGTTGTTGAGGGGCGTTAATGCTGTGGATGTAAATCCGCTAAAAATAACTGTATCACGTGCCGTCCCAGAAGCAACAAATCCATGTCCTGCTGACGTTGTAATTTTAATATAGAAAGGGGTTGTAGAGTCCCCTGCAAAACTTGCAAGACCAGTTACAGCGAATGTACCAGTTGGCGTGTTTTCAGGGTATACATATGTTGACTTGGACCTCCATTTCCATATGATGGCGACGATGATAACGATGACTACAACTCCGATGAGTACATTTCTGATCAGTTTGTTGTCCAGAACAATGGCGTTCATTATTACTGTCAAAGAAATTAAACTTGCCCGTACGGGTTATGTATTAACTCATTCACGCACGATATACCGGGGTCTGACCACGTGCGTCCTGATCCTAATTGTGTACATGGTTGACACGTTAAATTCAACCCGTTGATGTCAATATATTCCCCTGCTGCACACTGAGGGGCGACAAGCCCTGGATATATCGTATGCCATTTTATGGGGTCCCTGTAGTCCTTGAAAGTAGCGTTATTATTTGAAATGTTATACGGACCGTGTACCGTTTTGAAGTACGACGTGCCGACACTACCAGATGTTTTTAAAATTTGCGTTAGATCGTTACCTATAGTTCTAAAAGTAACCAGTTGTCCAGATAAATAATATTCAAACGTAGGAGAATGGCTAGTTAAATACATGGCATAAAAATTTTTCCAGTTTGATGGGTTTATAAAGAAAATACAATGATTATACTCTGTAGAATATTTGGGAGGTAACAACACAGCTGTAGTAACGGCTCCATATAAGCTTATATATTTACCATCAGGAGTCTTAATTAAAAATCCATTGTCTACGTATTCACATGGTTGAAAGGTAAAATCTGTTGATTTCGCTAAAGAGTACTTATAATCGTGTATCGTATATCCACCTTCTGTATATGTTAGACGTTTATAATAACGTGTATGCTGAAAGTCTACCGATAATGGTATAATAGAATTTGAAGGATCAGCAGAGTTGTTTCTTACAGTAGTTTGTTTAATTCTAATATCGAATGTTGTAAGTACATCTTTGCACACATCTTTGCACCCAGCTATAATTTTAAAACCTGATGCAGTTTTGGAAAAAAATGCAACTCGAGACCATCCATTCGAATTAGGCACGTAAGGTGTTATTACGTAAAATCCACTCGTATCGATATTGATATGAGAAGGTACTGTACCCGTCTTGAAAAACATATTCTGGCTGTTTTTCGATATACCCAATTCATCTGTAACTATATAATTGGTTCTATCAAATTTACGAACAGGACAATATTCACAAGCCTCTAAATCAGCTGTCGTGAATGCCTGTATTGTAGTGGTGTCAATTACGCGTTGTATATTTGAATTACACGCGACAACATCTGCACATAGAGCACCCTGATTTCCAAGGTTAGTTCCTGGATAATAATTTTGAATAATTGATGGTGATGTTGGTATGTCCTCTTTTCTAAATGATATTTTGGAATCATCATACGTGTCCGAACTAATGGTTTTAAAAAACTCACACGTATTTGTACCGATATTTAGATTGAAACCATCACATTCGATATTAGAACTACACGACAATGAACATGACTCTATGTCAGGATTACCTGAAACATTCAAAGTTAACGGCGTACCTACAATTGAATTCATGTCAGTCGAAAAACCTGGTGGCGTTATAAATATAGGTGGTACATCATTTTTGTCCGACTTGACGATGATGGCTTTATTTTCGGTTGTTGATGATAATGTATCAATAACATATGACGTTTGACCTGTTTCAAAAGTCTGATTTGTAAAATCAGCTGCAACAACTTTACAATCACCCTCACATGTTCCTAATACATCTTGTAATCCCTGTGGTAAGACTTTTGTATCTACGAACGTCGTTGGTCCCACGCCGTAAATATAATTTCTTATGTCTGTTTTTGCGGCATTAACTCCGTTATACGATGGATCAATACAGTCAGTTGTTGATTTACCTATACAAGAAAGGGCTAAATCTATGAAGGTGCATTCTTGAGTATCAGTGTTAAAATATTGAGACGGACCACACTGTCCTGCCACCCCTGCTGATATAGATGTGCATTGTGAAAAATTAGTGGAACCCGCTTGTGAAGTCAAACCCTCTCCACACGGTATACATACTTGAGATGACATACCATTCGTCCCCGGGAAATATGTGTTTGCAGGGCATAAAATACACGAACCCGCGCCAGCCCCGGCGGAATACGTTCCAGCTGGACAAGATGAACAAGAACCTGCACTTCCGGTAGAATAAGTTCCAGCTAGACATGTTGAACATAAAGTCGAACCAAGTGCCGCCGAATACTGACCAGGCGGACATGCCAAACAATCTAAATAGGATTTTGAACCACTTACAGTAGAATACGTTCCAACCGGACACGATATACATGAAGTTGATCCGTCTATGGGGGAATATGTTCCGGGTAGACATTTGGGACAACCAACTCCAGAAATACCGGTTAAACTTGAAGAATCGGGTTTATATGGTTCAATGAAACCAAGCGCATCATTATACGTTCCTGAAGAACATTTGACACAGTATTGTGATGATGTGACATAATCATAAGGACCATTATACATATAATAGGTTCCAGTTGGACACGGTGTACACGCAGTTGCACCAGTCGTAGAAGAATATGATCCACGTTTACACGCTCTACAGTACTGACCTGGTGTATCATTGTATGTCCCCATATCACACGGACTACACACCAACTGACCGCCTGGGAATGACGCCGTCCCTACCGGACATGGTATACAATCAGCCCCCCCTGTTTCTGTGTTTTCTTTCCAATACGTATTGTCTGGACAAGGTGTACAATAATTATATGTACCTACGTAAACAGTATACCAAATATTGGTGGTCTGACCGGGTGGACACCGTGTACATGGAACTGATTTAGACGCCCCTGGAATTGTGCCCTTTGGACACGGTGTACATACACTTGCACCTTCCGCGGTAGAGTACGTTTCAAACGGACAGTTCAAACACGAAGTTGCACCTCCCGTAGAATACGTTCCAGCTAGACATGTTGAACATAAAGTCGAACCAAGTGCCGCCGAATACGTTCCAGGCGGACATGCCAAACATGTCATACTAGAAGAACCTGCAGTTGTTGAATACTTTCCAGCTGGACATGCCAAACACGTACTCGAAGAAGTTGCGGCGACATTTGTCGAATACGAGCCAGGTGCGCACGAAGTACACGAAGATGCACCAGTTGTATCAGAGTATGTTCCAGCTGCACACGAAGTACACGAAACTGCACCAGCATCGGAATATTTTCCAACGGGACAAACCAGACAAAAAGCAACAGCCAAATATATATCACCTAAAGCGTCTTTATAGAAGAAGCTCACCTTACCTTCTGTTCCAGCTGCACAGGAAGTACACGATGTTGCACCGGCACTAGAAGTCTGCCCAGCCGGACAAAGTCCACATACACCATTACTAGTTGCATTCGAAGCTGTAGAATACGTTCCACCTATACATTTTCTACATTCAACTGTGCCGACAGTTGACGAAAACGTTCCAGCTGCACAGGAAGTACATGAAGTTGCACCGGGGTTAGATGAATACGAACCAGCTGCACATGAAGTACATGAAGCTGCACCGAGGTTAGATGAATACGAACCAGCTGCACATGAAGTACATGAAGCTGCACCGGTGTTCGATGAATACGAACCAGCTGCACATGAAGTACATGAAGTTGCACCGGGGTTCGATGAATACGAACCAGCTGCACATGAAGTACATGTACTAGAAGAAAACGCACTCGAAGAAATTGCACCTACAGTTTTTGAATACGTTCCAGCAGGACATAAAGTACACGCACTATAAGAAGTTGAACCACCACTTGGTGAACCCCACCAATACGTTCCAGCAGGACAAGATATACATGCACTAGCGCCATTGACTTCAGAATACGTTCCCTTGGGACAATATGTACAACCAGCGGCACCGGAAGTAGAATACGTTCCAGGTGCACATGACAAACATGCAAGTTTAGAAGTTGCGCCTTCATTTTTTGAATACGTTCCATCTGCACATAAAGTACACGCACTATAAGAAGCTGCACCTGTTGTATCGTTATATGTTCCGGTTGGACATAGATTACAAGGTGTAAATTGTCCGGTGAACGGGTTATACCTTCCAAGTGCACACGGAGTACAAGAAGTTGCACCGGCATTTGGACTATACGAACCAGCTGCACACGGAGTACAAGAAGTTGCACCGGCATTTGGACTATACGAACCAGCTGCACATGTAGTACAAGAACTTGCACCAGCCCCGGAAGACGAACCTGCTTCACATGTTAAACACGTACTAGACGACGTTGCACCTGAAGTTGATGAATACGTTCCGGCTGAACATGAAGTACATGAAGTTGCCCCACCTCCCGCGGAATATGTCCCGGGATCACAAGTTTCACAATACGTAGATAACGGCATGAAATCAGGTAACCCAGGCGTACCTTGCCAAAAAGTTATTGCTAAATAACTTCCAGGATCACAAGTTAAACAGGAACTTGATGACGTGGCGCCTAATGTATAACTAGTTGAACCATTTGGACATGGTGTACATGCGGTTTGACCTGGTTTATCGTTATATGTTCCGTATTTACATGGTGTACATATACCATTAAGAATATAATACCCAGCTGGACATGGTCCACATGCGGTGGATGAATTTGCACCAGTTGTTAATGTATAAGATCCATTTGGACACGAACTACACGAAGTTACACCGTTTGTTGTTGAATATGTATTATATGGACAAGGTGTACATGCGATTTGCTCTGTTTTATCGTTGTATGTTCCAGCTAAACATGGCTGACAAGTTGAACCACTTAAATATGTTCCAACTGAACACGCTATACAATCAGTTGAAGAAGTTGCATCATCAACTGAAGTTGTACCAGGTGGACATGTCGTACATGAAGTTTTACCTGTTTTATCGTTATACGTCCCAGCTAAACACGGAGTACATGAACCCTGACCTGTTTGATTGTTATACGTTCCTATAGGACAAGCAGTACAACGTGTGGAAACTGTATAATATGAATATATACCACCAGTGGAAAAAGTTCCAACTGCGCAAGGTTTGAGAATATTTGAATAAGATTGTTTGTAATACCCAGGTGGTATTGTGAATGACATCCTATACTAAATAGACAAATTAAACTCGGTCAAAAGTTCGCTCAATGAGTGATAGTACCGTTTTAGGTCCTTCTCGAATCGTTTGTCCGACGTGTGTTTCTTCTGGACGTAGAGCCACGCGAGATTCGCCTTGGAGTACTTGGTGCGCGTCTGGTTCTCAGTCGGTTTCCGTGGTCTCGCCTTGACCTCGGCAACAGGCTCTTCAACAACTCGGTCGATAAACGACAACGCCTGCATGCACGTGTCTGCCAAGTCATCCTTCTTCTTGTGCTTGTCAAAAATGGGTACCCAGTGTGGTTGCGTCGCCTCGATAAAGACTCGACACCGCTCGATGGACGCCTTTTTGCGTTGCAGGTACCGTGCGCGACCCGGACCAGCAACGTCAGGCACCTTGTGACGTGCATCGTACACGATGACATCCTTGTCGTGACAGAGAAAGTAGGCGTGCAGAAAATGCTCGACGCCCTTCATGGTCCGATTACGATCCGGTTGCTTCTCAATAAGGACCGTGTGTGCCTCCATTGTCCATTGCAGTGCACGCAGGTGGGTCTTGAGCGCCTTGAACAGACCATCGGCATGCTGCGGTGGAACACCCGATACGTCCCACTGTTTAATAAGACGAGTCCTCGAATCGATGAGACACATCGCAAGGTTCTTTATGCCTACATCGATACTCAGGATCAATGACATCCTTTTATTAAAGACCTAGAGACTTTTAAGTTCAATGAACAGGTCCGAAGGACCTGAGATGGCGGAGCCTCAGTGGTGTTGGTATTGTTGCCACCCCTTTGAGGGTCCGGCTATTCACGCGCCGTATAAGTATGACGATAGAAGGCGTCATTTTGACACGACGGGTCAGTTTTGTTCTTGGGAATGCG
>Ga0315284_10014356_pt1 | contig 11280 bp, 13 predicted proteins | sample YL17G09_16_MG_FD_203696 | JGI IMG/M metagenome (GOLD analysis project Ga0315284, IMG submission 203696) | Sediment microbial communities from Yellowstone Lake, YNP, Wyoming, USA - YL17G09_16 | ecosystem: Environmental > Aquatic > Freshwater > Lake > Sediment | place: USA: Wyoming | collected...
CGACCTTGCCAAGTCGCACAAACGGTATATGGAAATCACCGCCCCTCACGCCGGCGATGGTACTACCGGCTGTAATTTCGCGGCACAGGCCGTTCTTTCCAGGCCGAATGTTGCACCGGCAACCGCCGCTCAGCGTGGCTTGAGTGAATGGGTTACTGCTTAACCAATAAAGGGATTTGAAATGGCAAAGGTTTTATTGGCAATCCCAACCAGCGGCGGCATACACGAGCGGGTCTCGATGTTTGCCACGTATCTGTCTAAAGAGCAGAATGTCGATTACGTCAACGCAAAAGGCAGGCCGTGTGATTTTGTTCGTAACAATTTCATCCGGCTCTTCCTGAAGGGCGACTGGTCGCATTTGTTCCTATTGGACAGCGACACCGAAGGGCCGCTCGATTGTCTGCAAAAACTTCTTGCCCTCGATGTCCCTTTAGCCACCGGATGTTATCCGGTTCTTATGCCGGATGGCCTGCGGTGGGCATTAGCGAATAAAGGAACAGACCAGCACTACCGGCTACTCGAATGCTTGCCGTCGCTTGACAAGCCGTTTGAGGTCGATGCCGGCGGTGCTGGCTGTCTTTTAATTCGAAGAGACGTATTTGACGTAGTTAAATGGCCGTGGTTCAAGTGGGGCGAAACTGAAGATGGCGGCCAGACCGGTGAGGACATCCACTTTTTCCAAAAATGCAACGATGCCGGCCTTCGCGTCATGGCCGAGCCGACCGTTATTGTAAATCACTATAAAACAATCAACCTGACCAGTTTGATGCTTATGAAAAAAAATCAACCCTCAATTAAGGAATAAAATCATGTGGGTAAAATTCACGGAAACTTATATCGGTAAACTTGGCAGCTTCCCTGCAGGGACGGAAATCGACCTGTCGGATGGCGTGTTAAAGCAGCTTTCAAAGATCGCTAAATACAAACCCTGCCCGCCCCCGTGGGACAGGAAGAAAGATGTCAAGGGCATAAAACAGGCAGAGCTTAAAGCCAATGCCAAAGATGCCCTGGCCTGGTCTGAAATTGTGCAGGAAAAGGCCGATGCCGCAAAGCAAAAAGTCGCCGAGGCGGGTGCCGCTGCTCTGCAGAAGCAAGGTGAGCTTGACGATGCCAACGCCGACGTTGTAAAGGCCAAAAAAACTCATGAGAAAAACCGATCTGAAAAGAGTGTGAAGGTTTTGGCTGGTTTGGTTTGCTCGGCACAGATTAAAGTATATCAGCATCAAAGGGCGGCAGGCGAACTTATGATTGCCCTTGCCAATGCTGGGCTATTGAGATTGGAGGCAGAACGTGCAAAACGAAGAGCAGAAGAAGCAGCCAAAGCAGCCGGACTCGTCGTCTTCGGCGTTGACGTCGGAAGGTCAGAAGGCGATCGTACAGTCGCCGAGGGACAAACAGTACCGCCCACAGAAGCCGGGCAGTAATTACAAAATAAAACAGCTTTAATATCGGAATTATTTGGGTTTTATAAGGGTTTAATATGGATAGCGATAGGCCGTTTTTATTATATGATGGGCTAACTGGATATGTAAGTGTCCCTGATGATGCCGTTTTTGATTGCGGCACCGATGGATGGGCCGCAATGGTTCGGTTCAAAAGCGGCGAGATTCGCGGCAGCAATTTAAGCCACACCCTGTTTTCGGGCAATACCTTGGCAGGCACTTTCGTCGGCTTTCTTCTTGACTACTTTAATTTGCTTGCTTCTTTTGCAACATCCAGTCCAAGCTGTAGCGCCTGTGATGCCCAGCCGCTGCCCTTTGTCGCAGGAGAGCAGGTAGTCCTATTTATAAAAACGTATTATCCCACAGAAATTACAACGAAAACGGATATTTACATAAATGGGATTTTGGTCGCCACGCGTACCAACAGCGGCAAAGCACCATTTACAATGCCGACCGCACTCTGGCTCGGCGCTCAGCGACGTAATCCCGATAACCTGCCTGAATATTTCTTTCTCGGCGAAATGTCACAGGCGGCATTTTTCAAGGGCGTTCCAAAAACCATTCCATCCGACTTATCCGCTATAAACGATACTGATTTTGTCGATGCCGACGATAGCCCCATCGACGGCTGGTATTCGAACTTCAACGGCAGCGGAACTACCCTGCAGGGTCGTAAAGTTATAAGCGGTGTCGGCTCTGCCTTAAACGGCACGCTTTATGGCGGAGTAGTCTGGCAAAATACACCGAAGCTTTGCACCCTTGACGACGTCAAGAGTCGGCTCGGCATGACGACTGCCGACAACGACGTCCTGTTAGGCCGGATAATCGCCGGCGTCGAAGCTGTCTTTAATAAGCACACGATGCGTACCCTTGTCGCACCTGCATTCGATGTCACTGAGTATTATACCGCGCAGGGTCCATATCTTCAATTGAACAATTACCCGATAATTTCAATCACCTCAATCAAAGAGGCCCTCGATTACGATTTCGCATCGGCGATTGCACTTGTCGCCAATTCAGAGTACCGCATGGTCAGTGGCGGCAAAAACGGAATTCTTTATAAGTTATTTAATATCCCCTGGTATGGCGTCACTGACACCGTCGAGGCCAAATATCGCGGCGGTTTCTGTGCCGCCGGTATTACGCCTGGCACTGGTGAGTTTGCGATGCCCGACGACCTGCGTGAGGCGGCCATTTTGCAATCGACCCTTGTCTTCAAACGTAAGGACGATATCGGCCTGTCGAGCGTAGGTGCGCAGGGCGGCTCAGCGAGCAAATTTGCCGATATGGAGCTGCTGCCGATGGTGAAGGAAATTTTAAAAGATTATATAAGGAAAACTTACCTCTGTGGCTAAAAAAAAATTATGTTTATCGAACTAAAACTCGGACACGATTTTCAGCAGACGGTAGGCGACCTCTCCCGTATGGGCGGCGACATCCTGCAGGCTGTTTCCACGGAGCTTGGTAAAGGCGTCGAACTCGCAGCGAGTAACGTCCAGGTGAATTACCTGTCCGGCCAGGCATTGAAAGTCAGGTCGGGTCTTCTGCGTGATAACATCAAGGGTTGGCTGGCCTCCCCGTTTGATGGCGTCATCGGTATTCACGAAAAAGCTGCTGTCGATAAATATGCATGGCTGCTGACCGATGAGCAAAAAACTATCCTGCCGACAGGCGGCAGAAAATGTCTCACTATCCCCATCGGCGAGGCCCTTACTCTGGCCGGTACGCCAAAATACGAATCCGCAAAAGACGCCGAAAAAGAATTGCATACGAAACTTTTCCGCCCCAGAGGCACAAACGTTTTAGGTTACAAAATCGGCAAAAAAGGCAAGTTCAGGCCGCTTTTTGTCTTGGTAAAAAGTGTCCTCGTCCAGGGCTCGGGCGCCTTGTACGATGGCGTTAATGATTGCGTTGATAAAATTACCGAAAATATCCAGGCTAAAATCGATGAAAGAATTGGAACTTAAGCATGGCTAACGACGGCGGTTTAATAGCAAGGCTCGAACAATGGATGGCTGATACGCTCAAGGCGCTTACCTACGGCGATGATGAGGCACTCATCTTTAAGACTGCGGATATCTGGAAGCATCAGGTAGGTGCCGCCAACGGCGGCGGCGAGGCATTCACTCGCTTTGCCCCGTTTGCCTTCGCCGGTTACCAGTCCTGTGAAGCCGGCAGAGAGGGCGGTTACGATTTGCGGCAAATTCTTGAATTTGCGGTTTTTATCGGTGTCGAATCGGCAACTGATGGCGTTGCCAGGACCGGCGACGCTACGCATTTAGGAATCAGTAAAATCCGCGACCTTGTTATTGCTGCGATCGAGACCAAGCACCCGGGCAGTGGTTTCGATTGTGACGAATTTTATTACACCGGCGAGGTAACCGTATTCAATGCGGCCCGTCGCCATGCGACTGAGATGTACTTCACCTGCGGCCGGATGACGCCGGCGAACTAAAGGAATTGATTATTGATTATTGATTATTGATTATTTAACGAGATACGCTTCACGAGATACGAAATACGAAATAAATCTGTGGCAAAAAAAATAAGGAGTAAAACAAAATGGCAACCGTAAATAACAGAGTAAGTAACCCGCAGGGTTCAGTAATCAACGGCCTCGATGCCGGCGGCCTGATGTCTGCGAACATCAGCGAGGGCTATGAGAACATCCTGAAATCGTCGCCCGATGGCCTTCAGGTCCCGTTGAAGGATCGGGAAGTCCAGTTTTGCCGTGGCTCGGTCGTCACGCAGGATTGGCCCCACGCCGTTGCCTTACTGACCGGCACGGCCACTACCTATATCTTTTACGAACGCAAATCCGGCGTCGCCGAGGCGACGGGCTTCATCAAACACACAATCACCGCTCCTATCATTCACAGGATGACCCTTACGTTCACTAAGGGCGGTTATGCAACCGTCTCGTTCGATTTCGAATGCCGGGCAGCCGACCCGACCAAGACCATCGCCGATATGCACGCCTATCTCGATTCTCAGGCCGCCCCGTCTTATCTCCCAGCCGCACTGGGTGGGTATCGCATAACGTCATTACTGCACGGCTCGCAGGCGATTAAGCATGTAATGGGACTGACCGTTAATATCACGACACAGCTTGTCAAGGCCTGTAACGATGGCGATATCGCCAATACCTGTGTCGATGCCAGGCTGGATGGCCTTACCTGTGATGGTTCCGTCACATTCCAGGATGCGGGAATCACAACAAATGTAATGCTCGCCCAGACGCTCGTACTCGCGGCCAAGGCGTCGCTTGTCGCCACTATCGTTCAGGGTCAGGCTCAGACCGCAAAGACGTTGACAATCGCCGGTGTTGTCTTTGATAGCGTATCGAGTAATTCAGGTGCCGCCGCCCCGTTTACCGAGTACACGGTGAACTTCGATATCGCCAACGACTTAACAGCCCAGCTGACCTTAGCCGGCACAAATAATGTTTTGACAATCGCGTAAAAGAATTGTCTTAAACACGAGATACGAGCGACGAGATACGAGCGACTAACTTATGGCCAAAGACATAAATATCCATCTTAAAGTGAAAGACTCCGAAGAGGCAAGAAGGCTGCTCGATGGTTTCAGCCAGGACGTCCAAAAAATCGGCGGTTCCGTCGAGCAGCTCGGCAGCAAGGCCAGTGCCGCATCGGGTCCTTTGAGTTCTTTCGCAGATAAACTCACCGGTCTACTCGAGATGGTTGGTCTCGCCGCCGCCACTATGAAGGTAATACGGTTTTTTGATACAATCAAAGCCCGCAGTAATGAGGCTGTCCGAGACCTCGAAGGCGTCCGCAAGGGATTCGAAGGTATTTTTGATGCGATGGGCGCCTACGACGAAGAGAGTCGGAAAAAAATAGTAGCCGAATCTGCCGGCCTGATGAAAGAAACCGGTACCCCTGCGGAAACAGCAAAACCTATTATCGCGGCCTATGCGCGGGCATATAAAGGGGACGTTGACTCCGGCAAGATTTCCCAACAGCAATATGATAAAGATCTGAAAACAATGCTTAGTTGGGGTGCATTGCACCCGGGCACGGCCGCCCCTGAACTTATCAAAATGCTCCCCGGCTGGAATGTGAGCGCCGATGTGGCTACTCGCATGGTCTCCGCAACAGCGGGAAAATCGCGATTAGAAGAAGTGGAGGTAACGGAAGCCCTTTCCCGGTCTCAATCGACTGCCCAGATGATGGGCTGGTCATTAGAAAAGACACTCGAAACGATAGGCAACGTTGGCACACGCGAAGAGGGCAGAATGCGAACATCCATGCCTATGCAAGCCATCGAGGCATTAGGCCGTCCGACAATCCCAGATGCCGAAAAACTCGGTGAGTTGTTTGGCGAAAAAAATAAACATAAGCAGGAGAGAATGAAAAAATCTCTTGAATCTCAAAAGCCAGAAGATATCGCTGAGGGCATCCGGGGATACACCGCCAATATGCCGCCGGAACAAAGGAATAAATTTTTGACCGCCTTTTATGGTGCAGCCGACAAGGCCGTCTTGAAATCCTGGACAGCCGGCCCGGAGATGGGTGTTGCCATCGAGCAGGCCGCCGGGCCCGCAGGCGCCGCAGCAGCAGAAGAGCAGCGAGCGAAATGGATGGGAACGGATGTAGCCCAAAATGCCCAAACCGCCGCCGACGTCCAAATGATTCAGGAGAAGCTTACCGCCGATGAAAAGACGATGGAGAATGTATATAAAAGAGGAGAGGCCCAACAAAAAATAAAACAAATACAGGGCTCGTTATTAGAAAAGGCCGCCGACGAGATAATAAGCAGGATTGCACCGGAATACAGTAAAGAAAGGGCAGCCAAGCTGGCTTGGATAGAAAGTCTTTCCCAGGAGGAAAAAGAGGCCATTGCGAATAACCCCCAGGTAGGTCATGAAGGTATAGGAGATGTTGGGGGTCTCAATTGGACATGGAAGCAAATGTCGCCCAAACAAAAAGAGCAAAGTTCGTCAGGTGTCACCATCATAAACGACAACAGCATACGCTATTACCCTGCAGTCGGAGATAACATTGTCGGCCCGCGTTCCGACCCCAACGATATACGTTAAGGAATTGATTATTGATGATTGAACGAGATACGCTTCACGAGATGCGAGATACGAAAAAATGATTGATTTAACATACATATTCGGTAACGAGATATGCGTCGATGACGGGATACGTCAAATCGACCGCCAGTACGTCGGCCTCCCCGGCTCGCACGGCCTGTTGTCTATGCACATGGGCTCGCGTGGCAAGCAGATTATCGTCACAGGCCAAATCTGGGGCTATGGCGGTGATTATGCCTACGCCCGTGCCGAATGCCGGGCATGGCGAGATGTGATTGAGTTATACCAGTATGCAGACCCGGCGACTTACACCTTCATGGACGATACCTACGAAAATGTCGTCTTTGACAAAATTATTCCAGTACCCGATTCGAATGGCAAGACCTATCACCTTATCGGTGGGGTCGGCGGGGTCTACGTAACCATGCGATTTGTCGCATACCTGAGGCAGCTAATTTAGCTATGGAAACAAGAATGAATAAATTTTTAGACAGGATTACAAGATTAACAAATTAAGAAAAAAACCAGTTATCCTGTCTAAAAAAAGTTGTGGCTAAAAAATTATGGAATTAAGAAACGATTCGACATCTTTAAGCCGTAACGCCCAGCAGCTCGTAGTCGAGTACCGCCACGGCCACGGCTCGCCGCCGAGCTACGACCCCGCATGGCAGCCCCTCTTTGGCGCCAAGGTCGATAGAATCGAAATTAATCTTGCCAACAGGCCATCCGTTGCGACAATCTGGTTCCCAGAGTCGCGATGGCAGGAAACCCTGTCCGGAATACTCTGGGGTGACATGATTCGCATCCGCACCGACCAGCCCAAGGCGATAAACCGGACAATTCTTTTTTCCGGCTTCTTAACCAGTTTCCTTTCTGATTTTTGCGGCGGTACTGCCGAAAAAGGCACCGGCTTCGAGCGCACCGCCATTACCTGCATGGACTACCGCTGGCTCTTGGGTGCGACTTCTTTTGTTTATGGCCAGGTCGTCAGGGGCCCCGATGATTATACCGGCTACGGTACTGCCGAACAGTCGCCTAAAGCCGATTCGAGCATCTTCGCCTCGGGCAAGAGGTGCATCTTTAATTTCGATGGCAAGCCGAATAAGGCCCCGACCGATCTGGTCCTGACCGGCAAATGCTCGACGCCCATCTTCGCTAACCCGAAAGTCGCCCAGTATTGGACCGCCCGCGAGATGATGCGTTATGTCCTCAGTCCCCTGTACAATCTCGCATATAGTTACTGGCCGATTTCAGACCCCGCACTATTGCTCGGCCTCAGTCACGCCGACTGGGACAGCACGTTAAATAATATCTGCGTCGAGGGCTTAAGCGTCCTCGATGCCGCCGCTGTAATCTGTAAACATCTCGGCTGGAGTTTCAGGGAAGACCCTTATAATAACGGAATCTCGGCGCTCACCTTCTTCAAGGCCGGCTCCGCATCGGGTCACGTCCGCGACGATGATAATATTACCATCCTGCATTCCCTTCACGCCCCTGCGGTCGGTGAATTGATAAATACCGCCGTTGCAGAAGGCCGCAAGATTTTATGGGCGATGAACCTCGCCGAGGATATCGCCCCCGTTATAAATCAGCCTGTAGGCCTCGGCATCCCCGACAGGTTTGAAATAACAGCCGAGCTTGTCCCCGCCTGGCTCGATTCCGAGCTGGTCCCGGACACCTCTAATAATAACGCCAACCTTTATTTCGATGACGGCGATTTGGAGAAAGAAGACAATCCCAATCAATATACTTTTTACAAATATTATCACCCGCGAGGCAGCGAATTCCGCCGCCACGTCGGCAGAAGATGGGCGCTCAACGAATCCGGTACCTACAGCCCGGCTAATGGCACTTACGATAGAGGCCTGCCCTTTGACTTCGCGACAGTCATTGCTTCGCAGTATATTAAAGATGATTATGGCAAGCGTCTGTTCGCCCCTTACAATCGTCAATTACTGCCATGCCTGACAGTCGAAAAAGACACATTGAATAGTGTCGGCATCAAGGTCGAATTCAGCTTTGACGCAGGCGCAACATGGCAGGTCATCCCCGGCGAAATTGAACCCTTGAGGGATGAATGTGGCGCCTATATTATTGCGGCGAATCTCTCCGCCCTTAGAGACCAGTCGCTGGGTGTAATTACCGGCGGTACACTGGCCGGCATTGACCTCAATTACTGGACGAGCATTTGCGACGACAAATTAAACGCTCGCTCTTTTAAAGATGGCCAGTGGAAAACTCGTATGCGCGTCACCGCCGTTATCCAGATGGACCAAAGACTTCATCGCTTCCAGACGCCGTCTGTCGCATCCGGCAGTCCGTTCCATCATTCGCAGCTTTACGACTTTTCTGAAAAGTACGGCCTGGCGAAGCGAACCGATTCGAGTGTCTTCCGTGATACGACCCTGATCGCCTATGAATCGCCCGACCGCATCACCGACTGGTTCGATAAGCATTTGCAGACCGTTCGCGATGCCAACGAGGGTATGTCGGTTGCGGGCCAGTTCACGCTCGAACGGCTGTGGCTCGGCGATGGAGCCGGCGTTCCTGCTTTTTATCTCGGCGACTGCATCGAGAATATCACAGGCCGCAATTACCCACTGTCGGCCGCCATGAACGGCGGCAATGTTTACCCCGAAATCATTCAAATCATATATCTGCCCGACAAACAGATGATGAAGTTGATTACCCGCGACCTTCGTTATGCGGAGGTTCATCTATGAGCGCACTTATTACTATTCAATTTTGTGTCCCTCTCGGCTATCAGAGCGGCGATTACGCCATACTTCACGGCAACGGTGGCGCCGGTGCCATCGACTGGGTTACGCCGCTCTTAAATACTAAATTTGAATTATTCCCGAATGGTGCCGGCATTTATGGTTTTGGCTACGCCCCGTTCGGCCAGTTTCCGTTCGGCTACGCCTTCAGTATGCGAGCGCCGGGGTTCGGGTACTTACCCTTTGGATATTTTCCTTTCGGCTATGGCACGGCGTTGATTAAGGCTGCCGTCCGTGTAGAGCAGTGCGGCGAATACAAGTTCGGATTTGCGTGTTATGACAAGCTCGGCAATCTGCACACCGGCACGCCTGAGGAAGTGACGGTAAACGTCCACGTTGCCCCGCCCGTGCCCGGCAGATTGACCAAGTACAGTTACAATAAGACTACTGACGTTCTCGTCCTGAACGCCGCTTAATGGCTCTTTAAAAAGTTAATAACTGTGTTATTTGTACCCAAATACTTGAAGGGCTTTACGTATTAGTTCTTCGATCCACTTAGTGCGGCTGATGACCTTGCCGCGTTTGCCCGACTCGGCAGCGCGGCTGGAGTCGAGCAGTTGTAGTGTGTCCTTTGTAATGCGGGTCATGGTTTGTTTTGGTTTTATATTTTTTGACATTTGACTCCTTTGATTTAAATTCCTAAATTCTTGTCATATTTAATCAGGGCATCACCCGCCTCACGCATCAGCTTCGCCATCTTACCGGCGGTCTGCTCGTCAATTACTGGCTGGTCGATAAACTGGATGTCAGTTATATCACTGCCGCCGGCATCATTGTCGAAAATTTCACCGACAAAACGCGGCTCTTGTGTGTGGATAATGAACTGCCTTTTGCCATTCACATTTTCGCCAACTAACCAGCGAGGCAGGTTCATAGATTTATTTATGCGCACCATGTTTTTACTCCTTCGGAAAATTGTTTCTTATTTTTTCATTTACAACATGAATATAATCGTGGTGGACTGACTGATTACAGGCGTAGCCGCTAATGACTATATCAGCAGCTGATTTTTCTTCTGGCGTTGAAAATTTTGTGTAATTTTGGCAGCAAAATTCATATTGTGATTTTGTAGGCACATATTTGCCGCCCGCCAACTCATAATCAAATTTGCTTGTGGCTCGCCTGGTCTCCGCCTTGTGTGCTTTCCGCTCCTCATAGGCCGCCTGCCCGGCTGGGTCTTGCATTTTTAAGGCAAATGCTTTTTTTTGCGCCGCACTTGGTTTCCATTTGTAACTCATTTTTTTACCCTTTCATTTTTAAGTTTTTAAGTTTTAATTGTTTATTATGATTACAATGATAGCACAGTTATCATAAATAGTCAAGAGAAAAATAAAAAATATTTAAATATTTTTTATATATAAGGCCCTGCTGGTACAGCAAATCCTGTGCCAATCTGTCAGGGTGAGAATTTTGTTGCAGTGCCCAGTACATCGGGAGTAACTGATTTTCGGCAAAAATGCCTGAAAATCGGGCGGGGATTTTTTGTCCCTATCGGGAAATACGGTCGAGGTGCCCCCAAACCATTTCGTTTGGGATTTCGTATTGCGTTTTGAAAATTTCGTTTAAAACCTTAAAAAAAGATGTTTAATTTGCTTATAATTGCCGTTTCGTTGTGTTTTAAATCGGTTATAAACGTTTTTATGCGTTTTAGATGGTCGATTTGCTTATAAACACCGTTCCATTGCGTTTTAAATCGGTTATAAACGTTTTAAATAATTGACGTTTACTGCCATATAGCTTTGCATTTAAATCGTCTTTTAGTGGTTTTCCGCCACATTGCCCCGCTCGAATTATCGCCCGCCGTGACCCTCAAAAACCCCCTTATTGCCCGCTATAATCGCCTTTTCCCACCGTTTCCCGCTTTTTCCCGCTCAACGTCCCTTTCCGCCATTTAGCCTTGCGGTTTACAGCTTCTGAGTATCTTCTGATGACTGCTGATGCGCGCTGATGTACGCTGATGCGCGCTGATGACATTGGAGTTTCACCTAATAAACGGCAGGTG
>Ga0315284_10014358_pt1 | contig 11280 bp, 6 predicted proteins | sample YL17G09_16_MG_FD_203696 | JGI IMG/M metagenome (GOLD analysis project Ga0315284, IMG submission 203696) | Sediment microbial communities from Yellowstone Lake, YNP, Wyoming, USA - YL17G09_16 | ecosystem: Environmental > Aquatic > Freshwater > Lake > Sediment | place: USA: Wyoming | collected...
ACCTGTCCCGAATTATTACAGACATTATATCACGCTCACTTTTGATTCTGTGAAGAAGCAGTAGAAGCGAAGCGCAACCCACCTTTAAACCGGGAGTGGTGGGTTTCGTCCCGATTTCATCGCGACTGCACCCACCCTACTTTTTCCTTTTCCTTACTTCTTGGTTTTCTTCTCCCATGCCTCCAGGTCAACCAGCCTTGTGGGATTAGCCACATTGTTGGGGTCGAGGGCTTTCTTAATCGGGGTTAAGAACAGGTGATAGTCGGCATAAACGGGACCCACCCGGTCTGCCCGTGCCAGGGCGCTGGTATATTGAAATGCCCTTTCTTTCAAGTCCCGGGCGATGGCGTCCACCGCGCTCTGCAACACTGCCTGGCAGACTTCATCCGTCTTTTCATGAGGAAAATCACTCTCCGCCAGCGCCGAATGCCCAAAGTCATAGGTCGCTACCCAGTCGGAATGGTCGTAGTCCAGAATAGGCGGCGCATATTTGTCCGTCACTTCGAAGGCAATGGGCAGCGACCTTAGACTGTCATCCACCGAGTCGTGGGATATCAAATTAGTGCCGAAACAGCCGCCGATGCGCATCATACGAGGACCATTGGTATCGCGCACCCAGTTGTTGGCGGTATAGGGCACCCACCGCTGGTAGACTTCGTCTGGTATCAGCTTGCCCCCGGTATCCCGGATAATCTCCATGAGTACCTTCTCTTCATACGCCACCTGTTTCTCCGAGGCAAATCCCCAGAGACAAACGCCGATGCAGTTCTTAACATTCTTCTGCCAGTATTCCTCGAGCCAGGTGCTCCAGTACTCATCCCGAGACTTTGCCCACCACCAGGGGAAATAAGCAGTTGGCCAGTGGTGCACGATGCCGCCAATCTCAGCTTTGTTAATTTCCTGCAGGGCGTCAATGGTCGTTTTCAGGTCGGGATAGGTGAAGATGTACCACTTAAAGCGCTCAGAAGGTAATTCGCTCTTCTTATCGGGTGCCACGCCCTCGGTCGGTAGCTCGGCCGGTCCGGGCCAGGGATACAGCTTGATGGCTATCCGGGTGACCACGCCCAGCGAACCGAGGTGCCCCATGAAGCCACGGAGCAAGCCGCGGGCATCCGGACCCGGTCCCTCACCCCAGAAATAGTCCTCACCTTCTGTTGCCAGTGAACCGGTGCGTAAAATATCGCCGGTGGGCAAGACCCACTCGACACCGAGGACATTATGCGCAGCGAAGCCGGTGCGGTGTGCCGTGCCATGCCAGCCCCAGCAGATATGGTTTGCCAGGCTGGATGCTTGGGCGCCGCACTCGGGAATACCCACCACCAGCCCCCGCCGCATCGCCTCGGCGGAAACCTGGGCGTGGGTAGTGTAAGGCTCGATAACGGCATACATGTTCTTTTCGTCGACTTCGAGCATATTCATACGCTTGGTATCGATAATACACCAGTAGTCGGCAACCGGGCCCATCAGAGGAAACAAAAGTCCGCTCCCGGCGACAGAGAAGGGAAATTTCAACCGGTTTGCCAGCCGCACGAGCTGTTGTACGTCCTCGGTGCTCCCGGGCAGAGCGACGAACTCCGGCGGGCGCCGCCGTAACACGCTCAGAGCATAAAAGTCCCGGCTATAGGCTTCCATCACTGCCGGGTCGTCAGCGACATGACGGTCGCCCAGCACATTTATCATTTCCTGATATATTAAGCTGTGTTTTTCGTCGCCCGGTGGCATCTTAAGCACCCCCTTACCCCTGTTTAGTAACCAACCATTGTCTCATTAAAGCACAAAGCCTGCCATTTTGTAAAAGTCTAAACTAAGAGGCTGTTTATCAACTTGGAAACATGACTCCGAAGTCATTGCGAGCCCCGACACAGTCGGGGCGTGGCAATCTCTAGAATTCGCGCCTCCAGGATTCGCTACTTGCCGTCGCGTCTCCTCTTGCCTGGCTGTAAGATTCCCTCGAAAATAGAGCCCGAAGGTAAAACAGTCATTCCAGTCCGCCTGAGGCGGAGAATCCGGAGAATAGGGATGAAGGCGGGTCTGGATTCTGGCTCCCGTATCAGGTACGGGACAAGTTTCGCCAGAATGACAAAAGAAACAAGGAGAGGGGCTGGTACGCCCCTCTCCACTATGAATTCACACTTACTACTTCTGCTATTTCGTCTCGGCTTTCCCCGGCTCCTGTTTTGCTTCTTGAGCCAGCTTAGCCATTTTTGCCTTGTATTTCTCCATGTCAATCAGGCGGGTCGGATTAGCAATATTGTTGGGGTCAATAGCGTCTTTAATCCGGGCGGTAATGTGGTGGACATTGGCAAAAGCCGGTCCCACCAGGTTTTGCAGTGACATGGCAGTCGACAGGTTCAACACCTTATCCTGTCTATCCCGCCGCATGATTTCCACGAAGCTCTCCTGGATTTTGGTACAAACATCTATGGTCTTTTCAAAGACGTAGTCCACCTCACCGAGGGCTTGATGGCAAAAGTCCATGGGCAAAATCCAGTCGGCACGGCCCGCATCCAGCGCCGGCGGGGTGTACTTGTCCATCAGCTCAAAGGCAACCGGGAAAAGCTGTAAAGCCGCATCCATAGAATCAAACAGGATGGCGGTATTCCCCAGACCACCACCAACCCGCATCCAGCGGCAGGCGTTGCTATCCCGAATCCAGTTATTAAGAGTATAGGGCACCCATCTCTGATAGACCTCGTCGTCTATCAATTCGCCGCCGGTATCCTTTATGATTTGGTTTAGTACCTTTTCCTCGTACTCAATCTGGTCTTCCGCCCAGTTCCAGAGACAAATAGCAACGACATTTTTGCAGTTCTTCTGCCAGTACTCCTCCAGCCAGGTCTTCCAGTATTCCTCGCGGGACTTCGCCCACCACCAGTCAAAGTAGAGCGGCGGCAAGTGATGCAATACCGCGCCAATCTCACACTTACCCATCTCGTACATGGCATCGACCGCCTTTTGTATCGTGGGATAGGTAATCAGGTACCATTTAAACTTGTCCAGCGGCAACTCACATTTCTTGCCCGGAGCTAACCCTGCCACGGGCCAGGCGCTGGGTCCGGGCCAGGGATAGAGCTTGACCGCTATCCGGGTCACGATACCCAGTGCCGCGTTATGTCCCGAGATACCCCGCAGCAAACCCCGCAGGTCCGGCCCGGGACCTTCTCCCCAGGAATAGTCGTCACCACGACCAGCCAGCGTGCCGGTCCGCAGAATATCGCCATTGGGCAAGACCCACTCCACCCCCAGTATGTTCCGGGAAGCCATCCCGGTGCGGTAGCTGGAATCCTGATTGCCTGCCCAGATAGCATTGCAGAAAGCGCTCGCTTGACCGCCGGCCTCAGGAATACCGTTGAACAAGCCCTTCTTAATCGCCTCGGCATGTAGCTGGGCATGGGTGACATAATTCTGTATGATGGCATACATGTTTTTTTCGTCTATCTCGATGCGATTCAATCTCTTGGAGTCCATTAACACCCAGTAATCGGCAACTGCCACGACCGTGGGGAAGAACATGCCGGTACCGATGATTGAGAAGGGGAAGTGATAGCGGTTAGCCAGCTTGACTACCTGCTGGATTTCCTCGGTGCTCCCCGGTAAGATGATAAATTCGGCGCGCCGTCTTCTTAATACACCGGCGGCGTAATAGTCCCGGCTGTAAGCCTGGAGCACACCCGGGTCATCGGAAACATACCGTTCGCCTAATATTTTGGCCAGTCCCTCGTACATTAGCTTGTGCTTTTCATCACCGTATGGCATTTTCAATACCTCCGTCTATATTGCCTGCTGGACGAGCTCGACGACATCGTAGACCTTCGTCTTCTCACCCATGGTCTTAACCGCATCCATGAAGTTGCGTTCGCACCAGGAGCAGGCGGTGACCACAGCCTGCGCCCCCACCGCTTTGGCTTCGGTTATCCTTTCCTGGGCCGTCCAGGCGTTAAATTCAGGATAGCCTTCCTTAGCTCCGCCTCCGGCTCCGCAACACCAGGCATATTCTTTGTTGCGGTACATTTCGACGAACTCTATCCCCGGGATGCTCTTGATAATATCTCTGGGGGCATCATATATGCCCTTGATAGGCTCACCGGGGACGTAGACATGGTCGCGTCTCCCCAGATGACAGGGGTCATGATAAGTGACTGTCATCGGGATGGACCTGGTGAACTTAATCTTACCCTGTTTAATCAGCCGGTCGATGAACTCTACCATGTGCAACACTTCGAACTTGGAGCCGACCTCGGGATAGAGACGTTTGAATGCCCAGTAACCATCGGAGCAGGGAGTAACTACCGTCTTTACTCCGGCATTGCGCCAGGCTTCCATATTATGCTCGGCAAACTTGGTAAACTCCCCTTTATAGCCCATCTCGTAAGGTCGACCGCCACAGCAGACCTCGCTGGCACCCATAATGCCGACATCCACTCCGGCTTTCTGGAGCAGGGATAGCGCCGTCCGGGCGACAGGCCATTGTTCCTTATCAAAGCTGAACCGGCAACCGGCATGGAAGACGACGTCGGCTTTTTCTCTGGTGAGGTCTTTTACCTTCAGCCCTTCCGCCCACTTGCCCCTGTCGGCTTTGGGCTGCATCATCATGTTATCTTCTTTGCGCAGACTATCCATGACCGGGGCATGGGTCGGCACGAGGTGACCTTCTCCCACTAGCTTGTGGCGCATCTCCTGAATAACTCTAAGGGGTTCCATGTCCTGTATGCGCTTACAGCCGGCATCGCACCCGCCGCACATATTGCACTTATAATAGATGCCGAGCAGGTCGTGAACTTCTTCCTGCTTTAGCTCTCCGTCTATCAGACCCACAGTCACATCCATCCGCCCCTGGCAGGAATAACCATCAAACAGGTAGTAAGCGCTCGAGGGGCAGACCTTGGAGAAGCGGGCACTCTTTATCTCCCAGGGGTCGATCCATTTGCAGTTCGAATCCCGGTCACAGTGCCAGGCATTCTTTCTCAGGTCCCAGTAGTACTTCCTCTGCCACGGGTCTATCGGCACAGACTTCCCATGTTCCATTACCATCTACATTTCCTCCTTAGTAGCACAACTTTCCGGGATTCAGGATATTATTCGGGTCAAAGGCATTTTTGACCACTTTCAAAGTCGCCGTATAGGTCGACGCCCGGCGATAGACCATATCCGCCCAGGCACCATACGGTGTGGCGAACAGACCACCCATATTGACGACTCGCTCACTGGCTTCCAGGTACAGCTTGCGTATTTTGTCTACTTCTCTGGCGTCCTCTGGATTGCAGTGGAAGCTGTATTGATAGAAGCCCATGCGCGCGCGTTCCAGTGGCTGGAAGTAGATTCCGATGTCGTCAACCGGATAGCCGTAGGCTGTCGCAATTTGTGTCAACGCTGCGGTAAACTCCGGTATCCGCTCCATTGTGGCATGGAAGAAAACTTCATGACAGCCACCTTTAGATCTCAGCTTCCAGTAGCCGTCACCCTGCCAGGGCTCCCTCAGCATACCCAGGATTTTACTATCCAGCCCGGCAATACCACCTACGTTACGCTGAGGTTCGAAGTGTAGTTCCGAGGCTATCCCCGTTAAAGCCCTCTCTTCGTAGGCTATCCTCTCATCGGGGAGCCGGTGCATTCCCGACAGCACCTGTATGATGGTATACGGAGGCAGGGATTCGCGTAGGGGCTTGAAATCGTCGGGCATTTTCTCCGCCAGTATGGCTGCCAGGTTAAAGCGGTTCAGTACCAGACATTCACTGCCCAGCATCTTCCTCTGGATGCTGTATATTGGCTCAGCAATATCAGAGGCATTATCGCAGGCAATGAAAAATACCTTGTCCCTGGTCGGTATAAATTCGGCTTTAAGATGAGCCCAGGTAACTATTCCCAGCGTCCCCTGCGCCCCCAGGAACAGCTTCGTTCCCGGGATGAGGCCCTCGGTAAAGACCTGGTCTTTCATTCCTTTGGCCATAGCCGTACCAGTCCAGAAGAGGTCGCCATTGGCTAAGACCATCTCACCATTGAGAAAGACCTCGCTATACTCACTCTTGGTAATAAGGATGGGCTCTCTCTCCAGGGCACTGGTGACCACCGATTTCTCAGGATGGGGTAAAAAAGGAGAAGATACCATCAGCCCCTGCTTGCCCAGTTCATCCTGTACCTGCGCCCAGGTAACGCCCGGCTCTACTTTCACTTTCTTGTTGCGGGCGTCAATCTGCAGGATTTTGCTCATACCAGTGAGGTCGAGGATAATACCTCCCTGGCTGGGGATACCGGCGCCGTAAAAGCTTACGCGAGAAGAGCGCGGTGTTACCGGTATCTTGCGCTCGTTGGCATATTTGACAACCCCCTGAATTTCGGGAACGCTCTTCACGTACACGACCCAGCTAGGCATTCGCGGCGTGACCAGGCTGTAGTCTCGAGAATACTTCCGCAACACCTCCGGGTCATCGGCGACATTGGCGGCACCGACTATTGCCGCCAGGTCTTCTTTTATTGCCATTATTGCCTCCTGCTAAAGTTTTTTGAAGAATTTAAATATTTTAAATATAAAATACACAATTTCAGCCGCCGTGTCAAGTCTACCTTATGGTTGACAAGACTCCCTAGCCTCATTATAATATGACCATCAATCTGCTCTGACAAGGTTGCTAATATGCCACTCGCCAAACTGGCTATCCGACAACCTATCTTCATCAGCATGGTACTTCTGGCTGTAACATTGCTAGGGGGCCTGTCCTACTTCCGCATGGGCGTCGACCTGTATCCGGATATATCTAACCCCATTATATCCGTGTCTATCTCCTTCCCGGGTGCCAGCCCGGAGGACGTAGAGACCCTGGTCACCAAGCCCCTTGAGCAGGCTGTTTCTACCGTGAGCGGGGTAGACACCGTCTCGGCGACCTCCAGAGAGGGGTCGTCGCAGGTCATCATCAGCTTTGTCATTGGACACGATATCCAGCAGGGTGCGCAGGAGGTGCGGGAACGCCTGGATGTTTTGAAGCGGCGTTTGCCCGACGATGTGGAAGAGCCCGTCCTGCGGCGCTTCGACCCCAACACAAGCCCCTTCATGACCGTGGCTCTCAGCGTGCGGGAGGGCACCCTTTCGCCTGTGGAATTGCGCCGTATGGTGGAGGAGATTGTGGTGCCCCGCATAGAGCGCCTGTCGGGCGTTGCCGCGGTCCAGGTGGGCGGGCTCCGTATCCAGGAGGTCGGGGTTGAACTCACCGCCAGCAAATTGAAAGCCCTGAGCGTATCACCCCAGCAGGTGGTAGCCGCATTGCGCGCCGAAAACGTCATTCTACCATCGGGGCGTATCTCAGGGACCAGCGCGGACATGGCACTTCGCACCTCGGCAGGGTTCTGGAACCTCGATGAAATCCGCAATGTTGTGGTCGCCCGGCGGGTGACCCGACCCATCCTGCTCCAGGAAGTGGCGATGGTGGATGTTCGCTTCCAGGAGAGACAGTCAATGGTTCGTATCGACGGTAAGGACACTCTGGTCCTGAGCGTGCAGAAACAGTCGGGGAGCAACGTGGTCCAGACCGCTCACCTGGTCCGGACGGAATTGGCGAAAATTAGCCGCGACTTCTCCCAATTGGCTTTCAACATCGTGCGAGACGACTCGACCTTTATTGAGGATTCGGACCGGGATGTTACGATAACCCTGATTCTAGGGGCGGTGCTGGCAGCCGCTATTGTGTTCCTCTTTTTCCGCAACTTTCGAAATACTATCATCACTGTGGCAGGTCTTCCCATCGTCGTCATTGGCACATTCAGCATTATATCCTTGCTCGGTTTCACGCGGAACATCGTGAGCCTGATGGCACTTTCCCTGTCCATAGGGCTACTGATAGACGACGCTATCGTCGTCCGCGAAAATATTTTCCGTCACATGGAGAGAGGCGCCCTGCCACGCACCGCTGCGGAAGAGGCAACAGGAGAAATTGCATTCGCCGTACTGGCTATCACCTTGACCATCGTAGCGGTATTCATCCCGGTGACGTTCGCAACGGGACAGGTGGGGGTGCTGCTAAAGCAGTTCGGCATCACTGTCGCCGTGGCAGTCCTCATCTCCCTTTTTGAAGCCTTTACCTTTGCTCCATTGCTTACCGCCTACTTTACTAAACCATTAGACGTGGGACATGTACAAGCCACCGGCAAGTCTGGTTCCGGTCTGGGAGCGCGCTGGGCGAGGGTCTGGCCGGCGGTTGCCCGGGGGTATAGAGGAGTACTGGCGTGGTCGTTGCGCTATCGCTGGGTGATAGTAATTGCCGGGCTTGGCTCATTTCTGGTGAGTTTGTGGCTGATAAGTCTGCTACCTGTCAGCTTCTTCCCCACAACGGACCCGGGAGCGCTTACCGTGGGCATTAACCTGCCGCCAGGGACTCCACTGGAGAAGACTGACCAGCTAGCCCGTGAGGTTGAGAGGGTCGCCATGGCGCAACCGGAGGTGAAGCAGGTCTACACCCAGGTGAATAACAACTCGGGGTCTATTTCGGTCCAGCTCCATCCCGGCATTCAGACGGATGCCATAATCAGGCGTTTACGAGGGTCGTCCCTTTCTCAATACGGCAGAGTCCTCAGTTTTAGCTTGCCTCGCCAGTTCCTGGGAGTGGGGGGTGGATTCGGGGGTGCGCAGGTCCGTGCCCGACCCGTTCTGGTGGCGGTGCGGGGTCCGACGAGCCTGGAGGCTCTGGATGAGGTGGCCGACCAGGTCGTCGAGCGGATGCGTGCCATTCCCAGTCTCCGCGATGTGGACAAGAGTCTACCCCCTCGGGAACCAGAACTGCATGTTATGGTAGACCGCCAGCACACCGCCCAATATGGAGTTAGTGCCGCCACTGTTGGTCAAACGATACGCACCCTCGTCGCGGGGACAGCGGCAACTCAAGTGGAGTGGCAGGAGCAGCGGACGGATGTGGTAGTTCAACTTCGTGAGGAAGACCGCACCGATGCCTCAGCCCTCTGGGATGTGCCCCTGGCTGGCGCCGATGGGAAGTTGTGGCCCCTGCACACAGTGGCTCGCATCGAGCGGGGCTCCGGCCCTGCCGTGCTGGAACGACAGGACCGGCAAAGGCAGATACTGGTTGGCGCCAATCTGGAAGGTCAGTCCCAGGGCGCGGTAGTGCCGGAAATTCGGCGGGCACTGGCAGACCTCTCTTTGCCGTCAGGGGTCACGTGGCAGTTTGCCGGACAGCAGGCTCAGACTGAGACAGCGTTTGGCTCCCTGGCATTCGCCCTGATTCTCGGAATGGTCTTCGTCTATATGGTGCTGGCATCACAGTTTGGTTCTGTTATCCATCCATTAACCGTCATGGTGGCATTGCCCCTGTCCGCTGTCGGGGCCGTGCTGGCACTGGTAGCCGCCCGTGCCGACCTGACCGTAATCGCCATGATAGGCATCATCCTGCTGATGGGCTTGGTGACAAAGAACTCTATTCTTTTGGTGGACTTCATAATCCGTTACCGGAAAGATGGACAAAACCGGACGGAAGCCATATTGGCGGCGGGTCCTGTGCGGCTACGGCCCATCGTGATGACTACTCTAGCTATCGTCTTGGGCATGGTACCCACAGCCCTTGGCATCGGCGCCGCCGGGGCGTTTCGTGCTCCCATGGCAATTGCAGTTATCGGAGGCGTGACCAGTTCCACTCTGCTCAGCCTGGTCGTCGTGCCGGTTTTCTACACGTATATGGACGACGCTGTGGCCCTGGTTTCCCGCCTGTTCCGGCGGAAATCGCCGACGGCATAACGTGTTAGCCGACCTGCTCACTTTATAGCACGAGGTGTGGAGGTACAAACATGTATATAAACCCGGCACAGTGGGACAAGCGAGCCCTGCATGAGCTATTTACCAGCGCCGTCGTGCCGCGACCCATCGCCTGGGTCTCCACGGTCGGGGCAAATAAAGTATTTAATCTGGCTCCATTTAGCAGTTTTACCCTCATCGGGCTGAAGCCGGCTCTGGTCTGTCTGCAGATTACCTGGCGGAGAGACCGGCAGAAGAAAGATACATTGAAAAATATCGAGTTCTCACGGGATTTCGTGGTCGGAGTGGTTACTGAAGACCTGGTTGAAGTAATGAACCAGACCTGTTATGAATATCCTAGCGATGTCAGCGAGTTTAAGGAGTGCGGGCTGAAGCCGGTGAAAAGCTCGCTGGTGAAGGCACCGCTCATCGCCGAATCGCCGGTCAACTTGGAGTGCCGGGTGTTACAGGTCATGGAGTTTGGAGAGTGCCCCACTGGTGGTCATGTCATCATTGGCGAAGTGCTGGCGGTTCATGTCAAAGACGAGTTCTGGTCTGGTGATAAGATAGACGCGGCAAAATTAAAGGCGGTGGGGCGTCTGGGAGGCGACCTTTATTGCCGGACAACCGATAACTTTGAGCTGAAGCGACCCAAACCGGATATACTGTAATTTATACTTCCAAACTTAATACCCCGACCGTAAGGTCGTGGGAAGTTTATTGATAAGATTACGGTAACCGCTAACCCCGAGCTCAACGGTTTCATTTTTGCTGGCATCGCCACCATTGTTATCAGCAGTGGTCACGAATATACCTGCCGGGTGGACTACCCGAGAGGGCACAGTAATAATCCGTTAAACGATGTGGAGCTAGTGTAGTGTCTTACAAATGCCTTTACAGTATCTGTCATTCCGGACTTGATCCGGAATCCATGTTTGTCCCCTAGATTTTAGCCTGCGCTGGAATGACTTCAGCATCCATCATGCGTCAAGATATATACGAGACACTACACTAGCTCAGAAATTCGAGGACGCTGCCCAGGATTACCTGGGGAAAGAGCAAATCGAACGGATAATTGACACCACCTATAAATTGGAAACCGTGAAGAATATTGGTCAGCTAATGAAGGACTTCAGCTTTGACCTTAAGCATTCCGGGCGCTCTTAAAACAGCTCTCAGAAGCTGCTACTTCCCTGATTTTATACCGGTGAACACCCAGGTGTTCCGATAGTAGTTGGACCAGGTATTTCTGAGGCGTGCCTCATCCCACGCCGGGTTCCAGCCCAGACCCAGGTCTTCGTTAATCAGGATGACCGATAAGTCGGTGCGGAACGGTCTTTTTTCCATGATAATCGTGACGCCGCAACCCCGGTCTGGACTATCGCCCGGGACAGGATAGCTCTGGGGCAGGGTGCAAGTTCAAGCGATTTCAAGGTAGAAGTTTAACGTTTCGCTATTCCTGATTTAAGTAATCGCCTGGCGTGCGTTAAGTTTATCCCCACGGATAAGTCTCTATCGTGGTTGCTCGTGATTTCTCTCGTGTGTCACATTCC
>Ga0315284_10014359_pt1 | contig 11279 bp, 8 predicted proteins | sample YL17G09_16_MG_FD_203696 | JGI IMG/M metagenome (GOLD analysis project Ga0315284, IMG submission 203696) | Sediment microbial communities from Yellowstone Lake, YNP, Wyoming, USA - YL17G09_16 | ecosystem: Environmental > Aquatic > Freshwater > Lake > Sediment | place: USA: Wyoming | collected...
CAGGTCGGCCTGCGCCACCGCCAGCAATTTTTCAAGCGGCATCTCGACTGCTTCGCCCACGCGCAGCATCTGCCGAAAAGCCTCCGCGCCGATGGCATACTGGTCGTCGGCCTTGGGCAAGACCTCGTCACGCAGCCACGCCGCGAACGATTCGAGCGCGGCAATCGCCTTGGCTTGTGCGTCAGAAAAACGGGACATTAACGCCGCATCCTCGACGGACGTGAGAGAGGCCGGCAATTCACCGCGCAAAAACACCACCGTCCCGTGAATCATCTCCAGGCTGGTCTGCGCGAACGTGCGCGGCATGGGCAGTTCCAGATTGGCGCGCGCCTGAGCCAGCAAGCCGGGGATGTGGCTCAGGTACGCCGCGATGGCCTTGAGGCGCATGGGCAGCGGCGCATAGTTACGCTTGAGGTAAGTGCTCACATCGCACGCTGCGATGTAACTCATCGGGTTGCGCGCCCAATCGCGGAGCGTCTCCCATTCAAATAGCTCGCGGTCAATCGCCAGGCGCAGCATCTCGTAATCGAGCCACGCCAGCGCGGGCGGCGCGTCCGGCGCGATGGTCGCCAGCTCGTCGCGGAAAACCTTCAGGTCAGACACGCGCCGGGCAATGGCGGATGGGCCGTAATCCGTCACCATCCCGTCGTACCCGTGCAGGCCCATTGTCGCCGCGCGGGCCGGATACGTGGCAAAGACGCCGCGCAGATACTTTTTGGAAAAGGCTTCGAGAGGTGTGGGGAGAGCCATGGTATTGTCCTTTCTTTGGCAGTGTGCGTGATGCGTGAAACGTCAAACGTCACACCATCACGTTTGACGTTCTATGGATAAATCCGGTTCAACATGCGCGGGAACGGGATCGTCTCGCGGATGTGATCGAGGCCGCAAATCCACGACACGGTGCGCTCGACGCCCAGGCCAAAGCCCGAATGCGGCGTGCTGCCGTACTTGCGCAGGTCAATGTACCAGGCATACGCCTGGCGCGGGAGGTTGTGCTTTTTGATCGCGTTCTCCAAATCCTCGACGCGGCTCATGCGCTGGCCGCCGCCAATGATTTCGCCGTAGCCTTCCGGCGCGAGCAGGTCCACCGATTCGCACGTCTCTGGGCGGCCCGGCGTCGGCTCCATGTAAAACGCCTTGAACACCGCTGGATAACGATGGACGAACACGGGCTTTTCAAAACTCTCGGCAACCGCCGTTTCATGTGGCGCGCCAAAGTCCGTGCCCCATTCGATCTCCAAGAGTTTCTTTTGCTCGGGATCGTCCGTCCGGTCGCGCACTTGCTTGATGACATCCAGGGCGTCATCGTAAGAAATGCGCGGGAACGGCGGCGTGATCTTTTCCAGGCGCGAGACATCGCGGCCTAATGCTTTGAGCTCGGCGGCGCGCTCCTTGAGCGTCGTCTGGACGATGTAAGAGACAAACTGCTCCTCGATCTCCATGATGCCGTTCAGGTCGCAATAGGCCACCTCCGGCTCGACCATCCAAAACTCTATCAGGTGACGGCGCGTCTTACTCTTTTCCGCGCGGAAGGTCGGCCCAAAGCAATACACTTTGCCGAACGCGGCAATGTCCGCCTCGTTATAGAGCTGGCCGGATTGCGCCAGGAACGCCGGTTGACCAAAATAGTCCGTCTCGAACAGCGTCGTTGTATCTTCACACGCGGCGGGCGTGAGGATAGGTGTGTCCACGTTGAGAAAACCGTTGCCGTCCAGCCAGTCGCGGATGGCTTTGACGACGGTGGCGCGCACGCGCAGCACCGCCCACTGGCGCGACGAACGTATCCACAAGTGGCGATTGTCCATCAGGAACTCGACGCCGTGCTCCTTGGGGCCGATGGGGTATTCTTCGGCGACCAGTTGGACAATGTGCGCCTCCTTGACGCCCAGCTCATAACCGCCGGGCACGCCGGGCGCGCGCTTGTCTTCTCGCACCACGCCGGTGACAATCAGCGACGATTCGAGCGTGGCTTTTTGCGCGGCGGCGAACGTCTCGGGCGAAACGTCCTTTTGAAACACGACGGCCTGAACGATGCCGGTGCCATCGCGCACTTGCAAGAATTGCAGCTTGCCCTTGTCGGTCTTGTTGTAAAGCCAGCCTTGCAGCGTGACTTGTTGGCCCACGTGCCGGGCGATATCTTGGATTCGGACAATGGCCACGACGACCTCCCGATGCCTGATGTGGCGCTCATTTTACTCTGCTTGCGAAGCAAGGTCAAGGCGTGAGGCAGAGTTGAGTATGGCGCAAAACTGCCGGGCGCGAGCGCGCTCGATTGAACGCCCCTTGACGCCTGGTCTTTTGCCCCCAGCCTTGCCGGGTGTATAATAAAGGCTGTCGGCGGACTCGGCCACGGCAGGAGATGAGCACCTATGGACCCGGCATCTACGCTTGAACTGGTGTTGACTCGCTTATGGTACTTGATTGGTGAGTGGGAGGGCACAGGCAAGGGGCCGGGCTTTCGTTTCCGCGCCAGGGCCACCTACTCGTGGATCCTCAACGATCACTTTCTCACGGGCTATCTGCAAATCTATGACCTCGGCTCGGACCGGGTCTTGGCGGCAGAGTACAGCTACTATTACTACGATTACGATCTCAGTTGTCTGGTGGGCGACACGTTTCGCCAGGACGGCATGGTCGAGCACGCGCTGGGCCATGCCGACGCGCGTGGCCGGATGGTCTTGACGACTGACCGGCTGCTATGCGTCCCCCGGGGTATGCCGCCCCACCGCGTGCGCCGCACCATCTGGATGATGGCCGCTCCCCAGTGGGCGTTCATGCTAGAGATGGACTCGGGCCAGGGCTTTGCTCCATGCCTCGAAGGCCAGATGCGTCGCCTCGTCTAACCCCCCGCCATGCTAAAGCTACACGACAACAGGCCAGTAGCCTACGCGACTTGGACCCACCGGCGCAGGCGCAGCGACAGCACGCAGCGCGTATAGTCGCGCAGCATTTTGAAAAACTGCGACTTGCTCGTTCCGTGGCGGCGCAGCACGTAAAACACCGGCACTTCCAAGAGTCGAAAACCCTTGCGCCACGAGACGAACAACAGCCGGATAAAATACTCGCCATAGCCCCCAAAGATCCGGTCGAGGTCGAGCAGCATGAGCTTGTCGCGCGACATGGCAAAGAATCCGCTGAGGTTGTCTTGGATTTGCGTGCGGAGCGTCACCCGCACGAACAAGTTGTAGAGAAAGCTATAGTTGTAGCGGGCGTGGTCTTCCATCCCGCCGCCCATCACAAAGCGCGAGCCGATGATCACGTCATAGTATTCGAGGAACTTGACCATCTGCGGGATCATCCTGGGGTCGTGGTTAAAGTCGGTGTCCATCACGACGACCACGTCGCCCGTGGCCTGGCGGAGGCCGAACTTGATCGCCGTCGCCAGCCCGCGCTCGTCGGCGCGGACGAACAGTTGGATGGGAGGCGTGGGGCGTTTCATCCGCTCGCGCACCACGCCCGCCGTGCCATCTGGGCTGTTGTCGTCTACGACAATAATCTCGGTCTCGAAGCTTTGCAAGCTCGCTTCGATGGCGTCAATCAAGTCCACGATGTTGTCGCGCTCGCGGTAGGTGGGCAAAATCACAGAGACCTTCATAGCTTCTCCAACTGGTTGGTGTACAGATTCCACTTTTTGCCGTACAGCGTGAACTCGAACGAGAGCTGGAACCCGAGACGCTGATAAAAACGATTCGCCCTCGGGTTGGATCGCAGCACTGTCACCTTGTACGCCACGATGCCCTGCGCGCGAAAAGCGCGGTTCAACTCGGCGACGAGCGCCTGGCCGACGCCGCGCCCGCGCGATTCCGTGTCCACGCCGATGACGACCAGCTCGGCCTGGTGCGGCGATTGGCCTTCTTTGCTCGGATACAGGAACGTCTCGGCCACGTTACGCAGCAGGAGTGGGCAACGCAGGAGGGCGGGGAGCGCCGCCAGGCCCAACGCCAACATCCGGCTGAGCATCACACGCTTGAACAGCGCGCGCGTGTCCGCGCTGCCGAACACGAATCCGCGCGGCTTTTCTTCCAAGTCAACAAAGCCAAATCCAGCGCCTTGATCGAGCGCGCCCTCGTAAAACACGCGCAAAAAGTTGATCCCCAGACTCGGCAAAAAATCCCCGGCGAGCGCCTGGGCGTGAATGCACGCGACGGCCCCGGCGTGAGAACGCCGCATCGGAACGATCATCGGCTTTCCTGAATGGCGGTCGCAATGCGGTGAATATCTTTGTCGGTGAGCGTGACCGCCGACGGCAGATTGATCCCCCGGCGTGACAGGGCCTCGGCCACTGGCAGCGACTCACCGGTGTGATAGGGTGGCATGGTGTGGATCGGATAAAAGAATGGGCGGCTATCAATCTTGCGCTGCTTGAGCCGAGCCATCAGCTCATCGCGGCTGGGGCCGAATTCGACGCCGACGAGCACCGAGTACATCCAGTAGACGTTCGTCGCCCACTTTTCCTCCGGCGGGAGCGTCAACCCGGACACGCGGGCCAAGAGCTGGTTGTACGTCTCGGCGATGCGCCGCTTGCGCGCAATGAATTCCTCGATACGCTCCATCTGCGCCACGCCAATCGCCGCCTGGACGTTGGTGATGCGGTAATTATAACCGATGACCGGGTGCCAGTAACGTTTCTCGGTGGACATGCCGTGATCGCGCAGCCAGCGCGCCTTTTCGGCCAGCGCTGCGTCGTTCGTCGTGATCAGCCCGCCTTCGCCAGTGGTAATGATCTTGTTGCCATAGAAGCTAAAGCAATTGAGCGCGCCCATGCTTCCTACGCGCTTGCCTTTATAGAGCGCGCCATGCGCTTCGGCGGCGTCTTCGATGACCAACAGGTTGTGCTTGCGCGCCAGGTCGAGGAGCGGGTCCATGTCGGCGGGATGGCCGTAGACGTGAACCGGGATGATGGCGCGGGTAGCGGGCGTGATTTTGCGCGCCACGTCCGCCGGGTCGAGGTTCCATGTGCGCGGCTCGCTATCGGCAAACACGGGCTTGGCGCCGGTGTAGGTCACGGCGTTGGCGGTGGCGACAAAGGTGAGCGTGGGGACGATCACTTCGTCGCCGGGGCCTATGCCCAGCACGACGAGTGCCAGGTGCAACGCCGCTGTCCCGTTGCTCGTGGCGATGCCAAAGCGCGCGCCGCAAAACTGGGCGAACATTTCTTCAAAGCGCGGGATGTAGGCGCCCAGCGACGAGACCCAGCCGGATTTGACGCAGTCGGTCACATAGGCCAGCTCGTTGCCCGAAAGCAGCGGCTCGGCGACCGGGATAAATCTTTCTGAATCACTCATGGCGCGGCCTCCTGCCACAGACTTGTCGGACACAGATCCACATAGGTGAACGCTGATTTTTCGCAACTACTCAGCCGCTCCCGCCGGATTGACAAATCCGGCCGTTCGGCAAGCAAAATTGAGCAGACCTCATCGCATTTGGCTTGGATTTGGCAATCCAAGCCGAGCGGGCTGAGTAGTTACGATTTTTCTCTTTTATGTGGATCTGTGGAAATCTGTGTCCAATCCAGATTATGCGCGCAGTGTTGCGCCCAGTTCTTGCGCCAGCGCCTTGACGACGCACGCGCGAATCTTGGCTGCGTCGTCGTCGGTAAGCGTGCGGTCGTCGGCCTGGTAGGTGAGGCGGCAGGCCAGGCTCTTGCGGCCCGCGCCAATCTGCTCGCCGCGATACAGGTCGAACAGGCGCACGTCGCGCAAGAGCGCGCCGCCCGCCGCGCGCGCCGCCTCCATCACGCGCGCCGCCGGCACGGATTCGTCCACGATCACGGCAATGTCTTCGACGACTGCCGGGTAACGGCTGACCGGCGCGAACGGCGTGACCGATGGCGCGGTGTGGATCAGCGCCTCCAAGTCGAATTCGCCGAGAACGACAGGCTGCTCCGGCAAGTCGAACGCCTGGCGCACCAGCGGGTAAAGCTCGCCGAACGCGCCGATGCGCTTGCCCTCGACGACCAGGCGCGCGCAGCGGCCCGGATGATACGACGGGTGATCGCCCGGCTCGAACACGGCATTGGAAATGCCCTGCCGTGCGGCCAGGTCTTGTATGATGCCCTTCAAATCCCAAAAATCAAGCGGCTGGCGGTCGCCGCCCAGCCACGATTCAGTCTCGCGCGGGCCGGTGAGGCCGATGCACAATCGGCGCGGCTCGTCGGGCAAGGGGCTGGCTTCGCTGGCAAGATAAACCGGCGCAAGCTCAAACATCGCCACGCGGTCGTGGCGCCGGACATTGGCAGCCATCGTGTCGAGCATGGCCGCCATCAGCGTATGACGCATCACCACGCGGTCGGCGCTGATAGGATTTTCCAGCCGGATGTAAGGCCGGTCGTCGGGCTGACGATTCGGCAGCAGCAACGCCTCACGCTCCGGCGTCGCCAGTGAGTAAGTGATGATCTCTTGCAGGCCCGCGCCCACCAAAATGTCGCGCACGCGCTCCTCGGCCTCCAGGTCGGGATTGCTGCGCTGCGGCGGGAGCACATCGGCCATCTCGGTCACCGGCAGCCGGTCGTAGCCATAGATGCGCGCGATCTCTTCGATGAGGTCAGCTTGCAGTGTGCAGTCCAGGCGGTGATCGGGGACGGTGACGCGGATGGTCGTGGAATGTGCGCCCTTGCGATCTGCGACCTGGCACGTGAATTCGAGCGATTCGAGCAGGCGGACGATTTTCTTGACCGGCAGCTCAATGCCCAGGATGCGCTTGACCTCGTCCGTCGTCAAATTGATTTTGACGGGCCTGGCTTTTGCCACGTATTCATCGGCGATGCCTTTGGCAATCACGCCACCGGCGCAGAGACGCATCAGCTCGCTGGCGCGCTTGACCGCCGGGATCGTGATCGCCGGGTGGATGCCCCGGCTGAAGCGATACGATGCCTCGCTGGGCAGCTTGTGGCGCTGCGCCGTGCGGCGGTTGGCGATGAAGTAGAAATTGGCCGATTCGAGCAAAATGCTTGTGGTCGTCTCGGCGATTTCGGTCTCTGCGCCGCCCATTACCCCGGCGAGGGCGATAGGCCCAGCGGTGTCGGTGATGAGCAAGTCGTCGGTTGCCAGCTCGCGGTCCACGTTGTCGAGCGTCGTCATCCGCTCGCCGGGATGCGCCGGGCGCACGATGATCTTGGGCGTCCGGCCTCCGGCTCGCTCGACGAGCTTGTCGTAATCGAAAGCGTGCAGCGGCTGGCCCCATTCCAGCATCACATAGTTGGTAATATCCACAATGTTGCTGATGGGTCGCATTCCTGCGCGGCGGAGGCGCTGCTGCATCCAAAAGGGCGAAGGCCCCAGCTTGACAGCGCGGATGAGCGTGGCCGAGTAGCGCGAGCACAAGTCAGTGTCCACAATCTCGATTTCCACTTGGCCCTTGATCGTCTTGCCCAATGCCACCATCTCGGCGGGCGGGTAACGCAGCTTTTGGCCGGTGAGCGCAGCGACTTCGCGCGCCACGCCGACGACGCAAGCGCAGCGGGCAATGTTGGGCGTGATCTCGATCTCGAGCACCACGTCGCCCAGGTAATCGGCCAAGGGCATTCCAACCGGCGCGTCGTCCGGCAAGAGAATGATGCCGGCGTGATCTTCGCTGAGGCCCAGCTCTTTTTCCGAGCAGGCCATCGCATCGGACAGCACGCCGCGAATCTTGGCCGGCTTGAGCATCGTCAACACCTGGCCGGGCTGATGGCCGTCGTACAACTGCGCGCCCTCTTTGGCGTAAGCGACTTTGAGCGGCTGGGGCAGGCGGCCCTTGCCCTTGTATTCAAACAGGTTCGGCGCGCCGGTGACGATGGTGTGCAGCTCCGCCGCGCCATAGTCCACGTCGGCCAACACCAGCCGGTCGGCGTTGGGATGCGGCTTGACCTCGAGCAGTTGCGCCACGAGAATTTTCTCGCGATCCCACACCAGCCCCCCGGTCGTTTCCGCGTGCGGGCTAGAGTTGTCCGCGCGCTCCGGCGCCAGGCCGATGTATTCCACGCCTTTCACCTCGAGCCCGGCCAGCGTCAGCCGCTCGGCCAGCTCTGTGATGGGCAACGTGATTTTGACGTATTCCTTGAGCCAAGATAATGGGACTCTCATCGTATCACCTCGAATCCTTGCCGATTGATTGCGATTTTTGTCAACACCACCCGGTCATCTGCGCCGGTCATGACACGCGCGCCGGTATCCGGATCATAAAGGCCCGCGACCAGCGTGCATGTCTCTGGCTTGACCGGGATCGCGTGGAAATCTATGATGGTTTGCCCCGGCTGCCAGGCATCGGTGGGCGAGGTCCACAGCGCGGGAACGCTGTCGTCTTGCGCAACCAGTTGCCCCGCCTCATTCAAGACGTGGACAAAGACTTTGAGCGACTGTGTAATGGGTTGACTCACCGACCAGTAAAGATACACGCCGATGTGGCCTTTGCCACTCAGCGCGTCACGGCCGGTCGCCACGTCATAGCCGCGCAGCGTGATGCCGCCCGCTAGCTTCACATCCAGCGGCGACTGCGGCGTGGGCGCGTCCGGCTCGACGCGGTACACGGCCCACTTGTTCTTGGGATGCAGCATCACGGGCGTCAGCCACGCTGGGTGGTTCTCTGGCGTAAGCAAGCTGTCAAGAGCAGGATAGAACTGCGAGCCGGTCTCTCGGTCGAACACGAGAAAGCGGTATCCCTTTGCCAGCGTCAACTGGCGCAGCGCATCGAACGAATCCATCTTGCCATGAACCGGCCACGCCTGCACAAACCGCTCCCGCGTGGGCGACTCGACATCGTGGAAGAGCACGTGAGTACTGAGCACTTGACGCGCCGAGTGCATCCCGGCAGCGTGCAACGTGGCGCTGACGCTCAACACTTCGTCGTCAGGGCGGCTGCCCATCGCAAAACTCAGCGGCGTGTCTAGCATCATGGCCGACAGCAGAACCCACACGATGATTCTCACGGGGAGCCTGATGCGTTTCCACGTCCACCAGGCCGGGATGACCATCCACAACCAGTACACGACGCCAAAGACAAGCAGGGGAATAACACTCAGCAGAAAGCGCCGGTCGAGCCGGTACAGTGCGGGCGCTGCCACCGTGCCCAACACGAACCATCCCAGGAACGCCCGTCGGTCACGCGCGATCTGCGTCCCGCCGATCACCATCAAGATGAGTGCGGCTTGCCCCAGCAGCTTGAACGGCTGGCTCAACATCAGGAAATCCGATCGCAGCCAGAACGAAGCCATATTGTCTAGCCAGTTTTCCAAAAAGCGGCGCGGGGCCATCCCAAAGACCTGGGTCATTGAAACGTCCGGCGCGTTCCGCCACTCGGTCACCAGGTCGCCTTGGGCAAACAGCTTGAACCAGACATGCCTGGCCTGAACGTTATAGAACGGCTGCCCGGTCTGCATCAGGCTGGGAACCCATTGCGGAGCCGCCGTCACGAGAAATCCCAGCGCGAACAGGAGGGTGCTTGGAATGAACTTGCCTCTGTGCACCAGCGCCATGACCAGCAGGTAAACCAGGCACAGCCCGAACGTCCCCAGGCCAGTGTATCGGATAAGATACGATAGACCGGCCAGCATCCCGGCGGCCAGCGTCACGCGGGGGCGCTCCGGGGCGATCATCAACACGCCAACTGCAAGAACCTGCAAGCCAGAGGCCAGCATGTCCGTGCCTTCGTAGCTGCCATAGAACAAGAACACACTCGTCGTGACGAGCGTCACGGCGCTCAGCCCGCCGACGGCGTGACTGCGCGTCAGTTGCCACGCCAGCAAGTACATCCCGATCAGGGCGAACGCGCCGCCCGCGATGGAGAGAATCTGCCCGGCGCGGATCACGTCAAGCCCCAACGCCAACCCCGCTTTGAGCAGCAAGGAATAACCAACCGGATAGACTCCATCCACCAGAGCAGCGGGCGGCAGGTAACCGACGACTCGCGCGCGCTCGACCAACCCGAAAAAGTCTACGTTCGTCACGGTAACGAGCAGCGCGATCCGCCGTATCTCGACCGCGAGAAACGCGAGGATCGGCAATGCCGCCCACACCACAAGCAGCCATCTTTTCTTCCGCTGTGCCGTCACCACCGAAGCATCTTGCATCTTGCCTCCTGCCTCTTGCTGCCGGCTCAGAACTGTTCCAGGAATCTCAAATCGTTGGCCCAAAAGTGCCGGATGTCGTCAATGCCGTATTTGAGAATCGTCGCGCGCTGCGGACCCATCCCAAACGCAAAGCCGCTCCACTTGGCCGGGTCGTAGCCGCCGTTGCGGAGCACGGTCGGGTGGACCATGCCCGCGCCCGAAATTTCCAGCCAGCCGGTATTCTTGCACATGCGGCAGCCCGCGCCATGACACAGGATGCAATCCATGTCCACTTCGACGCTCGGCTCGGTGAAGGGAAAGTACGAGCCGCGAAAGCGCACCTTGCGCTCCTCGCCGTACATCCGCCGGGCAAAATCAATCATCGTACCCTTCAAATCAGTCAGCGTGATGTGGTGGCCCACGGCCAGCCCTTCGACCTGGAGGAACATGATCTCGCTGCGCGCCGTGATCTGTTCAAAGCGGTAGCACATGCCAGGCAAGATGACGCGAATCGGGTTGGGGCGCAATGCCTCCATCGCGCGAACCTGGCCGGGCGAGGTGTGCGTGCGCAAGAGCACCTCTGGATTGGTGGTGTAGAACGTGTCCTGCATCTCGCGCGCCGGGTGGTCGGGTGGAAAGTTGAGCAACTGAAAGTTGTACAGGTCGCTTTCCACTTCGCGCGAGCGGAACACCTGAAAGCCCATCTCGGCAAAGATGGCGGTGATGCGGCGCATCTCGACCGTGGTGACGTGCAGCCGCCCGGCCTGGACGGGCCGCCCTGGCAGCGTCACGTCGTAAGCCTCGGCTTTCAGCGAGCGTTCGAGCGCGGCGCGGCGCAGCGCTTCTTCTTTGGCCGCGTAAGCCGCCTCTAGCGCGCGCTTGACCTCGTTGCCGCGCTTGCCCGCCGCCGGGCGCTCTTCTTTGGGCAGCTTGCCCAGGTCGCCCAGAAAAGTCAGCACGGGCGACTTTTTGCCCAGGTGCGCAGTGTACCACGCGCGCAGTGCGTCTTCATTTTGAACGCCCTCCAACGCCGCTGATGCTTCAGATTGAAACGTGTCTAGTTGTTCGAGCATTTTCCACCTCCCGTCGAATGAGCCATCACAAACAAGGTGCTTTTAATAAAAACGCTCTCGCCCCTCGTCGGGACGAGAGCACGCGCTCCCGCGGTACCACCCGGTTTGGCCGGGCGCTATCGGTGTAGCTCTCCCCGGCCCCCTCGACGCCAACGGCAAGGTGCGATTGGCTGCCCCTTTAA
>Ga0315284_10014361_pt1 | contig 11278 bp, 5 predicted proteins | sample YL17G09_16_MG_FD_203696 | JGI IMG/M metagenome (GOLD analysis project Ga0315284, IMG submission 203696) | Sediment microbial communities from Yellowstone Lake, YNP, Wyoming, USA - YL17G09_16 | ecosystem: Environmental > Aquatic > Freshwater > Lake > Sediment | place: USA: Wyoming | collected...
AGAGGAATTGATCGAGACAGGAGAACGAGCGCACGCGGCGATTGCCCTGATAGCGTTGGACGCAGCGGTGGAACTCGTACGTGGGCAGGAAGTCCATCAACTGAGCCAACACGATCCGTCCGGCATGCATGGGCCGATCCTTTTCCAGGAACTGGGAGGCCCCATGTCTGACGGCGGAGAGTGCCGCCGCCCGCGCCGTGAATCCACAGGAGAACGACGGCGATGAACGGACACGGGAAGTCGGACAGGCCCGTAGTACCGCCGAAGCCCCCGAACAAGGGCGATGGTGCGCCATCGCCGGCGGATGGGGTCGAGGGAAGGGGCCTGGCCAAGGAGAATCTTCTCCGGCAAAACCAGTCTAACGGACTCAGGGCCGCCCCTGACTGGCCAAACGAGCTGGAGAGGATACGGCAGGCTGCAAAGAAGGACCATCCGTACCCTGGCCAGCGCCTGCGCGTCAGGATCCAAGGCAAGAGCCCGGTGCGGTAGCTCCGCTCGCCGGGATCCGTGGAGGGGGCACGGGGCAACCCGTGTCCCTATTCCGACCAGGTCCGGGGAATGAGTGAGTCCAGCGAGATTGAGCAAAGGAGCGGACTGATGGCCAGGCTGACTTCGAGGCAGGACGCCTTCGGCGCGGCGGTGTACGACTATTTCCGCGGATACGGTGGCATTGAGATCGTCGAGCGCGACGACGGTCACTTTGAGCCTTCGAGTGGCCCGCGCGCCTACCTGGCCCCGTTCAAGGACTGGCCCCGCCACCAGCGGCAGGCTATCCGCCTGGCCCGCGGGCGGGTGCTCGATGTGGGTTGCGGCGCGGGCCGGGTGGCCCTGCATCTCCAACAGAAGGGCCTGGACGCCGTCGGCATCGACATCTCTCCGCTGGCGATCAGGGTGTGCCGGGAGCGCGGCCTGCGGCAGGCCCGCGTGATGCCGATCGCCGACGTGGGCCCGCGCCTGGGCACCTTCGACACGATCGTCATGTACGGCAACGGCTTCGGGCTGCTGGGCAGCCTGCGGCAGGCCCGGCGGCTCTTGCGCCGGTTCCACGGGATGACCGGCCCGGCCGGCCGCATCATCGCCGAGTGCAACGATCCGACCCTTCGGCGCCACCGCCGCGCCATCAACCCTCGCGCGCTGGCGTGTCACCTGGCGTACCATCGGCTCAACGTCCGCCGCGGCCGGATGCCGGGCCAGTTGCGGATACGCATTCGGTACATGAATCACGTGACGCCGTACTTCGACTATCTGCTGGTCTCGAAGCGCCAGATGCGCCAGGTCCTGGCGGGCACCGGCTGGCAGATCGACCGGTTCTTCGACTCCGAAGGGTCTCCGTTTATCGCTGTTCTGGAGAAGGAACGGCAACCATGACGAGCGCACGCTTGGCCGCCAGTTCCATCCGGACGCGGGGTTTGCCTTTGACGAGCACCTGAGGCTGTGCGCACGGGCACCGGCCGACGAGCAAAACGCCAGGATAGCGTCCCCACGTTTCTGCACAGGTGACCGGGCTGCGGCCGTCTCGCGAGACAAAACTCGTGGCCGCGCCGGTTTGCGGCCGAAACTTGGAACCGGCGGCCAGGGGACCGCGTCTAAGAAGGCACGAATGCAAGGAACGTTCCCCGGAGCGTGGGGACCTGGTAAGGAGACGGTCAATGCGTGGCGCGCGATGGCTGACCACGGCAGTGGTGATGGCGGCGGGGCTGGCGGCCCTGGCCCAGTCCAACGAAATCCGCCTCCAGGTGCCGCCCACCACCCCGCCCGCCACGCAGCCGGCGGTCAGCATCGGCTTCGGGCCGGTGGTCGAGAGGGTCGTCAGGGTTCCCTCCGCCAAGAACGACACCTTCCTGGACCTGGAAGCGGGCAAGTTGCTTGCCTACGAAGACAGCAATGGGCCGGACGAGCCCACGATGTCGAAGGAACTCTCTCAGATCTACCGCCGGGCGCGGTGGGCCAGGGCGAGCGGCGCGGACATCTGCCTGCCTCCGGACGGGCGCTTTGACAAGGAGGTGACGGGACTGACCGGCCTGGACATGAGGATGCTTCCCACCGAGGTGCCCTTCGACCGACTGACGCCGCAGGATGTGGCCGAGGCGCTGGCGGGCCGCGATTTCAATATGTGGAACGAGATGCGATGCGCCGTCGGCAATCTGCCGGCGAGTTTCCTGGTGGAGACCCGCGAAGGGCACGTGGGCGTCGTCCAGGTCGCCGCCCTCACGGACCAGCCACGCGGCCTGAAGGTGCGCTATCGGATTGCCGCCGCCCCGGTAACCGTTCCCGAGGCGCCGCTCTGGATCACGCTGGCGCCGTCTGAGGAATCGGTGGGGTCCCTGAAGGAGTTGCAGATCTTGGCGGACGTCAGGAACCTGAACCAGGAGGCTGGCCGTAGCGGCGAATGGGAAATCCGGACTGCGGACAACACCAGGCGGATTGCCTGGTTGCCCTATAACTGGCACATCTATCCCGACGAACTGCTGCCGGATAGCAAGCGCATCATCAGCGGGACGCATCGGTATGGCCGATTCACGCTGGACGAAAGCCAGCTTCGTCGCGTCGGGGCGATGGAGAAGGACGACTATCTGCTGGCGTGGTACGTCGGCGGCCAGCGGTGCTCCAACGTCATGCGGTTCCGCATCGACGCGGACCACCATCCCAACGCCCTGCCGTTGCTGGAACTGGCTGAGATGGAAACGGGCCCGGGTCGGCGCCTGCCTGTGCTGGTCATCCGCGCCCGTCGGCACACAGAAAACGATCCGGCCCCCCTGGCGTCGGACGTGGCCTTTGCAACGCTCAATGTCGATGGTCAGGACCGGACGACAGGGGGGGTCTCGTGGGTTGGTCCCGACGGTCCATTGAGAGTCGGAGGCCACTACGAGTACCTGATCGATCTGCGCTTCTACACCTGGAATCCTGTAGTCAAGCAGAAAGAGCCGCCCATCGACCTGGACAAGCCGCACGTCATCTTCGCCAAGGTCGGCCGCGACGGGGTGCAGCAGACGCCGCCCATCTGCCTCGCATACGCGCGGCCCCTGGGCGAGGCTTGGGACCTGGCGACGCCGAAACTGGCGCCCGTACCGTCGCCGGAAGCCTCGATCTCCCTTGCGGGGGCGGTGGTCGATCTGCAAGGCCAGCCGGGCCGCAACTACGATGTGACACTGGTAAGCGGGGATGGGGTCAGGTTCCGAGAGAAGGCGGACGGGGCGGGCAAGTACCGTTTCCTAAGGATCCCGCCCGGGACATACAACCTGGGCTGCAATCCTCCCGGCGCGGGTCGGCCGGGCCTCGTGATGAATGGCATTGCCATCAAGGCTGACAAGACGGTTCAGGTGAACCTCAGTTTTCAAGGGAAGTTCATCATGACCGGGGTTGTGACCTATGCCGACGGAAAGCCCGGCTCGAACATCGACGTGGAACTGGGCTGCAAAGATCTGCAGAGCGGCGCGGAATTTGAGGACATCGCCAAGACCGACGAGCAAGGGCGATACACCTTGGCCAGCCCATTCGGCAGCGTTACGTACGTTATGGTCAACCACGCCCGGGCTGGCCAACCCGATCCGCAACTTCAGGCGGGCCAAAACCGAGTGAGTTATACCCTTCGTATGCAGAACGGGCGATTCGTGGCCTTCCCCACTACCCCGCCCACTAGGCAGCCGGTGGCGGCACCGGTCAAGCCCGATGACGAACTGAAGGCCCTGCGTCAGTCGCTGGCACGGCCGGCCGAATATGGGCTTCCCAAGAAGTCCCTGCCGGCGGTGGAGCGGCTTGTGGAGATCGGGTCGGCTGAGGCGGTACAGATCCTGTACGAATCGCTGACGGACCCGCACGTCAGCCGCAACATCAAACTGCACGCCTTGCCGGCGCTGGGCCGGATCGGCAGCAAGGAGGCCCTCAAGGCCTTCGAAGACTACCAGGCATGGGCCGCAAAGTTCCCGCCCGATCGCCCGTTTGAGTTCGGCCCCCACGAAAACCCGAGCGACCACTTCGCGGACCAGGACCTGGCGCCGTTGGTGAAATGGAGCGCGGGATCGGGGCAGACGCAACGCGAGTTCGCGGCGTTCCGCTGGGGCCGCTACGGCGAGACTCGGCTGTGGCTGGTCAGCCGCGCGCCCTCGGGCCCGTGGGACACGCCGGGCCTGCTGGCCATGTCGGCCGGCGATGCCGGGAGGATCGGCAGGGCCGAGCATCTGACGGGCGTCTACGATGCGGGCAGGCTCGCCCTCAAAGGCGACCACATCGACCTGACGGTTGAGCCGCAAAGGGAGGCGGACGATGCCGACAAGGACGGCGTGCCCGACGCGCTGGAGGTGATGCTGGGGACAGACCCGAACAGGGCCGACAGCGACGGCGACGGCATCCCGGACGGCAACGACTCTAACCCCCTGACCCCCAGGCCGGCCCAGGTGAGCGAGGACATGGAGATCCGCCAGGCGGCATTCCTGGCGCTGTTCGGCACCAGCAGCACGCGCGACGCAGCGAACATTGCCTGGGGCGCCGGCGCCAAGGGGCCGGCAGAAATCCCGGAATGGGCGCGGCAGGAATACTACGGCATGGGCGGCTACGTCATGCGCAGCCAGAGGATTCGCCAAGGATGGATCAACATCACCGGCATTGACATCAAGCGCAAATCCGCGACAGAGGCCTTGGTCACGATCGGCGACTATGAAGGCAACGCGGCGGCCAGCGAGCACGAGATCGTACTCAAGAGGTTGGGGCGGCTATGGGTGCCGGTCTCGGTGCGGATGACGTGGATCTCGTGATTGGGATTTCCGGAGACAATACTGATTCTGTTCCCAGCGCGGCACGCGGGCAGGGGAAGGTTCTTCGTGACCGGTACCCTGACGCCGCCGGGTTCCCTCCCCTTTCGGGGCTCCTGTACTGATCCACCGAAATTGCGTTTGCCGTTCGTTAGGCTGTGCGAAAGGGCAAGATGCAGGTTTTCCGTCGGATTTGGTGTTCACGCGGCGTGGTCCGGCGCATCAAGAGGGCGACACGACGTTCTACCGCATCAAGATTTCATGGCGATGGCGCACCACGGCCGCGGTTTTGGACGACTTGTGCCGCGCAACGAGCGCCGACCCCCCAACCGTGGTCCTCGGGCGAATCAGCCTCCGAAAGAAATTGTGGCCAGAGGTGTCGGAGGCTACCATAAGCGACGGTGAATAAGCAGGTTACGCCGCCAGGCGAAGGACACGAAGATCGGTGGACCAGCACAGTGATCCTTGAGAATCTTGTAGATGAGCGTCTTGGTCATTTTCAGCCTTTCCGTCGCTGATCGGTGGGTGTAAAGCACCCACCCTACATGATTCGGACGCGAATTATAAGGGGGAGGCGGGGGCCGCTCAAGGCGAAAGGCATGAGATGGCATGAGTCGCGTCGCCGGTGCGGGTTAGCACGAGCTAAACCCACGGCCTCTGGCCGTGCGACCCGAAGAACTTCGGAGCGATCCGGCGTATAGTGTTTCGGGGCCGAGAATGGCCATGCTGTGGAGAGAGGTCCGTAGTGGCGGCAGTCGGCCTTGACGCGCGGCATAGTTGCTGCGGTGGCGGGATTGGCCAGGACCGGGCAGGCTACCGTGCCGGGGGCCGGAAGGGGGCGGAGCGCGGTCAATGCGAATCGAGTCCGGAATGGAACGGGTGTCTCCAACGGGGCTCCGCCTGTTTTTACGGCCCCCTCGGGGGGCCTTCCTAAAGCCGCGCCCTCTGGGCGTGGATTCTTACTTCATCGGCTTGAGGGGTTCGGATGTCCCTTGCCTAAGGCCGGCTGTCACCGTTGGCTGCTTTGTCCCGTGCCACCGCTTTCGCGCGGCATTCCGCCTTGGCCTGCCTCAATCGTTCCGGCCATTCGAACGTTGGCGCCGTTGCCGGGTCGTAGCCTGCCATGTGGCCGGCGAGGCGCGTCGCCGGCTTGCTGTATTGCGGCGCCGTGTCGCCGAAAACTTCGCGGCACAACGCCGCCAGTCCGGGATCGTATTCGATCAACTGCGAGCGCAAATGCACATGATTGTGGTCAAAGTCGTTGAAGCGGTTGTGCCCATACCAAGCTGCCACACCGACGGCAAAATACTCGTGGTGGTTCACGGACGCGTATTTGCCCTTCCAGAGTCCGGCCTTCATCGCGGCACCGTAGGCGGCCTTGAGCCGCGCGTCGAACGTCGGGTCCACATTCATCATGCCGCGGAGGTGGATATTGTGGGCGAACTCGTGGATGAGGTTGGTCTCTTTGGAATAGGGGTCGCCCGGGTAACCGAGCAGGTTCTCCTCTCCGGTGGAGCAATAGGGGTCGGTCTCGCTGCCGCCGAGGCCGCGGGCGCGGGCGTCCCAGTAGTCCTTTGCCGACAAATTGTCGAATCCCGGGACCTTTTCCTCCGCCAGCCAGGTGAACTCCGGCAGGTCGGTGGTATATTCGTTGCAGGCCATAACGCAAACCCGCGCCCCGCTCTTGATCATCGCCTCGCGCACCTCCGGGCGTTTCGCGAGCATCATGTTCACGAGGAACGCGGCCTCCTTGAGTGCATAGGGATTCACTTTGGCGGAGGCAACGATGGAAAAGCCGCCGGCGCTGACGGATTGCGTATAGAATGACGGCACGCCGCTGCGGCCTCGCGGGTCGAAGCGAAAGCCCTGCACCGGCACCTCGCTGGTCACCGTGGCGGACGTCTTGTCGTCGCGACCCACGACCTCGAAACGATGCCCGAGCGTCGTGGTAATAACGGTATTCTTCCCTGGGGCCACGGAACCGTTCGACACGCGCTCGGCGTTGGACTTGAGCCAGAAGATGTCAACGGTCTGGCTGCTGCCGTTGATGATTTGCAGCCTGGGGCGCGGCAGTTCGGGTGTGTCCGCGGCGTGTGAAACGGACACGGGAGCCAGCAGCAGGATGGCGAGCATAAGGAGGTCGCTTTGCATCGGTCACCTTACTACGAAGAACACCCCGGTTACACTTTGTCTTCGGATACCAAGGACCGCCGCCAAGAGCAACGGCTCTTCCGCTGCGGCCGGAAGGTTCGTGCGGAAACCCCGCTCGATGAAGGCGGCAGCAATCTGTTCTCCCTTCCTGGTGCGGGTGAAGCGAAGTTGCTTCGCCCGTATTCGGACGCGGATTATAAGGGGGGCGCGGGGGGCACTCAAGGCGAAAGACACATCGCCGGTAATGCGCCAGTTACGGTGGGGTCTATCTACGCTAAGCGTATGCCCCTAATGCATCAGTCCGCGAATCGTGCGGAGGATACGCGACCGGGCGTATGAGCGGAAATCGCGGCCGCTATACTGGTCCAACGAGATTCCGTTCGCCATTCGTTAGGCCGCGTGGAGGGGCAAAACGCAGGTTTTCCGGAGACTGTAGCAGGCCTACCGGGAGCCTCCCGATTAGAGAGCGCCGGCGAGAGTTCCGAAGAAGGTTGTCTTTGGGGAGCCAAAAAACTATGCGGAATCCCGCTTTTAGGCCCGTCAGGGCCTTTTCTTTGCGCCTGGGTGTGCCTGGATGTGCCAGGGCGCGCCGTACTTTTGGGCAATACTTTCGTGATCTGTCCAGCAGCCCCGGCGGTCAATGGTAAGTCGTCGGTTCCTGTCCGTAGACCGCCGCTGACCGCATCATCCGCCGCCGTCAGGTCCGGCAACTGCTCCACCGCACCCGACGTATCCAAGAGGGTCGGGTCAGTGTAGACGCTCATTGTCAATCGCAGGTCTGTGTGCCGCATGACCTCCATAGCCGTGCGGGGCGTGGCTCCGCTCTTGGCGAGCAGGGTGGCGAGGGACTTGCGGAGCGAGTGAAAATCGACACGCCGCTTCTCATCGTCGGTCTCGGGAATGCCAGCTGCCTTGAGGTCCTTCCTGAACACAGCCATTTCGGGGATGCTGTGCGTCCCGAAAACTCCGTCCGTGGTCTGCCGGGTGAGTGCCGGGTGTCAGCGGGTGTTATCTGCGACAACCAGATGACGGATTCTGGCGCGAAGGCCATCCTTTTCGGCTGGAAGGCCTCAAGCGTAGCGGCGAAGAGCATTGGAATTTCTGAGACTTACATCAGCGGGCCTCGTTACGTCTAATGGCCGGCCAGACGCAGGCCTTCGTCCGTGCGCCGTCGTGGGCCCTGCTGCGGCTACTGGACCGGGGCCCATTGGAAGTATTATTCGGACTGTCAACACCAGCAAGGGGGACAAGTCCATGAAGCAAGCCATTCTCATCGCCGGCGTCCTGGCGGTGCTGGTGTCGGTGGCGAGGGCCGGCGACATCGGTTTCATTGAGGATTTTTCGCTGGCGACGGACCGGGAAGCCGCCCTCCAGCAACTCATCCCCGGCACCGAGGACTACTACTTCTACCATTGCCTGCATCAACAGAACCTGGGGCAACTCGACAAGGCAGACGAGACGCTGAAGGCCTGGATCGCGCGGTATGACCGAACGCCGCGCGTCCTGGAGATTGAGAATCGGCAGGCCTTGCTGCGTTACGCGACGCAACCACGCCAAAGTCTGGACTTCATCATTCGGCGGCTGGGGTTGCAGTACAACCACCAGAAAGACGCGCAAGCGGCCCAATTGGCCGGCCTGCCGACGCGCCTGGACCCTGGGCTAATCAGCCCTGACACGCTGATCCGGCGGGCCCTCGAGCACGCCCCCGGCACGACGGCCGGTTTCGAGCCGCAAGGGCTGACACGCCTGCTCGGGACGAATCCCCAGGGCGCCCTGCGGCGGGACCTGCTGAAGCGGCTGGACCGGCCGGACGAGGCAGGCCTCCTGCGGCTGATCGCGGACGACCTGAACTATGAGAAGAGTGAGGGTTTCGGATCCCTGGACATCCACCGCCAACTCCTGTTGCCGCAACTGGAGGAGTTGCTGACGCTCCAGCCCGCCCTCTTGAACCAGGACAACTTCGTCGCGATCCACCTTAAGAAGCTGCAGCCCAACCCGGACGTGGACTACGACCGCGACGTCCAGGCCTGCCAGGAGCATCTGGAGCGGCTCTGGTCGTTCGTCTCGCGGCTGTCGCCGGCGCACAATTCGCTCAAGGCCCAGGTGCTCTACCACCGGTTGCGGCTGGACCGTTCACTCGGCGTCTGGGACAAGGACCGTTTCTTGGCGTACCTCAGGATTCCGCGCGACTGCCAGTACGTGATGGAACGGTTCCCGGAAAGCCCGGACAACCGCGATGGCAGAGTCGACCTGAACCGCGACTACTCCGCCGATCAGTTGACCTCCGTGGGTAACGACGAGCCGCTGGTCCGCAGTTACCTCGAGCATTTCTTCGTGGAGGCCCGGGACCACGCGGAATACGCACTCTACGTCCGCGACACCTACCTCAGGGAGATCTTCGCCGAGACCAAGATCACGAGCGGCATCGGCGACATGGAGGCGTGGTATTCCCTGGTGACGCCGGACTTCTACCAGGCCCTGAAGGACCGGGTAGACATCGATTTCGACTTTACGAGCAAAGAGTTCTTTGCTCCCAACGAGCCGGTGGCCCTGGACGTCCACCTCAAGAACGTGACCGACCTCATCGTGAGGGTTTACGAGATCAACACGATGAACTACTACCGCGCCAACCGCCAGCCGGTGAACCTCGATATGGACCTCGACGGCCTGGTCGCCAACGAGGAGCAGAGGTTCCAGTACGCCGATCCTCCGTTGCGCCGCGTGAAGCGCCATTTTGAGTTCAAGTCCCTCGCCAAGCGGGGGGTGTATATCGTCGAGTTCATCGGCAATGGCAAGAGCAGCCGCGCGCTGATCCAGAAAGGCCACCTGCGGCACCTGGTCCGAACGGGCGTAGCGGGCCAGGTCTTCACCATCCTCGATGAGTCCAACAAGCGGGTTACCGACGCCGGCCTCTGGCTGGCAGGGCGCCAGTACGCGGCCGACAAGGACGGCCTGATCGTCGTGCCGTTCACCAACAACCCCGTCACCCAACCCATCGTCCTCAGCCAGGGCGACTTCGCCACCTTAACCAGTTTCCCCCACGAGAAAGAGGAATACCGGATTGCGGCCGGTTTCTATGTGGACCGGGAGAGCCTGCTCCGGCGCCGGAAGGCGACGGTGGTTGTCCGTCCGGTGCTGACGATCAACGGCGATCCTGCGCCGGTCTCCCTTCTGGAGGACGTTGCCCTCCAGATCACGGCCACCGACCGCGAACGAACGACCACGACCAAGGACGTGCGCGATCTGAAGGTGTTCGACGACCGCGAGTCGACCTGCGAGTTTCAGGTGCCCGACAACCTCAAGCAGGTCACTTTTACCCTTCGGGCCAGGATCCAGAACCTCAGTCAGGCGGCCAAGGTTGACCTGGCCGACAGTTCCACGCTCGACGTCAATGGCATCGACGAGACCCCCACAGTGGAAGACCTCCATCTGATGCACGTCGGGAATCAGTATGTGCTGGAGTTGCTGGGCAAGACGGGCGAGCCGCAAACCGGCCGCGCGGTCGACGTCGAACTGAAGCACCGCGACTTTACGGAGTCGGTCAAGGGTTCCCTGCGCACCGATGAGCGCGGCCGCGTTGTCCTTGGAGATCTTGCGAACATCGAGTGGGTGCAGGCTGGCGGGCCGAACCGCATCGGCCGCCAGTGGTCCCTCCCCCGGGACCAGTGCCGGTATCCCTCCACGATCCACGGTCAGGCAGGAGAGGCGATCCGTGTGCCGTATATGGGCAAGGCCGCCAAGGTCGGTCCGGAGGCGTTTTCTCTGCTGGAACGGCGAGGCGGTGCCTTTGTCGCCGATCGCTTGAATGCGATGCAGATCAGGGATGGCTTCCTCTTGATCCAGGGACTTCCGCGCGGCGACTACGACCTGTTCATCAGGGAAAATCAGACCTCGATCACCCTCCGTCTGGCCGAGGGCGAGCACCGCGAAGGATACGTGCTTTCAGACTATCGCCAGATCCAGGCCTCCAACCGCCGCCCGCTGCAAATCGTCTCACTGGAGCCCGACGCGGACAGCGTGCGCCTGCGACTGACCAACGCCGGCCCGAATACTCGCGTGCACGTGCTGGCCATGCGGTACTGGCCGCAGGAATCCGACCGATCCATCTCCGAGTGTCTCGGCTTGCCTCATGGGGTACCTTTGCCGGCGGAGTCTGTTACCCGCCCGCCTCGTTCCGATTACGCTACCGGCCGGAACATCAGTGATGAGTACCGTTACATCCTGGAACGCCGATATGCCAGGAAGTTCCCGGGCAACATGCTCACACGGCCGGGCCTGCTGCTCAACCCCTGGTCGCTGACGGGGACGGCCTTGGATGTGATTGGGGTAGGGGGAGGGGGGCGCGAGATTGGGGGGTTCGAAGGACTGGGCAGCGGCCG
>Ga0315284_10014363_pt1 | contig 11277 bp, 10 predicted proteins | sample YL17G09_16_MG_FD_203696 | JGI IMG/M metagenome (GOLD analysis project Ga0315284, IMG submission 203696) | Sediment microbial communities from Yellowstone Lake, YNP, Wyoming, USA - YL17G09_16 | ecosystem: Environmental > Aquatic > Freshwater > Lake > Sediment | place: USA: Wyoming | collected...
GCTGGATCAGAGCGGTGCTTTGTTGCCGCCTGCGACTGCAGAGTACCATTGTAACGACTACGCCGAGGTGCTACACTGACATAATCGCTGAACAGTAAACCCTGACATTTTCCCTTGACAACGACACGGGGTTAATGTGTGCTTCGGTGCGGGCATCCTGTTTTTGGAGTGGCCGATTCATCCGATAAGGTGGTTAGCTTAACATTTCGTCAATGCGGCCATACTTGTCAACAACCGCCTTCACGGTCTGTGCGATTTGGTCCTTCTTGGTGACATCCATCTTGAACCAGTCAACGGGGCGACCGCTCAACTCAGAAACCTCTTTGGCCGTCTTTGCCAGCAACTCGGCATTGACATCCGTTGGTACTACGATCGCGCCTTCCTTGGCAAAAGCCAGTGCGATGGCGCGGCCCATTCCCTCTGTACTGCCGGTGATCAAGACCACTTTGTCTATAAAGCGCTGCATTGTCGTTTCCTCCTCCGCAGGATGGCGATCTGACATGCCCTTTAGATACCGCACCATTCGACGATGGTCATGGCATATAGCTTGGCCGCATCCAGGAGATCCTGAATCGCGACGTACTCATTAAAGCCGTGCGCTAACTCGATGCTGCCCGGACCCACCAGGATCGTCGGAATTCCTGCTTGCCGAATGAAACTGGCGTCGCTGGTGTAGGCGGCACCGTACAGGATCGCTGGTCGGTTGAAGACCGCCTCGCTCGCTGCCGCGGCAGCTTTGCAGATGGGTTCCTCTGGCGAAGTCTCGAATGGCGGCCAGCTAAACAAGGGCACGTACACCTCTGGCGGGTTCTCACGCAGCCAGGGATCGGTCTGCGCAAAGCGCGCTATATAAGCTTGGATCTCCTCGGCCACGCCCTCCGGTGTATCCTGCGGAGGGTGCCAGATGATGTACGTCATGGAGCATTCCTCAGGGATGGAAGCTGCCATCATGTCCCCACCCTGGATAACCGTGGGGAAAAGGACGAAATGGCCGGGACGAGTGAAAGCAGGGTGGCGTTTCGTCTGTCCCCACTTCTCCTCCAGTTTGAGCAGAGCCTGGTATACCAAGAACACCTTGTCAATGGCTGATACGCCCACGGCAGCCCCCATGCCTCCAGGCCTGATCAGTTCATCGCGCATTGAGATGTGCGCTGCCTTGCCCTTTACTTTGACATGCATCACGACCAGGCCTGGCGATGCAGTATTGATGGATAGGCGATGCGGCGGGCCCGACGCCTCGCAGACGATAGCCGCATCAGCTCTGTAGCCGCGCTGAAGCGCCGCCCCGGTTCCCGCATTGGTCTCCATGGTCTCTTCCCCAACCACACTCTGTATGAACACGTCCCCCTTTGGGCGGTACCCGGCTTTCAGCAGCGCCTTCATGGCAAAAACAGCAGCCGCGATCCCACCTTTCATGTCGGTGGAGCCGCGGCCGTAAATCTTCCCAGCGATGATTTCACCACTCCATGGACCAGCTACTGTCCATTTCTCGGACGGGCCAGGCGGCACGACATCCACATGCCCGTTGAGGAGCAAAGAACGGCCTCTTCCTTTCCCGCGCCAGATTCCCACCAGATTGGCCCGACCCTTCTCCACTTCCCACAGGTCAGTCTCCAATCCGCAGGATTCCATAACCGGCCTGAGGGCATGGTTGACCTGTGTTTCTCCGCTGATCTCGACCACGGTATCGCTCGAGCCAAAACCCGCGGGCATCGGAGTGACACTTGGGATGCGGACCATGTCGCAGACCAACTGCACCAGCTCATCCTTCAGGCTGTCAACCGCCCGCAGGACATTCGTGCGAACCTGATCATCAATCACGTCGGTCCTCCTGTTGCGTTTGATGGCGGCAACGATGAAATCATCCTACATCAGGATGTGTGAACAGCGCGATAACAGCCGGAACATGGGGAGCCTGACACCACAATGCCTGACGGCGCACCTGCTGCGCCGCGGCGGCCCCCCCCGCCTGCCGTGAAGTAACCTAATGGGTGACCATGATCAAGCCGCCGGTGACGTTGATGGCCTGACCCGTGATGTATTCCGCATCTGGTGATGCCAGGAAGAGGATCACCTTCGCCACATCCTCGGGTTCCCCATTACGACCCCAGGGTATGAACTGACAAGCCATGAAGCGCAGGTCCTCTGGATCCATGCCGCGCAACTTGCCCTCCCAGACCATCTCGCGATCCTGCATGGCTGTCTTGATCACACCGGGGCACACGGCATTGACGTTGATGTGATGCTCCCCAACTTCTTTCGACAACGCCTGGGTAAAGGCGATGACCGCGGCCTTGGAAGCTCCGTAGTGCGCCTGGAAAGCGGTTGCTCCTTTACCGGCAACTGACGCAGTGTTGACGATTTTGCCGTCCTTTGCGGCGATCATGTAGGGCAGGACTGCCTTCGACACCAGAAACGTACCTTTTGCGTTCACGTTCATGCAAAAGTCCCACTCTTCCTCGGTCATGTCCACTACGGGGTTCATGGTAGAGACCCCTGCGTTGTTGACCAGAACGTCAATGCGGCCGTGCTTGTCAATGATCGCCTTCACGGTCTGTGCAATCTCATCCTTCTTGGTGACGTCCATCTTGAACGAGTCAACGGGGCGACCGCTCAGTTCAGAGGCCTCTTTTGCCGTTTTCGCCAGCAACTTCGTGTTGATATCTGTGGGTACGACGATGGCACCCTCCCGGGCGAAAGCAAGCGTGATGGCGCGACCCATTCCCTCCGCAGTGCCGGTGATCAAGACCACTTTGTTCTTGAATCTCTTCATCTAGTTTCCCTCCATTCTTTCTCTCTCAAGACCATGCGTACCACCCACAGTAATCAAGCAGGTACTGCATAGTAAAAATGCGATGGATTGCCTAGAACTTGATGTTCAGTTGCTTCAGCGTTTCGGGGTCCATGGCCTTGATCATGTCTTCAGGCAGAATGTCGCCGAGCGTAACAGGCACAATCTGGCCGATCAGCTTGGCGAAGAGCGCCTGTTTGGCCGTCGTCTCGAGCACCTCGGCGACGAGGAACGCCTCATAGAAGTCAGCGCCGACACAAGCCGCCCCATGCCCGGCCATGAGGGCCGCCTTATGATCATTGCCCAGTGCCTCGATGATGTTCTGTGCCAGCGTCTCTGACGCCACCCGCCCGAACTCAGCGCATTTGACATCGCCCATCAGGAAATGATATGCATCAATCGTTAAGCATGGGATATCCTGCCGTACAGCGGCGAAGATTTGCGACCACACGCCGTGGCTATGCACGATAGCGTTCACATCGGGCCGTGCCTCGTAGATGCGCAGGTGCATCGGGGCTTCGATTGTGGGAAGGTTCTCCGGCGGACCCACCACATTGCCCTGCATGTCAATCACGGCAACATCGGCACTGGTGATCGTATTCCAGCCACGAATCGGCTGGCGCTCTGAGGGCTGAGGCAGGATGTATATCAGTCCTGTTTTCGGGTCCCTGAGGCTGGTATCGCCGGAATCCATCCCCGGGGTCAGCTTCTTCTCCCAGAACGTGTGCGCTGACCTGGCCACCTCCTCCATGAGAGCACGCTTAATTTTTGCCATACTGTGCCTCCTCTTTCCGTCTTGTCAGACTCGAAGGGTATAAAACGTCGACTTGGCTCTCAGAGTAACACCATTTGTATTGCCCGTCAAATTGTGTTACTCTATGCGCAGTCTCACGAATCTCGTACAAAGACGAGGCTATATGATGTTGTACCAACCCCCACGCATCATCCGTCAGGTCGAGGCCCGCAACTTCATGGAAGGGCCCGAACACTGCCGTGAGTACGTCAAAGTCCCAAAACTATGGTTTGGTACCTCAATATTGCAGCCAGGGCAACGCGGCAACATCGACATCGGCCATCCGAACTCTCAAGAAGTCTTCTTCGTATGTCAGGGCCATGTCCAGCTCTTTGACGAAAAGCAATACCACGAACTGTTCAAGGGAGACGCCATCCTCATTCCAGAAGGTGTGCCTCACACGCTGATCAACGTGGGTGACGAAGTGGCGCTCATCGCTTGGGCAGGAGCTCCCGGAGACTAAAGAAGGCTTTCATGGACGCCATTCTCGCTGTTGATTTGGGTACGACTGCCCTGAAATGCGCTCTGCATGACCTGCAGGGCAATGTGGTGGCCAAGGACACCGAAGAATATCAGTTCATCACCCCCGATGCGCTGTCCGTTGAGATGGACACCGAGACCTACTGGCGAGCCTTCAATACTGCTATCGCCAAGGTGATGAAGGCATCGGGAGTTGCCCCGGCAGATGTCAAAGCTCTCGGCCTGTCGGCTCAGGGAGAGACTTTGATTGTTGTGGACAAGTCCGGCCGGCCCTTGAGACGTGCCATCGTCTGGTTGGACAACCGGGCCCAGTCAGAGGCAGATGAATTGGGCGAACTCCTGGGGCATCGGTATGCGTATGAGACTACGGGGCAGGTCAGACTCGTGCCAACCTGGCCGGCGGCGAAGGTCCTTTGGCTACGGCGGCACGAGGCGCAGCTTTTCGATAAGGTTGGCAAGTTCCTTTTGCTCGAGGACTATTTCCTGCATCGCCTGACTGGTGAATACGTCTGTGAAGGCTCGCTGGTCACATCAACCTGCTACTGGAACTTTCGTACCAAGGAGTGGTGGCCGGAGATGTTGAAGACGCTGGGCATCACCACCGCCCAGCTCCCGCGCTACTCCGAATCTGGCGTGCCGGTTGGCAAGCTGTTGCCCAAAGTTGCTGAGGAATTGGGCTTGAGCCCACAGACTGTGGCCTGTACGGGCGCACTGGACCAGGCGTGCGGCGCTATCGGTGTGGGCAACATCCGGCCAGGCATCTTCAGTGAGAACACGGGTGCAGCATTGGCTATCTGTGCGACGGTTTCGCAGCCGACACTTGACCCTAACAACCAGATGCCGTGTCACTACCATGGCGTGCCGGATCTCTACATGCTCCACACCTTTACCAGCGGCGGGATCGTGTTGCGTTGGTTCCGTGACGAATTCGCCCAAATGGAGAGGGCAGTGGCTCAGGCCAGCGGACTCGATGCGTACGATTTGATGGGCGCGGAGGCGGCGCGCGTGCCACCGGGCTGCGAAGGCCTGGTAATGTTACCACACCTGCAGGGTGCCATGGCTCCCGAAGCCAACCCAAAGGCCAGGGGGGTGTTCTTCGGCTTTACGTTACGACATGGGCGCAGCCACTTCACCCGGGCAATCATGGAGGCAGTTGGCTTCATTGTGCGGCGTAACATTGAAGTGATAGAGGGACTAGGTGTTCCCGTCAACGAAATCCGTGCTTTGGGGGGTGGGGCTCGCAGCCGCATATGGAAGCAGATTGAAGCCGACATCACACGTCGACCGGTGGTCACAACGGCCAACGAAGAGGCGGCCACCCTGGGTGCAGCCATACTAGCAGGAAAGGCAGTAGGCCTGTACGCCAGCATTGAGGAGGCAGCGAGGCAGATGGTACAGGTCAAGGAACGCTTTGAGCCAACCCCGGAGAACTTTGCCTTGTACGAGGAGGCTTACCGTACCTACGTGCAATTGTACAACCAATCGTGCCCTCTGTTCGGGTAGAAGTAGAGCAGTGTTTGAAACATTGGTGAAGCGAAGAAGCATTGCGCGAAAGGAGCAACTCAATTATGTCTGCAGTCACCGGAAAAAAGATCCGTCTGAACCGTCTGATCCAAGCGGAGACCAACACTTGCCTGATCTGTGCCATTGACCATGGGATGACCTCCCCCCAATTCTTGAGCGGGCTATATGACACGGGAGCCCGCGTCCGCGAGGCTATCGCCGGAGGAGCCAATGTCCTGATGCTGGGGCGGGGCATGGCCAAGAAGTTCTGTCATCTCTTCCATCGTGATACCTCGCTGGCACTCATGCTTACTGCCTCTGCAGCCGGCAGACCGTCGGGTGCACTGATTACGCCCATCGGCTCCGTCGAAGAAGCGCTGCGCATCGGTGCTGATGCAGTTGTCGTATATGTGGCTTTGGCAGGCGACAACGAGCCAGAGGCAATTACCTACGTTTCCAGGATAGGTGAAGCCTGTGAGTTGCTAGGCATGCCCTTCATCGCTGAAGCTGAGTACCCCAACGCCTACCAGAGCCTCCAAACTATGCAAGGAGCGTTGGGCGCGGAGTACCTGAAACGAAATGCCCGTCTGTGCGCGGAGTTGGGAGCCGACATCGTGAAGGTAAACTGGAGTGGCGACCAGAAATCGTTTGCCGAAATTGTGCAGGCATGCGACCGCCCGGTGGTGCTGGCAGGTGGTACTCTGCTCAGCGATGCGGAGCTTCTCACTCGTATGCAGCAGGTACGCGATGCCGGCGCGATAGGGTGCTCCGTCGGCCGCAACATCTTCCAGCATCAGAACCCGGAAGCCATAACAGCGGCCATCAGCCGCGTGTTCCGCGACAAGTGGCCGGCCAAAAAGGCATTTCAGGAGCTTGTGAGCAAGCTGGAGCAGCCAAGTAGAACCTAGTGGTGGAAAAAGAGAAAGGTATAGCAATTTGTCCATCTGGAAAGTTTAGTCCAGAAAGTTCAATCATGCTAACGTAGTGTAGCTCAGCTTCCACACTCAAAACATGTCCAACACCACTCCCAAGCTCTAAAATTCAAAATAATGCCCCTCAATTTCGCAAACCATATAAACACATACCCAAGTATTGTAAATGCAAATCTTTTGAATTGTAGTGCTTTAGGGGGGCGTTGTAGTTAAGTACTTGAGTGTAGAGAGTTTGGGGTTTAGCCTATTCCTGAAGTATCATAACAGCATGAAGCACTACAGGGCGGTAGGTAGCGGCAGTAAGTAGAGACTACTCTTTCAGTGCAGGTTTCTTAGCCAAACAATCTACGATTTGCACCAGCCAGTGTCCCACATTTGATACACTCATCGGGTCGGTTGTGGGAGCAACATGGGGTAGTTGAGACTGATAACGCAGTTGAAATCAACTCACTCATACTTTCCCGTAGATACACTTAGTACCTCGAATACTTTCCTTACCTTCGCAGGTATCCATAGCTTGAGATATTTCCGCAATTCATCACCAAGCTCAGGTTTTCGGAGCCAGCGTCCAGCCCGCTATGCCGCTTGTAGTGAGAATCTCCTCGGCCTCACCTATAATTTTGTCAATTAATTCCTTCGCTGTGACAATCTTATCAATGAAGCCAATAGCCAGCGATATGGCACCAGTTCCCGCTTCTTTCGGTATACCGGTGCTCTCGGCCTTTGCTGCTGCCTGCATTACTGCCTTACTTTCCACAGCATCTCTCAAATTCTGAATGTCTTCGGCTTTGGATGTAGCGAGAATAGCATCACGCCATTTCGGATCGTAAGGATCGGCCCCAACAAGAGCCTGTTTATAGTGGTCAGCGAGCGGACACTCTTTGACAGTACAGAAGGCTGTCCCTAACTGCACCGCTTCCGCTCCCAGCGCCAGAGCACCCAGAAAAGTACGAGCATCACCGATACCGCCCGCAGCTATCACTGGTATTTTTACCTGTTTTACAACCATCGAGACACTCACCAATGTAGTGAGAATCAAAGGGCTCTTTAGCCCTGCCCCTTCCAATCCCATAATGCACACCGCATCCGCGCCGTCCCGCTCTGCCGCCAAGGCATGCTTCACCGTTTGTACTTTATGAATCCATATCAGGCCAGCCTCTTTTATCCGCATGCCGTGCTCAACAGCCCTGGAACCCGCCGTTTCAATTATCGGAACCCTTTCTTCGATAGCTACTTCTCGCAACGCAGCAAGTGCGGGGTCCATAGCCGGACTCAGATTTACAGCAAACGGTTTGGCGGTCATAGCTCTGGCTTTACGTATCTCCTTGCGAAGCTTCTCAGGGGTACGTAAAGTCCAGGCAGTGACCATCCCTAACCCGCCAGCCTCTGAGACGGCTGCAGCAAGTGGTGCTGTGCCAATTCCCGCCAATGCCCCCTGAATAATAGGATACCTGATGCCCAATAGTTCGGTTACTCTTGTCTTCCACTTCATATGATTCACTTCCTTCGCCAGAGGTTTCGGACAAACTCACGTACCGCCGTGCAAGCGACCATATTTCACCCCCAAGCGGAAATATAATATTTGCGATATTCTACAGCGATAAGTATACTAGCGCAAGAGGACGCATTGACTCATAATAAAAGTTACCGAAAGTGAGGTAGTTGCGTCAAAATTAGTGTTACCGAAGGAGGTAGAGGTGACACGACGCAGCATTTCGGAATATACACAGGCATTACAAAGTCGATATTTTGGGTCATCAAAAGAAGAGAAGGGCAAAATATTGGATGAATTTACACAGGTTACAGGCTTGCACCGCAAAGCAGCTATCAGGTTATTGAATCGGAAAAGCCAGCCCCGGGCAAGCAAGCGACGTGGTCGGCCACGTAAATACGGGACAGAGGTGGCCAGAGCGTTGAAAGCGATCTGGGAGGCCAGCGATCGTTTGTGCTCCAAGCGATTTCAACCCTTCATACCAGAGATGGTGAACGTGCTCAGGCAGCACAGTGAGCAGCGGATAGATGCTTCTACGGAAGCGCAACTCTGCAGGATGAGCCCATCCACCATCGACAGGCTGCTGATACCCTGGCGCCGAGCGGGAGGTCGAAGGTCACTGAGTACTACCAGGCCAGGGAGCCTGCTTAAGAGCTCTATACCCATCAGGACCTTTGCCGATTGGCAGGAGAACAAGCCTGGCTTCCTGAAAATGGATCTAGTCCGCCTGTGGCGGACTGTGGTGAGAGCGCAGAGAGCTTTTACGTTTGCTAGTGGCTGAGGTGTTCTACGACAATGGTCATGTCACTATCAAAACTATAATCCCTCTGAGTGAGCGTCGGTTACATCCTATAAGTGGGGGGATAAAGGGGGTTGAAAAGAGACTAATAAACAATAGCATCATCCGAGAAGTACAAACTGGGTATTTGCTGTGAGGGTATGCGGGGTTCTTGGTTAGGCTGCCGTTTTAGGCAGTATTATGCCTTATCCCATGTCTTCCAAGTAATCCTTCAACTTCTGTGACCTGCTGCGATGGCGTAGCTTACGAATGGCTTTAGCTTCAATTTGGCGGATACGTTCCCTGGTGACGCCGAATTCTTTGCCAACCTCTTCCAGAGTGCGGCTGTGGTCATCTTCGAGCCCGAATCTAAATTGGAGTACGCGACGTTCTCTCGGAGTGAGAGTGTAGAGCACCTCCTCTATCTGATTCTTGAGTAAACTCAGAGAAGCAGCTTCTACAGGGGGAATCGTGGATTGATCTTCAATAAAATCACCAAGCTTGGTATCCTCCTCTCCCCCAATTGGCATCTCAAGAGAGACCGGCTCTTGCGATATCTGGATAATCTCCCTCACCCTCTTAGGGGAAAGCCCCATGCCTTCAGCAATCTCCTTGAAGGTTGGTTCGCGGCCATATTCTTGTGATAACCGTCTACTTGTTCTGATAAGCTTATTTATAGTCTCTACCATGTGAACTGGGATGCGAATAGTGCGGGCTTTGTCGGCTACGTGTCTGGTGACTGCCTGACGTATCCACCACGTGGCATAGGTGCTAAACTTGTACCCTTTGCGATAGTCAAATTTCTCCACTGCTCGAATGAGACCCATATTACCTTCTTGAATTAGGTCAAGGAACGACATGCCACGATGGGCGTACTTCTTAGCTATGCTGACCACAAGGCGAAGGTTGGCTTCGATCAGATGCCCTCGTGCCTTGTCTCCTTCCTCTTTTATGCTTTTCCAATGCTCCTGCAATTGGGGCTCCAGCGATGCGATGCTCTTGCGAAACTCTGCCTGTGATACAAAGCTTGGCAACTCGACAACAGAACATCTGTCGCCAACAGCTCGGAGCACTTCCTTAGGAGTGATGGCAAGGAAGACTGAGAGGTCCCTCAGGGTGTCTTTTGCCACATGTGGATCGACAGCAGTTCTCTCAGCTATTCTCTTCAATATATTCTCATTTACCTCACCTTCGACCGCCTTCCATAGTTTACGATGTGAGACTAACTCGGAGAAACCTGCCAACCTTCTAAGACCGAGTTCCTTCCGTAGAGCCATAAGGAAAGTGGAAATCCGACCAAGCGCAGTTAGCACGGCAATTGCCTCATCTACAGGAGAAGGAAATTTCCCATGCTCATTGCGCCATTCCTCTTCGATCCTCTTGACGTATTTGCCCTCCTCAATCTTCTTCCCCAGTCGCTTCTCCTCTACCGCGCTGAGCAAAGAGACACGTCCCATCTCCCGGAGGTACATTCTTATCGGGTCTTCGATGATTTCTTCCGATTCCAACCTGGCTTCTTCAGGTTCTTCAGCTTCCTCTTCTTCTTCCGAAATATCGTCATCTGACGGCTCTGCCGTATTTGAAACAGCTTCGCTACCCCTGTCACGCATATCTTCATCCAAAGGCACAAACGTGCCTTCTTCTTGCATCGCGTCTTGTCCCGGTTTCGTCGCCAATGCAAACACTCCCCCCATGCCTAGGTCGCCCTCTCTGTAATCAGGCTCTTGAATCTTTCTTCGTTGCGCTCTCATTGGTTTCCGTCCCGACTAAACTTCCGACAACCCTGACTTCCATCACCTCTCTCGGCTGTCCCCATCGCTTCTTAATTGGCTCTTGTTCAATAAGCAGATTATTCGTCTGTTCTCACGTTTTTCTGCCAACCATCATCTTAACAGTGCGCTTCAGCACTGCATATGACTTTTGTCTCAAAAAGCTAGTCCAAGTACACACGACTTCATTGATACTACCTTCTCTAAAATGCTGCTTACCGCCTCCCGACAAAAAGAGAGCTAATTCAAACGAGAACCGAAAAATAACTTAGGGACCTGGCGTCGAAAATGTGATGACTTTTTAAGATTAAGTCGAGAGGCTTGCTTAGTTTCCCGGAACCGCACCAGTCTATGTCTTATAGTACTTGACATGTTTAAGATTGGGATTATCTACTAACTGGGGAGTGCAGAGGGGCAAAGCCCCTTTGCCAGTCCGCCACAGGCGGATGGGGGTATCCCCCAAGATTGGGGGATAAAGGGAGTTGAAAAGAGAGTAATAAACAACTTCTAAAATTTGAAGTTGTGGATTTGCGTTATCGGATTCCTGTTTTCTACCTTGGCAGCCAAACTGCTCCGGGACCTGCCATAGGCACTACTTCAAAGCATCCCATTACGCTGCCCGTGTAGAAGTTTTGATGCTTCCTCTGCCACACGTTGTGCAGTGAGCCCGAACTGCTCGTAAATTACTTTGCCTGGGGCTGAAGCGCCAAAATGAGGTACGCCGATGGCAGTGCCTTCG
>Ga0315284_10014364_pt1 | contig 11277 bp, 12 predicted proteins | sample YL17G09_16_MG_FD_203696 | JGI IMG/M metagenome (GOLD analysis project Ga0315284, IMG submission 203696) | Sediment microbial communities from Yellowstone Lake, YNP, Wyoming, USA - YL17G09_16 | ecosystem: Environmental > Aquatic > Freshwater > Lake > Sediment | place: USA: Wyoming | collected...
GGTCATGACCGACCGTGAGACGGGCCAGGGCCGCGGGTTCGGCTTCGTCACCATGTCCACGGAGGCCGACGCCAAGAAGGCCATCCAGGAGCTGAACGGGTATGCCCTCGCCGGCCGGAACCTCCGCGTCAACGAGGCTGAGGACCGTCCCGCCCGGGGCGGTGGCGGCGGCGGTGGTGGCGGTGGCGGTGGTGGCGGTGGCGGCGGTTATCGACCCAGCGGCGGATACAGCACCGACGCCGGAGGAGGCGACAGTCGTCCGGGCGGCGGAGGACGCGGAGGTAAGGGCTCGCGCCGCGATTCCGGCAACCGAGGTTACTGATTCAGAGCTGAAGGCGGCGGTCGAGGTCCTCGACCATGTCGACGAGTGGGTGTACGACGACAATCCGCCGCACACCTACTGCCCTTCATGCCTGTGGGACTCACGAAAGGACCAGAAGAGCCACGCCGACGGTCTGAGTCATAAGCCAGACTGCAGGCTCCGGGCGGCCTTGGGGCTAGTCCGAGAACGCTTCGGCCTGTAGGCTTCTCTTTGTTTCATATTTCCCCGTCAACGGGCTTCGCTTCGTCCGGATCGGGGGCGGGACATAGAACGCGGAAATTGGCAGGCACCCGCTGTAGCCTGCCGCATGCGCTCAGACCAAACAAGCAAGCTGTACAGGATCGAGGTGTGGAGCAAGTTTGCTTGCTTCACGCGTCCAGAGTGTAGGGCCGAAAGGCTCTCCTACGAGTTCCCAACCCACGGAGCCCTACGGGGCTTCTTCCGCGCCATCCTCGGGAAGCCGGAGATCGACTGGACCATAGAGTCCGCGACGATCGTCCAGCCCGGCCGCTGGATGACTCTCTACAACAACGAGCTGAAGGGATTCCCCAAGAAGGCCTTCGCGATCGAGGATCAGCGGACGCAGCGAAGGACCACCCTCCTTCGCAACGTCAGGTACGTCGCCCAAGCGCGCATGTACCTGACGCGCCCGAACGAGTTCGGGATTGCGAAGTACGAGAGCATGTACGAGCGAACGGTCAAGCGCGGATACCACGCGCACCGCCCGTACCTCGGCATGAAGGAGTTCGCGGCCTACTTCCGGCCTCTTCTCGCGGACGACCCCACTCCCGACCCGGATCCTATCACCAAACCGCTCGGACTCGTCCTCTACGACTCCCGTTACGAGAACGGTCAGAGCGTCGCCTATTACCACGAGGCCCGGGTCACGAACGGCGTGCTCCAGTACCCATCGTGGGACGAAGTCCTCCAGTACGGAAGGAGGACATATGCACGCTCAGCTTCTGCTTGATCACGCCGTCTCCAGGGGGTTGATCAACAGCCACCTCGAAGAGCGAACGACCAGCGTCAAGGCGGTGCTGTCGGCGTCCGGCGTGCTGACGCTGACCGCGTTCTCCGCCAAGGAGACCGTGCCGGCCTCTGTTGGACGCGGTAGCGCGCCGGAGGCGAACTTCTCCTGCGACATGCCTCAGTACATCGTAGGATTCCATCCGGTCAAACCCGCACGCGGAGCGGACTGCCTGCGCGTCTTCTGGGAAGAGAACCTCAAGGTAGCTCAAGCCTCCAAGGATCTTCAGCTGGAAGCGGCCATCCAGGCCTTTCTTTCCGACCCGTCTCACGCTCAACGAGCGGAGAGGCAGTTTGCCGCCCTCGCACAGGCGGACGCCAAGCTCAAGTATAACTCCGCGTGGACCGTCCTGTACCTGGACGGGGACTCCCACAACGTTGCCCACAGGCCGGAAGTGGAGGCCTACCTCCAGTCCTTGTTCCAAGGCAAGATGTCACCCGGCTCCGGGAGCGGCTTCTGCTGCGTTACCGGCATACCCACGAACCCCGTCAAAGGGACCCACGTGAAGGTCAAGGGTATCCCCGGCACGCTTGGAAGCGGCATTCCCGTCTTCTCATGGGATAAGCCCGCCTACCAGTACGCTGACCGGAAACAGAGCGACAACATCTTCATGAGCGAGCAAGTGGCCGCCGGTGTGAAGGCCACAATCGAATACGTCCTCGACAAGGGCGAGCATCACCGGTTCCGGTCTGCCATCACCATCGGGAAGGACCGGACTGTCGCATGGTTCTCCTCGAAGCTGGACCTAACCTCGGTCACGGAAGTTCTCGACAAGTTCGTGTACGACGAGGACCGGCTCAAGCGGGCCTGGGACGACATTCGGGCCTTATCCTCCGAAGACCCGGTGCACGTTCTCTCCATCCATGGGGCGTCCGGACGGTGGGGGATCGTCGACGGTGGCAGCATCCCGGCCTCCGCGTTCGCGAACAGTCTGCTTCAGCTTGAGGAGTGCTTCAGCTGGATGCGTCCGGTCCACGCAGGCCGGATCCTGTCCAACGTAAGGACTCGGACTCTCGGGAGTCCGGGACATTATCCGGGAATGGCCCCGTCCCCCATCGCGCAGCTGATCATGACAGTGCTTCTCGGAAAGCCCGTCCCGACGCCGATGTGCGAGCGCATCGTGGACATGTGGGCGTGGGGGTCGAAGGTCGACAACCCGAGGACGTTCCTTCGCAACAGGGCGTCCTGGGTCAAACTCATCTCGTTGCGAAAGAAGGAGTCAACATGACGACGAACGACAGTGAATCCAAGGCGAAGGACGACAAGGTCGACTATCCCGACTGGGAGGAGTTCCACAAGGTCGAGGCGCGGAGTCAGGCATTCTTGATCGGGCTTTACGTCCACACGTGCGCCGAGATCCACTACAAGGCGACGGAGGCCAGCGCTGACGAGTATATCGTCAGCTTCAAGAGCCTTCCGAGCGACCCGCAAGGCGCTCTGAGGCGAATCTCCGAGAAGGTTCTCGCCAACGCCGTACCCTTCACTGCGAAGGGCTGGAGTCAGTGGCTTCTCAACATGAAGGCCAAGCTACGGGTCCTCGTCGGAGACCAGATCCCGAAAAGGCTCACGAACCAACAGTGCAACGACTACACGCTCGGACTGGACGCAGGGCGAGTGTACGGCATCGAGTGCTGGAAGGCACGCCAGGCAGCTAAGAACAAGAAGAAGCCGTCTCTCAGCAGCGCGGTGGAGGCGGTGGACGCGAACGCCGTCTGACCTCGTCAATCTTCACGACTTCGAGATACCAGATACCGATACCAGACCAGGAGATCAAATGGAACCTACGTTCAACAGCCCCGACGACGTCATCGCAGAGCGCTTCACCATCGACTATTGGTTCGACACGATGCGTACCAACCCGAACGGCGACCCGGACATGGACAATGTCCCGCGCACCGATCCGCACGACGGACGCGGCCTCGTGAGTCCCCAGTCTCTGAAGCGCAAGCAACGCGACTTCACCATCCTCACATGCGCCGGGATACCCGGCTACGAGATTCACGTGTCGCGCCGAGCGGTCCTCAACCGTGCGATGGAGGAGGTCTGTAAAGAGCTCGGTCTCGCCATCTCATCCAAGGACGTCGAGTTCAAGGATCCGGAGTCGGACGGTGATGACGACGAGAACCCGGAGAGCGAGGAGACAGAGAAGAAGGGCAAGAAGGCACGCGGCGGCAAGAAGGAAAAACGTGCCACGGTCAGCGCACGGGACGCTCAACGCCTCAGCGACGGAATGGCCAAACGCTTCCTGGACGTGTGCATGTTCGGCGGCGTCCTGTCCGTCGGCGTCGGCGGCAACAACGTGACAGGCCCCATCCAGATGAGCTGGGCGGAGTCTGTAGACCCCGTGATCGTCTGTACTCCGACGATTACGCGCGTCGCCGTCACGAACGAGGAGCAGTCCGAGAAGCAGGATGGTCGCAACCGGGGAATGGGTCAGACCCAGTTCGTCCGATACGGACTATACCGGTGCGAGATCAGCGTCAGCCCCTTCGAGGCGGCAAAGACCGGGCTCACCTACGCCAAGCTCGAGCACTTTCTCAGAGGGCTCCGGCTGATGCACGAAGTCACGGGATCCGCCAGCCGCAAGATCAACAGCCGGAGGATCACCGTCTTCCAGCACAAGCCGGGCGAGATCGGCAACGCGCTCGACTGCGAGCTATTCCCGCTCAGCAAGTACGAGCTGAAGGCCGGGGTCGAGAGCCCGTCGCGGTACGAGGACTATATGTACTCTCTCGACAAGGCCAACGTCCCTGACGGCGTCACCGTCTGGGACTACAAGGGTCAGCCCCTCTGCGTCAAGCGGTCCGCCGCCTAATGGAAGCCCTCGCACTCCATGGATACCAGGCCGACGGCCTGGTATCCATGGTCGAGGCCGTCCAATCACGTGCCTGGCGGCGCTACGGTGTCGTCTGGGCGACGGGTGCCGGCAAGACGGCCTTCGTACTGGTGTTCTTGTCCGTCGTCCATCGCGCGCATTATACGCACGTCGTGGTGGTGTCTACTCAGAAGCACATTCGCGACGCGTTCTGCCAGCCGAGCTGTCGCCTCTGGAAGGACCCATCGGGAACGTATTTCGACATCACACCCATCATCCCGGAGGTGAAGTCCCTCAAGGGAATCCGAGACTATCTGAAGTCCCCCATCGTTCAAGATCAGGTCGCCGCGTGCTGCAACAACACGCTTGTCCGCCTGACCCAGGACCTGGAAGAAGAGTTCCGCAAGAACCCGGAATGCTGCAAGGGCAGGCTACTCGTCCTGGACGAGGCACACTGGGACTCGGCCGACGGAATGGGCGCGTTCGTGGCCCTGTGGGAAAAGGCCGGAGGGGAGACGATGAAGCTCACGGCCACCCCGGACCGCGGGGACGGGCGTCCAGTCCTTCTTCCGAACACGCACACCATCGTCCGGACCCTGTCACAGCAGATGCACGGTGGCAAGTACGCCCCGTCGCAGCTCAAGCACGAGATCGTTCCGGTTGGCGGGCCGTGCGAATACGACCCGGACTGTATGTTCATACCCGTCTCTCTCGAGGCCATCCAAAAGATGGTGGATTGCTGGGTGAAGGACGGGAACCCGAAGACGATCGTCCGCATCCGCAACTTTGGACTCCAGCAGGAGAACGTGAGCCTTGTCAAGGCCCTGAAGAAGGCCTTCGAAAAGGCCGGAGCGAGGGTCCTCGACGCCACCGGTCCAGCCAACGGAGAGGTCCTTCGGAGAGAACTCCTGGCGGAGAGGAGCATCAAGAATTATTCCGAATCCAAGTGGGACGTGATCATCGGAATCCAGCGGGTCGCAGAAGGACTCGACTGGCCGATCTGTAGCCACGTCTACGTTCTTGGCATCCCCCGAAGGCTTCCGACCATATCGCAGGTCGTCGGCCGCGGCATGAGGTTCCGAGCCCTCCTGGCCGGCTATCCGGAGGCATGGAGGGACGCGTCAAAGGTGGTCCTCTTCGCGTCGGCGGTGAAGGACATGAAGGCGGCTCACGCGGAGCACACGTTGCTCTTATCTTGCTTTCTGTCGGACTACAACTCTTCGGACAGGTGGACGGCGCTCAAGGAGCTCACCGCCCTGCTTGAAGAGCACGGGACTCCGACGGAGAGGGTCGCCGCGGCCGTGGAGGTTGGCGTGCCCGACGAGGCCAGGGCCGAGATCAACAAGCACTGGGTCAAGTACAAAAACCGCTGCGGAGGGGACGACCTCGACAAGCGACCCACGCCGAAGCAGGTGAAGGACCATATCCGGAGCGCTCTAGAGCAAGAGGGTAACCAAGAGGCCCTCAAGCATCTCGACACCGTGATCATGGAGGGGTTCGCGAATGACAACGATCAGCTTCGAAAGAAGTACCTCGGGGAGTACCTCGTGGACCGTCAGCGCGGCATGTCCATGACGGAGGCGCACAGGCGCGCCCTCGAAACCGTCTCCAAGGAGTTCCAGGACGAGGCCCTGGAGCATCCGTCGTTCTTGTCCGAGGTCGAGGGCAACCTGGAGAGCCAGATTCTCAACACCACCGGCGAGCGCATGGACAAGTTCGCCGAGCGCATGAAGCAGCTCGTCCCGAACCTCAAGGCTAGGGACGTGCTGGAAAGCATCTTGCATTGGATGAGGCTGAACCGGACGGTCCCGGATCCTCGGAGGATGATCCGAGAGCACAAAGAGACGGTCCAGACGGTCTTGGACAGGGACCCACGCGTGCCGGGGCTCGAGACTTTCGCCGGGTACCACGAGTCCCTCAGGTACGGAGAGCGAGGGCTTCAGCCGAGGGTCTACGGCATGTGGCAGCTCCTCGCCGAAGGACTGGAGAAGGTCGGTAGGGACTGGGTGGACGACTATGCTGAGGTGTGGAGGGCCGTTCGCGGAAGGCGGAAGTTCGCAAGCCATCGCCTCAACGCCCTCGACGAGGAGGACTTCATCAACGTCCAAGCCTGCGCGCAGGATCGGCCAGACTTTGTCTGGTATGGGAAGGCGTTCTTCGTGGCGGAGGAGGTCGGCTGGGAGGCCGCCCGGGAGATCGGACTGCGGCGGGCGTACGAGCTGGCGACGGCGGCGAAAAGCCGGAAGCGCCTCTCGGAGGCTTCGGAGAAGATTCTTGACGCTCTGAAGCAGGACGACCCGGGAGGCGCTCTGGACGACCTCGTCGCCCGTTTGAAGGAGCCAGGAGAACAAGGTGTCGAGGACGAACGACGAGTTTGACTCGGTCGAGAAGGAGAGGTGGCGGGAGGACAACTTCCGCTTCCTCCGCAAGGAGGGTCGTCTCATGTGGGACGGCCCTCGCCTGCTTGGCAGCTGGGTGGAGCTCGTCGGCAGATCCGGCGGGCGTTCGAGGGACATGCTTGTCCGCAACGGCGCCATCGAGTCCGACTCCCAGTACGTCGGCGTGGACCGCTCCTGGGACAGGATTGACGAGCACCGGAGGTCCGAGGCCGCGTTCCGGACCGTGCATAACGACGTGACGACGGCGGTCCTGGACATGCTGTCGAGCGGTCAGCGCGTGTCGATCTTGAACTACGACGGATACAACGCCGCGGCCGTAGAAGGCTGGTGGAAAGAGGACGGCTATGCGATAGGGAACATCGTCAGGCAGGCCGTCCAGGCGTTCGGCGAGTTCGGCTTGGTGCTCAACCACGTCCTTCGGGGTAAGCTGAGAAAGGAAGACGCCATCGAGTCGCACATGAGGATGGCGGAGAAGTACTTGAAGGTCGGTCCGCTCTCACGGGAGAACGTGATCGACTACGTCTCCGAGAAATCGCCAATGGCCACTATCCAGATCCTGTTCACACGGTCCGGCCATTCGGTCGGACGCAGATGCGAGAGGTGAGACGGCGGCGGAATCCCGCCGATCGCTCGCAGGCCTCTCACTCGTTCCTTGACAACCGAATAAGCTCTTCAGGACTTTCTGGACGGGCGTGCGGTAGAACCGCTCGCAAAACCGTCACGGGATCGCGGTCCGCTTCGGATCGCGAAGAGCTACTATCGGAGCCTCTGAACGGGGTTCCGCGACTTTCAACTCCTTCATGTGCGCCTCCCGCAGCTCCTCGTCTCGCATCGGAGCCTCTGAACGGGGTTCCGCGACTTTCAACATCTCGCAGCAGTCTGACTGTTACAGGCCGTCGTACGATCGGAGCCCGTAAACGGGCTCCGCGACTTCTAACGCGAGACCGGCGAGCATGCGTGCGCGATCGATCTGGACATTGGAGCCCCGTTCAGGTGGCTCCAAGACTTTCAACAACTGGACCCTACTCCCGACGCGGATGACACCCGGTACATCGGAGCCTCCGAACGGGGTTCCGTGACTTGAAACAGCATCCCGCGCATCTGGCATAGCTCCTTATGATATGCCGTCATCGGAGCCTCCGAACGAGGTTCCGTGACTTTCAACGGTGTCGGAAGAGAATGTCGCTTCAGTCACTTCTTGTCGGAACTTCTGGGTTCCGCGACTTCCAACAACATCGCGGCGCCCACGTCCATCTTCCATCATTCGTCGGAGCCCTGAACAAGGCTCCGTGACTTGAAACAGCTGTGGCGTCTTCTCGCGGAGCGTGCCGAGGCCGGAGCCTCTGAGCAAGGTTCGAAACTTGAAACAACCGCCCGTCGCGGGGTAATAAACCCGTATCAACGACACCGGAGTCTCTGAAGGGCTCCGCGACTTTCAACGGATAGAAGTTAACCATCTCGTCGAAGGTGTCATAGTCGGAGCCTCCAACGCTCCGAGATTTGCAACGCGATGATGCTATCAATAACGACCACGAACTCGAGAGTCGGAGCCTCCAAACGGCTCCGTGACTTGAAACAAACCCCTTCCGCAGGCCGCAATGGACAATGGCGAAGATAAACCGGAGCCATATGGGCTCCGCCATTTGAAACGTCATCCGAGATTGAAGTAGTGGCTGCGAACGGAGTCGGAGCCAGGGCTCCGTGTTTTGAAACCAGCAAAAGACCAGCGTCCTACCCAACTTGTACGGGGCCATACGCCCCGCGACTTACGACATGAGGACGACCGGCTCATTCCATGCGTCCCGTTCGTTCGGAGCTAACGAGCTCCGCGACTTGTAAAAAGCTTCACCGGCCGGCTTTTCGCTCAATGGCACTCGGAGCCCGTGACTTCAAACACGATGACCGTATCACAGTCGATTTCCGCCGCGTTCCGCCGGGATCCGCCGGGACTTGAAATTAGTATCGAACTGGACCAATGTGGCCGCCGTCAGGCCTAACGACCTGAGTCTTCCAACATTTTGGGAATAACATATACCGGAGCAATCGCTCTATGACTTCCAACTTGCGGACGGCGTAGATGCCGGATTCACGGTCGGAGCCTCCAGCTCCGTGGCTTGCGACAGTTCCGAAACACCCCATGTCAGTGACCTACCACGCCGTCGGAACTCCGGGTTCCGCCCCTCACCTGTCGGAGCCTCAAATAAGGCTCCGCGACTTACAATTAAACAGGGTCGACGTCCTCTCGATTCCATCGCTCAAATCGGAACCTAAGAGTTCCGTGGCTTCCGACCGGATCACGAAAAGCGTCTCGCTCTCCATCATCGGATCTTTGGATCCGCGACTTTCAACGTATATAGAAGGCGAGGACCGCACAAGTGCTGACACGCACAACGCGAGGTTTTTAACCCGACAGCAGGAAGATCCACAAGTCACACATTGGAAGCTCGTGGCTTTCAACAAAACCGGTTTTGGTTTCGGTCGGAGCCTTCAGACGGCTCTGTGGCTTTCAACTGGATCATGGCACTCACCGCGCTTGATACTCATCCATCGTCGGAACCGTCTATGGTTCCGAGACTTACGACTGAATTGCGTGACGTGACACGCCCTCGGCAACTTAAAACCACAGGAAGCGCCACTTGGCTCATTTACGCTGGAGTTCGACGGTGATGCCCGAGGCTTCCAACAAGACAGCGATCACGCTATATGGCAAGAGCGACCCGGATCGGAGCTTTCAAACGGCTCCGCGACTTTCAACATCACGGCGGACAGAGGGACGGCCTTCCTGCATAGAGAAGAATCAGAGCTTCTGAATGGGGCTCTGAGAATTGCAATTGAAGACGAAACTCGACTTCTAGGTCCAATACCTCGGAGCCCTAAGCTCCGCGACTTTCGACGCCCAAGTCTCAGCCCCCCGCTTGTCGGAGAACGCTCGATTCACGAGCGCGTATTGAAACCCCTTGCGAAGGCCGCAGTGCACTATCGCAAAGACGACTCAGAGCCTCCGACGGGACTCTGTGACTTGTAACAACATCCATGTCCCACACCCACCCCGCTTTCTTGCCGGAGTATGAGCGGGCTCCGTGGCTTGCGACAGCTGTCAACGGTCCTCAAACCATGCGTCAACCCCGTCGTATCTCGGCGAGCATTGAAACCGGACTTCGGCACGGATGATCACTTGGCAAATCCACGTCGGAGCCACAAGGCTCCGCGGCTTACGACGCGTAACAGTTATCGCATGGGGAATGACGAACCCGGAGCTTAGGCTCCGAGGCTTGAAAAAAGCATGCTTTCTTCAGCAAAATAAATCTCGCTGCGCCGAAGCCTTTGGCTCCGTGGATTGAAACTATGTACCACCTTAGGCGAAAAGTATCGGCTTGCTTGTGTAAACTATCAAGACCACATCGTACCATGCCACGCAGGAGGACTCATGTCACAAGCAAGCGGGATCATGAAGGAATTGGAAAAGCTCGTACGGTCGGTCGTCCGGGACGAGATCTCCAAGTCCAAAAAAGAACTCACCCCGGCCCAGAAGGCCTGGAAGACCAGGCGCCAAAGGGCTGCCAAGAGCGGGAACCTGTCATGACGGACACAGAGCGCAAGCTCCTGGCGCTCTGCGCAAAGCTCGGTCAGACGCAGGTCCTAAACGGTAGGTGTTCAGACGGGATGGACTCTTCAGACGACTTCGAATCGTTCAAGGAAGCCCATAACCACTCAGGGAAGACACGCGATCTCCTGCTCGACATCCAGAACGGAGTAGGGCAGGTCGCTAGGCAGTACTGGGAAGAGCTGTCGGAGGACGGTCCAACCCGGGTGGAGACGTCCATCGCGTCCTCATTCGAGGCGATTGTCGAAGAACTCCAGGAGATTGGCAAGGGCTGACTCCTGTGGATTGAAACGTCGCATACGAGCCAAGCGTAATACGGTCGCGCACGGGCCAGGGGCCCGAGGTTTGAAATATGGCTCCACGAGGGTCGATGCTCGATACCCTGCAAACGGGGTCCTCCAGGCTCCGCGACTTACAACAGGTACAACTCCCCGAATCCACGCACGAGAAGACGGCCGGAGCGAAAGCTCCGTGGATTGAAACACCAGTCAGATGTGACAATAGTCAGCCAGTACCGTTCCCCATGTTCACGGCAGGAGAGCTCGTCGCACACGCGTTTGGGGACTACGTCCTTCAGAGCGACTGGATGGCCACGGCGAAGACGAAGAAGTTTGCGGCGGCTCTGGCACACGTCGTGAGCTACACACTCTGCTTCGTCCCGCTCGCGTGCACGTGGACGAACCTCGGATGGAGCCCGTCCACATGGCTTCCGGCCTCCGTGAAGTGGCTCGCACTCCTCTTCATCCTCGTCACGCACTTCATCATCGACCGCTGGCGCCTTGCCCGCTACGTGTGCTGGGCGAAGAACTTCCTCGCCCCGCGCTACATCGAGGTCCTCCACCCGGAGGGTCACCCGGAGGCCGGAAAGACGAAGGGCTGGATTCGGAACGCGCCCTGGTCCGAGTGCTCAGGGACCGGCTATGACGCGAGCAAGCCGCCGTGGATGGCGGTCTGGCTCATGATCATCGCCGACAATTGTTTCCATGTCCTTTGTAATGCGATGGCCTTGGCCTGGCTCTAAGAGTCCCACGTCGACGGGAACAGGCTTTCGAACTCCTCGTGGTAGACCGACTCCAGAACCGCCTCCTCGGCGTCCTCATCCAGGTCCTG
>Ga0315284_10014365_pt1 | contig 11275 bp, 5 predicted proteins | sample YL17G09_16_MG_FD_203696 | JGI IMG/M metagenome (GOLD analysis project Ga0315284, IMG submission 203696) | Sediment microbial communities from Yellowstone Lake, YNP, Wyoming, USA - YL17G09_16 | ecosystem: Environmental > Aquatic > Freshwater > Lake > Sediment | place: USA: Wyoming | collected...
GTTCGATTCCGACGTGCGCGACCCGCAATACGCCGATTTTTACGGCCCGGCCGCGCCTGGCCCCATCGAACATACCTCAGAGGCGTGGCGCAGCCGGGATTGGACGCCCCGACCAAACGCCAAGTTTCTTGAGGACTGGCTGGCCCGCACCTGCGAACTGGTTGACAAATACCAACCGCAACTCGTTTGGTTTGACTGGTGGATTGAGCAGGTGGTGGTCGAGCCGTACCTGCAACGCTTCGCCTCCTACTATTACAATCGCGGGCTGGAGTGGAATAAGGGCGTGGCTATCAACTACAAACATCATTCCTTCCCCGAAGGCGCGGCGGTGTATGACATTGAGCGAGGTCAACTCAAGGATATTCGCCCCATTTTCTGGCAAACAGACACCTCCGTCTCGAAAAACTCGTGGTGTTATGTTAAGGAGCAAGATTACAAGACGGCCACCTCGCTCATTCACGACCTGGTGGATATTGTCAGCAAAAACGGCGTGCTGCTTTTGAACATCGGCCCGCGCCCGGACGGCACGATTCCCGAACCCGAGGAGGAGATCTTGCTCGAGATCGGGCGCTGGTTGGCGGTCAACGGCGAGGCGATCTATGGCACGCGGCCCTGGAAGGTGTACGGTGAAGGCCCGACGGAGGTCTTTGAGGGATATTTCCAGGACACCAAACGCGCCGGCTTCACGGCCAAGGATGTTCGCTTTACCACCAAAGGCGACACCCTCTACGCCATCGTTATGGGCTGGCCGGAAAGCGGCGAGACGGTGATCGAATCGCTGGACACCGGTCTGGCGCTGTACCCCGACGCCATCAAACAGGTCGAACTGCTGGGCTCTGAGGAAGGGGTGCAATGGTCGCGCGATGCCGATGGACTGAAGGTGAGGCTGCCGTCGCAGAGATCGGCCTATGCAGCCTTTGTGCTGAAGGTTACCAAGAGGTAGCTCACCCCAACTGCGTCAGGCCAGCGTTTTGTGATAGACAGGCAGTTGATAGTCTCCCTCTTGAGTGTTGATGGATAACAGGCTATAATGGTGGCATCCATCGACACCAGGAGGGTGAAATGCCAGAATCTGCCCGAGTGGGCGATTTTTGTCCAAATGAGGCCTGTGCCGACTACGGCAAGCGACAAGGAGAGCACCAAGAAAGCATAGTCAAGTGTGGCAAGACCAAACTGGGCTCGGTTGACTCTGCTGGAGGTTGACATGGAGCAGAAGGGTGTTGAGCAACCGGTATCCTCATCCCGAGCGCGTGCACCGCTCCCAGGCCGGCGTACGCTCCTGGCCTCCGCCCTCGCCGCCGTGGGAGGCTTTGTCCTGGGCTCGCTGATTCCCCGCCAGCGAGAGGCGGAAGTCTCCTCGGAGGCCGACGCCGGCGCCGCCGATCTCGGCGCCTTCTACCACCAATGGAGCAAACCCGGCCACGGGCCTGAGTTTGGCGCAGCCCCCGACTGGGGCCGCCAGGCGGCACGTACCAAGACCTACCCCGATGCAGCCCGCATCCCGCTCCCCGACCCCTCCGGCTGGCAGGCGCTGAGCCTGGAGCAGGCCATCGCAGCCCGCCGCTCGGTGCGCGACTATACCGCCCAGCCCCTCACCCTCGACGACCTCTCGCGCCTCCTGCACGCCGCCCAGGGTATCACCGAGCCTCGCCGGGGCTTCCGCGCCGCCCCTTCCGCCGGCGCACTCTACCCCATCGAATTGTACCCGGTGGTGCACGACGTGGCTGGGCTGGAGCCGGGCCTCTACCATTACGCCGTCCAGGAGCACGCGCTGGAACGGGTGCAGGCGGGGGACCTGCACAGCGCCGTGATGCAGGCCGGGCTGGGCCAATCCGTGCTGGGCCAGGCCGCCGTCTGCTTCGTTCTCTCCGCCATCTTCCAGCGCACGCGCTTCAAGTATCGTGAGCGGGCCTACCGCTACGTGCTGCTGGAGGCTGGGCACGTCGGGCAGAACCTGTGCCTGGCGGCCACTGGGCTGGGGCTGGGAGCATGCACCGTCGGCGCTTTCGACGACGACGACCTCAACGAACTCCTGGGGCTGGATGGGCAGGAGGAAGCGGCGCTATACATCATTGCGGTGGGGAAAGGTTAGCATCATGGACAAGATGCCATCTTGTCCTACATTCTCGCACCAGGTTTTCGCAGATGAAAAAGTAAACCCGTGTTCATCCGTGTTCATCCGTGTTCATCCGCGTCCAAAAAGATTGAACTACATGAGTATTGCCCTGGCTGCCCTCGGCTTCACCTCGACCATCGCGCAGGTCCTGCTGATGCGCGAACTGGTCGCCACCTTCTACGGCAACGAACTCCTGTTCGGGCTCGTCCTGGCCACCTGGCTCGCGTGGGTGGCGGCCGGGGCCTGGATTTCGGATTTCGGATCGCAAATCGCACGTCTCGCACCACCTTCCCGAAAGCTCCCAGCTTTCGGGAAGGTCCCACAATCCGCAATGGCAGTGGGACTGGTGGGCGCGGCGGTGCTCCTGCTGGCCGAGATGGCCCTCGTGCGCGGCGTGCGCCTGCTCCTGCGCGTCACGCCGGGGGCCTTCGTCGAGTTCGGGCCGATGGTCGGCGCGGTCGTCCTCATCCTGGCCCCACTGTGCCTGCTGGTGGGCTTCCTCTTCACCCTGGGCGCACGATTGACCGTCGAACAGGGCGGTAGCGCAGGCCGGGCCTACGTCTGGGAGAGCATCGGCGCCGTCACCGGTGGCGCCCTCTTCAGCTTCCTCCTCATCCGCTACCTGGACCCCTTCCAGACCGCCCTCCTCGTCAGTGCCGTCAACCTGGCCGTTGCAAGTGGCAAACTGCAAATCGCCAATCCGCAATCCGCAGTCCGCAGTCCGCAATCCGCAGTCCGCAATCCGCAATCCGCAGTCCGCAGTCCGCAGTCCGCAATCCGCAATCCCCATTCTCCATTCTCCATTCTCCATTCTCCATCCTCCACTCTCCTCCTCCTTCCCTCCTGCCTCCTGCTTCTTCTCTCCCTCCCCCTCGGCCGCTCCCTCCACACCGCCACCCTGCGCTGGCAATGGCCCGACCTGGCCTTCGTTGCCGATTCCCCCTATGGCCGCCTGGCGGTGCAGGCGCGGGATGGGCAGCGCGTCTTTTACGAGAATGGGTTGCTGGCCTTCGAGACGCAAGGGACGTTCCCCGAGGAGGTGGCCCACTTTTCGCTGCTGGCGCACCCCGACCCGCGCGAGGTATTGCTCGTCGGTGGAGGGGTGGCCGGGGACCTGCGCGAGATCCTCAAGCACCCCGGCACGCGCGTGACCTACGTCGAACTCGACCCGCTGCTGATCGAAACGGCGCAGGCCCACCTCCCGCCGCAGGATGCCGCCGTCCTGGATGACCCCCGTGTCACACTGGTCCTCACCGACGGCCGGCTGTACGTGAAGACCGCCCGTCGTACCTTCGACGCCGTGATCCTCGACCTGCCCGAGCCGGCTACCGGCGCGCTCAACCGCTTCTACACCCGTGAGTTCTTCGCCGAGGTGCGCGCAGTCCTCAACCCCGGCGGCCTCTTCGCCCTGGGGCTGCCTTCGGCGGAGAACTACTGGAGCCCAGAACTGGCGCGACGCAATGGCAGCGTCTACTGGACACTGCGCGACGTCTTTCCGGAGGTGGTAGTGCTCCCCGGCGAGCACAACTTTTTCCTGGCCTCTGACGTGCCGCTGGAGGCCGATCCAGCCCTGTGGGCGGGGCGGCTGGCCGAGCGGGGCATCAAAACGCGCTGGGTGACGCCGGAGTATATCGAGTACGTCTTCACCACCCTCACGGGTGTACTCACCCGCGACCGCTTCACAGAGGTGCAGTCCCAGTTGGCGGCGACGGCGGGTGTGCGGCTCAACCGGGACCTGGCGCCCATCTGCTACTACTACGACCTGGCGCTGTGGCTTTCCCGTTTTTACCCAAACCTGCGGGAGGTATTCGAGCGCGCCAGCCTGGTCAATTTGTGGTGGGTGGCCGTCCCGCTTTTGCTGGCCGTGGGGCTGGTGCGCTGGCGGCGCGGACGTCACCCTGAGGCTTACGAAGGGTGGGCCGTTCCCTTTGCCATCGCCACCGCCGGCCTGGCGAACATGATGCTGGAGGTGGTCATCTTGTTCGCCTTCCAGGTCCTGCACGGCACGGTCTACTCCCGCGTCAGCCTGATCGTGACGGCGTTGATGGCCGGGCTGGCGCTGGGGGGCGCGGCCGGCAACCGGCTGCTACCCCCCTCAGTCCCCCCTAGGAGGGGGGATGAAGAAGGGGTTCCCCCTGCCAGGGGGGATGAAGAAGGGGTTCCCCCTACGAGGGGGGACGAAGAAGAGGTTCCCCCTACGAGGGGGGACGAAGAAGAGGTTCCCCCTACGAGGGGGGACGAAGAAGAGGTTCCCCCTACGAGGGGGGACGAAGAAGAGGTTCCCCCTACGAGGGGGGATGAAGAAGGGGTTCCCCCTGCCAGGGGGGAACGGGGATCCGCCAATCCTGCCCATCCGTGCCATCGTGTATTTCCCTATCCGTGGTGTTCTCCCCTCCCCACGAAAGGGGCTAGCAGGAGGGTCAGGCGGGCCTTCATCGGTATGTTGGCCGGGGTGGCCGTCTACAGTGGCGTCCTGCCGCTCGTCCTACAGTTGCCTGTCCTCGTTCCAGCCTTCGTGTTCCCGCTGCTGGCGCTGGTGGCGGGCGCGCTCACGGGGGCGGCCTTCCCGCTGGCCGTGGCGCTCACCCTCCCCCTTCCCCTCCCTAAGAGGGAGGGGGGAGAGCGACTCACTCCCCCCCCTTCCAGGGGGGGGCAGGGGGAGGGTGGGGCCTGCCCCGTTCACCTCGCGCCCGGGGAGGAGCAGGGGGTAGGCGATGCCCATCCCACTCCCCCCCCTCCCAGGGGGGGGCAGGGGGAGGGTGGGGCTGGCCGCGCGGCGGGCCTCCTCTATGGGGCCGACCTGGCAGGAGGCTGCCTGGGCGCGCTCTTGGGCGCCGCCCTCTTCGTACCCGTGCTCGGCATCCCCCAGACCTGTGCGGCGATCACCCTCGCTGCCTTAGCAGGACTGACGGCGCTTCTGTGATGGTGGGGTACCTGGTACACACCGACCAGCAGCATCATGCCCCTCTCCCCTGCTCCCCCTCTCCTTGTCTCCTTGTCTCCTTGTCTCCCCTCTTCTCGTGATGAATCAGATCAGCAACATCACGCCGGTGACCACCAGGATCGCCGCCACGACCTTGCCGAACAGCGCCTGGTCCATGTACTTTTGCAGCCACGCCCCGGCGCAGGTGCCGGCCACCAGGAACGGGGCCATCAACAGCGCGAACCCCAGCACCCGCCCGCTGAGCAGCCCGTTGGCGCTGAAAAGCACCAACTTGTAGCAGGCGTCGGCGAAAAAGATACCGTACAGCGTGGCGCGGAAGGCCTGCTTTCCCTCCAGCACGTGCGATAGGTAAATGATGATCGGCGGACCGTTGACGCTGAACATGGCCCCCAGCGCCCCGCCCAGGAAGCCGCTGAGCGGCGCCAGGATGCGCATCGTCCGGTCACGCTCACGGGTGTACTCACCCGCCACACGGGTGTACTCACCCGCCTCACGGGTGTACTCACCCGCCACCGCCTGGTTGGTTGGACGCTGCCGGGCCACGAGCGTCCACGCCGCCCAGCCGGTCACCAGCACCCCCAGGATCCGCTTGAGCAGAACGTGGCTGAAAGAGAGGAGCACCCACGTGCCGAGGGCGGTGCCCGCCAGCAGCCCGCACAACAGCAGGAGCAGCAACCGCCGGTGGATGGAGCGGTAGTTGGTCGCCACCAGCATGGCGCCGGATGCCAGGTCGAAGAGGAGGAAGACCGGCGTGACGAACTTGACGTCGAGGATGAACATCAAGAGCGGGACAGAGAACAACGCGCTGCCAAAGCCGGAGACCCCCTTGACCAGGTGGCCACTGAAAATGATCAGGCCGGCTAGAAGGATGATGCCGAGTTGGGTGCCGATAGCGGTGCCAATGGCGGAAGGGGACATCATTTTGCCTCTAGCGACCTGCCAATGCCGCTCGTGCTTTCTCCAACTCCTCTGTCACGCCCAACGCTTCAAAGATCTGCACGGCTTCCTGGAGCCGCATCCGTCCTTCCTGCAAGCCCGAGGGTGAGGCTATGAGCACCAGCCCCAGTTCGTAGGTACTCCGGCCCAACTCCAGCCTGTGCTCTGTCGCCAGCAGTGTCTCGACGCTATCTTGCAGGCATTGCCCGGCTTCCTGGGGTCTGCCAGCGGCGCGATGAACCTTGCCCAGCACCCGGCAGGCGATTCCCTCGTATTCCCGGTTGCCGATCTGCTGTGCCAGCTCCTGCAAGCGTTGGCCGTGCTCCAGTGCCCGGTCCAAGTCGTTCGATTCCAGCGCGACCTCGGCGAGCAGCCGGTATGTGTCAGCCAGGGCCGGCTTGTTGCCGATTTCCGTAAACAGCGCAACGGCTTGCTGGAGGAGGTATAGGGCCTGCTGGTGATTCCCTAGACGATGATGCACCTCCCCCATGTTGTGGTACACATCGGCGATTCCCTGGTTGTCTCCAATCGTTTTCCGCATCTCCAGGCTTCTCTCATAGGCTGCTGTGGCACGCAGATAATCGCCCAGCGTGTAGGCCACAGCCCCCAGATTGTTGTAACACATGGCCGTTCCATACGCGTTGCCGATGCGCTGGCTGATCTCCAGGCTTCTCTGGATATATCGGGCAGCCAGATCGGTTTCGCCCTGACCCCAGTACACGGCCGCCAGGTTGTTGTAGGAGCAGCTCGCTCCATACAGATCCCCGAGGCTTTCCCTCATCTGGATACACGCTTGAAAATGCTCGACTGCCCGTGTGGTTTCTCCTGCCTGCTGGTGAATAGTGCCCAGCGTATGCTGCAACTCAGCCCTGATCTGGCGGCTCTGTTCGTCATCGGGTAAACTCTCGGCGATCTCCAGCCCCTCCGCACATCGCCGTAGCGCTGCCTGATAGTCCCCCCGCTGCATGTGGACCCATCCCTGTTCGTTGGTGATGCGGGCCATCTCTGCTGTCCTCCGTTCATCGCCGAGGGCGGTTCCGGCCACGTCGAGGTAGTGCATGGCCTCATCGTACTGCCCCTGCAGCTCCCAGACCTTGGCGATTTTCCGCTGTACGTCGGCGACCTGAGTAGCGGCAGGGGGACAACGCTCGAGTGCCTGCCGATACCCCTCCAGTGCCTGCTCGTACTGTCCGATGAGCCGGTACACGTCACCGAGCGACTCGTAGACACGGTGTACACCTTCTCCGTCGAAACCCACAGACAGCGCCCGGGTATAGTGGGCAATGGCCGCTTCGTTGGCATATTTGTCCCTGGCCTTGTCTCCCGCCTTGACCAGGTAAACCCAACTCTTTTCCCGATCGCCGCTCTGGTAATAGTGATGGGCCAGAGTTTCGTACTGTTCCTCCAGGCTGTCTGTGGTTGTGCGTTCCAGGTATTCCCCGATCCGGTGATGCAACTCCCGCCGGTGGGCAAACAGCAGGCTTTCGTAGGCCACCTCTCGGGTGATGATGTGCTTGAACATGTACTCCCACTCCGGAGCCGGCCGGTCTAGCGGGGTCAAGTCCAGCCTGCTCAGTCTCTCCAGGTTATCGTGCAACCTCTCCGGCGCAATCTCCACCGGATACGCCCCCTCCAACGTCCGATACCTGAACGTTCTCCCGATGACCGAAGCAACTTTCACCGTCAACTTGCTGCTCTCGTCCAGCCGGTCAATGCGGCTCATCACCAGCGCCTGGATGCTGTCGGGAATCTCCACCTGCGACGGGTCTCCTACCAACTCATATCCTGGTCCATCTTCTCTGGGCACCAGGTACGCCTGATCAACGAGTGAATGGAGCACCTCTTCGACGAAGAAGGGATTGACCCGTGTCTCACCTCGCAATACCCACTCTCGCAGCGGTGCCGGCACTTCTGCCTTACCCAGTTTGAGTCTCACCACCGTCAGGGCATCCTCCGCCGGCAGGTCCGTAAGGTCTATCTGGCTGTAGGTTTCATACCGCTGCCACTCGGCCAACGCGACCGTGGGCCGGTGAAGCGCCACCAACAGGATCGGGTAATCGGCTACGTTGCGGGCTACATAGTTCAGCATCTCCAGCGAAATGGCGTCAATCCAGTGCACATCTTCAAACACGATCAAGAAGAGCGGCGCTTGCCGGACCTGATGTCGTAGCAGCGTCAACGTGATGTCGAACGTGCGCTGCTTCCGCAGTTGTGCATCTAGCGAGGCTGTCAACTCGTTGTCGGGTACGGCCAGTCCCAACAGTTGTCCCATCAGTGGCACCCAGTCCTGAAGCGCGGGGTCGGCTGCCACCATCCTGTGGGCGATGCGACGTACCTTCTCGTCGCACTGTGTGCGCTCTCCCCCGCCCAGGCCGAAGAAGGAGGTGAAGAAATCTATCCAGGGCAGGTACGGCGATTGCGAACCATAGGAGAGGCAATCGCCGCCCACGCCCATCATCCTCTGCCGGCGAGCCAGCGCGACCAGTTCCTCCAGCAGCCTGCTCTTGCCCACCCCGGCTTCACCGGTGATGGCCAGCAGTTGGCCCTGTCCCGCTACTACGCGCTCGATGATCCTCTCTATCTGCGCCAGTTCTCGCTCCCGCCCGACGATGGGCGATGCCAGGCGACTGGCGCTCGCCTTCCCCTGCCCCCATACTTTCGTCTCCTCGCGCACCCTCACTACCTGGCAGATGGGGACAGGTTCCCGTTTTCCCTTCACGCGGACAGGCGCTAGCTCCTGGCAGATGAATTCTTCTCCCGCCCGCTGCGCAGTGCGCCGGTCTACGAGGATTTCTGCCCTCCCGGCGGCTTGCATCAACCGTGCCGAGAGGTTCACCACGTCTCCCATCACGGTATACTCCCGCCGCCCCTCTGCGCCAACATTCCCGGCAAAGACGTACCCGGAGGCGACGCCGATCCGCTGGTCTGTGATGAACGGTAGCCCGTCTACCCTGTCCTTCTGCTCTCCTACCTGGTATTGCATGTCCAGCGCACAGCGCAGCGCGCGCACCTCGTTGTCCTCGCGGGCCACCGGCGCGCCAAAGATCAGGTGCAGGAGGCTGCCCTTGTCGCCGGTGGCGACCCGGTTCAGTCGCCCTCCGTAGCGCTGGACGATTTCCTGCATGGTAGTGCAATAGCGTTGTAGCTTTGGCCCGGCTTGTGGATCGGCGTCATAGTCCAGCCCGAAGAAGTTGACGAACAGGCTGACCACCCGGCGGTGCTCTCCCACGAATTGCCGTTGTCCTTCCACGATCTGCTCAACCACCGTTGGCGGCAGGTATGGTACCAACTGCGCCATCACCTGTCCTGCTAGTTCCTCGCTCAGAGCATTCCAGTTCACTTCCTTCTCTCGCACCTGCTCCACCGTTTGTCTCAGCCCTTGCACCGGCAGGAACCCCTCTCGCTCCCGGCCCACGATCACCCCCAGCGCTTCCCAACTTGTCCCGGCATCTGCCGCACATGTGCCATCTATGATCACCTCTCCGGCACGGGCGCAATGCTCGGCCTGCGCCATGCGCTCGAGCGGGTGGCCCGCCAGGACGTACTCCAGTCCTATCTGTGGATCGCCCACGCTGAGGGACAGCACGGCCCCCGCGCTGATGCCGATCTTCATGTGCAGGCTAAAGGTGCCCCCCTTCGTCTCCACCGCCTGGAATGCGGCGATCTTTTCTTGCATGGCCAGCGCGCAGGCACAGGCGTGTAGAACCGCTGAAGGAAACCAGGTTTCTCGGGAAAAACCTCGTTTCTGGTCGCTCATAAACGCGCAGGTGATGGCATCGCCGCAAAAGTCAATGACCTGTCCGCCGTAGCCGCGCACCAGGTCAATCATGGCGGAAAAGTAGGCATTGAGGATGCGGGTCAGTTCCTCGGCCCCCTCCTTGCCCAATCCAGCCAGGCTCTCGGACATGGCGGTGAAGCCGGACACGTCGGCGAAGAGGAGGACGGCGTCCAGCCGCTCCTCGCGCCCGACTGGGGAGGAACATGGGTCGGCCAAGACCCGGCGCACGACGAGGCCAGGCACGTACGCGCTGATGGACTGCAGGAGAGACTGCTTCTTTTTCCTCACGTGGAGCACTATACCCTATTTTCGCAGCAGCGCCAAACCGGCCTCCCTCTCCCCCTCCCAGGGAGGGAGGAGTTCTCCCTCTCCCCCTCGGGGAGAGGGTTGGGGTGAGGGGCGGCCCAGCAACAACAAGTATAATCGGGTTCTGGCGCTTTCAGGGTTTCACTTGTGTTACAACACGGGTGTACTCACCCGCAACGTTAGGGATACGAGATAGGGGCTGGCTCGTGGCCGAGCCAGCCCCTATGGTGGCGGCCTCACGGGTGTCCCGACGTCCCGATGTCCCGATGTCCCGATGTACCCATCGGCCCCCATCGGCCCCCATCGGCCCCCATCGGGCCTCGTCGGGCCTCACCCGCCTCACGGGTGCACCCACCCGCAACTGCCCCCGTGGCTTGCTACCTGAAGCTCTTGAGAACGAGCGGCAGGTAGACCATCTTGGCGGCCGGCACGGTGGACATGACTCCGAACCGGGTAAAGTGGCTCAACTGGAGTGTGATCAGGTTGTGGATCGTGTCCACCACGTACCTGTCGCCCGGGATCCATTGCCCGGCCAGCGTCGAGTAGTAGACCGGGATCAGCCTATGCTCCGAGATGCCGTGCATGGCCAGATCCGCGTCGGTGGGATACTGGAAGATCAGCGTCACATTCTGGTTGAACTGGGTGATCTGCTGCCCGTTCTGGTCCACCGCCCACATCGCGTAGCCGCGGCCGACGATCTCGTGCCCGGGTTCCGGCCGCATCTCTTGGGTGGGGAGGATGAAGAGCGTGACCGTGCCGGAGACGGCCAGCGCCCCGGGCGGGATGCTGAGTTCCACGCTGTCAGGCATGATGATGGTCTGCATCTGGCTGGCGTCGAAACTGACGATGAAGGGCTTGGGCAGCGTGTAGGGGCCGCCCAGCACCAGGTCCTGCACGGCCTGGCCGGTGGGTGGCAGGACGGACACCGCTGCCTCGGGACTCTCGTAGAAGACGCCGTTGTCCGGGTCTTCGTAGACCGCACCCACGTGCCAGGTGGTGCCGGAGATGACCCGCAAGGTGTAGGTAAACGTGTCGGTACCGGCGACCACGGCGGCCTCTGTCTCGGCCCATTCGCCGGTGTCGCTCCAGCCCCACAGGTAGGCCGAGTGAGTGGGCGTGACGGCGAGGCCAGAGGCAAAGGCTAGCGTGCCGTGGATCTCCCCATCCAGCCGGCGGAAGCGCAGTTGCAGGCCCG